>Ga0247760_1002144_pt1 | contig 15804 bp, 14 predicted proteins | sample UWRJL171409R4_FD_179936 | JGI IMG/M metagenome (GOLD analysis project Ga0247760, IMG submission 179936) | Plant litter microbial communities from Arlington Agricultural Research Station in Wisconsin, United States - UWRJ-L171-409R-4 | ecosystem: Environmental > Terrestrial > Plant litter >... | reverse complement strand
AAAAAAGAATCAAGGTGCGCTGGTCGAGCTGGCGAACCAGGAGTTGGTATTAAGGAGAGTCTGCCAAGACTGTATTGCCCGATTCAGTCTAAATCGTCTGGTCCTTTCTCTTAAAATCCCCTTTTCGGATAGGTGTGTGATGAATCCTCTGACCACCTAACGATCTATACATGACCGCATGAAACGATCCCCCAGTATGGATATATCTTGACTATATTTTTATTTCCCGGGCCTATAAAAAAAAATGATGCGATGGCTTGGAGTAGTGTAGCTGTTCCTAGGATGGTATACTGAGGCCGCGATCCCGAAATCGGACATCTGACCCGAAGATTTGGTCGTACCGGCTGTTTGTAATCGTTGGATTGCCGTTGCATCCACAATCCACCGTGGAGGGCGGGACGCTGGGGCAGTGCGATGACCTAGAGTCCCTTGCAACGAAAAGCAATGCGGAAACGGAACAAATGATATTTAACGTATGTGCTACATTGCACGACCGGTTCGGCGACCTGAAACGCCATCTCTAAAGAACTGCAAACCAATTTTTTCCCGCCTTTATCTTGGAGGATGCGACAAAAACACGTGTCGCGCGCCCTCTTGGCCACGCGCGCATGCGGGGCAGTGTGGAGAGCTGAAGTGGGGTTCACCAAGCCAGCTGAAAACATGTCGAAAAGAAATCCATCATGACCTGACCTGGGCTCCCTCAGTCACAACAACTCGAGATGAAGGCATCTCTCGCGCTTCTCGTCGCGGCCGGCGCCGCAAATTCCGGGGCTGTCCCCGTAATTGCGCCGGTGGCGGGCATGGATGCAGCAGTCGCCAAACGAGCAGACGCACCGGTGACGGGTCCGGTAAGTTTTCATTTCAATCCCGCGACATGGACCGTGGTTGCTCACAACTTGAACGCAAAACAGCCAGGAATACCCACCAAATCGACCGCGCAAACTGAACTCGCGTCGCTGACCGTCAAGGCCTTCGTTGACCCGGGCGGTTACAATCGCGAGCTTTTTCCTCACTGGAGTACGCAGAGTGGGACATGCAACATCAGGTATTTCCTTCGTAACAAATCACGCAACCTGCCCCAGAAACCCCGTTGACTTCGTGACCTAGGGAATATGTCCTAAAACGCGACGGCACCAACGTCGTGACGAATTCAGCCTGTGTCGCAACCTCCGGGACGTGGTTCTCTCCTTACGATAACAAGACCTGGTCAGCAGTGTTGGATGTGGATATCGACCACATGGTGCCGCTGAAGAATGCTTGGGCAAGCGGAGCGAACAAGTGGACCACCGACGAGCGCGGAAAGTTTGCAAATGATATCACCGCTCCGCAGCTCTGGACGGTTACGGATAACCTCAACCAAGCCAAGGGTGATAAGAGTCCCGATGTGTGGAAACCACCGCTGGCTTCGTTCCATTGTACTTATGCCAAGAGTTGGGTTGAGGTGAAATACAAGTGGAAACTAAGCATCACTTCAGCGGAGAAGACAGCGCTGGGGAGTATGATTGATACATGCCAGGAGGGTGTTAAGGCAGGGTCAGGGACATCGGGAGCAGATGGAAGTCATGGCTTGCTTCGAGGAAAGGCCCTGTCGGCGGTGTTGGGTCTCGGTGTATTTCTCATTTTCGTGGGGTAAACATCTAGTCGTCGTGTAGCTGCTCCGTATATGCTCATTTCGCATTTCAAAGCAATGAGGCCATGATCAGAGCTCGTTTTTTTATTTATTCTAAAGGTTGAATTATCCGCGTTCCCCTAAATCCAATTTAAACCCATGGCCAACATTAGCGCCAATCCTTGCCTCGCCCACCTGATCTCGGACTGCAATCATACAACCACCGTGTCGTCGCGTGCGGAACCGAAGCCGTCATCGTCGCGGCCGGCAGCTCTGTCAACGACCGTGGACATGCCGTCGTCATGGCACCTCCCGCGATAAACGCACACCCATCACAGTCCACCGAAATGGCTTGAGTTACTGTACTCGCCCAGACTGTCGGTCGCAGTTTCGCCTCGCGACATTCATGCTCAATCCGTTCTCGTCGATTCGCAAAGTGCTCCGAGTCAACTTGGACCAACTCAAGATCAACAAGGCAGGTGCCGTCTGGGTGATGCACTACCTCAAGCGAGACAGGTCGTTCGGGTGGTGTTTGTCCCGGAGATATTGTCGGTAAGGGCATAATGCGTGTAATGTCTGTCACTAGAGGTGGCGACGCGGTATCGGTGACGGACGGAGTTGGGGTTGGAGCGCAGACGAAGCTGAAGGCGGTACTGGGCCACTCTGATACCGTGTCAACTGTAGCAGGGAGCGCTGAGCGGCCGAGCGGGCAGTGAGGACGACCGATGGAGACAGTTCCAATCTCGGATGCACCCATGCAGTCGATCGGTAGCGGGACTGTGGTTGTGGAAGCGAATACTGTGTAGCCGCCACATCGATTGGCACGCATGAAGCTGATCGAGGCAGTTGGCTTGTCGTCTGGAGCGCTGCGAGTCAAGCGGATGTAGCCGGAGATGTAGGGGTACGGTAATGTCCGGTTTATGGCAACAGGCTCATCGGACTCTTGGCCAGAGACTAGTGCGGCAGTGGCCGCGAAAATGAACAGAAGCATAACAACTGTATTCATTTTGCCTGTCGTAAGTTGGCCTACAAAAGAATTAAGAAACTAGATGTTGAATCTCTCTCAGCAGATCTGTGCTGAAGAGGCCTTTTAACGGTGGCCCTGACCAACACTACATCTGCACGCAACCACCATACGCCTCAAACAAATTTGATGTCATTAGTATCAACAACCAATGAGATACTGACTAAAGTCCGAGAGTTGTACGACATGATAGTATAGACAGCTCGTATCGCCAAGGGAGCTCACCCGGCTAAATCCCACCGTTCCCTTGACTTGAGTGAAGAAACGTTACAGTAACGGCGGTATGATCAAGCTGGTTGGAAATGGAGAGAAGGATCTAGAGCCGAAAAAACAAAACACTTTCTTGGGACATTCAAGTTATTTTAGGAACGTACAGGTTCCGGGGACGGGAAGGAGTCTTGACACCTGGAACACTTTCAGCAAATGGCAGTGCGCCGGGTGGTTTGGTTTAATAACTCGATGCATGCCCACATAAAAAACAGTCGGAGCGCCGCCACGCTGTGTGAGATACTAGACGTTCGCTTTCGGCTAGATTGCTTCCATATGCATATGTAGTTCGTGAAGATGGATTGATGACTCGACTGAGTCCCACGCTCTCTTGATTCGAGAAGTTACTGAACATGGAGTCTTAGTTGATTATATGCATGGGGCAATGCGCACAGCTAGAATTTGTTTGAAGGAAGTCCATATGCATATCTCCCCGCTGTCCTGTTACTGCCTTGACCGCGCCAAGATCAACTCGATTCGTCTACTGCCCGACTAGCTAGTTGAGGCCCGAGAGTTTCAATTTGGTGCTAACGAAAAGTAGTCACAATAGCGATTAGGTTGGGTGCGTGCCGGCAGCCGGCTTGGCTGCCAAGGGCGACGTGGACTAGCATTTGCGGCTCTGTTGAGAGCAGGCTCTGGAGGAGAGTGCATCTCCAACTCACATTTGCACCAACAACCACATCCGATTAATATTTCCACACACACACACACACACACACACACACAACAATGGAGACCGTACAGAGGTTGAAAGAGTCCTCAGAAGCATGGTCTCTGCAGTTTGCTCGGGTCAGACTTATGAGAAAGTCGAAGCTGATCAAAAACCCGGCACTGTTGTCTCGATTCTTTATGCACATTCCCCGAGAAATCCGTGCTCCCGGAGTCGAAACCCAAAAACCGGCAAAGAGCCCAAAACTCGTGCCTCTCCCCCCAAGAAACTCCCTGCTCGGAATTCCCCTCGAGATACGAGAAATGATCTATTCGTACATACTCCCAGACAAACTCTCCACAACCGAGTTACTTCGCCGCATCCAGAACAACGAACACCGCAGCACCAAATCCCCGCCGTATACCAGCCTCTCCCTCACATGCCGCCAAATTTACTTTGAGATTCAGCCCCTCCTTGCTTCTGTCCGCGTCTTTCCCCTCGCGCCATTCACAAATCACTGCCTCGCACACAAGCACTACCAAACCCGCAACCGAGTCACCGACCCGCTGCCCAACAACCTCGTCATCCACAGACATTTCGAACACTACGACCGCGATGGAAACGTCTGGCAGCCGAATCCCGAGGGGTATACCCCGTCGATTCACCGAACGGAAATCACATTCCAATGGTACGAGCTGTGCGGTCGTCGGCCCTGTAGCCTATGTGTCAACGCAGGAAAACACCTACGCCAACTACACCCTACGCAAATCGCCCGGGCCGTACAGCGAATTCTGATCCCATGTTGCATGCATTACAAGTGTCGAGGCCCCGACGGGAATTTTGTTCTCTCCACAACGTTTGGGGAATGGATTGATTGGGCGGGAGTGGGTCCGCATCCGCAAATCGGCCTTGATCCGCAAGAAATGTTTATCGTGTGTTGTGCTTGTGAACATGAAGCGTCGGGTGTGACAGCTGCTGTATACGTCCGGGACTATGAGCGGCTGCGGAAGCTGGGGATCTACCTTGAAGATGCGGCCGAGCGGTTTCTGAGTTTGCAGAGGATTGTGGTGTATCACTGTCGTGATGATGCGAATACGGAGAGACAGAAGTTGGATTTTCCAGCAGAGGTTGTGGGAGGGATGAAGTATGTTGATGGTGCACGTGGGCCGCGTTTTGAGCGCATGCGAGAGAGGTTCGATAGTCCTGATGCGAGGTGGGTTTTGGCTGAGCAAGAACGAGGACGCAGAGAACGGGTGTTGGGAGAAAGAGAGGGAGATATTCAGCCTCAGGAAGTGTACCATGGACGAAAAGGGACGGGGGAGAAGGGACGAGATTCAAGTCTTGTGAAGTTGGAGTTTTACGCGTCGGATGTAGTAAGCGGGAAGGACTGTGTGTTTGGGGGTATCCCAGAAGTGACTTTGTAACGTATATCTGCCCGCGTACGTCACCTTTTTCATCAAAAACATGTCTGTTAATGGCTAGGTACTTACAGAGGAAAAGCCGGTGAGTCAAAAGTTGACACTCGCCGTTGGGGGCCGAATTTAAACTTCAAGCCACCGCGTCATCCCTCCGCAAATCTTACTCACCACCCCCTTCTAACTTTGGTCACCAGGCTGTACTATCTTTCGCCCTAGATATACTAGAGCCACCTGTCCCACTACTAACAAATTAGTACAATCTGCAATCGGGTATGGTGCAGTGGTTAGCATATCTGTGCCCTTGATTTTCCAGCGTTTGCATTTTCTAGCGTTTGCTTTTCCAGCGTGGGCCAGAAGACCCGGAGTTCAATTCCCGGTACCCGAACACCACTCTTTTTTTTTGCATCTCATCTTTTTCTTTGGTCGGTCACAGTGGTCTCGTACCCAGAGTTTGGTTTACGCGCTGCTGTGCTACCACTCTAGATGGTGATGAAGCGCGATGATATGAGTAAATGAGTGCGAAGTGCGCCGAAACTAGCAGAGACCCAGAGTTCTACGCAGACTGCAAGACACGTTGAGCATATGTAAAGTGAGGATTGGATGGAGGTGGACCATTGAAGATGCTGCTTTCGATTTGGTCTTGGCATGTTGTGGAGGAGCGGTGAATCCTAGGACAACACTTTACTGCTTCGAGCTGCGCAACTCTTCATTGTAAAGTAAATTCCCTACTGGCAACAATAACATCTTCAAACCTTTCTTACACTACCACGAATAGCGCTGGTAGTTCTCGAATTTTTAGGGGTCGCACTCGATGGGCTCGTTGGGTATATTTTGGGGTGATTGCGATTTCGGCGCTGCAGGTGCAACGTATATTACGCAGTGCAGGTCTCAGCTGACCACGCCATTCGTCACGCCACCTGACCAAGCACTCATCCCACTGCATGAGCGGGCGAGGATTTTGTGCGAGGTATTTAGCCCCACCTGGGCGACAGCATTGCCGGTCTTATCTCAACGACCTTTGAATGAACCAAGTTTGAGAAAATTGCCTCAAAATCTACCGAAACAAAAACACAACAACGCGAAAAAACATGGCATCTACTAAACAGCCAAAGATATTCTTCCTAGCCCCCGGCTGGATCATTCATTCTTCATTCCCTTTGCTTGGCAGCGTCATCACCAACCCCTCGCAGCCAGACATTGCCCTCTTCAGACCGATCCCCGCTACCATCTCCAGCAACGCTCAAGTGTCGACGCCTTCATCCTCCCCTGCGCCAATAACTCCGTCGTCTTCAGGGCCAGCTGGTCTGTTTTCCACGTTTCTTTCGGTTTTCGGGCTCGGCGATGAGCCCTCCTTTAGCTTGGACAGAAAACACATCCTATCGTATTCGTTCCTTGGAGAGCGTTCGGTGACACTAGACTTGGCGACGTCATTGGGATTCTCACGCGAAGCGATAGCCGAGGGACCGGTTGCTCAGCTGTTTGCGAATAACTTGGGCGTGTACGTGGTCACCGGGGTCAAGACTATCTCTGGCGCGCGTGTGCGAGTTGCATCTACCAAGGGGAAGAATTGGACGGTAGAGCTGGGCATTGAGATTGCGCAGGGAAATCAAGAAGGGGATGACCAGGGGGATGTGATTTTTGCCTTGGAAGTTGCCGAGATCAAGTTGCAGGAGGAAGGAGGTGTGGTCTTGCAAGATTTGGAGACCGAGCTGGGGGCGCTACAGCAGAGATTGGACAGGGAATTTGATAGCGGAACCTTCAAGGTTGCCGAGGGATTCGATGAGACCACCCAGGAACCTTGTCTTGTGGTTACTTCCAGTCCGACCCTGGTAGATCCGTACACGGCGGGCACGGCCAAGGTGGGCGGGGAACATGGAATCTGGTACTAGGGGGAATAGATGTGAGGTGGACAGGCATCCAGACAAGAGTTATCCCGATTCCTACGTCATGTTTCTAGAGTAAAAGTAGACGAATCACTGCATTTGTTGTTAATCAACCAAGAGAGCTCTCTACCTACCCCTTATTTCTGTGGTCTGACTTGCCCGCCTCTGGACCGGGACAGAGTACATGTAGCCGTCGTCACCGCATAAACATAGGTAGGCACCACGGTCAACTCAGTCTCCTTGCCGATGATCGCCGACGACCGGAACCGCGCCGTCAATGTCATAACCATGCGTCCATAACACCCGATACTGATCCTCCTCGGTCCTTGGGTGTAGACATCGTCGATGCGTATCCTCCCCCTTGGTTTCCTAGCCAAGTAATTCATGCGATACAGGCCTAGAAGCATCTGTATGGGTGGTCGTACGCACCTGTAGAACTAAAACGTTCCTGGTACTTGACTTTGGGAAAAAGATAATCCGTCTTGTGGACAGACACTTTGCTTACGCTACCCACCCCGAAGATCAGAAAAAACGGTTGTTGATTAAGCGGTCTGATGGGGAGGTTCTGCTAGATCTCGAGGACGCAGTGCAGGATGTGAGGATCTTTCGGGTCAAATACGCGGGAGTGTCCTTTATTCATGGGAAAAGAGCACCTAGGGGTCAGAATAAATTAGAACTTTAGAAGGGAATTAGTCGGTGGGGAGGATTTGTACTTGAGGCCAGGCTCGCTATCGGATGACACTCAATTCTTTTTCCGGTTTTTTCTTTTTTTTTTTCGAGCACATGCAGAGAAGATTAATACACATTTCCGCGTACCAGCAAATGACTGAATCCCAACCGTCTAAGCATGCTTGTTTTGACTTTTGGAGCAGGAAGGCTAATGCTGTTACCAGGGGATTCGTAGACGGTATTCCGACTTCTTTTTAGTGTCGGAGCTCCTGTCCCTAATCCTGGCCCAGGCACGATAATCGCAGACAGTGTGCACTTTGGCAACTGTAAATTGCTTAGCTGTTAGAAATTGTGTATTAGATGGATATATCACATGATAGGATAGCATGGATGGGGTTTGGATAAGATAATATATTCTTCAGTGGTTTATTGGGACTTTTTTTTGTTCGTCTTATGGAGTGATTTGATGCGAACAATGTGAGATAGGGTGAGGGCATGAAGCGGCAAGGACTCCAGCCCTCAACAATCCACCACCAGAGCGGTATAATTGCTCATATCATAACACCTATTCACGCTGGTCAGGCGAGTCACTGGCCCCGTACAATTCTCGTTTTCGAACGCCAGCACTGGCTTGGTTAGCTCTCTCCTCCGGGACGCTACCAAAAGTGAACACTCACCCCGGCAACCACTCGTAATCTCCCTGGCAACTAAGGCTTTGGCGCGAAGAGCCCTCAAGCTCACACAGCGGTCGCTGGTGATGGATTCGATTCTCCCATTGGAATTGCAGCTGGGGGTGGGGAACAGCATGAGCTCGGCGGCAACTTTCCGGGCTTCAAGATGGTGACTTTCAGGGGTGGCGGATATGGCAGCGCCCAGAGAGAGGGCTGCATGAAGGATGGCGAGGAAGAAGCGGTAGAAATTCATTGTGACAGGAGATAGTGGTTCAGTCTGTCGGGAATCGGAATTTTCTAAGGTTCTGGGTTGGAGGTTGCAAGAAAGCAAAAGTTGCGACGGTTTGAACACTTATACTTGAGAAACTCTTAAATTGCTTAGCAGTCAGGGTATCATTGCGGCGGGAAAGTTGACCCGAGGTCTTCAGCTAACGTTGTCCATCCAATTATAGCCGTGAGGCTTAGAGCTGGATAATGTAACTCTATCGCTTGGAAGTCAGTTGAACACAGGGGTTTTTCTCGGCTTTGGCATTTCGGATGATCTTTTTCTGAAAAGAAAAGAAGTTGGCCACGATGGGCGGATGCGAATAGGGGTCAATCGTAACCCTTGTCTTGCAGATACATGTAATAAATAAGCGATGTCAATGGTTGATCTATTAGATGCATATGTGCATTAATCGCAAAATTTCATGCAACTGGCTAATTACCGTGGTGGGAAATTCTGACGGGGGTGGGATTCACATATGCGGTTGTAAACTGAATTTCAGAATCCTTCGGAGGTAATCGAAACCGCTGTGGTAATCGAATCCCAAAATGAGGGCTTCTGATTGGCCGGTTGGGACACCTCTCTCATATCCTGGGACCACTTTCTGCGATGGGTTACTTGCTACAACGAGGTGGTCCCGGGCGACGCGTCCGTACAGTTTATCCTGAAACTCAACCGTGTGCGGGATTCCCAGTTCCGAGATACCTCCAGATTCACCTTGGCGAGCCTCATCGATACCTTCCAGAGATCCCACTGCCAACTTCCCCATGATAAGATATACGCTTTCCGAGGGCTCAGGCTGGCACACGACCATATCGACGGTAGCATACCCGTCGACTACCGGAAGCCGCTCTTCGAGGTGTACCAGGATGCAATTCACTTTCAGAACACGGCATCCGTGCGCAACGGCGTTGAAAGGGCAATGGAGAAGGTTCATTTTAGTGCCAAGCGCTGGGCCGTCAGTATCGCCGATCACGTTCAGAATGCGAATCAGCTGGAGAAAGCACGCGGCCTCAACAGCAAACTCATGACACTAACCGCCCATCCCGACGATATGTGCCCCTTCGTGGGCACTGGGTGCGCCGTCGGCCCCGTCTCCTCCAACGCACGCAAGGGCGACCTGTTTTGCCAGTTTTGGAACCACGGCACCTGCGCCGTGCTCCGCAAGGACGTCCAGTGGCTGGGCTATAATTTAGTGGGGAAATCTGTCCTTGTCAGTAGTACCGAGGAGGTCGACTGGGAGGTGGCAGATGACAAGACCCAATTCACGTGGTCTAAGTATGATGGATGGATCTTGGGTTCTGGATCTGCGGGTTGACTTGCCCAGGCTTGATGCATCTCTCACTGGATGCATTTGTGTGAGAGGTCACACACAGAGGCGGAGCTCTCTTAGGATCTAGCCCGCCAGAAAATTATGAGGTACTTAAACACTAGCGTCAAGGGTTATAATGACTTGGGGGGAAATATCCCTAACTACGTACCTTGGCACGTGGTCCCCCTGTATATAAAGTTGCCCGGCCTAAATCCTTCTTTTCTTTTTCTTTCTTTATACCTACCAACCGTTAATTTACTTTATGATCAAAATAAGAAATTAATCAATCTTAAGTTAAATACTATCATTAGGGTTACAATCCTCCTCTAGGATTTACCGTACATTTGGGTACGGTAACTAATTTATGTACTAACCCACCCCCTCTTCCTCAGCAACTGGCCTGCCGGTTAGTTGCCTCGCCAACAGACCACTTGGCTGTATTACATCTAGTGGTGTAGTTGTGTTAATATTCCCTCTTTCAATAAGCGCGCGGAAGATACAAAGGGCGGTGTATTCCCTCACGGCCGGATTAACTTGGTGAAGATGACGATCTAGTCCGGTAACGCAGGTTGATATATAGGGTTGCCCAATACCAGTGAACCTAAGCACCCGAAGACATCCAGAACTGTAAGATACGCTGCCGTGCACTCCCGTGGAAGTTTGTTCTTGTCGCGATAGTGATCTTGGTTGGCATGGAAAAGCTACGGGAACCGGGGGCCGGGTACGAACAGATGCTATTCAGAGGATGGAGATTTCGGGAGGAGTTAGGTATGGGGGACGCTAGGTGTTGAAAAGAGACCAAGAAGTGAGTAAAGGGAGGAATTGAACTATGTTTTCGTATGCTTGTCGGCTCTCTCCAGGGTTAGGTTACCTCGGAGAGAAGTAATGAGTGTAAAATCATCTTAGAGACTCAAATAAAATCAGCGCGTGTGCTTACCCGACCGCAGAAGGAGAAGGTAACGATTTACTGACACTCCTGACACTAGCATGTTGACGTCTAGGTTGATCCCATTGTCGTTCGTTCGGTTCAGCCTATGCTTCTTCCAGTAAAACTTCTTGCCGATAAGCTGGGTGTAAAAGCCGGGGGCAATCGGACGCGCGATGTTGACTCTCTGGAACAGCCTGTCATGAATGATATGTTGCTGCCCCTGAGCGCATTGGTTTCCGATATCAAGGTCCCGGTTGTTAAATTGAGGCTCCCCTAATCACCCCGAGTTCACCCTAGCTCACCCCCGGCTTACCCTGATTAGTAGTGGGTCCGTGAGAGCCAAGGTAGCCCGGGAACACAAATGCCACCAGATGGCGGTATACATGTCCGGTTATGCGAGGAGTCTACTGATGCTGAGACAATCGAATTCTTTATCGAGACACATCTGTCATCCTGCAGTCACTGGCCCGAGCCCAAGTCTGTCTTGGTTATGGATAATGTGTCATTCCATTACTTGGAGAGAATATACTAGATGTGTGGCGATGTGGGTGTTGTTCTGCTCTATCTGCTGCCCTATTCGCCAGGCTTGAACCCTATCGAGGAGTTCTTTGGGGAGCTGAAGACGTATATTAGGTAGAGTAGAGGGGAGTATATTGGCTTTGTTAGGGCCGGCTTCCCCTCTTTCCTGGAGGAGTGCATCGAGGTCGTGGGTGTACGGAAGGGCTAGTGCCAGAGATCATTTCCGTCGAGCGGATCTCCGTTGCTAATGAGCTGCTAAGATGACAAGTCGGCTGACAATCTTTTGTAAAGTACAGACTATGCACTAGTCTCTACGATACGTTATTGCGATTAACAAAAACTGCTACATTGCAAGCAAAACGCTTTGCTACATCTTCTAACTCCTTTCCCAATATAAAACTGAGCGTCGTTGTCCTCGTGAAGTAGGTGTGGCACGAGGGTTGGGTGGCAGAGGCTAACTTATCTCTGGCAGTATGAAAATGCAAGAGGTATGGCAAACCTACTTGTTTTCGAAAATAGGACCAATTCCGGGCCCATTGGCTAGAGTTAAAGCGTTCAGCATGCTGCGGCGCAACCTGCCTGAGCCAGCCTGAGCAACGTCACGGGCTGCGAGGTACAAAAAATGGGAAATTTAGGTGCTCAGATTCGTCGCACATAACAGTCTGTTTCAATCTACCCAGAACTGACATGATTCGAAAACCGCACAGCTCGGTGGAGTCAACCTCGAAGCCAGAGCCTGCAACTATGGTAGTTGCGATGACTGCTTGGCCCGATTCAGCTATTGCGTCCAGTGCAACGGCGCGAATGGCTCGCCGTCGTCGTCGTGTGTCAATTAGTTAGTAAAACTTCCTCGCTGCACATGTCGAATAATGAAATTTGTGATTTGGTTTGCTGATATCAATGCTTGAGAACAATAGCTGGGTCTTTTGTGCTGCGAACTGTGGTTGCTAAGTAGACGGTTAACATGAACGGGTCAACCTGGGTGCTTTACATTGCCTAGAGTGTGACGGATATCTCTGGGTCAGATCTGGCGATGATTGGGTTCAGCTGATTGAGACAAGTACGGGGACTTTCATTTCTTTAGAGCACATGACTTGGCTGTCCAGTTAATACCAGTCCTCGGTGCCTATAAGATGTGCTCCTTGCCTTCTTATAACCCCTAATATGGCAACTAACTTGGTCAGCAGATGAAGTTGTCTTGATAACAGTCTAATCACGTGAATCCCACTGTTTTCATCCTTCGTGCAATTTTCCCCTTGACGCCGCATAGGCCAGATGGTGAAGCAAATTGCCTACCTCAAGGCATAACTCGGTATGACTGACAAGTGTGCCTTGGCAAAGCGTAACGTCTTGAGTCAAGAATCCATAGAATTCAGCGCGCTAGCCAACAAGCGATGTAACACAGCACCGCCACTGCTACACTATGAATACCCGTTATCCGCTTCAATGGTGACGGGAGGTCGGATCGTCCGCATTTTGGCGAAAAACACCAAGACGGTCCTAACAGTCCTGTGCCGCAGGGGCGGACCCGGATAAATTGCCTCAGCCACACAATCAACCCACTTCGCCGCGACGGCTTGGTATTTTCACCATGAATCATATCGCTTGGTTCTGAAGGATTTAGCTTAAATCTTTGACACTTATTAACATGAACATCACCCATGCTATCAAGTGTTCCTCATTGAACCGGACCTTCTATCATTCACTCGTTCCATCACTCAAACTTACGTCAAAAACTACACTCGTTTTAGAATAACCAAAGATGGCCAACATTACACCAACAAGTTTGACCTACGCTCTCGCGCTGGCTAGCCTCATTCTCGGAACGGCCGGCCAGCTAAGCGGATCCGGATTCGGTGGATACGGCGAAGCATTCTACGGCCGAGTTGGACCCTACGATGCGAACTCAACGGCATTTCTCGAAGCCATGGAAGAATCCAATTCCACGGCAGTTTTTAAAATCCCCGGCTATGATGTCTCAAAACCCTTTCCCGGCCAACCCATCGACGGGTGGACGCTCCGTGTCACGGCCCTTGATCTGTCGAAACCAAAACACGGCCAGGAGATTATCAATGGAAATTCCCGTGTCATGGTCGGCGACGCGTTGGTTATCAAAGCTCCCGATTCTCTGTTAAAGACGCAGGCCGACGGCACCAAGACAGTAGATGCGCACCCTAGTTGGGGAATGTGTATCTGGGATTTCGACCAGCCTGTTGAAAAGGAAAAGTGGAATAACCCTGAAAACAAACCGCTCAACGAAGACGGGTCTTGTAAAGGTTTTCTCTCCGATGCTTGTATCGCGGCGCTGGAGAGGGAGGCGTCTAAGGGTCCCGTGTACCAAGTCCGGTCGTCGGTAGCGGGTGCCTCGCGGTACGGCTCGGTAGTTGCCTGTCGTAGTCTGAAGACGCCAGAGGAATGCGGCAAGAACGGACCGGGAAACTCAGGGACCAGCGTGCCGTCGTATCCCGGAGTTCCCGTCCCATATCTCAACGGTTCGGTCACACAATCAGATGGGTGGGAGTTTGCCAGCACAACCGCCATGGTGAAGGCCAATTCGACCGAGGATTTGCATTTGTTCTGGGACAGCATGGTTTTGAATTATCGGACTATTGTCACGGCCATGATCAACGCTACCATTGACTCGGAGAGACCTAGTGATGAGAAGGGCCAGAGCATGGCGAGGGTGCATTGCGTTGCGCCGAATGGCATGGGCACGGGCAAATCTTTCACATTTAACGGGACGGTACCGGCCAGTGCCAAGGTCAGCGGGACAAACAAGTTGGGATGGGCAACAGTTCCCTGGGTTGCTTCGGCCCTCCTCTGGCTGGCGATGGCGGCGTAATTGTCAAGTAGTTGTAGTTGGGCCCGGGCTGTATAGAACGGTTTTTGTTTAGTTGTATAATAAAATACCCTCGTAACCCTAGAAGGGAAGCACTCTTTTCTTTTTTTCTTTTTTGCCCTCCGAGGGTTGCCTCCGGCGGCGCCTCCAGCGGGGAGCTGCCCGCTTCCCTCGAAAAGAACATTGAAGTCATCTAAACGCAAACTGGATAGGGACTCTCGATTAATCTATCGCTCTCAAGCTAACTAGGTAGGTAGGTAGGTAGGTAGACAGGTAGGAAAATCTTGCTCTAAATGAATACAAACCTAGTAATAGGCCAGTCTGCAAATAAGAATTCCCCAGGTTCTCGCGTTACGCTTGCCAGTCCAATTCTCTTGTATACCCCGTTTCCATCTCCAACTTCTGCATTCACCTGGGTGAGGAGCAGGTAGTGGTCCAGCTCATGTTCGTCATTCCTAAAGTGCGTGTGGTATCGGGAAATCGGTAGGCAAAACACGTGCGTGTCCGCCCCGCTAACAATGTAAGAGGGCCGGTCGCGGTAGACAGTTGTTCCCTCCCCGACGACCGTAGTCCAGGCATACCTATAGCCGGGATAGTATACTCCAGACGGCTCTGAATTATCGAGGTAGGTGTTCCATGCCGTGCATGAGGCGTTCTCCCCCCGATTCTGAGATACAGACTTATCATACGCCAGGAAGGCGTGATACGATCGAACCACTGATTTTAATCGTCGATGAGCATGGGTACCTGCCTAGGTAGGTAGGTAAATGGAGCAGAATTGAAGGGAAAGAGGACTTGCTTACTGTTCCAGGGATCAATCGCCCCTCCAAAACCAGCTCGGCCATAGAAAGTTGACCGGTGCTATCGCCGGCCATGACCGGCACCACTCTCGCATGCACCAAGGTGGCATAAACCTCCCTTTCTTCCCCGGCATTGGACGTTTCAATATATCTCACCCCTTTTTCAAGGCTGGCCCATGACCAACTTGGTGCCCGCCACTCGCTCACGCCCCCCCAGGATTTCTGCTTGCCCGTAGGGTACCAGAGCAAATCTCCCCAGAGTGTCCGAGTCCATAGGCCGGCAAGATATCGGTCCCCTGGTCGACAGCGTTGAATCTGACGAGCCAGTCCGGAGAGGGCAGGAAGTTTGTCTTTTCCCAGGGTGAGACTCAAGCCGGAATACTGCTCAACCATGGTCCTCCACCTAGCATGCAACTCACGGGCATTACTAGAGGACTCGTGCAAAGCCTGGCTGTGATGCATCTTGTGAGGAGTTTGATGGTCAAACCGGTGGTATCTAGTCAAGCCACCGCACTCACAATCGATGCGTTGCATGCACTCCCATGTCAACTCCTGTTCCGCGAAGTGAATAACCCTCGGAGAGAGAAGAACTTCCTGATATACCCAGGCGCGAGAGAGGAGCGGAAAGTTTTTGGGTGTCTCAATATAGTATCTCGTTAAAATGCAGTGTGAGACCTGAGGGCGGATATAAAAATTGTAAGGTATGCCCGCTGAGCTGTACCAAAAGACTCTCCGGGTTTGATCCGCCGGCGCTTGCCTATGGAAGAGGCCTCCGTCGTCACTAGATGAAGCTGTCGCTGCGAGGGTGAGGAACGCACCCCGGTAAATGTCGACCATCTTTGCCGACTCTTCCAACCAGTCCTCGTTGCTGTCTTGGATGATGCAGAGCGAGTCTATCCACAGGTATCGTATTCCGAGCCATCGAGTAAACCGAACCGCGTCTTGGAATGT
>Ga0247760_1002143_pt1 | contig 15814 bp, 18 predicted proteins | sample UWRJL171409R4_FD_179936 | JGI IMG/M metagenome (GOLD analysis project Ga0247760, IMG submission 179936) | Plant litter microbial communities from Arlington Agricultural Research Station in Wisconsin, United States - UWRJ-L171-409R-4 | ecosystem: Environmental > Terrestrial > Plant litter >... | reverse complement strand
GATCAATTTTCTACCCATACAAAACCCTAACCCCGTATGTGGGGGGGTGCCCCCCTAGTAAAATGGCCAGTGCGTGGGTGCCCCCCTAAGAATTGGGGGTGCCCCCCTATCAGATGCCATAAATTCGATCTGCAGGATAAAAGACTCAGACGATATAGCTCTCTGTATACAAATCCTATCAGTCACCTTAACGATATACCGGCCACTCACGCTCGAAGAACTAATGTCTTTTATCGACCATCCTTTACAAGACGAACGTTTAGACAACAACTCCCTAAAGTACTATGCAAAGCTTTACGGTTCCTTCCTAGCCATCCGAGATCGCACTGTATACTTCGTCCACCACTCGGTCACCAGCTCGATTTCTGAGCTGTCCCGGATATCCCGGCTCAAATACTAAGCCAGCTCCGAACCTAATCCATCTTCCACGGCTCCGGATCTTCGCGTTACCCATATCCCCGCATTTGGTGTTTTCGTTATCACGTGCGGAAACTCACCAGCCACGTGGCTTATAAGCTCGCTAAGACAGGTGGCGCAAGCTTCTACATTCTCGGCATATACGTAAGACACCAATCGAAGCAAGAGCGAGCAAAGCACGGCTTGTCACCCGTTTTTTTATCGCAATTATGGCTACAAGTAAGATCAATCAGTGGGCTCATGACGGTTATTACAAGGCTCTTCGGACGTACCACTTAAAACGCTCGCCATAAGCTTCTATCTCATCGAGAGTTACTTCCAAATCCTCACGCTCTTCTTACATCTGTTCAATAAGCTAATCCTTATGGAAACCCATGCTTTCGTTCTAAAGTTTGCAGGAGAAATGAAAGCCAGCCATTACAGGTAGCGCACCAAGAATAAAACCGAGGAGATGGCCTAGACATCGATGCGGTCATTAGAAGCCTGATTTTCAAGGCAATAGCATAAGAGTTACAGCCACAAGGAGTTACTTGAACGTGGGGACTCTTAGAAATGGCTCTCATAGCAAAGCAACGCAAGCCACAGGCTTACCCCGCACCGCAGACTTCACGCGTGAAAGCGAAGCCGCAATCAGATCATTGCCGGCCAGACCATCCTGCAAGTGGCCCGTGCGCACCGGCGGTCCCGGCACAGGATATAAATACTTCTTAAGTTCTCATTAAGCCTGAATCTCGACTTCCTCTCGTAAGAACCTTTAATACCGAAAATTACAATAGACAAAAAGCAGCCGTTCACTAAGATGTTCCAACTCGATTCCGCTCCAGCGCTTTTGGTGGTCGACATGCAAAACGGCTTCTGCCACAAACAAGGTAGCTTCGCAAAGATAGGCTTGCAAAGCGAACCAACAGCGATTATTCCGCACATTAACGAGCTGCGCTCCGCGTTCCGTGCCGCTAATATCCCAGTCTTCTTCCTGAGGACAGGATACAACGCCGACTACTCTGATAGACGCGGCCGCGACAGAGGGGATCGTCTTGAAGAACTGCAAGGTCTGATACGAGGGTCTTGGGATGCCGATATCCTAGACGAACTCACGCCCGAGCCCGACGAAAAAGTTGTCGACAAAACGAGAAATTCTGGTTTCTTTCGGACCTCGCTGGAAAATACCCTAAAGGAGCGCGGAGTCAACCATTTGATTTTGACAGGAGTGGGGACGGATGTATGCGTCGAGACGACGGCAAGAGATGCCTATCAGATGGACTTCGCCGTTACTACCGTACGTGATGCGACTGGGACATGCAATAAGCCAGACCATTTAGCCGCTCTACACGCCCTACGAATGTTCGGCGGCACGGCGTCGACAGCAGAAGTGATTGAAGCTTTACAAAAGTCATGAGACTTGCGCAATCAAAGAATGTCTTAGACGTTAGAGAAGATTATGTATATTCTAATGTCAGATCGAGCATTCAATTCCGCCAGTTTTTTTCCCCAGATAAATAAGACTCTCGTTAGTGCCTTGCATGATCATGTTGCACGCAGCTTGTAAGGTACATCTGCTACTGTCACGTAAATATATAGATTTGCACTGTAAGGTTGTGGAGTGATGGGGAATAAGATGGAATGGCTAGCGGAGCTTGTTGCAGTCCTGATTTGTGGCAACACATGAGCAGTACATGAAATGATCGGAGGGTTTCCGACATGTGACTGCAGTGCATAAACACCGACGCACCTTGACATAGGTTAAGATAGATTGTAAGGTAAAACGCTTAAATTTCAAGGTTAATTGAAAGATGAAAATTAAAGCTAACTATTCCTTTTAAACAAAGTATATTAACCCCTCGGAGGTAGAAACCAACAAGATTAACTTCTGTCGTTCGCGGAGCCATAAACGCATCAAACAACCCGAACCACAGCGTCTTTCAGATTTATCTCACCACTTAGCCTGCTGGTGGCGCCCCCCACCTCATCCTAACATCCGGCTCTGTCTCCTCATTGCGTGTCCCATCCGTCCGCTCCACCTCCACAAACCCATGGCGTGCGTAAAAGCCCCTCGCAGCAGTATTACACAGAAACACCTAAAGTTCGAGTCCTCCCGGCCTAGCCTCCTTTGCAGCCTGGAGAAGAGCGGCGGCGTCGTCTATCCTTGCGGGCCGGAGAGTGGGAGGTGGGCGCGAGAGTGTTGAGGAGGGCATTTGGAATTGATGGACAGGATGAATTTCGTAGCTGTAGAGATCTTGAAATGCTTCATGGGAATAGAAACGGAGGAAGGGTCGAGGCGATGAGTCATTGGCGGTTTCAAGACTATTACGTACGTTACACACACTTTCGGCACGGAGACGTAAACCGGTGACCCCGTGACGTTTACTTGCACTCAGTTTCAATCCTGATGTCCTTTGAAGCATGTTTGGATAGCCTCGGTTAGAGATAGCATTTGTATACAGGGGTTTAGAACTTGGACGTACAGCCCAGAGGGTGGATAGATCGAGGTTATTGTGCTCATCAAGGTTTTCAGGAGCGTTTAGTTTGTTTATGGGATATATTAATATACACTGCCCTACCCTCACAACCAATTTCTCAGACTTGTCCCGGCTTCTTCCCATCAAGCAATAATGGCCGTCTGAAACATGTCCGAAATATGTCATTCCTGACCCTCCAGCCGAGATTCGCACCCAGATTTACCTGTTTCACTACCCTAAAATCGATGCCTACCATGCTCATTGTCACGTGACTCTTCGTCACGTTTGATCAGTTCAGATCAGCCCCGGCTAATATCTGCCCATTGAACAGCACAGCCTTCCGAGAAGGTGCAATTTTAGCCGAAGGGCATGCGGAAGTGGTTTGGTGTTTGTCCTAACGTTTCTGATCCCATAAAGGCGATCGACGGATGTGTGCCAGCCTTATGCCAGCTCCAGACCCCTGGCACAGCCAGAACGCCAGTGAGCCTCAGCTACTGTGGTGACGAAGCTGAATCTCACAGAATGGTCTATAGAGAAGGAGGTTCTGGCTGGAAGCCAGAACCACACAAGCAATTCAATTAAACAATTGCAGCCCCATCAATTCTACCATTTCCAAGAGTGCTAGTGCTTCTGACGGACAATACCTCCAGTATCCCACTCGTTCTACAGTGTAGAGTCTGCTATAGCAACCACTTTTATAGAGGCACTGCCTTTATATCTTAGGCCTTCCTTTGCTTCCTACAGTGCTGTAGCCGGCTTGGAACAGTACCGCTCTGAGGAACAGACCTGTACTATAGGCCTGTATAGCCCTACTGTGTAACACTAGGTGTTATGCTGATCTGGTGACTGAATTAAGTATTTTAGCCGTCTGTGGAGAATTCTTTGCTTGTACTGTAATGTCAAAATCCTCATTCTGGGGATACGGCCTTTTTTAGCGGCGCTTAAAATGTATTCTAACGTGTTATCTGAAAGATGATTAGAGCCTGGATAGTTGCTTGAATGTTGGGTATGCATCCTCTTTAGCTAGTTATTGGATCTCTAAGGATTCCGTGATGACGTACGGTACTATTACGGCCTGCTTCCAGTTCACAGAGGTGGGGCTGGGATGAAGACAGATCGTAGGGAAGGACTCCCAAAGGCGATAGGGTGCAAGATGACTGAACGAAGGCTAGGAAACTCTCGGGGGATACACTGTCAAACAGGACGTTGGTCTATAAGTTCCAACAGTAGACCACAAATGAACAATGTATTGCTAGCGTGGGGAACCAAGAGTTCCTCACTCCCATTGTGGACACGATGATGGTATTTATACTACTGACACACTAGGTTCCTTCGTACCTTGCTCAGTGCTCCTTGCTCAGCTGTCGACTGAGCACCCCCCCGCTGAGCATCTCACGCTTAGTGGTGTTGCTGGTGCTCAGTGACTGAGCACTTCTGCCAAGACTGAGCATTCCTCAATTGGCTGTGTGCTTCCCTGCCTTTACAGCGCGCCATTGGTCGCGGAACTTCGTCGGGTCGTGCCGGCCCACGTCGCGACCTGCAATGGTCGTGAAAGCCGCCTGGCAATGGCTCCAAGCCTCATCAGACCTTCAGGGCACGTAGTACCCTGGCATCAGCCCCAACGAGTCGCTGTAGATCCGCGCTGCACTAATGAATCGGAGCATGACTCTCTAGTGGAAGCAAGGACTGCGTGAACGAATGCTGGCAGTGTTGGCAATAGCCTACTACTTGACGACTGTACCCGAAATAATGAACATGGAAATCGCGAGCTTGAAGATGAAAGCACATATAATTGATCTTCTAGCTATCAAAGTAGGTACCGAGACGCATTGTAAAAAGAAACCAAACGAGTGTGCAAAAACGAGACAAGGTACGGAGACACGCCCACTCACTTCCCAGCGTTCGTGTTCTTAGGGAGCCCCCCGCAGATGTTGCCGCCATCACCCGAGTTCTCGCGACCATACGACTTCTTCCAGTCCTTCATCCATACCCAGCCAGGCCGGTTCACGCCGTTACAATGCTGCGTGATAATGGTGGACGCCTCGGCGATCTCGTTCGTCCCGCACGGGTTGTTGTCGCCGTAGCTGCATCCGTACCAGGCGGCGGAGCCGGCGACACTCCAGTTTACGTGCCCGCCTTCGATCTGGTTGCCTTTGTCGCACCATTTGGTGAAGAGGTTGTAGGCGGCTGCGAGATCTTCCACGTTCATGACCCCGCCGACGCAGCCTTTTTCGGCGACGGGAATTCCGCGCCGGGTGATGGGATTGGTGTTAGTGTTGGCGTTCATGGTGGCCAGGGTGCGGGCGACAAGGGGGGCAATTTCGGTGGCATTGTAAGCGTAGACTAGGGAAATGGTACCAGTGGTGAGGTTAGCGGCATAGACCCCGGAGGGGAGATCGGTGGGGAGTTCGAAGGCCGTGGTTGTAGCGAAGAGGGCGGCAAGGATGGTAAGAAGATGCATCTTGCGGGTTGTTAGAGGCTGATAGGTTGATGGGAAGTATAGATTGAATGATTTAAGGAGTGAATTCAAGTTGTAAGTGTGGATAAAGTGAGTGAAGAGTGCTTGTTGATTGATGGTGGAGGAGATACTGAAAAGGCTGGACATTGGCTCAATTTGTACTCGGAGATGTCTTGATTTTCAACGCAGTCAACCTACCGCTTTGACTAGAAGCTCGAGGCTGATTTTCTTAAGATATTTCCGTCTCTTTCGATGGCTGCAAGGCACATTGCCCACAGAGAATGAGCCTGCGCGATATCATCTTCGGGCCTGATCACACCTCAGTGTGCCTATCCGGCGTTTTGAAGCGCAACCGTTGGTTTTGTTGTTGAATATGCCCTGAGAAATCTATCCATGGCAAAATCCCCTATCTCTCAAAGTAAAGCTAGGGATCATCAACAGAAACACGGCGCCTCAGTCCTGCATTCAAGCCAAGTTGTCTAAGGGGTGTTGCGGGTGGTAGTAACTCCAGCTCCCCGCAACTAGATGTGAATGTTCGGAGTTTCTACAGAGCAAAATGCTTTCTGTCCGTGGTGTTCTAATTTAGTCGCTCTACCTGTTGGTTGAGAACGTGAGTGGCTATGTAGTTTTAAGTTTGGCTGCGTTGGTGGCGTAGTCAATGCAGAAGCCACAAGTGGTGCGATTGGAGCAAGACCATGTACGCCGCAATTAAAAAACTTGGTAATAGTAAAATCGAACTTCCTGCCCACATGTTTACGTTGGCTTAGGCGTTTTTCAACATTATGCGGCGGCTCGCCGAAGGGCTTGAGGAGGCTTACCCTTTTCAATGACGCGGCGCTACCAATGCCACGAAGCACTTTCAATGCATTACTTTCTTAGAGTTCCTGTGTCTGGCAAAGTGTGCCTTTGCTACGCTGGACAGAGGGATCAACAAACGGCGTGATTGAAGGGAACGGGCAGTCAAAATGCCTTGCCACTGAGAGGGGAAGAATCGTTGTTAGTGACAGCAATGCGTAATGGCGAGCACATAAGGTATAAAAGCACGCAACCTATCCGACTGCAATGTGAAGAACTCAGTAGTCTTGGTCTTTCCTCAACAAGCCTTCTTTCAGCTCCTCACATTTTTGTACCCTTACCGTAACTCGCGATCCTCCCTCAACATGATCCCTGGACCCCTTTTCAGCCTTCTTGCTCTTGGGGGCCTCATTATACCCGCCCTTAGCAGTGCGCTCCCATCTCATGTTTTGCAAGCGAGACAGGTTTGCAATGCCGGCAAACGCGACCTCCTGCACGGAGCTGTTACACCATCTGAAGCCCGCAGCCTCAACTCAACCGAAATAGGCCCTCAAGCAACTTATGATGGGGTACAGCGCACTTCCGCCCTGTAGCCTGTTTCCGTTATTGACACCCTTTCAGGTCTGCTACGTGTCAGCCCGCGGAGCTGGCGAGTGCCATTACACGCTCTTTCACTTGGGCGGGGACCCGACCCGGCCCGGTGACATCATCGCCTGTAAATGGGAGACACCCTGCGATCCGGAAAATCCGGTACGTGCTGTTTTCCTAGCGCTAAGTCGTCTAGCACCGTATTCCCCTTGTGGTACTTGACATAAAGACTAACCGTGGACTGCATTACATGGGTATTTTAGTGTACGGGTAATAGGAATTGGTGCGAACATACTCATGGGTACGCCTATGCTCGCTGCAGCTAAGATGACAGCCCGCGTGTGGAATCTTGCCAGGCTGGGCGCGCTCAACAGTTATTTAGTGAACCAAGTAGAGTGCTAGCGACATTTTTCGAGTGGAGTGTTTCGTAGCAGCTTTCATAGTCAAATCCAAGAAATTGCGTGTCTCCGAGTCAAAATCTGATAGCAGATGTCAGGTGTTCGGTTGCAGGCCTCCGACCGGGTAGTTGTGCCGTAAAAATCCGGAAAACCTGTAGATAAGTACGGCAATGATATTGTTTTCACCTTAGGGCTATTAGTACATCTTGACCATCTTGAAGAGGAAAAATATACCTGGTAGCCACCCAAGTGCAGTCTTAGCGTTGGAAGCAGCGTAAGGCTTTGTGAAAGGTAATCTAGAAGATCGGTCCTAGCGGGGGCCATCTCATTAGATAGCAGCAGCACCTCCCCGCAGCACCACCCACCACCTCGAATACGTAGGATTAACATCCGACTTCTCTATCCAGATATTAACCCAACAAGCAATTGACATCACTTCTGGCAACCTCAGTTCGGCTATGTTATGGCCAGTTTCGCTAGATCTTCTACGCCGCCGTAAAATCGGCGGACTGGCCTCCGGCACCCTATCTCTGACAGACCTTGTCAGAAACACTGCACTCTAGAATCTGTGGAATTAATGGGGGTTGCAACTGCTTGATTGAATTGCTTCTGTGTGGTTCTGGCTTCCAGCCAGAACCTTCTTCTTTATAGACCTTTCTGTGGGATTCGGACTGCGTCCTGTCGCGCATTACCACTGCACTAAAAAGCACGGAACGTTCAGTTGCTCTGACAAGTGGTAGTCGCTGTTTATCTGACACGTCCTCATGGTGGCTCAGTCTGACTGGCGTTCTGGCAGTGCCAGGCATCAGTCAGCTCCGTTGACTAGATTCCCGGGGCCCCTGAACCCCTTTCTTTCTGACATTATGCGTCAGGAAATGGTACAAATGGACACTCTCTAACTTATACATGCATCGCTCAGTTTAGTCCCTCAGCATTCCCATTCGCCCAGTCAACTCAGGCACGCGCCCGGATATTCCCCGGACGGTTGACCATGGCCATGATCTCGCGCAGCTCCGCGCTACCCACTCTGGCCGCAGGCATCGCATTGACCCAGGTGATCCAGTCGGTGAGGTCTCGGTTCCCGAAACTCCCACCGTTGGGAGGGCGTCTGACCAGTTCCATGGCAACATCCGTCCGCGTCAAGCGGGTAGGTCGCCAGGAGTTGAGAGGCGCCGGGAAGCTGTTTGCGTCGAAGTCTGGTGAAAAGAAAAAACCATGAAGTTAGCGATCTTATACTGCCCCTTTGTTCAATCCTTCGAGAGCGATAAGTGGGAAAATGACGTACTGAGCGACAGGCGGGCTAGCATCCAGGATCTGTCTAATTGGTAGTAGGTGGTGCCGCTGCGGCCAAGGGCCAGGCAAAGCAGTTCGCCGGCCTGGCGGTTGCCAAGCGAGTGCTCGCGGCGGGAGTAGGCCTCGACGATGAAGCCGGCGAGGGTACCCTCAAAATAGCGGCCGGACTCGCCGATCAAGGGAGAGGTCAAACTGGGCGAGGTAATCGAACGCGCTCATGCCAAACGATCCGACCCTGTTGAGTAAGGCTTTTGTGGAAACGGTAGGGGGTGAGCAAGAGGATGAGCGTGATAGAGAAGGTCGTGCGGGTCTTAGGTGTGATAGGCATAGCGCCACTTTTTCGTACAGCAAGTCATACGCGCAACTGAGAAGCATCGAGGTCTCAGGCGGTCCGTCATATGCAAAAAGGCTCTGGCCGAGCTCTAGGCATGTGGCGAGTACCTCGATGGGGTCCTAGATGGACGTGAAGCCGGCGGTAAAGCCGGCCTTGCTTCTTGCATCGAGGCGGCAGCCCTGGTTGACAAGATACTGAATCACTAAGCGTGGCTCCTTGGTTTTTTCGGTGGCCATGTGCAATACCTTCTCTTTTCGACGGTCGAGGCGTGGATGTACGCGCCCAGATCGAAGAGACGGACGAGAACATTTAAGCTACTGCCCTTCGCGGCCGAGTGCAGTACGGTTAGCCCGTCGTTGTCAGCTGCGCAGTGGTCCGCTCCTGTAGCAAGGAGGCTATCGATGGCTTCTTCCGTTCCATGAGCGGCAGCATAGTACAGCAGTGTCTGCCCGGACTTGTCGTGCAGGTTTGGGTTAGCACCAATGCGGAAGAGAAAAGTCAAGGCCTAGATCCAGGGATAAGGGGTTCAGGTGTGGCAAACAGCGTGGATGAAACCCCTGCCCTTTGAGTCTGTCGTGTGAAGGAGATGCTATCGCTCTGCATTCGAGCGCGTAGCGTGGGGCGCTGGGGTTCGCCTGCATCATCCCAGAAATCGATACCGTTGAGAGTTGGGCCGGTATCTCCAGCGTCTGCCAGCGGCGACGGGATGTACCCCTCGTTTGCAAGAGCAGTTACACCTTCTTCGGCAGGCCAGCTCATGTCCGCTCCGCCGCTGTCGACGTGATCCTCCGTCGGCGGTCTGTAAAAGCCAGCGTAGGCGTAGTAGACAAATGAAAACAGTGTCGTTATTTCGTTCATGTCTGGTCGGCCGGGAAAAGCTCTATTCAGAACAAGCATCATGGATGGAAGGTTCTCTACTGCGTGTATGTGATGCCCCCCAAAAAGCATGTATTAGTAGTCGGCACCTCGAATATAATTCTAAGCCTTGCTTAAGCTTGACTCCTTATACGGTGCTCTGTAGATGTGGAAATCAGACCGGCCTACCTGGATACCAAAGTAGTCGGGCCGCTGCGGTACGTGTGCTAGAAGTGGCACGGACTTAATCACTGTTAAATGTTGTATCCTGTAAAGGCTGAACTGGAGATGTTTGATCTAGTAATAAGCGTTAGTTCCGATTTTATATAAGTAGTTATTGACAGGGCTGTGACTTAGTTTAGTTTGGTTTAGTTTATAGCATACTAAACTACTCTAAACTAAATTGTATTAAACTAAAAAAATCGTAGGTTAGTTTTAAATAAAACTAATATTAAACTAAACTAACTAAACTAAACTAAAATGCATATATAAAATATTAAGAAAATACTAAAATTGTAAAAGATGAAATTCTTACTAAAGATGATATTAGAACTGCTGCTATAAATACTGCTCGAGTATTTAGTAAACTGCTACTAAGCGTATTATTAAAATACAAATTAAAATGTGAACAAAACATATAATAAATGTTAATTTTCTAGCCACTGAGTACCCTGTACCGGGTACCCTGTAGTGTGGTTGCGTACCCCGAAGCCACCAGCCGAATCCAGTGGGGCTGCTGCTATTACGACCTGCACCCGACACAGGCCTCGAGAGGACTGGCGCAGGTTAAGACAGAACGTATGGCAGGACGCCAACAGATAGGGGGCGTTCCGAAGACGGCTTGTTGAGCTAGCACTCCTAGACGGGGGTTCAATGTCACTGTAGGTCGCTGTCACTATAATGCACTGAGGTAAGTCTGAACAGTAGGACACAAATGAACAATGAATACTAGCGTGAGGAACCAGAGTCCCTCACGGTGGTTGTGGGCACAACCATGGCTATCTATACTTAACTAACTAAGAGGTACCTTGTACCTTGCTCGCGAGACTTCTCCTGCTCGTGGTGCGAGCACTCGGCACGCTGCGAGCACCACCTCATTGGTTGTAGGGGCTTCGGGTCTTTGCACCCCTGGCCCAGTGCGCAGTACCGTACGTACTGTCTCCCTGCACTGTTCCTTCTGCGGGGGATTCGTCGGGCCGCCCCGGCCCAAGTGACGGCCTGCAGGGTCGTCACAGCTGCTCCACAGAATCAACTAGAACATCACAGTGGCCACGTCAGCCACTACGTCAACAGAACCACGTAGAATGGTTCTGAACAGTACTATTCCACTATTGTATTAGTTAGTTCCACTCCACAGAAGGCTCTGGAATTCTTCCAGAGCCTCCCACAGCCTATAACAGGCCCTCTCCTCTCCTGTATCTAATTCTAGTCAAGTAAGCAACTCTACTCAATTCAAGTCATTGTATAAGGCACTGCCTTCCGAATCCTCTTGATCTACAGTGTCAAGATTCACTGTAGCAACCTTTCTTACAGTGGCACTGCCCTGTAATTCAGGCCTTCGTTTGCTTCCTACAGTGCGTACAGCACTGTAGTACGGCTTAGACCAGTACGCACTTCTTTCTCTGAGCCACAGCCGCTGTACTACAGCCCTGTGGGTTCCTGAAGTTTAATAATAATAACTAGGATTAATAACTAATAATGTTATAAAGGAAGCTGAAGAAGGAGCGGGGAGTTAGAGCTAGGCTCTAGACTCCAGAGCTGAGCTCCGAGCTATGGGAATGATCGACACTAACCTATAACGCGGATTAACATCACTCCACCAATACGCTGCCGAATTAGTTCCAACTCCAAAGCTCAAGTAATCCAGCTCAAACCATAGGCAGAAAAGGGAAGGTCTCCTTTTTACAAGGTTCAGTTAATGCGACAATTGACTAATTGCTTGCCTAGTGGAATTACCTCCCTTAGTAACCTTTATTATAAATAACTAATGACTAAAATAATAATAGTGCAATAATAAAGAATATAATGTAATATTTAGCTATTTTCACACTTATTCTTTTATCTACTATGTCATTAAGTAAAGTATATTATTAAGTAAAAGTGCGAACTCGAAAGTAATTAAACTATTTACGAGATCAACCCTAAAAACTGTTTAGACAACGGATTTGGAATCAGCGCCCTAAACTGCCTTGTGCAGTGATGGCGTACCGATCACGCACCAAAGGCGCGGCTGGTGTCAGAAAGAAGAGGGTTCTGGCCAGAGGCCAGAACACCACGAAGGTGTGGATAACCGAGCTGAACGGAGCTCTGGTGAAAGGAGCTCAGGGGAGCTGAACTGACGCAGTCAGTTCAGCTGGTGTGGGCCACTATTTGCCACCAACCTTGCCACTATTCACAACTATAATAGAGGCTCTCTGGCCAAGCCAGAGAGCCGCAGGACAAGCAATACAATCACGCAGTTGCAACCCCTTTCACTTACGCAGAATCCAGAGTGCCACGCTTCCAACAGCTGGCGATGGCGATAAACTCTCTTTTAAGAGCGAAAACGTCCATTTAAAGTAACAAGGAAATTTTCAGTAGAAAAATAAGTTAAGTAAGCTGTAGCGCTTGCAGCACGCTTGTAAACCAATCGCGAAGGAGAAGCAGAAGAATAACTAGAAGGAAAATCTTTATAAAAACTTCTAAAACGCTGTGACAGGCAGAGGAGCTAAAGAGTGTACGTTTAGAGCGATCCTTAAAGCCGTAAGGGCCTACTTTAAAGCTGTCTTTAGGATGGAGCAGATGTGTAAACACGTTATTAACGCCTTAAAGATGCTTGTTAATCCGACTATTACTATTAGCAGCATTATTAACGTAAGCATTTAAAAGATCCTTAAAAATGTAATAAAAATCGAAAAAGTGGTTAGTTATCAAGTTGACAGACACGGTCATCAGGGGCTAGGGACGCAACATCGGTGGTTAATGACCAGGTGTGGCTTTCTGGTCGTAGTGGAGAGAGTGACCGGCGCCGAATGGTTGGTTCCCCAGATCCGCTCACTGGATTGATGTCGTCGATGATCGGGCTGGCAGTAAAGAAGTCGGGTATAAGCACAGGGGTCGCTGGTCCTTATCTTAACTGCCTGGGAGATCCGGTGGTGTTTCTGACATGTTGACATGGGTCTGGTGTCTCTTGAGAACGACACACTGATCTGTGACACGGACTGTGCAGCACCAAGGCGGTGGTGTATTGCGGTTTGGAAGAGAGTCAAAAGTGCGACAATATGGCGCAGCTGCCCTGCGGCAAACGCGCCGATTGCCTTGGTCTTTCTGTCGATTGTTGTGGACCTGACGGTGGTCGTGTTGGATGGTCGTCGTTGGGAAAGCAGGGTTGCATTTGCTGAGGACCGAGCGGGGACATCTCCTTCCTAACTTCAACCTCACACTGCATTTAATAAAGCCCGCCAGTCAATCCACATTTAAGCAGTATTCATCACGAGATGGACCCCCCAAAACATCAGACAGCTAACATCACCACAGCCAACACCACGGCGACAACATTCGCTCTCGCCAATCTCCCCGGCGAAATCCGGAACCAAATAACTGGACGCTCCGTGCCACCGCCGAACAACGAGCCAACCGCAACGGTCGCGACACCCTCCTCGCTAAAGGATCCCTCGACCAATTCTACTCGCTCAAACCCCCAGCAATGGCCTTTGTCTGCCGCGAATCCTTACCATCGCCGCGGCGCTGCTCAAGGCTAGACTTCCCGTTATCCCCGTGATCGGAAGGCTCTCGCGCATACCCGAATCGCTCTTCCGTCTGCTCTGCGGCGCAGACTCAACAGGCCCGCAAGACAAACACCTCGTTCTCAACCTCGCATCCATCCTCAAGCACAGCCTAGCCTTCCTCCACGACCCAGTCCACCAAACCCGAATGCCTGACCTCCCCCTCGACGCGGAAGACAACCAGATCAAGGTGGTCCTCCCTCGAGTTTACCACATCAACCCCCCCCACCAACAACACAAACACAAACCCGTGCACCCTGCCGTCGCGAACTGGGAGGTCGTCCGAGGCCAGACCCTCCTGCTGAGCATTCATGATGCCAAGGCCTAGACGGAACTAAGCGCAATCACGAGGTAGTACTTCCATGAGCTCTGGCAATTTGTGGAGAATTGCTCGAAGAATTTAGTAAGAAGGGCGGAGTTGGTGTGCGAGGCGTTACTGCTAGTGAGGGAGTTATGGAGGGCGGTGGATGGGAGAGAGAAAGAGAGAAGGACGGCGGGGGGTGGGGGGCGAGGGTTGAAAGAGTTGCCGGGGATGGATGTTGTGGTGTGTTTGTGTGTGCGAACAGTGGACGGGATGAGAGGGCCGCTGAGGGGGGAGTGGAATGTGGGTACAATCCCTGTCAAAAAGTCTGTGTGTAAACACCGTTTTCCCACCAAAACTCAGCACATTGCAAACAAGAACGACAACGTTTTACAAAACTATAAAATAAACTAAAATTCTAATGTGCATTAATTTAAACCTCGTCTACTTTAGCAAACTCCAAATGTAGATAGGTTTTATCTTAGGTATGAGGTAACGGTTTGAAGATCGGTATAACTGAAAGATTTCGCTTCAGGGGGTTTTAGTGGACATTATAGGGGGGTAGCGAAAGTGGCCTGTGCACACAGACTTTTTGAGGGTCACTGTATGACGAGGGACTTGGAGGAGTTTGGGGTTTATCCTGCGGTGTGGTTGTGAGCGACGAAATTTTCAACTTGAAGCCGTTGACGCTGGCTTAGGGGGTTTTCCTTCGACCGAAGCTCTCGTGCGTTCCATGGTTGACAGTTCCAGTGTCACTGGGGCGTCTAGGCCCTTTCGGCTTTTGGCACGTGGAACGAATGGGGATGCGTCTGTCATGCAGAGGCAACCAGTTTTGTACGACAGGGGGGTTCCTGCAGCCCCCGCCCAGGCGAAAGAACTCCATTGGGTGAGCTTTTTGCTTTGCAGAATCTCAATGAGAACTGGACACCAAACCCCCTGCTCGGATGTCCCGAACCGTCGAACCGGATGTCTCCGCCGCCACGACAACGCACTATGGATACTCTGACACGTCCTGGGACCGGCCGCTATTGGCTGTTGGCTGGGTTCGGTACAGCTTGGGACAACCTTTCGGAGATAGCTGCATTCGAACCTGCACGGTCAGGACCGAGTTAGTCTGTACATGCGTCGAAATGCACTTCATTACAAGGATCTTGGGATTGCCATCCCATAATTACCAGCGGTCTCGCCGCGTCCCGAGCTCCTGGGCCCTTCACCGAGACATCTGTGTCTTTCCCACTTTCAACCTCGCAGTATGCTCGCTGACCTGGGTTTATCGCCACCCCTCGGGGGCTGGTACAATACAGCTGGCGTCATTGTCGTTTTGCTAACCGTATCACTCCTGTATCGACTCGGCCGGGACGATGGCGGACCGCCAATGATGGCGGAAACAATCCCCTTCCTCTCCAACATGATCGCTGTTGTGACGAAGCCAGTCCCTTTCTGGGATCGCGCCCTGAAGATGATGCAACGACTCAAAACCGACATAATCCGATTCCGGCTCGGCCGCGTCCCTGTGTACGTCATCGTCGGCGACAAGAAAACCAACGTGCTCTTCCGCATGAACACAGGCTTCTCGGTGAAGCGCGTCCACAACACCTTCGTTGGGGTCATGTTCGGGCCCTCCAAGGAAGACCAAGTCCGCTGGCTTGCCGACACCTCCGGCCGCGAGAAGAAACGCCTTCCAGAGGGCGAACACGTCGAGGACATTGACCGCATCTGGTTGCGGCTCCACAACAGCCTCCACGAATACCTCCTCCGCACCAAGCCCACCGACGATCTCGCGACCTGGTTCTTCACCAACTTCATCGCCCGCACCACCAAGCTCCTCCCCCTGGGAAAATCAACCGACATGCTCATCTGGGACTTCATCCGCTACAACCAAACCGACGTTGCCGGGCGCGCCCTCGCCGGAGACCTCGTCTTCGACATGAACCCCGGCTACATCGACACCATGCGCAAATTCGACGCCGCCCTCCTCCCCGTCGCCTTCGGCCCGCCCCGTTGGGTCCGCCCCCAGCCCCATATCGACCGCGAGGCCTTCCTCGCCATGAACCTGCAATGGATGACCAAGGCCCTCGCACTCTTCGACTGGGACAGTCCCGCGGCATCCTCCTCCGGCTGGGAGCCCATCTTCGGGTCCCCGCTCATAAATCTA
>Ga0247760_1002142_pt1 | contig 15830 bp, 19 predicted proteins | sample UWRJL171409R4_FD_179936 | JGI IMG/M metagenome (GOLD analysis project Ga0247760, IMG submission 179936) | Plant litter microbial communities from Arlington Agricultural Research Station in Wisconsin, United States - UWRJ-L171-409R-4 | ecosystem: Environmental > Terrestrial > Plant litter >... | reverse complement strand
TATAAGCTAATAATTAAAAACTATTAAATTATTACTTTAATTCACCCAGTTAGGTTAAAAAAAACCTTTAGTTTTTCACAGATAGAAATAGAAATAGTATAGTGGTAAATAGCGTAATATGAATTAAAGAGGTTCCCAGTTCGAATTGCATTTGTGAAAGTGAAAAAAAAAACTGTAAACTGTAAATTGTAAAATAAAGCCTGTAAGCCCTGTAGAATAAAGCCTGTAAACTCTATAGAAGAAAACCTGTAAACTTTGTAGAAGAAAGCCTGTAAACTCTGTAAAATAAAATCTTTAAATCTTAAAAAATAAAGCTTTAAAAATTAAGATTTATTTTTAATTATTCTTTTATCTCTTTAAATAGATGTATTAGCCTCCGGACAGGTTTCTGTCGCTTTATTCAGTGTACTTATTTAAATAAGCTTAATACCCCACGCTAAAATTGCCAGGAGCGAAAGTGAGGAATGGAGCGCCCCGTAGCGTAGCGAAGGGCCGTCGCGTAATGACGAACGAAGCGACGCCAGCAATTTTAATATAATAATTACTTATAAAGCTAAGTGATAATATACTGTAGTAAAATTAATAAAACACTTAACGCAGACTTATAAACTTTAAGGTAGTAAGTTACTTTAGTAATTCCTTAAAATAGAGATCCTTTAAAACTGTAAAAAGCGTTTAATTTAACTAAGCCAGTCAAAATATATTATAAAGTTAAAACACTTACTTTATATAAATTAAAGAGAGTATAAGAAGGAGATAATATAACCTTTAAAGAACCCCATTACTATTAAAAAGCTCCTAATCTACTTAAAGGAAGCTATTACAGCTTTAATACAGGATTATTAACGTAAGGTAAGATTTATCCTTTATACTACTGTAATCTTTAAGCTAAATATTACTTTTACGGCTTTTAAACTACTGTAATTTAACTATAACCCTAAACTTCTCTATCACTATATAGCTAATTACTGTATCTATTACCTCCTAAGCTCGCAACACTTTACGTTAACTCTTAGGGGTAAGGATACCTTTAAGACCTAAAGTAACGCTAGTTTTACTAATAACTTTAAGGATTGTAAAAGCTTATAAACTTACATTATAAAGCTTTTTAGTAACATAATAAGGTAGCGAGCAAATAAATAAAATACCGTTACCATATCTACTATAGAAGCAAAACTCCTTACCCTAATATAAGTAGTAAAGGAGGTAATATACACGGATCACCTATTAAGTAAACTAGGTGTTCACCTCACGCACTGTAAAGTTATCCTTTAATGTGATAATTAGTAAACGATCAGCTTAATTAATAAGGAAACAGCCACGTTATAAACTAAGTTTAAATATATAGATATTTATAATTATTAGCTTTAATAAAAGGCTGTAAATAAGAGGATTACAGTTAATTACAAGTTAACTAATAAAATGCTTACTAACAGCTTTATTAAGGCCTTATTAGCATTAAAGTTTAAACTATTCTAAAGCGTTATAAGTATATAAGACGCTTCTTCGTAACTGGCCGCACGTGTGATGTGCGAGATCACGGTAAAGGACTTAAAGGCTAGGGAAGACCTTTTTAAAGGTAGTGAAGTAGTAGTTTCAGACCGGTTATTACTAGATTCGGAGTACGAGAGCATAAGTATGGGTGAGAGTGATTAAGGAGGCTTTAGAAACTACACTGTTTTGCGTTATTTTAACTGTTTTAAAGCTCTTATTTAAGAGTCAATCAACTACTTGGAAGTGGAAGATTAAGGGGGTGTGTCAAATTACGTAATCGCGCCTTGGCGCCACGGAACCGCAGCGCGGCCGAGCACCAGAGCTTCGCTTGGCTGAGAGGACGGCTCCCTGAATACAACAAGACTTGAGAGCGTTAATTACTGTGTTCTTGGTTGACTGCGTTGAATTCGACACACTCACCCTCCTTACTGCCCTTATAAACCTCCATCCTCTGCTTGAACCACTCGATATCCTCCCTATCCCGCTCATCAATCACATAAACACCAGTCTTCAGCGTGTGTCCGTATTGGTAATCGTCCCGGTACACCCTAAACTCTAACTTCCCCCGTGTCTAGCCGAGGCCTGAACCCGCAGATCGCTGAACTTGAAGTAGATAAACCCGTCGTTGCGGTTCTTGACTACAGGGCGAACTAAGTACGTTCCCCCAGATCTACCATCGTCAGATATGACTCGGGCTTTGGCCGTGAAATTGGAGGTCTGGAGGGTGAGTTCGTCGCCGGGGTGGACGCGGATGATGGGCTGCGAGTCGAGGCGATCGCCGGATATGACAAGGATGGTGTCTGGGGATTGGGTTGTGGGGCTGGGTGGGATGGTGAACTGGACCTGTCCGCCGATGTACCCGGCATTTTGTTTGTTTTCGATGTTGGTAAGACGGGTAGTGGTGGTGGTATATGGTGTTGGTCGAAACTGTGATGTGGCTTGTGAGGAAGAGAGGGAGAAGTTGGGTCATTTATACTGGAGGGCATTGAGTCTAGCCTCAGGATTGTTTACTGTCACCTGGGGCCCGATCGTGTGTGACTTTGGTCACACATGCTTCATTCCATTATCGTCTGGTTCAAGCCATGGTCAAGAATGGTCTGTGACAGCACATTAACCGGATGGAAGGGAGAGCGGTGAATCATGTGATGCGTGTCTGTAAGGTAGGTAAGGTAGGTAGTATTCACCCCATCGCCTCAGGTCTACAAATGGAGCCGGAATATCCGCCAACAAGTCGGCGCCTCAATCATCCCAAGTGCTACGGGATTAAGCCATATGTACGGGTTGAACCCGATGTTTTATTAGAGCGCTGGTTATAATCTTTAGAATGGGGCTGATTTCTCACTCAAGGTATAAGCCGGATATCCTTAAGTTTGGAGTTGAAACAGGGGTTTGACTACGAGGTTGATGAATATCGGGCTCCCGCCCCCTGCCTGTTATGTAGCTGTGACTGGAAGGTCAAGTCGCCGCAGTCATTCCAACCCATGACAAACGGCGATGTTTTATCTTTCCTGGGATGTTATCGACCTGGTGTGGCGCGATCCTCGCTTCTCACCGCGCAGCGGAATGCTGGGCAGTCATCTCATCCCAAGATACTAGTGACAACCAATCTCGAGTGGCTGCACAATTCACTTTTTAACCGCAAATCTCTTCCAGGCTTTACCAGTGGGCAGCAGCCTGCATCCAGACAAGCACCACTCCACAGATTATACATAGCCTATGCCGGCCATGCCGTTTATGTATCTCAGCTACTCCAGGGCGACGACTAAGCTTATTGAAAGGGGCCTGTCTTCTCCAGCTCCCCACTTCCACTCACCATATAATCAATCCCAGATGATGTTAAATGTCGTCTGGGATGATGACGAGGAGAGGTTACTTTAAGGTGAGATATACCTGAGGCAGATGAACTTAAGCTCGGTACTGATCTGCTAGTGGTCGAGTTAAATCCTATAAGAGAATCCCATTATTCAGCTCACCTTCCTGTTAAGAGATGAGGGAGAGACGAGAAAGAGACAGGGAGAGACAGGTAAGAGACAGGTGAGAGATAGAGAAGGGACGGAATTTTGTCCATGCCGCCGACACTTGGAGAGCACTTGCTCGTCACCGCTGAGTTGTTGCTGTATTGCACTGGATGGAGTGGCGCTTCGTTTCTCTAACATCGACGGTAGTGAAGTATGCGCCTCGCGGCATTTGATGCATCGTGGCCGAGTTGCAGCGTCTGGGAAGGAGGTGGATGGTGACTGATCAGTGTAGGGGTTGACGGCGTGGCGTAGGAGATTTGGATTGAAACCCCACGGACAGAGCGCGAGTACCTAGATATCAAGGGCCTATATTCCGTCCAATGCAAACGCAATTTATCGTGCTAATACTGAACCTATCACGGGGTGAAAAAGAATTAGTTTGACGCCCTTCCTTCACACGAGGATGCCTTCAGTGACTATTCAGAAGGCCTGTAGCCTGTTTGGAAGGGAGGAACGGTCAAACTGATTCCTTTCACCCCGTTCCTTGTCAAAACGGGCTTTTAAGTAAGTTAAACGATCCCCCCGTAACTACCTAAGTTCCAGTCCCGTATTTGTCGTCCCATCTTGTCCCAAAACACAGGTTAGGAGACGTACGTAAGCAAGCGGGGCGTTGGCAGGCGGAACCTGCCGCTATCGATAAGGCAATCGTGGCTTGTTGACGGGAATCCCCGCACTTGGCAGTCGCGTCCTGAGAACATGCAATCATCAGCAAGAGCAGCTTCATTGCGCACCGTCGCCTCGATGACCCATGGATAACTTCATTTCTGCCCAGTTGAGGCCTTGAACTAAGCGGCGGCCAAGAGCTCTTCGATGCGACAGCGCCCTCTTCGCTGTCGTCGGAAAGGGGACAGCAGATGCGTTGTGCTCCCTCCGCACTATGACATCCCTGACAGCGAACACGCAACCCGACGATCGCCCCGTTAAAAACACGGCGAGCGCCTGGAGCAAATACAAAGGCAACGTAGAGAGTACTACTTCTGCGGCGACACCTAGCCTAGTCGCGAAAGACGAAGCACCGAAGCTCGCATGGAACCCGACCCTTTCGCTTCCCGCCCTCGTTCCGAAGGACCTTCAGGCAAGACACGCTGGCTCTGGCCGGAAGAGACCGTTGATAGTTCCCAAAGAGAAAGACAGCAACAGCCCTCGCTATGATTCAGGAGTCAGGATTGCAAGCCAGAAACCAGCGAAGCGAAAGCGCCCAGAGAGCGGACCCATATTTGCCTGTCCGTTTCTGCAACACAACCCAGCCGCCCACGATGCCGGCAGTGTATGCAGAAGCGCTGGCTTCGAACGGCTACCGGATCTCAAGTGAGCTACGGGATCTTCCACATCTGTACTCGAGCTGACTCATCCAGACAGCATCTTTTCCGACGACACGCACCATTAATCCTTTGCCCAACCTGTCATGGACAATTCAGCTCTTTTCGCGACCGTGATGAGCATGTGGGGGCACGTATATGCATGCCCCAGGAATACAGAGATCTACTGGAAGGGCATGGGAGATTGACGATGGAACAGTCCGAGCAGCTGAGGGCACGGGGCAGGTACAAAGATGCGCACGATGGCCCGGCTAAGCGATGGAGGTATATATACACTGTCATCTTCCCCTCTACACCCGAAGAGAATATTCCATCGCCATGTAAGTTTAGTATTCTTTGTTGCTATTGCATACCATCTAACGCGGTCGCCATGAATAGACTTCCATCCGGATCCACATTACGACTTCAAGCACCACCTCCGACAGCGTCTCCCTCATCTGGTTGCGAGCGGTCCGACCGGCAATGGTCTTGCCCACTTGGAAGATCGGGAAGAGGTTGTGAAGTGGGTGAATACCTGCCTTGATATCGCTGAAAGCGAATACCAGAGGCCTGTAAACTCAGACAACCAACTTGGCGAACATGAAGCATGGGCAGATATGTCAACGAGCCTCATAGGCGTAGGGGAGCCCTTTTCCGTCGGAAAGAGCCACTCACCCGGTCAAGATTTCGTCGATCACGTAGATCTTCTTGAGGACGACTTTTCTTTTTTAGATGACCTCGACATATCGGAGTCGGGGAATCCAGCAACCGTTGGCTTTATGGCATCTTCCAGATCTCTGCTAGACATTGATGATGCTCGTGCAAGTGGAAGCGTGGATAGCGCCCCTCCTGGCAGCGATGGCGACACTGCGCCTGGTCAGTCAGCGGGGATTCAACGCCAGGATGAAGACAACGACCAGGAGGAAGCCCTGCCAGTTACCTTATAATGTAATAACAAACATCTAATGAGCATGTATGCACCGATAACAGAACGGCTGGCATCTGTAGTCAGTGAGAATCCCATTTGTACGCAATTCATTTGTCCTCTATCAAGCATGCGGACATGTTACAAATCCTCATCGAGAGGAGAGAGAAAGTAGGGGGTGAAATTTTTTTGGGCGCAGCGACAGAAATTGGCCATTCAATGAATTAATTAAGTAACCCATAACTTCCTCTTCAATTGTTGAATGGCTTTGCTAAGGTGCACGCGAAGATGTCCACATGTCACGCGAGGATGGGTCTGGGGGGTTTCCTTGCGGGCGGTGCAGGGAGAGCATCCACCCGTCACCGAGAGACGGGAAGCTTTCCATGGACTAGGCTGTGAGCGTTGTCCAGTTGGAGGCGGCCTCGGCGGGTCTCCAGCCCAAGCTTTTCTGCTGCTTGGCTGCGAGTGCGCAGGTCTTGGCTGATGCGCGCCAAGTCTTGACCAAGTCTTGAGAAGCCCGTGGCGTTCGTCTTGTGCCAACGCAGCCCAGAGATCAAGCGCGCCCCTGCCTTGGCTGAGAGCGAATCAACGGGTCTAACGGAGGGGAACGCGTGGGTGTTGAAGGTCCAGCGTCCTCGGTTATTTTGCAGAGCTGTAGCAGCAGCAGCAAGAGCAGCAGTAGCGGCAGCAGACGGGAAGCAGCAGCGGCGGTAGCACCAGCCCAACCACCGGGGCCAATACCAGCACCAACGGGGGCAGCACCAGCGCTCCCGTCTTCGGGGCCCCTTGTTTGGCGTGACCCCACCATCCCGCAAACCCCACCCGCCAAAAATGCTTGACGAACAGCCCTACCGGAAGGGAGCAACATCGAACAAAGGCGACTCGGGAACAAGGCGCCGTTGCCCGCAGATGATCGCACAATAGGTGCTATGCAGTCAGCTTTCCGAGGACAACAGCGCATTGTGCGCAATATGTTGGTCTGCTCCAGCGACAAACCGTCTTGTAACTGACATGCCATCCGAAAATCGCCCGCCGCTGGCAAAGAGCTGCGGTCGGGGCGGGGAGTTCGCCACCTCGTGCAAGCTGCCGGATTGGATGGCCTGGCTCATGGGCGCTTTCGCGACCGCAATTTCCCGATTTCGCCAGCACCCAAACAGCCAGACCAGAACGCCGCTCCGTCCAAAACGCAGGCAAGATGTTTTGTTCATTTTTTTAGGGTAGCCTACATGAACCACCAAGCTCTTTTCTATCGGAAGACAAATTCTCAGCATAAGTAACCTCGAAATCATTGAACGGTTGCGGTTTTCGTCAGAAGCGTTGCAAACTGTTTCGTGGGCAGGCGTGGAGTCAACAAAGACACCCGCATGGCTCACTCAAATCTTTGCGTCTTTGTCATTCACCTCAATTCATTCACCTCAATTGCTTAAACAGACTGTGGGGGGGACAAACCGTCCTCGACACCCGCGGATTGGCTGGAAATCTGACACAAGGCACAATCTCATCGACGGTGATTGGTTCATACGTCGCGACGACGCCAGGCAAGCCACTTTTCCTCGTTCGCGCCACAACCCGTCGCCGAACGAGACTCAAATTCGGACAAGAGCAGCCCCATCATGCAAACCCGACCGATCTCCCTATTCAGAACAAAGACGCATTGCGAAAGCTTCTTGCAGAGGCCATAGAGCACAGGATGTTCGCCGCAACACCATTACCCCATCTCTGACCTTGTGTTCAGCGGCGAGTCTCTTCAGATCGTTCACCCCGAACGGTTTTTTTCTCCAAGATGTCATTTGATGTGTTGAGCGACGGAGGCTAAGCACAGTCATTTTACGAACCATTAGCGTTGGCGGGCGCCAAGACATAATGGCCCCGCGTTGCGCTCGCTCTGCCACTCTGCCCCTCTGCCCCTCTGTCCCGGCTCTCCCAAAAAGCACTCGTCCCTCCATCAAACGTCAGCGGGCAGCGACATGCATTCCCGACGCATCGGACGCAACGAAACAACCCTTTGACAGCATCACCACAGTCCTTGCACCACAACCCGACGGGTTACACTGGTAAAAGTTGGCTTGTTTGAACCAACATACCAAGCGCTTTCGCATCATCGACTTTATTTTTTGGATTAACTACTTGATTGCGACAAACTCGCACCTCTACATCACCGCCCTCGTCCGACGCCCATACCGCGTCATCGAGCCAATCTACCTGACCCAGAGACGCTTTACAAGGTCAAGACCCTCGGCGATCCGAGACACAGACCAAGATGCTCCTCAATATTGCTAATATTGCTCTGATGTTGTCGGCGGCAGCGGGCGTCGTCGGCAGGCCGCTGGACCATGTCACCGTCGTGGGTTACGCATTTTTACTTGCCTTACCTGATGCACATACTAATTCAAGCTAGGCGGGACAGGCCCGCAACGCAGATGGCGCCGTCGTCACCAATACCATCGCTACGGTCAATACCATGAACAATCTCGTCCCGAACTCAACCAAGGTAGGAGGAACAAGTATAACAGCAGCGAACCGAAAACGTCGCTGACAGCGCAACAGGAGACGGCTGCCGCCTATGTCCATACGCACAGAAAGGTCACGAACTGGTCCACGCTTGCCTCGTCCGCTCCCACCGATGAAACCATGAAGGGAGCCGGCGTCAATAACAGCGAACATGGAGGCGGTCGCGCTCCCGCCACCACGCCGGCTCCCCTTCGCATTGCCGTCCCCGAGGGGACGAAGGCTGTAAGTGCTTCCACCAGCACTACTCCAACCGTAAGCAATCCCACACTTGTGAGGACGCAGAGCGCTGACCTCGAGTAGGGGCTCGTGACCATCACCCGTCCGGTCGGCGCCGCGCCGACTGAGACTTCGACCCAGGACAAAGTCAAGGGTACGTGGCACCGCAGCGCGGTTTTCTTTCTCCAATCGTTCCGTATTTCCATCTCCCATCTCTTGCATTCTCAAGTAAGATTCTTCAAGTTGAGGCCGCTTTGTGACTGCGCTGGGCCATGGTTGTCATCCGGCTCGGTATGTCTTGTCTTGAAGTGGCTCGTAGATAGGGCATTTGTCTTCGGTGCACTTGCTGCATCGTTGTCATAGAAAGATGTCGTCGAGAGAGGCAAGTGCCGTGGTAGTCGTAACATGTAGGTCTGTCGAGGATGGTCGGAGGGTATGACGGTGTCGTGCGCGGCGTTGCAAGGCATCGTTCTTTGTTGCGTCGTCGTCGGTAAGGTACGGTCGAGACTCGACGCCTGCTATGGAGACAACAAGATCAGTGGGGGAAGTGACGGCAGCGTTGTCTGAAAGGACAAATCCTACCGTACGATCTCACCCGCCATGAAGACACCATTCACAACGGGCAGAAGCAGAAAGTGCACTTGCTCCGAGAAGGCACTCAGCCGCATGGACGCAGACACAGGAGCCTGTCCTGTATCCATCCCAGATGTCAACTTCCATGGCAGGACAGCCGAAGAGTGGTGTGCTCCTGAGCAGAAGTGGTGGAGAGGTTGAGGTGGCGGGTCTAATATGAGTTCTTTGTCTTGAGGCTCGGCCCGTGCCGAGCTTGCAGATCGGATTGCCGAACTTTAATTGACCAGTGGAATGTGCTGACATCATACCTCTAGTTTCCGAAAATATGAGTGGAGATGGCGACTCGCCACTTCACGAATCAGGTGGAGCGGCCGATCTAGACGCCGCAAGCTCGCGAGGGTTTCAGACGGTCCTCGACGTACTGCCGAGTTGGGGGAAGGACGCTCTCATCATCTGGGGCGCCATCTGGGCAGGGCTCTGGCTGATTTCCAGCATCCGCAATAATGGCTTCTGGCCCACCATCGACAGAATTGTTCAAGCCGCCAACCCCTTGCAATGGTTCCGCCAGGAAAATGCTCAAGATCCCACGCACGCTCCCGCGCCCGCTCCCATTGTCCTGAGAAATAACGAGGGCCAGAACGACCGTGGCGCCCAAGGACTAAGGGGGTATCGCAACCCGGAATATGCCGCCCGGAACGTCTTCGTGCAAAACGGAGACAACTTCAACTTCCGCGACGCGACCCCAGGAGAAGCCAGGGGCTTCGTTCAAGCCGTCCGCCTGAGCCGTGACAATAGCTCCGCAGGAGGCCAGGAGTTGGTTGACTCCCCGAGACACAGCATCCCCTTGGAGCCTGCTCCGGAGGGTGCTGCTTCTATTCCGGCCGAGCGTCCGTCTCAGGCCCAGAGCGTTTTATCCCAGGACGAAGTCACTGGAACCCAAGATCCCCAGGTGATGAGAGACTCGGCCCAGACTGAAGCCACTCCTCTCGACGTCCTTCATATCGATATTGATCAGGCTGAGGCTCCGTTTGCCGATGATGAGGGTCCTAACGATATCCGTTCGCTGTGATCGGTGCAGTCGACCCCGCTATTCAGGATTCCGGTGACAACGCGACGATTCGAGGTGTTTCTTGAAGTATCGAGGCATGCATGGCTGCGATTTTGGGTATCTGCTTTTGCGATTTGTTGACATTTGGAGCTTGTTGGCAACCTGGAGTTCGAAGAGAGCAAGGTTAATGACCTGTGCATAAGCATGAAGGAAGTAATCTCACCTGTAGATGATCGGACACCAATATTGGAAGAGTTTTCGCATTTGAATGTCAATATTCCACCTTTTTTCACCACGAAAGTCGCAGAGTGTTGTGACGATGGGCAGATGTTGGGGACCTGGACACCCCCCGCAGATCTGACCCCTCCATTCAATGAAGCTTCATTGAATTCATTTGATTGGTTGGTGCAAATGTCGCGTCGTCATTAGGCGCCTCTTATTGGCTCAGGGTCCACTTTTCGAAGCCAGACCCACTTCTCTGACACCACTATCGACGTCAAGTGTTGCTGGACAACAACTGGTTTGTTTAGCATTGAAAAAGGGGTCGGGTGACTGTTGAAATGCAAGCTACCTAAATTGGCAACATGTTGAGCGTTGCTTCTCTTCCTTAATGTTTTCGCGCCTGCGCTGACGGAACCCACTCGTTTTGGTGGGACCTCTCCGCTTGCGAGACAAGATCAGCACAAGACCCGCTTTGCGCCGCAGAAGCCAAGCCCCCTTGTTGAGCTTCGTGTCACAGAACTTGGTGCAAGATAACAGCGATCGGACTTCGAGAATGAAATCAAGGCATGTGTTTTCAAGACCACCTAACCTACCGACGCTGTTGTTCTTAACTTATGCGGCGTAAATATGTCAAATGCAATGTCATGCTCACAAAGAAAAACACAATGACTGAAATCCAACGCTATGACTCCGTTTGAGTCGACAATCGATCCTGAAGACCATTCGCCAAAACCCAAGACTCTGTATCCTCCACAGTGGTATTCTTACTTACTCGGTGGACTCCACTGTGACGCTCATTGTTTCCATAGCCAGCCATTTGCCTGTCCAACTCTTCCTGGAACCCGCTATTTGGACCATCCGAGTCTACATGTAGTATGGAGCTTGATCAATTTCTGGGACCACACCAGGAGACCAAAGGGCTTGGAGAAGGAAGAAAATGAAAGGGGCACGGCTTACTCTTCTCTGCTTCCCAGCACCGCCCCTTAATACATGTAACCAATCCTGAACATTTGATCCTGCACCCAAAATCTATTCTTGCACTTTTTACCATTCTTAAACTCCGTGCAAACCTCCGCTGCGAGGATATATATCCCGGGCAAGATATGGTCGCTGACGCAAGCCTCATCCCAGGTGAATTCATGAATTCAGATCCATGCTCCTTCTTGAACTCGGACTTAACTTCTCCTCTGATGGCCGTTCGGGGAACTCCCAGTTGTGAACCATGTCTTCATCAGGGTAGTAGTCACTGTTGTGGATGAAGCGCAGCTTTCCCGTGACATTGGGGCTAGCAGGAATCTTGGCGATACCTAGGTCGACGCGAAGGACCGGGGCTGGTGTCAGTTTTCGGTTTCTTCTAACATCGCTCTGCGTCTCAGGCCAGGCCTCAAATTTTCCATTGAGTTCGCCGTAGATCTTGTGTTCGAATTTGTCCTCGTTGCTAGGAGACGTCGGCATGATGAAGAATTGTTGAGTTTAAAGTCAGTTCTTCGGAAGGGAGTGAAGGTGATTGGATCGTCAAGTTGCAGAGCGTTTATCGGTTGCGTGAAGGGGATTGCTGTGTTCTTCCAGGAGGAGGCAAGAGAAGGGGTAAACCGTCTTTAATTATACCTAGAAGAACAACGGGAGTGACGAATCTCCATTAGGGCATTGTGGCGCATCGTGACTAACAAACTGACCCGTGCCTCTGTCCCATCACCTTCCGTGAGAGGGCAACGCAAGTGTTTGCGCGTGTATCATGATCATCCGAACATTACACTCCCAAATCACGCTATAGTGCCCCATTTTCCAGCCTATGACTGTGGTGACGGACATTGAGAATTGGTATGGCAGAAACGGGAAACAGACGCCTGGCCATGCTCAACGGTCTAGCCGCAGTGACTAACCCTACCAGTTTGGATGGCGGAAGTATACCATCAACTGGAGACGTCATGATAGAACATGGCAGCGGTTGAGTCATTGTGCCTTCGTCACCTCCACAGGCTTCAGTCAGGAGGCGTCTCTTGCAATCGAAAGGTGACAACCTCGACATCAGCCAAGAGCGTGGAGGTGAAGCGGGCAATTCATGGCGTATCTGTTTCTGGGAAAATGTCTACCAGAACTGCCCCGGCCCGCGGAAAGTGGTGCCGCAACGGGGGGAGGTCGATCGACAGCCAGGACGCCAAAGGGGTAAAGCTTCAATAATAGTACTTCCTGCTAAGTAAGTATCCTAAACCAACCTCGAAAGCACCAACTCAGGCCAGTGCCCTCTCAAATCCAACCTCCTACTCCACCTGTACATATTACTATCATCCTCCTCAAGAGGCCCAAACGCATCAGCATCAAACAGCCAAAGGCCCACGGCCGGTCTCGCGGACCTCTCCAGCTCCTCTTCCGTCTCGACCGGCACTGTCTTCCCTGCTATCTCTATCCATAGCCGCCGCTAAGCTTAAGTCCACAGCCAGCCTTCGTGCTCTTCTCGTAGAAACGCCACTACAGTTTTTACGTCGACAATGGGTGGTTGATAGGAGGGCAGGTCGTACGCAAACAACACCTTCTCCCTCAGCCTCTCCTTTAGCGGGGTTTTACATTCTTCTTCGTCTTCACCCTTGTTTTGGCCTTCGAGAGAATAATGTAGCAAGACCTCCTGCATCTGCTCACGCATGCCGCACGGGTCTTGCCACGCAAGGACGCACTCCAAATCAGCCTCAACTTGAACTTTTAGCGCGGGTCCACGAGTTTCATTGTCGCCCAATGGTCGATTCTAGCTGCCCGATTTGTATCTGTCGCATACTAACTGATTAGCACACATGGCTGCAGTCTACTGGGTTTCATTTCTTTCATTGAACAGGGCGCAAGGTCCAAGGTTTTCTGCTATATAACGCTGGGGGAAGCCATCTATTTCACCACCTTTCTTTTCACCAGCTATCCCGTCGCCTTTGGAATCTTATTGAAGAAGTGCCATAGAGTTGCGGAGGCTAAGAGCCACGAAAGGAAGCCGCCCAAGGAACGCCCCAATCCCATAACTCCGCCGATTCGGGATGGTGGACACAGTGGCAACCTTCACGGGTGCAGCCCTCCTTCCCCCGTGTCGGACCAACCGTCGCCGGAACCCAAAATAGCTTTTGCTAATTGGTCGACTAAAACTACGCGGGTGACCATTTTGTTTGCCACCACACCTTGCGCCGCAGACCATCGGTTACATGTAGAACAAGCGTAACCTACGCAGCTCCATAGAACGAGAAATCTCGGGCATAGCTGGACTCTGGTGCATCAAGTTGCGCGATCTTTCAACACGTCCAAAGCTTGGAACTTGTGCAGCAGCAAACTCATATGCGCCTCGCCTTTCCCAATGCGGAGCTCCGACCCTGACAACAGTGAGGAGCACTAAGTTTGATCGAGAGGGGGTGATCCCAAACGCCCCAGCAATCCCCTATCACTCCGGATTATTCTTCGATGAACCGGGCACTGTCAAGCTACGTATCAGGGTAAACAAACACAACAGCTAGGCAAATTATCAAATGTTCTTTAATAAGCGAACTTTAACACACTGTTCAACTGCTCTAAGTTTAAGAAGCGTAAGTAACCCCACACGGGTAAACGTTGCTGCCATACGGGAAACTGGTCAATGGTACATTGGGAATGGGAAAAGTCTTGTCTGACAGGAGCCGCAGCGCCCCCTGTGTTGGGTTCTAGATATTACAGAACGATCACGCACTTAATACCTAGGTGGCGCCCTGTTAAGAGCTTTAGCAATTTCTGGATTGCAATACCATGCTATAGTACCATGGATAATAGAAGGTAATTAGAAGACATGAAGGAGATATGGTAATGTCTCAAGAACTCGAGCACTTGGGAATAATTTCTGCTGGATTGTCCACTTCGGAACCCTGCTTAACTAACCCCCGCTGCCAAGAGGTTAGAGACTGGTTGCTTGAGGTAGTTAGGCAACCACGCTGAAGCACGAAACCCCACTTTACTCAACGTCAATCTTACTCCTTCCTGGCTCTTTTCCAACCTTTCAATCAATCCGCCATTAACTGCACAACCACACACACACACACACACACACACACACACACACAATCTCCACCCAAAATGGCCAACCACGACCCCTCAGCCCAGACTGGGCTCGATGTCCGACGGAGAAGCACAGGCGGCCGCGCGCCCTGCCGCTGCATCACGCGTGAGATCCCATTCCAGGCGCACGATGGTAGTCCCGCCATAATGGTCTTTGACTTTCACGTCTCCGTGGACCCCTTTGAACCGCCGCTCCCAGCACTACCTGACCTCTACAGCTTCGCGCTCTACGTCACCGGCCCCGGCGCCAGTCCCACCACCTTTAACAGCGCCGAGGTCTACAGAGTCGCGATCCAGGGCGCCTTCACCTACGTCGAGCCCGTGCGGCTGGACGTCTACTTCCTCCCCGGCGCGTCGGTAGATGTGTGCATGGTGCACTATGCCGCCGAGAAGGTGCACCGGGGGACCTATGCACGGCAGGTCCAGGCTGTCGAGCGTGGGGATCCGCCTGCGAACGCGGGCGGGCTACCGGGCTTGGTGCCGTCGTATTTGAATCTGCCGTCCTGGTGGCATCATGACGTGCTATTGGTGAGCGGCAAGGACTGGAAGGCTGAAGGGATGTTGTTTGTGCAGTTCAATCGGGCCGAACGCGAGGAGTGCCATCCGTACGAGGACGAGCTGGACGATCACCCGCGCATCATGGTGCGTAGGTATCCAGTCGGTCAGGACAATGGGTATAGTGCTGGGACGATCGAGCGATGTGTCGATGAGATCAAGTCGGTGGAGGAAGTGCGCGGCCTGATTGCCGTGGCAGCGGAGTTGGGGTACACAACCTGGTAAACTGCTTCGGGTATTTGTAGAGATCTTTGCCATCTACTTTTGATTCGGCCAAGTCAGCGCGAGCTGCTGAGACGGGCAATGAACCTTCGACGACAAAGCTGAAGATCACGAAATTGCTGGCAACACGGAGGGAAGATACACGAGTTACCCATGTGTCCAGTTGGGACGGTTCGAGCTATTTGCACAAACTTAAAGACCTTTTTAACCGCCGCGACTAATCTTTAACAAGCCTATTCATCACCCAGCTCATCTTAAGCGCGGCAAACTTCCTGATCACTTGTGGCCTGACGAGGTGTAAAAATTTCATTTACGGTATTTACGGTAAGGAGCACGCCTGTGGTAATGTCGGAGAATTTTATACTACTTAAGTTCAACCCGAGATGGGGGTTTCTGGTTCTGACATTAACAATTGGTTGAAGATGCTTTTGCAGTTTGTTAGGTTGTAGGTTATAGACTTAGCTGATACTATGTCTGTCGATCTTAAGCTATCATGTAAAGCCGTGTTCTCTACTGTTTGTAGGTTGCAGCTGAGATGCGATGAACTGATATTTTAATTAAAAACATGCGTGCAGTTACATTCGGCTACGCGGTGAGTTCCTTGGTCTACTTGTGACACGGAGAAGCGTTCTTGCGTAATGCCCCTGAACATAACCCTGACCGTAACGTTTGGAAATTGAGACAGTCACAGC
>Ga0247760_1002141_pt1 | contig 15831 bp, 10 predicted proteins | sample UWRJL171409R4_FD_179936 | JGI IMG/M metagenome (GOLD analysis project Ga0247760, IMG submission 179936) | Plant litter microbial communities from Arlington Agricultural Research Station in Wisconsin, United States - UWRJ-L171-409R-4 | ecosystem: Environmental > Terrestrial > Plant litter >... | reverse complement strand
TCTTGCACCGGGAAAGGCGCCGAGGAATTGTATAGCAGCGGCAGCCGCCGAGAATCGGTAGTTGCAAGGGTCTGACTCCCACTCTGCAGTCGTCCACTTGTTCTTGATTGTGTCTGCACATCCAGTGAGGCATTGTTTCCATGGGTGAGGTTCTTTCCTGCTTTCGCCGTACATTTCCTCCTCGGTTGGAATGTCCCATGGTTTCGGGCACATTGAAACCGCAGCCCGGATGAACTCGGGTGTAGAATTAGGACCACCGCTCCAATTCCTGCTTAGCCATTCTATGGATGGCTGATCGCTGGTCATGAGTTCTAAAATAAAGCGGATAGCGTCGCGGGTGACCGACGGTGGCTTCAGGCAGGTCAGTAATGTCCCTCTTGCCAAGGTGCAAGATGCGAGTGAGTGAAGGTAGTACGAACTTGTGCCCAGGGCGAATATTCCATAAAGACTCCACACCAAACATCGTGGAGCTGATAGTCGCGAAAAAGGCCAGAAATCCAGGGGTAGCGGTCCTCGATCATTTGAATATGATCGCTTGTGAGAAGCTCAACGACTATGTCAAGCAGGTGCTTGTGCAGTTGAGCGATATCGTTCGACAGATAGTTCCACTGCGCCGCTCGAACTCGGACGCTGTCAGAAGCCACAGTGGTAAAGGTAATGGTGGCCAGACGAAGGGGCAAGCCTCGCATCTCATCGGCAATGAGCCGACACGTGTACATGAGGTTGAGATCGACGGGCAGCCGATGGGGATATGTCCTCAACCTGCCTGTTTCGTAGATGAACACATAGCCATCCTCGGCATCAATTGCCAGATACTCTTCATAGATAATGTCGCGCACCTCACGTGGCAAAATAAGCAGTAGTGAAAGCAGCTGGTGAGGCGCTTGCGACATTGTCCTGGGGTAAAAGCTGGTTAATGGATGTTGCTTTGGGAGAAAGAAAATCAAGCGATGGATCTCCCCCGCTTGATCTTTCAAGATGTGGGGCAGCCACGTGGCAAAACCTCTGATGGGTGGACAAAAATCTGAAAAGTGGATTATCTATGTCAAATAAAAAGGGCAATTACCACTGGCTAGAAGTAATAGGTGGTGGTTTACGACAGAGCCATGTTGAGTGGTTCCTCCGCCCAGCAACTGTCCAGCAACCGCCCAATAATGAGCCTCATTTCCTCGCCGAAGATACCCCCAACGGGTCAGATTCGCAGTCTAAGGGGATATTTTGGTTGGTGAAGCCAGTATTTGAAGCTTTGGTGAGATGGTTACAACCAAACGCAGGCCTGAAAGGCAACCGCTACTAAAGAGCAGCCAAAAGGTCATGGTCGCCTTGTAAATCTTCGGTCATTACCCAGGGTGGCGAGCTACAGCCCACATTTTCGGCGTTACGCAAAGTTCGTCACAGTCCGAAGCAATATCACGTGGAGGATAGAAGAGTGAGTCACAATGAATGGTAGTGGAGCTGAAATCTAGCGCCGCGTAGTTGGGATGAACTGGACTTTATAATCGCTCTTCCTGCAGGCCTGAACGGTGAATTCTTTTTTTTCTTTCCCCCACCTCCCACCTCCCACCTCCCACCTCCCTTCCACCTCAGCACACAAAGCGGACCTGCACCACGGCTACACCAAAACCAAACCGCGAGAACAAAGGCATCATGAACAAAAACATGATGCGCCAGGTCTTCTTCTTTCTCCTCATCTCCGTCGCTGCCGCGTGGAGCGGCTTCTCCTCCAGAGCCGGAAATGCCATCCGCCTTTCCTCGGTAAAAGTGCTAACGCTCCGCGCTGGCCAGGAAACCACCCACGGCCGCGTCCCTTCAATTCCCCAGCTCAATTGCACCTCGCACCCCTCCATCTGCGCCCTGCACACAATTGACGTCCTGCGCTGCACAAATCAAGGCTCTTCGTACTCGCCTGAGGACATCGAATGGACTTGTACTGCTACGCTCCCTACGACGCTTCAGCTCGGCTCAACCAATGTCATCTGCGAGGGGTACTCGTCACCCAATGATCCCTACATCCTCAAAGGAAGCTGTGGGGTGGAATATCAACTGGCGCTTACGAGAGAGGGCAAGAAAAAACATCCCCTTGTCGCTCGGGAGATCGAGCGATTGGCAAGCAGACAACAACCGACCGTGACACCAACACCTCCACATGCCGATGCCGCCCTCAACTTGGACTTCGACTTTGACGTCTCCTTTGACGCCGCTACGGAAAGAATCAACGCTGCCACTGAGATGGCTAACAATGCCGTTAAGAGAGCTAACGATGCCGCCGCCAAGAAGATGAACGCTGCCACCAAGAGAGTTGAAGCTGCCGCCGCCAAGATAGCTAAAGATGCTGCCAAGAGAGCTGAAGCTGCCACCAAGAAAGCTGAAGCTGCTGCCGCTAAGTTATCTGAAGCTGCTGCTAAAAGAGCTGAAGCTGCTACCAAGAAAGCTGAAGTTGCCGCCGCCAAGATAGCTGAAGCTGTCACCGCTAAGAGAGCCAATGCCGCTGCTAAGAGGGCTGACGCCGCTGCGGAGAGAGTCGATGCAGCTGCCGAGAGAGTTGACGCCGCTGCGGAGAGAGTCGATGCAGCTGCCGAGAGGGTTGACGACGCTGCCGACAGAGTTGATGTTACCGCTGAAAGAGTTGATACCGCTGTCGAGGGGGTTAGCACATTACTGTCGCTATACCTGTTCCTTATCTTTCTAGCTGTGGTCTCGATCGTCTTAAGAGGAGACCACCATCTACGTCGATCACCTCAGGTGCCTTCGGCATCCTCGACACATTCGACACCCTCGACACCTTCAACACCCTCGACACCTTCGACACCCTCGACACCTTCAACACCCTCGACACCTACGCCTATGCCTTCTACGGCTCGGATGCCTCGGGTTCCTGCCCATTTTTCGCGAGAGGAATCGGAGCCTGGTTCTTTTGAGCCTGGATTCTTCACAGGACTTGCGACTGGCGCTGCGGCGGGATACCTAACTCGAAACCGTGACGGGGATAACCGCAAGGCGGAACGCGACCAAAGTACCGGTATTTCGTCTTCTTCCACTTTGGGGGATTCCGCTCCACAGGCGTCATTTCACATGAGCACTGGGTTCGGGTCCACGAGACGCCGTACTCAGCCGTCTGAGGCGTCGGCCTCTTCCGGGACTCCGGCTACCGCGACTCCAGCTACTACCATATCGACATCGGCCTCGGGAGCTTCGGCTTCGCAAGGACGCCATTCGAGTTCTAGCTTTGGATCGACAAGCCGTCGCTAAAAGGCATCGGTGAGATGGCGAGGAAAACCAAGGCACTGAGCCTTGAGGCATTGTCGCCTCTTTAGGGAGGGAGGGAGGATTTCATCGTAGCGGTCTAGCGCGCAAAAATAAGTACCAGAACTGACTCGATAGGTAAGGGTCAGCGATAGACAATAATACACTATGCGCTGGGTGAATATTAGTTACCTGTTTTGTGAGTATCTCTGAAGCTGCGGTGATGTTTGGTTTGGGGGTTTCTCTAGTGAGCGTTAGGGTTTTCGACGGTAGATCACATTTGTGTTATTTTAGGTCCGATGCATGTTGTTAAATTTTGCGGTTAACCTTGAGGCACCACCCAATTGCAACCGGCGAGTCCGAATCTGGTTGATACCCCGCACCGTGAGTGATTTATCTGGACATGTTACAATTTTCTCCTCAAATCCCGCATAAGTTCTGAATGGAGGTATTCTGCTGGCCTGTCTTCTAAGGGCATCGTCTTCCCAACGCTGATTTATCGAATTGCCAAGCCAGTCGACAATGTCGACCCTCGGCACGCCAGACCTCTTGACTTGGGGCGGGGGTCTCGTTGTCGCCTGGTACATTGCCTCATGCATCGCGGCTTTCTACCGCCTTCGCCACATCCCCGGCCCGTTCCTCGCTCGATTCTCGTACTTCCCACACCTGTGCAACATCTTGGCGGGGCGATTCAAGCTCGCCTACGAGGATATTCACGACAAGTACGCCAACGGAGGCCCCTTTGTACGCATCGCGCCGACTCTAGTGGTGACCAACGACCCCGATGTGCTACGGCACATAGGCGCGGCACGGTCTGCGTACGGACGCCACGAGTGGTACCGGGCGGCCCGGTTCCACCCCGAGTACGAAAACGTCGCGTGCATGATTGAGAACGAGACACACGACCGAGCCAAGGCCAAGACGGCAAGCGGGTACAGCGGGCGTGAGGTGGGGTCCGAGTTCGAGCCCGCCATCGACGCCGTTATCGCCTCGCTCGCCCACCTAATCAGGCGCAAGCACCTGTCCACCGGCGCTAAGGGGAGCCCCGTTGACATCTCGCTCCTCCTGCGGCTTTTCACCGTCGACGTCATCACGCGCCTGGGATATGGCAAGGCGTTTGGCCACCTGGACGATGGCGTTGATCTCTATGGCTTCCTTGCCGAGGCAAGCGCAACTTACAAATTCAGTACCCTCCTACTGGAAATCCCCGTCCTTCGGAGAGCCGTCTTCTCGCGGTTCGGGCTGCTTTCTGTCCTGGGACCCCGCGAGACGGACAAGCGCGGCGTGGGAAGAATTATGGGGTTAGTTTCCCCTTTATACAGCCAAGTGCCCACGATAACTCAGACTGATTGGACCTGGCTTAGTGTAATTCATGAGATTATCAGCGAGCGCTTCAAGCAGGATGTCAAGGGCACCCAGTGGAACGACATGATCGTTAGCCCCACGTTCTCCTCAACCTACATCAATGAAAACCTAACGGAATTGCTAACGCTGGCCATATAGGGCGGCTTTATTCGCAACGGACTCACACAGCGCGAGGTTGAAGGGGAAGCCAGCCTGCAGATATTTGCAGGATCCGAGACAACAGCAACGGCCCTGTCTGCCACCATTATGTACCTCGCCACGAGCCCGCGCGCCTACGCGCGTCTTAAGCACGAGATCCGGGACGCCATCTCGTGCGGCCGCGTCTCTACTGACGCCCCTATCACGTTCGAGCAGGCCCAAAAGCTCCCCTACCTGCAGGCCGTCATCTGGGAGGGCTTCCGCATGTGCAGCCCCGTCAGCATCGGCCACTACAAAGTGGTGCCTGCAGGGGGCGATACTATCGCTGATACCTTCCTGCCCGCAGGCACAGCGATCGGGCACAACTCGCTCGCGCTGACACGAAACAGGGCCGTGTTTGGGCAGAACGTGCACATCTTCCGGCCCGAGCGGTTCTTGGAGCCCGAGTGTGACGAGGGGACACGCGTGTACCGGCTCCGGAGTCTGGACATCATCTTTGGCGGCGGTAGGTGGACGTGCTCAGGCAAGACAGTAGCCCTGTTTGAATTGAACAAGGTCACATTTGAGGTGAGCGGGTTCCCCGACATCACTGCTAGCCACCCACAACCTCGTCTGGTTGAGCAGCTTCCCAGACTCTAGGCTAACCAAGCGGCCGGATTGGATATATATATATAGCTTATGCGGGCCTTTGACTTCCAAGTTGTTCATCCGAATAACGCTTGGCATGAAAAGCATTACGACATGCCCGTCGTAAGCAATATGATGGTCCAGATCACCGAGGCGGACGCGGGGGTTTGACAAGTCCAAAATGTGTAGGTGGGGTGAGAAGCTCGGATGCGGATAGCATTTCATATTACTGCTGCCACCGCACTATGAAACCAGCCGTCTCTCAGCCTGGGAGCATAGAAAGCTGTACTTTCCTGGATATTTATACTCCTTTCGGTGAAGTGGGGTTGGCGTCGCATTGTTTCCTCGCCAACTTACGGTACTGAACAAGGTTGCGGACTTGCGGTCGGCCTTTAAGGTAGGCCTCGAGTCATTCCTACGTTTTTTTTTTTTTTTTTTTGGAGGGAGGGAAGTATGACAAAGAAGGAGGTTCGAGGCCAGAACCTTGGAGAGGTTCCGGCCTGGAACCCTTGGCCATGGTGTTGCAAAGCCCTCAGAGTGGCCAGGAGAGAGCAGCTCAGGCAATTCACAATGATGGAGACTACAGTGGAGAGGCTCCATCAACAGAGCCTTTGTGGTGGATCCACAAAGGATGGCTGACCGTCCTCTCCTTTCCTTTGTTCAGCAGAATCCAGTCTATTCAGTTCCATTCTATCTCTCTCGTTCCAGTGTGACAGGAAGCCACCACACACCGAGATATTCGGGAGTCGTGAATTTAACCGTCCTGAAACACGACCGGTGGACTAGGATGATTTATTCACCACGAGGTTGACAAATCGCGCCACTTGCTCCATAAATCGTCAACTTCTTCGCTTTTGCTGAACGCAAGCTCGGCAATTTGATGCCCTCAGAGGACAACCCCTTCAATTACCATGGCCTCGACAAATGGCACTGTTGGCGCATCCCGTCCTCCTCCGGGCGTCACTCCCAACTTCGCCAACCCTAAGTCCATTGGCTACCAAATTATCATTGTCGCCGTGGTCTGCCCCATCTTTACCATTGCGATATGTTTGTTGCGGTTATACACCGCGCACAACATCATCAAGTTTCACTTGGACAACTGTGAGTCTTTCGACGTTAGATTTTTTTTTTCTGCTATCGATTAGCCACTAACTTCATCAGCATGGGACACAACTTCTCGTGTTTCAAGCCCAGACACTCAACATCATCGGCCATTCCAACAGGTCCCAAGCTTCGAAGCTCAGCCACGTGTCCAGTCTTTCACCGGTAGTCAGGCCTACGCTGCCCCTTATGGCTACCCTCCTGGGAATTCACAAGTTCATTCTCCCACAGGCGCGATTCAAGACACACAATTTCCCTTCGCTCCGTTGCCCTTTGGCACATCAACACGTATCAGAGGGGTTGAGTCTCATGGCCAAACAGGGCCCCCTGTCATGAGCTCCGCACCACTCGCGGCAGGCAGCCCCATTCAAGTCCGGGCACAAGCATAGAAGAGCAGACAATGGGGGCCGTCGGAACTAAGACAACAAGTCGCCCCTGTCGCCCCAGTCCAAGTCACGTATCAGAACACCATGTCAACCCAAGACTCTATGTCTTCAACTGGCCCAACGGCTCGGCTTTGGGAAAACATGTAGCTGGTGAAACACAAGGAGACATTCAAAGAGAAGGGGAACAATGAAAAATGGGGATGGATGTCTTACACTCACGCAGATGAAAATCAGCTGCATTGTTTCTTCATTGATTTTCTGGCAGTTCTTTATTAGTTTTCTGCCATCACTTCTGGAATCTCAAACTTGTTTGTCTTACATTTGGGAACTTCTCTTATTGTTACTGGTAGTTGGAGGACCTAAGAAATAAAGGAGAACTTAGCTGGATCTCTCAATGCGATGTCGTACACCTTTGCAGAGATTTTATCTGGGGAAAATATCATTGAAACCCTTGACGCTAGCTGAGACTTAGTGATCGTCACCTTAGCATCATTTGACGTTTCCGCGCCTGGTTAGCATGCCGAAGGGAAGACATTCGTCGCAAGGCTGCAAAATAGGGTTAGGGTGTTACGGCCGACACTCACTTTGTGGCCCCCAAGGGCCCAATCAATGCAGTGAATCACGAGAGGGAGCGCAAGTGGCCAACACGCGGCGGCCGTGGCTGGGCTCAGCCCACCCACCATTTCGCAGCGTATGACGCTCAGGAGATTACCGAGGCGGTGCTGACACGGTCACGAACAAAGAATTCAGGTGAAAGGCGCGGAAAGCGCGATCAGTAGCCGCCCAGAGCCTCGCCGTCCTCACACCAAATCCTGCGTTTGCATCGCGCTGCAGCTGAACTCATTTCCGAGCGGGTGTTCCGCGTTGAATAGGAAGGCGAATATGGCCTATGGGCGACTTGATTGGAAACACACCACCAGCTGACCGCCCCCAGCATCGTAACGGCTCTTTTTCGTGGTTGGCGGTTTGGATGATTTGGATGGTGTTGACAGCTGGAGTTGCAACAGGTTTGTGTTGCACGAGTATGGCGCAGGCGCTTCGATTCGCATTGTCCAAGTTGTGAGGTGCTTAGATGTTGCTAATGCGAACACCATGGTGGTGGTGGCCCGCGGCTTCAATCAACAGTAACAAGGCATCTAATCCGTCCGGTGCGAAAACGGAAGCTGCAGCTCCGGGACATCGCGGATCGCCGACGATGCGGGCGGAAAATGTAGGTCAGGGCGTCGGTCAACTACAGAGGGGCGCCTTTGCGCTGTCACCCTCCCGGTGTGGGGTGTCAAGCGAGCACTGCCACACAGCCGCTGCCCCAAAATGTTATGCGTGGAGAACTGGGGTGATCGATTCATTGAAGCCAGGAAGGAAGGAAGCGCCTGCAAGCCATCAGCCTAGCGGCTGCCTCCCGCAGCAATGGCGGTCTTGGCAGGTTCGTGACACCTTCAAAGTGCATTTAAGACCCTGCGACTTGCACACTCCCCAGATGCAAATCACCAATCCCAACAGGCCACATCGACACACCTGTCCTAATCTGCAAAGAATTAGCCCAGATCACAGGGCTGCAGCTTCAACAAGCCGATCTTCAACCCATCTTTCCTATGCAGCGAACCCAGTCCACCTACGTCCCCAACACATCTGCCCCGCGCCAAGCTCCCCATGGGGACAGGGAGTGTCTCGTGCCCGGCTGCCACAAGAAGCACTGCTACGCACGAGATGACAACGGCAACAAGATCTACTCGCGCTACTGCTTCAAGCGTGAGTTTCAACCATCCATTTTTGTCTGCATTTCCCAACACTGACACCGCTGCAGACACTTGCGCGAAGGTTGTCACGATCGAAGATGGCTACCATTGCCCCATGGCAAAGGTAGCAGACCAAAAGTACTGCGACAACCACAGGGCCTGCGCTGCGATGAACTGCAATGAAGTCGGAAGCTACCCTGACGACGAGACCAAGCCGTGGTACTGCCATCTTCGTACGTCTCCCGCATGTTCGTCTTGAGATCGATCACGACTAACCAGACCACAGACCGTTGCAACAAGGACGGGTGCAAGGACGGCGCGTACGACCTCCTCGACAAGCGTTGCAAGAAGCACAAGGAGTGTGCCGCTCTCCAATGCGATGCGCCCCCTGACTGGGACTCCAGCAGCAACTTCTGCGTCACTCACACCTGCAACTCCGGGAACTGCTCGCTCCAAGCCGTCGCTAGCAACCGCTGTCACGAGCACTCGAAGTGCGGCATCCCTTCGTGCCAGCGCAACTGCCACATTCGCCCCGATGGCCGCCTCGAGACTCTCTGCGATGCTCATCTGCAGTTCAAGTGCGCCAAGCCTGGATGCGGTGGCCGCAAGCTGCACAACCACCGCCGGTACTGTCTCGATCATGGCTGCCGCATCGAGAAGTGCACCAACGAGCGCCACGAGACTGGCGGCACGCTTTGCGCCACGCATAAGTGCACTTTTGACGACTGCTTCGATCCCATCGCCGATCCAGACAATGACCGCTCTCTCTTCTGCGCTACTCACGCCTGCCGCCAGCCCGACTGTCTTTACAGCCTGAAGCGGCCAAGTTCGTTCTGCGATAACCATACTTGCAAGCAAGCAAGGTGCTTCAAGATGGCTGCTGATGGACCGGGCTCCTTCTGCGACGCGCACAGTGACGGCCAATGCCGTGTCGAAGGGTGTCAACACACTGTGAGAGGCGACGACATCTACTGCAAGGACAAGCACGGGTGCATCGAAGCCGGATGCCAGAAGTCTAGGTTAAGCCTCAGGCTCGGCGAAGCAGAGGAGGGAGAAGAGGACCTCGTCCGCTGTCTCCGCCACGATCGGGAGTGGCAGGCGAATCCGTGGAAGGTCAAGTACGAGAGACTGCTTGCGGACTTTGAGAAGCTCGGAGGGGCGGGGGGCCAGCGCAAGCGAATGCATGCCACGGTCGAGGATACCGAGGACGACTCGGATACGTTATGCTGAGCGGAGGGCGCCGACTGCAGGCGGCACAGTGATGCAGCTTTGCGGCAAGGATGTTTGTGATACCCCGGATTTCGTATATGGATTGGCTTGGATTGGGGAACGGAAATAGATACCAGAGATACCACAGGTGTTGGAGGTCACGGGTTTGGATTAGATACCTGCAAAATTTATATTTGCATTTTGCTCTTTTACAGTTTGCATCTCCTGATCTATTTTTGGTCGTCCGTTTAGACGTGTATCATTGTGCCAGCAAGACGTGGTCTTAATCTGTTGTCGTTTGGGTAGTAAGCTGTAAAGTTTCCCACAGATCAAACTATAATACCTAGTAAGTTATTCCAGTTACCTAGAACTGAATGTTCTCATTCACCAAGATGCTACCTTCTTCCTCGTGACATCTAATGTGGTGGGGCTTCTTGTTGCAGGTGAGCCAGGATCGTTCGGCCGCCACGGCCATGGAACATTCGCGACCTCTCCGGCGGAGTGAAGGATCGCTGTCGGGACCTTGTGTAAAGGCGGAGCACTGTCCGGCCTGTTCGGGGGTCGTTGGCGCAGCCGTTCCCTTCATTCAAGGCACAATCGACCCCTCATCCGGTCTGGGCCCTGTGAACGATGATGCCCCTGCGCCACTGGGCTGGCCATTGGCTCCCTCCGGAGCTCGGATCGCAATCTTATCGGCAATGCGACACTATCTTATCGCCCAGGCACGACATCTCGCACCATTCCCATTTTGGGCGTAGCGTGCGGTGGTCGACTTGGCAACCTGACTCGGTGTCTCGTGACGGGCTTGGCCACGCGATACGAAACTGGGCTTCTCCCAACGACATTTCCCCATCTCCTCCATTTACACTCTCATCGATAACCGCAGCGATGGGATTAAAGCACCTCACATTGGCCGGCCTGGCCACTTTGGGCACCGTATCGGCGCTCAAGCTGGACCAGAAGCCGCTTATCGACCGGCCAGAAGCACTGCAGCCAATCAGCGGCGCGGGGAAGGCGTTGGTGACCTCCGAAGCGCTTGAGGCCACAATCAGCAGCAAGGCCCTCCTGGCGCGCGCAAAGGAGCTGTACCAGATCGCGAAGCTGGGCCAGGAGGAATACAACCATCCCACGCGCGTCATCGGCAGCGAGGGTCATCTCGGCACGCTCAAGTACATCCGCGAGAAGCTCAAGGAGCTCGGCGACTACTACACCCTCTCGCACCAGCCCTTCCCCGCTGTCTCAGGCAACATCTTCGAGTCGCGTCTCCTGATCGGTCTGAATCTGCCAGAGACGGCTTGGCCAATGGGCCTGACCCCGCCGACGAAGAACAAGCAGCCTGTGGACGGCAAGCTCATCCTGGTCGAGAACGACGGCTGTGAAGAGAAGGACTTCCCCAAGGGGGTCGCCGGCAACATCGCCTTCATCCGCCGCGGCACCTGCCCCTTCGGCACCAAGTCCGAGAATGCCGGCAAGGCAGGCGCCGTCGCCGCCGTGGTCTACAACTACGAGGACTACCCCGTCACCGGCACTCTCGGCGCGCCCTCCCCGCACCACATCGCCACCTTCGGTCTTTCGGGCGCCGAGGCGGCGCCCTACATCGCCAAGCTCAAGTCCGGCAAGGAGATTGACGCGACGGCCTATATTGACTCCGTTGTCGAGACTATCATCACCGACAACATCATCGCCCAGACCAAGCAGGGTGACCCCGACAACTGCGTCATGCTCGGCGGCCACAGCGACTCTGTCGCCGAAGGCCCCGGTATCAACGACGACGGCTCCGGCAGCTTGACCCTGCTCGAGATCGCCACCCAGCTCACCAACTTCAGCGTCAACAACTGCGTGCGCTTTGCCTGGTGGGCCGGCGAGGAGGAGGGCTTGCTCGGGTCCGACTTCTACGTCGAGAACCTGCCCGAGGAGGAGAACCAGAAGATCCGCCTCTTCATGGACTACGACATGCTCGCCAGCCCCAACTTTGCGTACCAGGTCTACGATGCCCGGAATGACGTCAACCCCGTTGGGTCGCAGGAGCTGCGCGATCTCTACGTCGACTGGTACACCAAGCAGGGCCTGAACTACACGTTCATTCCCTTTGATGGCCGGAGTGACTACGATGGGTTCATTCGCCATGGTATCCCCGGCGGTGGTATCGCCACTGGCGCGGAGGGCATCAAGACGAAAGAGGAGGCCCAGATGTTTGGCGGCGAGAGCGGCGTTCCGTATGATGTTTGCTACCATGAGCTGTGCGACGATGTCAGCAACTTGCATCTCGAGGCGTGGGAGCTGAACGCCAAGGTCAGTGATGACCCAAAACTCGTGACCTGGTGGTTGAGAATGCTAACGTTATGCAGTTGGTCGCGCACTCCGTCGCTACGTATGCGCAGTCTTTCGAGGGCTTCCCGAAGCGGGTGCCTGGAGAGTATGCTACTACCAAGTCTGAGGATGATAAGTATTTGGCGTACGACCAGAGCATCAAGTACCACGGTTCTAAGCTGTACATTTAGTGGCTGGGCCATCACTGTCTTGGATCTATTCTGGTTGGATAGAACGGGTTGTTTGGGAATTTGAGAACCATTTTCTTGCATACGCGTTGGAGTCAGCAGTAGATCATGTTGTTTAGCTGCCGTATTTCAAATACCTCAATCTGTATTTGTCTTTAAGGCTCCTGGGTCTAACCTTCCAGTGGAGTGTTTATGCATAGAAAGCATCCAGAGAATTTTCGCTTTTAACCAGCGTCAAGCTGCGGACAGATGATGCTGCTACTGGAGACACGAGAGTACTCGGAAGTACGAAGGCTCAGGCCAAAGAAAGCCCCCCCCAACCCCCCCCTTAGCCACTGCGAAGATGCCTTCTTACTGTAAAGACCACATATGGCTTTCGTTACTGCAGGCCATCTCCCATTCTGAAAAGACCTTCCTACATTTCAATGATGCCTTTCTGCATTTTATTACGGCCTGTAATGCGATAAGCCCAGACTTATCGTCCAAGAGCAGGACGCTGTGAAGATTCCAAGAAGGCATTTCCGCACTGGCTAAGGGGACCATTTCCTTCGGTTTGACCCGAGCCTTCGTAGCTTCTCTTGCTTATAAACCTGAGCGGCGAGCCTGGCAATCAGTCTACTAACGCTGCACATACTCAATGTGACTTGAAAGCCGTACGCAGCCCAGAACAATTCAGCAAACACAGACTCAAGTTTCAGAAGCATTAACGAGGTTCCTGCAGACAGGGAAAAATGAGTCGAGAACCTCGAGGCACGAATACCACCGAATGGGCAGGCCGTACAGTCAAAACCAGGACTTGACTAGCTGGGCTATATGAGCTCGCGAAGGCTCCGCTCATATAGGCCAGTGCATGAGCAAGGCGGTCTAAGAGCATGGCTACCTTGCTGGGGGAGTATGCGCGACCACAGCGAGGAAGTAGGCTGCTAGGTACAGCTGTCGGTTCATGGAGATTGTCGACGCAAAGATGGCAATGCCGGATGAGATCGATCGCACCTTTGGGTTGGCGTACCTACTTTGAGAGCTGGCGTCGCTAGAGAGGTGGTGTAAGGAACATCTGACGCATTTGGCGATTTTTAGGGAGTTCTTTCAGTACCCATATGAGGAAGCTGGGGTGGGGGGTGATGTCAGGCTAAGGTGAGGGTGTTTCATAAGGTTATGGTGGTGAGGCTGGAGTAGTAAGTTTTTAAGTAGTTAGGGTCTAGTGTCATGCAAAGGCGGGGATGATGGTGACGGGTCATTAGGTAAATACCTTAGTTTACCTGGCTACCTGACCAATGTACCCGATGCAAACCTGAAAAGGGATACAAACCACCCACCCAAATCTATCATTACTTCATGATCATGAACATGCAACCCTTTCTACCCTGTACATCATCCCTCCCTCCCTACCTTCAAACCTCCCATCCACTCCCCTCCCTCTCCCCTACATACCCCCTTCTCTCCTCCTCCCTCTCCCATCCCTCTCTCCTCCCCCCTCTCCCCCACCACAACCGTAGTCTGCACCGTCTTCACAATCATCCCCATCCCCATCCCCATCCCTCTTCCCTCTCCCCTCCTTTCTCCCTCCCCCTCCCCCAACCCCAGCCCCGCCAACGGGATCTCACTCCCCGAACTGCCCCCTCGAGATTCAAGATCCGACTTCCGGCTTCCGATCGAGAGGTGCAGGAAGCTCCCTGGGTGTGGCTCTACGTGTGGGTGTGAGTGTGAGAAGTGGTGCGGGCGCCCGGCGCCGCCGGAGATGGCGACGTGCGGGGAGGCGGTGCGGTTGTGTGTGGAGGGAGATCTGTTGAGGTTCATATGTCCGGATTTGCGGGGAGGTTGGTTTTGGGGGGCGGTGGTGCTGGTGCGTTTGTGGTGGGGGTTGTGGTTGTGGTTGTTGCTGGAGGGCAGGGAGAGGGAGGAGCGGCAGGGGTTTTTGGAGGATTGGACGACTTTGGAGATGAGAGTGGCCATGGTGAGTTCGATGTAGAGCTTGATGATGTAGCCGAGGGGGGCGAACTGGACGTATCTGGTGGCGGTGATTAGCGGGGGGTGTTGGTATGGTGGTGGACTTTGGTGGACTGTGGATGGGAGGGCATACAGGTAGTGGTTGTGGTGGCTGAGCAGGCCGAGGAGGGTGATGTCGGTGGTGGTGCAGATGGCGACCATCCAGGCGTTGTAGTTGAAGAGACGCCAGTATTTGGTCAGGCCCTGGGCGATGAGGCGCGTTCGGACGAGGTAAAGGAAGAGGAGGTTTAGGCCGAGGTCGACGATGAGGAAGAAGGATTTCTCGGCGTTCTCGAAGATGTAGTTGAGTCTGTCTTCGGATTCTATGTTCTCTTCGTGTCTTTTGGAGCGGGCTGGTTCGTTGGTGGAGCATCTGGGCGCTGATCCAGATGACACCCACCGCGATGTTGATGGCGGCGATGACGACGAAAAGGGATATCTTGAGGATCAGGGCTTTTCGCCGAGAGGCCATGATGAGGGAGATGCGGTTGGCGATGATTTGGGAAAGTAATTGGGTCTGGATTGCCCACATGCCCACTGTGGCGAAGTAGAAGCCGAAGCTAGCATTCCATGATCAATGTCAGATAAGTTGAATCTCTCTCGACAGCCTAAGATCAGCGGGTTGGGGGATGAGATTGACAATGCGCGTACCCTCCGGGTATTATGTTATTTCCGTAACCGTCCCTGTCCAGGAACAGGAAGATTGTCACAGCGAACGCGAGGTTGAGCAAGGTCTCAACCCAGATCATGACCAGGTAGAAGTCGGCAACCCGCTTGGTGCGCCGCCAGATTGCTACTGTCTGGGTGACGACTTTGGCGAAGGTGAACACAAAAACAGCCAGGAAGATGCCAACAAAGAGCGTGGCGAGATCCATCATGATGTTAGTAGACGAGCAGTTTGCGCCCGAGATGTTGGTTGTTGAGGAGAAGAGTGTTGTTCCCAGGAGGAGACGGCGTGGCCGCCGGTAAGTAAAGAAGGCTGTCTCTGGCGGTGGATAAAAAGCTCTAAAGCAAAAGATGGGACGAGAAATAGCCAATGAAGAACAACTAGTGAGGGTTTGGATGGATGAGTCTCGAATGAAGGGTGGTCACAAGCTGACGGTCTTGGCAATGATATATCACGATGTTAGCAACGAGATTTACAGCAATATAATTCATCGCAATGGGGGTCATCTGATCTGGGGCAACGAGAGCAATCATCGGTCCAGGTAGCGAGGGCAATCAGGTCTAGGCAACACGGGGTGCAACAGGCACTACGGTGCAGGTCAAGTATTACAGCACCAAACGGAACACTTAATCCGGTGCCTCGAAGGCAGTGTGTCAGCCTTTCAGCCACTGTGGTACAGGCCATTTCACATCAACGCAGCCATTCAGAAAACACCGATTGAAAAAGACACTTCGGCCAAAGTTTGGAGTTGCGGGCAGTGCCCGTCAGTGACATTCACAGTGCTGGCTCTATTTCTTTTAAAGGCTGGCCTATGCAATGTACTCGCTCCAACCCCCCCCCCCCCCCCCACACCCCCCCTCTTTTTTTCTGTATCT
>Ga0247760_1002140_pt1 | contig 15838 bp, 16 predicted proteins | sample UWRJL171409R4_FD_179936 | JGI IMG/M metagenome (GOLD analysis project Ga0247760, IMG submission 179936) | Plant litter microbial communities from Arlington Agricultural Research Station in Wisconsin, United States - UWRJ-L171-409R-4 | ecosystem: Environmental > Terrestrial > Plant litter >... | reverse complement strand
AACACAAAAAAAAAAAAAAAAAGAAAAAGATGCTTACAGATCTCGAGATAAAGGTTAGTCATGTGTAGCTAAATGACGTATGTTGACAACATGAGGACACGGGCGCACAGCAACCCTGTATCTGACTTGACGACACGGGGGATGTAAATCCCGAACTGTCTGCTTCCAAAACCATCAAGACACCCTCCTGATAAGTTAGAGAACAGAGGGTAGCCAAAAGGTCGGAGGAACGGAGCGATTTCCATCCTCAGCTTCCCACGGGGTCGGAGACTGAAATTGTGGTGGAACTGAGTATCAGACACTCAGTTTGTCCACGACCCAAACAAGCACGTGCAATCGCAGCAACAAAGCCGTCAGCAAACCCTATCAGGGTTACCCAGGGCGGGTGCACAATGGGAGCGGAGCGGTAGGATTGGGTGGAATCAATGTTGCAAGTTACCGTCGGAATCTGCCCATCGGGTGACTGGTCACGAGCTGTTTGATGTCACGGACAAATGGCCCGGAAACACACAATGGGTGGACGCGAACCCCGCACTCCGCACCTTCTGCACTTTGCGAGCCGCAATCTCCACGGGGAGGGAAACCGGAGAGTTGGAATAAGCGGCCCAATAAGAGCCCAAGGAAGAAGGAAAGGTGGGCATGATAAGCGACGAACAAACTGTGAGGACAAGGGATTGACGGGACCAATGTGGTTTAAATAAAACGTAAGAAAATAAAAGAAAAGAAAAGGGAAACAAAGCAGCGCAAACAGCGTGGTGTCAAGACTAGAACCCAAGAGCACTGATGTTAAGGCTGTACAATCCAACCCCTGAAAGATTATTAGCGTGAGATTAGTAAGTATCCAGCAGGAGTTTGTGCAATACATGAATAGCTGGGAGGCTATTTTGCGAGGGGTCAAGCTAGAATATTTAGGCCTTCACTCTAATATTTGGGGCCTTGAAATTTACTCCTTAAGGCCTTAAGTTTTCATCATAACCCCTCAAAAATGGAAGAGAATGCCGGGGGGAGATTGGTCTGGAAGCTGCAGCCAAGCTGTGAAGTACCGCGCGAACAATCTTTCAGGGGTTGGATTGTATGCAAATTCCACAGACCTGGCTAGGCCGTCTCCCAAGCCCGCAGCCAAGAGGGCTAAGCTCTCGTTGAAATGCTTGTCTCCTGTGGCCGCCAGTGATGATGCGCGCCGAGGGTCTTGGGCTCTTGGCCCTCTTGGCCCAATGCAAGTGATTGATGCTCCGCTATTGAAATCATGTCGATCTCTGGTCTACATGGAATAAAACCTAAAACTTCACAAATGCAATCAACCTGGATTACAGCCAAATACACACTTGGGTAATACCGACAAAAGCTGCCGAAGCTGCCGAAAAGAGCAGAAAAACTCCGTCATCCGTCCAGGGGTGGCGTAGTTCCCCAGCGATTCCCCCGCCATCCTGATCTCTCCTTCCAACCGTCGCAGGAACCTAAGACCAAAAGTGGGTGGAAGCGAGATCGTTCCCTGGATAAATTCGAGAGGGCAATCAACCGGGCCGACTGTGTCACACTAGCGTGTATGCATCCCGCACCATGAACACTCAGGCAACCTGGTCAAGCCTTCATAACTTTCCCTCCTCTAATGGCGAAGTTAATAAACCGAAACACGATGCACCGGACACTCGGGTGTTTTATAGGTGCGCATCTAGTCCCCCCTTTTGATGAGAAGCAATACCACACCTGCTCGCTTATGTTTCGCACGCCATAGCTCCTATACAGATACCCAGTGAACCAAATCTGATGACGAATACCGGGACGGATGCCATACTCGTCTGAATTTTCCATATGAAGTTGAGTCCGATGTGGGCATCCCACAGGTTCAGTTTAGCCGGTGTGGCCACAATGGTTGACTACCAGTGTATAAGACAGAGTCTCGACTCTGAACTGGAAAGGTGTAACCCAAGAACAGGGCCAACCGCCGTCAACACTAGCCGCCGCTTCTCTCACTCGTGCCAAGATGATTATTTTCACCTTTCTCTCGTGCGCGATCACGGTCATGTCCGGGGCGTTTGCTGTCCCCGCGGCCTCGCCTGATCCCTCTATCCCCGACTTCGAGATTGGACCGCACACGGGCAACCTCGCGCGTCGCCAGGGAGGCATGGACTACAACCAAAACTGGAAGGCCGGACAGGGCAACATCAACTACCAGGCTCAGTCCAACGGGTACTCGGTTACCTTTTCCAACGCCGGTGATTTTGTTGTTGGCAAAGGGTGGCGAACCGGCAAAGCTCGCAACATCAGCTTCAGCGGTAGCACACAGCAGCAAGCCGGCACTGTGCTTGTTTCCGTCTATGGCTGGACCAAGAACCCGTTGATCGAATACTACGTGCAAGAGTACACTTCCAACGGGGCAGGGTCTGCTCAAGGCCAAAAGGTCGGCTCGCTGGTGAGTGATGGCAGCACGTATGATATCTGGAAGCACCAGCAGGTCAACCAGCCTTCCATCTCGGGCACGGCCACTTTTTGGCAGTTCATCTCGAATCGCGTCAGCAAGCGGCCCGGCAGCGGTACCGTTACGATGCAAAACCATTTTGACGCTTGGAAGAAAGCTGGCATGAATCTGGGCAGCCAATGGGACTACCAAGTTTTGGCAACCGAGGCCTGGGGTAATGCTGCTGGCAACTCCAAGTATACCCTCAGTGAAGCGAGTGGAGGTAGTCCTAATGGTGGTGGTGGTGGTGGTGGGGGGGGTCCTCCCTCCCAAGGGCCTCAACCACAACCCACTTCTAGCACTAGGAGCTCTAGCGCTAGCACTAGCGCTAAGACAGAGACTAAATCGGTGACCACAACCAAGACGGAGACTAAAACCGAGACCAAGACGCAAGCGACAACGAGCACCATCATCTCCACCAAGGTCGAGACATCGGTCCAGACCGCGACGGTGACCAAGACCGAGGCGACAACAATAGAAAAGACGACTACAAAGACGGAGACGGTGTCGGTGGCTTCGATTTGTGCGGCGACTCCTTCGGCTGCGGCTCCAACTTCTCCGGTTGCTGCTCCTTATACGCCGTAGGGGGGGGGGGTCATGTATGTGTTTGTACATGTATCCAATTGGGGACAAGATAACGGCTTAGTTCCAGTGTCATATAGCCGTGCTTCATTGATCTCAACCTCTTTTCAGAGTCCATATTTGCTTATGTAGATACATTATAGGGGGAATGGGGGCACTTTGAACTGTTGCGCAACAGTTTGAAGTGGGTCCAATTCTGGATTTGGCCAATGAGAGACCAGTATTCTATAAGCACATGGGTTCTCATTGGCTGCAAGGTCTTGGCACTTGGATCTCATTGCCTGACAAGGCCATCAGAGCCCACAAGAGCCCAGGGACAGTTGAGCCGTGGCTGCCGTGGCTGCCGTGGCTGCCGTGGCTGGGAATAGCCTCATTTCCAGCTTTGCAGATGGAAGGTGCGTGGTGACCAGCCCACAGGCCACAGAAAGACAATCTCCCAACCCACTAGCAATCCAAATTCTTCATCTTCAACAACCTTCGACCACCACCACCACCGTCGCAATCACCACCCCCATCGCACACGCGCGCATCGCTGCGCGATCAATCGCCTGTAAGTTCCCGATCCCGGCATTTGACTGGCACTGAATTTGGTTGCAGAACTGATGCATCGGCGGGGAATTGACAGGACAAGTGGCCGATGGGCATGCGATTGACTGCGACGGCGATGGTGGTGGTGACGGTGTTGGTGGTGGCCGGGCTTTGAGTGTGTGCAGGTATCCAATGAGATCCAAGTGCGAAGACCTTGCAGCCAATGAGAACCCATGTGCTTATAGAATACTGGTCTCTCATTGGCCAAATCCAGAATTGGACCCACTTCAAACTGTTGCGCAACAGTTCAAAGTGCATTTAGAGACGAACCAAGAACGTTGCCGGGAATAGCACGAAAAATTATAGCTGTGAGTGTCAATACGTGTCTGGCAATCAGCGCAACCAGCAACCACCCTTATCAATTCCCACAGAGATTAAACTACTCCCAGTCCATGATGATGATCGCCTGGCGCAACCTGGCGCAGACTGGAGCCAGACGTACATTCTCAATTGATAGCAGCCCTCCTCTTCCCACTTCGCATACAACATCGCAAGTCAAAAGTGCAACGACAAACTGCCGTGGGTGCATAGGTGAGTCAGCGTGCAGTACAGAGTAGCTCTCTTCCCATGCAAGGCCGTATATGACGTGTTTATGACCGCATAGACGTATCTGCAATAGCGTATCGAACATATTCGGTGGTACGAAACCGGGTTTGCACTGAATGCGCATTTAACACATATGAAACTGACGTGGGGTACATGTATACACTTTGTATTGCTTTTCACCCTCGTGCCAAAATCATTCCAGGTCTATGTGCTAAGTCCCCGCTGTCTGGCGACTTGACTCTAGTTTCCTCCATATCTCGTTTCATCTTGGAGTTTGTGAACCGAAAATGGCACCAGCCGAACCCAATGCGATCCCCTTCCGCGCACAGGGTGAAATCCCCCATTTCGCCGAAGAGAGGGAGGGATGGAGAGGCTATATCGAGTGGGAGAAATACCCTGAAAAGAAAAAGGAGGTGCATGAACTCATGAAGAAATATGACTTTCCCGATGTGAGATCCAAACTTGCTACTTTTTCATGTTCGGTGCCATGACTGACAAGAAAAGCCGCCCGAATTCCAATTGGTCCCCCTGCCGAACACCAATCCGGTTCTCACAGGCGAGCGCTGGAAGCAATACCACTCAGCCTGTGGGCTGGATTACATTACCGATTTCAGTTGGGAGACTGTGCTGAAAGAAAAGGCCGAGGATATGATCCATGTGTTGCAATTTCCCTACAATGGCGAAGCTCCTGGGGTAAGCATATTCTCTTCATCAACACCGACGTAGCTAATACGTATTTTAGGAACGCCTCATCCAAACGGAAATCACTGACAATAAAGACCACTTTGTCCGCAACCACGGCGGCATCCCCGATATCGACGCCGACAAGTTCACGCTCGATATAACCGGCTTCGTCAACAATCCGCGGACATTCACCCTCGCCGAATTACAAGACGAAACCCTCTTCCCGCGCCAGACCAACGTTGTCACCCTCCAATGCTCCGGCACCCGTCGCATCGAGCAGATTCACGAATACCCCGGCGACGGCGACGAACTGATCAACGCCCCCTGGGGAGAAGGCGCCATCAGCACGGCGCGGTGGACGGGGGTGAGTCTGAAAAAACTCATCAAAGCCTGCGGGGGACTCCAACCTGACGCGGATAACCTCGAGTTTTTCGGAGCGGACACGTATTTCAAAAAAGGCCAAGTCCACAACTATGTCGTCTCGGTACCCTGGCGAAAGGTGAAAACCCACAACGAGGTGCTTCTGGCTTGGGAGATGAATGGCCAGCCCTTACCCAAGATTCACGGATATCCGCTCCGCGCGCTGGTTTTTGGCTATATCGGAGCCCGGAGTGTTAAATGGTTGTATGAGATCCGGGCCATCCGACAGCCGAGTACGGCACCCGTTCAGCAAAAGGAATATCTCTATTACACGCCGCAGATTGGGAAACAGAATGCGCAGTATAGCAATGGCTTTTCGATCCAAGACATGCCGGTGAGCTCGGCGATTATCTCCCCTAAAAATATGGATCAGATTATCCACGAGGGGAAAATCACGCTTGCCGGCTGGGCGTATTCGGGCGGTGGACATTGGCCGGTGAGAGTGGAGGTCAGTGGAGATGGCGGGTCGATTTGGTATGAAGTTCCGTTTGAGAATATGAGTACAAAGTACTACTATGCCTGGAGGCTGTGGAAGATTGAACTGCCGGTCGATGCGGAGGGGTGGATTGAATGCTGTGTAAGGACATGGGATAATGCCATGAACACGCAGCCGACATATGTGAGGAGTGCTTGGTAAGTCGCCCCCATACCGTTTGTCATTTCTAGTGGGCATTCCGGTCATTAGAGACTATAAAGCTATAAGAAGAAACTAACAAGCGATAATCAGGAACTGGGATCTTCACGTCACCTCCTCCGCTCACCGGATCAAGATCTACAGCATCAACAGGTCGAAACCCGCTACGGCTGCTAGACTGAAGCAGATTGAAGACATGGGCGGGTCGATTGTTCCGATAACCAAACCGCTGCAGTTTGATCTGGAGACGGACGACGAGTACAAGGCGGCTATGCAATCGCGGGCGTGGCGTGACCCGTTGGAGTAGTCTCAGCCTTTTCGTTTGACAGAATCCATGTTGCTGGGTGATACTTGGACAGTCTAGGGCCTGAAATTCTCAAGTTCGTACATAAAAACTAAACCAAACAAATAGTTTCCATTTCATGTTGGTGTCCGACCGCTGCTGAACTCAAACTCAAGCCTTCCAAGTCAATACCCTCCGAGTTTATACTCTCCGAGTCAATACCCTCCGGCAGCCGAAACATGGCCTGCAACGCCTCCCGATCCTTGAACCACGCCTCAAATGTGCCCACGCGGGAATATGTATTTTCCTCCCCGCTCAACGGATTGACCAGCAAACCAATGATGAAATCCCAATGTACAAGGAACAAGATGGGAAACACGCGGGTATGAACGCTGAGCTTTCGCTGAGCAATGGTCCCGGGAATTGCATGTTCAGTGTCGTCGGCGAGCTTGGGTATGTGTGTCTCCAACCGGGATGGCGCCGCTGCTTGTCCTTCGATAATGTCCGGATAGGTCAGGACCCGGTCAATTCCATGTTTTTTGTCGACATCCGTCGCACACTCCAACAACTTTGTCAGATTTAACAGTTGCTGACAGGTGACCTTGAGCTGGTTACATGTCACAAACGGGTTCGCGTCTCCGTCTTCGACCTCGACTTGGTGCTCATCCCCATGTCTTCGTCGCAGTCCATCTGGAACCGCCGTCGCCAGGAGTTTAGACTCTCCGTAGGTTCGATGCGGGTCACACATGACGGCGCGATCTAGACTTGCCCACGACCAACTGGGGACGTCGAAATCGCGTAGAATCGTCGCCACCCCAGCTTTTTCAGACGCGCCCTTTTCGTCGTCAAACTCGTCGACCCTCCAAAGCAACCCCTCAACCAAATGGCTCTCCCATAACCCCGCGAGGAATTTGTTCTCCGGCATGAGGCCCAGTAGTTCTTGGGCCATCCCAAATGCCGCGGGAAGTCGGTCGCCTTGGCGGGTGAGATTGGTGGCGGCATAGCGATGAACAAAGGCGTTCCAAAAGACGACGATATCATCTGTATCTTTCCCTTCCTCTCCATCATCATCATCATCATCATCTCCGGTCTCCTCGTCCAGTTCATGATCGTGATCGTGGCAAAGTCTCTCGACCAAATTCCGAAAACTCCTCGTGTTTGAACTCCAATTGTACGTCGCCAACCCGGGGATTCCTTGGGGAAACGTCTCGCAGGCCAAAGTCTCGGCACATTTCCAGAATATCTGTTCTCTCGAAAATACCAGGATTGATGCGGACAGTTCGCGTTCTTGCGCTACCCACCCGCGCGTATTCAGTGCCGAGTTATCAACGTGTGTAGACCAATGAGCAGAGTCGCGGAGGATGTAAAACCCCTCGAGCGAAACGGGGTTGGGTTGGGCTTCGAGAGGGAGAGAGGGCCAGCGGATATGAATATGTGGTGAGAAATGAGAAAATGGATCGCGAGACGTGAAGAGGCTACCATCACCCACCCGGGTAGTGCTGGTGTCATTGTCGGAACTTGAGCTGGCAGCACCAGCAGCAGCAGCAATATTGCAGACAGCGTTCTTGTATATCGCCCCCATCTCAGCAGATTGCGCCGCCCAATCCAGAGGCGAATCCTGCTTGATACAGAGCGTATCGATCCAAATATGTGAAAGTCCCAGATTCCAAACGACGTGCATCGCATCCTGGAATACCTGTTCCAGCTCGGAAATGGGGATTTCCTGAGAGAGTTGGCCTGCGTTGTCTTCTTGTAGACGAATAGCGGGATCGGGTCCCCACCGATGACTGAGAGTTGCGTATCGCACGTCCGGATGTACATGCTGACAGAGTCGAGCCTTGAGCACATGGTCTGGGGATTTCCAAATCTGAACCAGCCTGCTTGGTCGGGCTTCCATCCCTGGCACGGCCTGTCGACATATCCCATGTTTCTCACATTCCTCAAGCCAATGCCTCGCCAATTTCAGACACTGCCGTGTTCCCGTTGACGTGTTTTCCGCCTGGGGAGTGACCAGCTCCGACGTCGAACTTAGCGGGGACATGGCGCAGTCAACGGGATCCAACATGAAGAAAATACACGGCGACATGATTTTGCCTCGACTGGGATCATCCCAGAGACTCCAGTTGTCGAGGCTTGTCGCATAGAATCTGAGACTGAGGGTTTGTACCCTTGTCAAGCGAACCGTGTAGCAAAACCCCGTCAACAAGGGAAGCCTTGTGCTCCCCAGTCTTGTTGTAAATCCGCAGGTCAATGAATTGAGTGAGGACGAGTTGGCAGAGCACGCAGCCTGCCGATGCGGAATTCCGGAGAGCATCTTCGGTGGGGTGGTGGCGACGCGGGGTCGAAGAGTAGTGGTCAACGTCGGGGCCTTCCCTAACAAACTCGGGCGGGGCGATGAAGACCTCGAGACATTTCGGGCAGAGAACGCAGAGTGGGACAGGCGGGTAGTCTGCCAGTTCAACTTGACCGGGACTAGTGAACATATTGGGTGATTCCTCCATGTTGTGACGCAATTGCATGTGATCAAAATGGTAAATGGACATTGTCTTTCCGGTGGTGAGGAGTCAGAACCGAAGATTTTGTGATTTTCCAAGGACTGGAGAAGTGCGGGGTTCCCAGGGTTCGGTGAAGAACCCTCGCCGACAGTTCTGCCTATTTGTTTTGCTGCTCATTCGTTGGTCAATATTACCAGTGCCGCATAGTCGGGAAGATTGGTAGCACTAGGCTTTCGGCTTGGCAAGAATGCATATCCGTGGATGTTTCTGACCAAAATATCATGGATGTGGGCGGTACAGCCCAGTGCACTCGGGAGGCTTCACGACGGAATTGTTTCGCCCCATTGGAAAATAACGTAGATCTCTCCTGCAGTCCATGTATGCAACCCTGTGTCAGATCGGAAACGAAGAAACGAGAAAAGGACAAAATAAAATAAAAGAGAATCTTTCAGAGGACTGGATTTTTTGTCACAATTTAAACGGAACTTTCGTAAAGTGTCCTACCCTCAGCTACTAAGAACGTGCTTGTGGGCATCCAACCGCCTAACTGATACCTAAAGAGCTGTAAAATGCCTCTGGGCTTGGCTCCCTTCCCAGAAAATCTAGCAGGTTCCATCTCGGGCCTACTGCCGCCTTTCTCCAGCAGGCCATGGCGATACTTTCTCCCCTGAGACGCGTCTCTCGGATCGGCTGCGAAGAAAGAAGCAAACATGTCGGCCGCATATACCTCGGACCTGTATCTCACACAAAAGTTGATTATTATTCGCTTTTCTTTGCTTAAATCTTCAATGCGACAGACAGAGCTTACAGCAAATACCCATAGTATCCCGCATTGTAATCGCCACATGCAATCCCCTTCCATGACGTGTAAGGGTGGCCCCACTCATCTCCCTCGCCCAGGTGCCAGGGTGTATCTACGGGGAAGATCTCGCGTCGGAGGCGGTTGTAAATGGCCGAGATGTTCATGTCTTTGGCCGCTTTGCGAGTCTGTTGGTCGTGGATGGTGAAATCCCAGATGGCGGTGACCAGGTCGTTCAAGTACCCTAGGGCCTTGTTGATTGACTTGGACTGTAACAATTTGTCAATCATTTCGTCAGAGAGCTGTGGCTCAGGGGCCTCGATTGCTGCTTCCTCGCATGCACCCGACGACCCAGCTTGGACAGTGGGGATTTGTTGCTGCCGCCACACCCGGAGATGGTCTTCCGACAGGGAAGAATAATGTCTGCTGAGCTGTTTGAGTTCCGAGGGAATGCGATACCAATTCTCCAGCATCTGACTGGGAGCTTCACCGAAATCGACAACCGTGCCGGCACTGCCGTGAAATCGGGCATAGCGCGTTTTCGAGACCAAATCGTGGATTCCATGGCCGAGTTCATGAAACATTGTGATGACATCTTGATGCAAGAGCAAGCTGGGTTTCGTCGCAGTAGGTGTTGGGAAACCACAAAGTAGTGCGACGGAGGGATAGACTCGCGAGCCGTCAGGACGGAGGTGACCCTGCCGGGTAGGAACTGTTAGCAGCCGCATATGTGTTGGGTGCAAAAAGGGTGGAGCAATACCGGAACAAGACTGGAGCATCCTGGGTTCGTCGGCTTGAACTCGCGGGCGTACAAATCCAGATATAAATATCCCGCAAATTCACCTCCCTCGTTGGCTGTATTCCAGACGGCAAAAGCTCGGACGTCGTCGTGCCAAAGACTGCAGGCTTTCTTCGTTGCATCCCCAAATTGCATCTCGGCGAAAACCAGACCAAACAAGTGGCCCATGGTCTGTAACATGCCGCCAGTAGTCGTCTCGAGGGGGAAATATTCAGCAATATGCTGATGGTCGACTGTGTATTTCTGAGCAAGCAGTTTTCGACCATAGTACGGCGTATCCCACACATAAAAGCGCCCATCCCAAGTCTCCCCTTTTTCCACCAAATGCGCTTTCTTTACCTCCTTGTAATGCTTGATCTCCTGTAGTCCACCCGGGAGTAGCCCAGTACGAAGCCTATTAAGCAGAGAGTGAACGGTTTCAGTGTTGCGGGCCATTTTATCCTCGACAACAAAAGCGGCATGGCTTAGGTACCCCAGTAGTCTCGCCGACTCGTCACGAAGCGTGGTGAGCTCGTGGAAGACGGGTATGTTCTCGTTACATCGGTTCTCGTAGCCAAGATACATCCGCTTCCTCGTCTCAGGGTTATTTGCGAATCGAAGCACCGCTCCAACATGTTCGACAAAGCTTGCAAAAAGCTTGTTCTCATTATCGCCGTCGCCTCTCTTCATGGCTGACAATTGGTCAGTCAGAATCCCGTCCAGCTCTGTCGGTATAAACCAGATACCACTCTGGCTGGCGTTTGCTGCGTTCTCGGAAAACGCACAAGTCAAATCGTTGATGCGATGCTGGATTTCCACGAAGCGTTTTCGGTCTGGCTCCGCGGCGATATTCAGGCCATTCTTGATGAACTCTCGACGGATCGTGCAGACATAGTGGTCCGACTCCGGGTCAAGCCGCTTTTGGGAGACATCACGCTCTGATACATGTGTAGCATCGATGAGGACGAACAAGTCTCGGCGCTGCTTGTATTGGAGTGCAAATTCCTGAAGCATATTCTGGGATTTCCTCGATGCCTCCCGAAGTTCTGCGTTCAGGGAAACAGATTGATAGAAGCCGAGGACCCTCAAGCTAGTTAATCGCGCATTTTCATCTTGCGCGAAGGGCACAATGACATTCTCAAAGGTGGCGTCGCCCGGAGGTATTTCTGAGACGATGCGATCGTGCAGGCTGCCAGAGTTTTCAATGAGACGCTGTGCCTCGCGCAAGATTGACTCGGGTGTCGCCGTAAACTGCTGAGGGTCTTGAGGGGGCGTCTTGAAGTCCGACATGGTTTTAGCGAAGACCCGAATCTCATGCAGGTTAACACCCGGCCACTAGGAATATTTCAGACAGTACCTGCCTACTGGTTCCGGGTATTATGGCAGAGCCAAAACAACCAAAAGACCTGCAACAACCAACACAGCATCTCAGCCAGTGACATAGTGCAAAAGGAAGAAAAAAAATAACAAAAATATGATCTCTCCCGCCGGGAATTGAACCCGGGTCTCGAGCGGAGTCGAAGAAATGACAAGCTCACATACTGACCACTATACTACGGAAGACTTGTTGGTGTGGACACCAACCGTAGCTGTTCGATGGTGGGCACCCCACTAGAGTGGCCCATGTAGGGTTCAACCGTCAGTCATCAATTTGTTGAGCCATATCACGTCCGAGGAGTCGAGGCAATGCGTAATATGTAGCACAGCGCAACCGGAGGTGCCTCAAACAATGTTAAAATGGGTACGTGTCAGGTGTAAGCCGTTGTTATCGGGACGCCCGACGAAAAAGCAAAGTGCAGATGTCGACCGCATAAGTTCTCTGGTGAAGTAATTCACGGCGAAGGTCTAGACCTCTTCTATATATCAACAGATGTAGATAAAACGTGGTTGTGCATAGCCAAGACCAGTTCGAGCCAAGTACAATGTCGACAGCGGTGCGACAGTGTGATCGTGGCGTATTATTTCCGTTCTGGGCTGCATGAAGTATTGATGCAATAGGTCTTACCACTTTCTTTGGGCTTCGGTGCAAGTATATGCAGACAAAATTATCTTCTCACATCAAATTATGGAGGGCTTAGAGGACGCAACACTCGACAACAATACTGATTGACATTGCAAACATTGATGGCACAATGGACTATGAAAACCAGTACGTGACGTTGCTTGCCCTGGCTCAGGCTTGGCTCAGTTCCTGCTTAAAAAGCTATTCCTACGTGCAAACGCCACTGTGGTTATATAAGTAACCTCAAGCCTTGGCTAACAAAGCGGCGGTGACGTTGCTCTATAACCTCCGACATCGACGCTCCCTGTTCAACAACCTTCGCCTTCGTCTCACCAGCCTCCAGCGACGAGTTGACAACGCAGTTGGGCTGGAATTCAACTTGGTAACGCTGCAGGACTCGGCTACGATGAGACGAGATGCGAGCTCCATGAAAATCATTGCCGCTATCACCATGGTATTTCTTCCGACCACAGCTGTGGCATCGATTGTGGGTAGTCAGCTCTTTAACACCATTTTCAATAAGGAGAATGGCAGTTGGGATGTGCAGACTTCGCCCTTGTTCAACGTTCTTTGGGCTGTGGCTTGCCCCCTGACGGTCTTGGTTATTGCCCTGTCGACAGGGTGGAATCTCTTGATAGAAAGCAGGAGCCGAAAACGATTAGCGCAGGAAATTTGAAGCATCAGATCGACTCCCCAAGCAATCTACACCCTCCTCCCACTCCCACTACCGACTGGCCACCGGCATCTTCCCAATCCACCTCTCCCTGCCATCCTTGGCTGTATTAACTAACCACCTCACTAACACTCACCTCTCTGTGAAAGGGACCACCCGGTCTCCGCCACATACCCCTTAAAAACCTTACCGTCCTCCCTATCCGCCTTCTAACTCGCCTCATCACTCCCCCCAAGGATCCCTGTAATCTAAATGATAGTCCAGTCTATCCCCTCCCTAGCTTCCTTTAAAAAAAAAAAAAAAACTTTCCCGATTAAATCACAGTTAAATACACCCTGTTTATAACGACACAGACCAGGTTAATAAAGAGTAATATTAATAAAGGAGTGTCACGACCCAGGTCATGACCACCAGGAGGGCGCGTGGATTAACTGTAAATCACTAATTGTTAGGCCTAGGATATAACAACCCATAAGCCCTGACAGACTAATTAAAAAGGACGTGGCAACCTAGAGTACTGTGCTTGGGTTTACAGGTCCCGGAGCTTGTAATAAAGGACCTAGTTGTTACAGCCTGCTCCTGGTACACCGCAGTGACCGTGGTAAAGACAGATCGTAGCAGCGGACAGAGTCCAACTGCTATAAGGTGATGGGGGTAAGATGACTGGATGAGGGCTAGCACAACTCTCGGGGCAGTACACTGTCAAGCTGATCGTAGATCCGGAGGTCACTGACAATAGATCTCACTGAGTGTTACTTAAGAATAATGTATTGCTAGCGTGATGAACCAAGATTCCTCACACGGTCGTGGGCACGACCATCGTGACTATATACTCAGACCTTGCTGCTGCGGGACCCGGACTTTCAGGACCCGAGCTCGGGTCCAGGCCGGCCGGGTCCCTCCTTACTGGCGCTCTTGTGGACCTGGGTGTTGTGGGCCCGAGGCCGGGTCCTTCCGTGCTGGATCTACCTTAATTGGTCTGTCAGGGTTTCGTGGGTCGTTGCACCCTGGGCCCAATGATTGGTTATCTACTCCCGTGATGGTTTGTTGTACTCCCTCCTTCTCTCCTACTTATCCGCTTTAGTACGCTTTGAGATCCTCCGCACATTCCTAGTCAAGATGCCGGCGACCACAAGCAGCAGAGTGCTGATTATTTCCGGGAGGAAGCTGAGGACGACCCGGGCGGCGAGAGATCCGCTAATGGGGTTGAGGGCCGGATTTTGAGTGCAAATGGTAGCCAGGCTATAGACGACCCGGATACCAATGAAAGCCAGAGTGGTCATGGCGGCATTAAGAAGCTGACGGTGGTATATGTTAGCGATGTAACCTGACCAAGAATGTAGAGGCCTCGGTACGAACAATACTTCCATCGCGGTAAGTGGCAGCAGCTCTGCTTGCTTGCGACCGCATCCGCCACGACACGGCAGCCACAAAGCACAACCCAATCCAACAGACAGTCAAGATAGCGATGCCGACCTTGACTAGCGTGAGGTCGCTAGATTTAGGATGGCCGTCTTGTAGGGCCGATGAGCCTGCGGCCAAAAGCCCGACACCACTACCGACAGCCACGTGGAAAATGAGGACAAAGATCCATTCGAGCTTGGGATCGAGACTCGGTTGGCAGCAAACCCTCCTATATATGCCGAGTTAGATAGTTCTGATAGCCTAGTATTGATTTATTTAATCAGCGGAACACACGCTTCATGAAGGATGCCGGAGACTGCAAGGAGGAGAGGCGAGAGCCCGACATTGGCGATGATGGTCATAGCCGACGAGGGAGCGTCTCCCATCGACATTGCCCCGCCAACGATGCGGATAGTGCAGAACATAAAGAGGTATGTCCATCCTACGAGGCCAACGCGCCCGTGCCGGAAGAGGATGTAGAGAATAGGGAAACTGAGCGCGGCATAGATTGCCAACTCAGCTGTCTGGAGGGGGTTCGTCATGTCGTGAGAGGATTGGTAGGTAGCTGACAAAGTTCCAATGTCCCCAGGGAAGAGTTTTCGCAAAGATGGTGAACAAAAGTGGCAAGTGAAATAGAATGCTTCACAGCGCTGAATGAAAACGCCAACCGTCCTCGATTCTTGGCGTCGATGGCCCCTTAAATAGAAGAAGACGCATGCTGTGCTGCGACTACAGCATAGCGATCTTCGTCAGACACAGCCCCGTCCTCCCTCACAAAGCGGACCGCCATGAAACCGTAACCCGAACACCCCTTGACGTTGCGGTGCAATCATTTGGTTCTGCGATGGGCCGAGGCGAATGGTGGTGGAAAAAATCTAGGGGATTTGACAGAAGTAGCGCCCATTGGCTCGCAAGATGTGTGGATGACGTGCCGCGCCTCCGACCTGCATTGTGGGTGCTTAAACGATAGCGAGTATCCCTGCTCGCGCATGGGCAAGCAGTCGGCAGCCCTAACCCTCGGTGATGATGGCATTCTAACAGGCTCTTCTCACGAGAGATTCTCCATTCCTGTATCAATCATTGCATCAAAGAAGGATATCAAAATTTCTGTAGCCGCTTCCATCACATCATCATTCTTTCCTAGTACAGTCTTTTGGGTCTTGTTACGCGTACGTGGCTGGTATTGCGGCATTAGGAGCAGTTAGGGTGTGTGCTAAAGACCAAACCAAGTTGGAGCCAGCTGCCAGCCCCACAACGTTTGGATGAATTTGATGCCCCTCCCTTGGATGCCAAACCCATGCGGCTTGGCTTCCCCACCCAACCATGGAGGCCAATGCAGACAATTTGGGGCGAGAGGTGCAAAATCGCCAAGGACGCCCTCGCCTGTATCATAAAAAGTCAAAAGCTGGCTGCACTCGCTGCCGAGCTCGTCGCGTCAAGGTAGGCTGCTTTTTTTTTTTTTTTTTTTAAACTTATGTGCACCCCCACCGCC
>Ga0247760_1002139_pt1 | contig 15855 bp, 19 predicted proteins | sample UWRJL171409R4_FD_179936 | JGI IMG/M metagenome (GOLD analysis project Ga0247760, IMG submission 179936) | Plant litter microbial communities from Arlington Agricultural Research Station in Wisconsin, United States - UWRJ-L171-409R-4 | ecosystem: Environmental > Terrestrial > Plant litter >... | reverse complement strand
CCCTTTCGTGGCCGCAGCTGTCCTACGTCGCCGTAGACGTGTCGCGCCCCAAGAAGACCCCCTACGACTACCCTAAAATTGTCGGCTATGTCCTCGCTAAAATGGAAGAGGAGCCCACGGACGGGGTGCAGCATGGCCACATTACCTCGCTGTCAGTGATGCGCACGCACCGCCGGTTGGGTATTGCGGAGAAGTTGATGAGGCAAAGCCGTAAGTTCACCGCCCACATTTCTGCCTCCCTCCCTTTCTCGAGGAACAGAAAGCTGACACTTGGGAATTGTATAGAACTCGCCATGGTCGAAACCTTTGGGGCTCACTACGTCTCTCTCCATGTCCGCGTCTCTAACCAGGCCGCCATCCACCTGTACCGTGACACGCTGGGCTTCAAGACGGAAAAGACAGAGGCTAAATACTACGCCGATGGCGAGGACGCATTTTGCATGAAGCTGGATCTCTCTGCGATCCGCGAGCAGGTCCGTGAAGCTGCTGCGGCGGAGGTTGGTGAGACTACATCTGCGCCGGCAGCGAGAAGCGAGGCATCGGGAGACCAGGATGAGGGGGAGGCGGTGGGAGATGTGGGGAGGGATCCGAAGAAGGATGCGGGGAAGAAAAAAGGGGAAAAGGACTCGGGGGAGAAGGTGAAGGTCAAGGTTGGGAGGGGCCTAGGTGTGGGCGAGTTGGTGGAGAGGGTGGAGAGTAAACATTCATAATAGGGTTTGAGTCTGTAGGAAATTGCGGGAAGAGAAAAATTAAAAGGGTTGGTAAAATAGTAGGTGAACGTCCGGGTTTCTCTTGACCAGCCAAAGACGGAGTGGGTATTCTTTGTCTAATGAGATAAGCTGTGACTTACTGGTGGATGGCATACTTCGAAGGGACTTCGGCGGTATCAACCATTATGCCCGTCGAATGAGAAAACGTACGGAAGTAGGGTGGGTAAAGGAAACAAGAACAAGTCATCCCTTCAGCATGACTGGGCATCATACAATCACGGCAGTGGGGCTCACTATAGGTACGATATATCATTCTCATCATAACTGAGCCAAGTTTGAATACCTGAAGCACACAAAACGATAGCGGGTATCCAATTTCCTTCCTTTATAACCAAATCATTCCCTGACCCCTTGCCAGCAGCATACATTTTTATGGTGGGATAGAACTGCTTACCACCCCCGTCTATTCTCCTCCTCCGCCAATTCTCTCGCAAACTCCTCATCAGCCTCCATCCGCAACAGTGACATGCTCCTTGCCAGCCCCTCAATCTCTCGCTCATACCGCAGTGTCCCCTCGTGAAGCTTGGCATCAACCTTTTCCCGCGCAGCCTTATCGCCCGCCGCGGCAACAGCCTCCTGCGCAATCTGCTCATGGAAGACGCCCAGCTGCGTCTCCTTGTCAACTAGCTCTGCCTGAAGCTTATCTGCAGCTTCGTACTTGGTGCGGCTGGCGCTGGTGCTCCCGTGAACATCCGGATTGTGGTTGAGATCATTGACAGGCCATGCCCCTGGGGCGGGAGCCGACCCAGGAACACCAGCGTAGAAGGAAAATGCGCCGGGAACGGGCGGAACAGGAGGGACAGATGAGATAGGTGGGATGAGCGGCGCGCCGAAGGGAAAAGAGGGGCCAGAAGGAGTAAGGCCATGATCTTGACCATGTCCATGATTATGTTTATAACCGCGACGCCAGTCTCGTTCGGCGTGGCGCATCTCTCGACGGACATTTCGCCGTTCACGTTTCTCCTCGCGGCGTTTTTGCCGGCGCTCGCGGCGCAGCTGCTTGTTGAGCTTAGATTGCTGCTTCTTAAGGGATTTCCATTCCTTGAGGAGGGACTTGACTTCTTTTCGGAGGGCGGAGCGGTCAGCGTTGAGGTTGACAGGGTCGCTGATACCACTGAACTGGTTGGAGGGGGCCTTCTTGGCCGCTTTAATTTGTTCCTTGAGTTCCGTGACCTTTCCCTTGGTGATGGGTTGGTTGGGATCACGGAGCCAGGACTGGAGACGGTCTTTGGTGATGTCGAGCTGCGCGTCCTTGAGATCTTCGTATCCCGGGAGAGAGTCAATCGAGGACTCGGACGACGTAGACGAGTCTGATGAAGCACTCGACACAGAACTTGAACGGGAATGCCGGCCATGATGTCGTCCTCTTCCACGACCACGACCACGCCCCCTGCTACAGGCATCCGCCATCTCACGGTTAGGACCGCAGCGCCCTCCTCCCCAGTAACCCAGACCTCCTCGGCCGTGACTGCCCCAGTATCCTGCACCACGGGGACCACCCCCACAGGGGCCGCCAAACCCTCCACCACCACCAAAGCCACCCCATTGTCCAAGCCCTCCACGATTATGACCAAACGGACCACCCGGCATGAAGCCACGATTACCTGGCCCGAAAGGCCCAGCAAACATCGGCTGGCCATTGACCGAGATGCCATTCCCATCGGCGACAATCCCACCAATTCGCATACCATTCCTATCCGCCACAAACTGGTTGCCAATCGACACCCTATCTCCATCGATAGTAATTCCTCCAAACCTGAACCCCCCATTGCCGTTTCCGTTTCCGTTTCCGTTTCCGTTTCCGTTTCCGTTTCCGCTTCCACTTCCGCTACCACCACCTCCCCCGGTCATACCCGCAAACGGATTCAATCTCCCAAACCTGGACCTCGTCGGACCCACCGCCGAGCTTGCCAGGGCAGCCGTAGCCGCTGCTAGAGTCACAGACGGATCTGAGCAACCAGCCCCATCGTCTACATCAAACGACCGATCCCACGCCCCTGGGACCTGGACATCGACCGTCTGTTGCTCCTGTTGCCAAGCACTCTCTACCCGGATGTTCACGCGGCGGGGAGCAAAGAACCCATCATTCCACTCGCGAACTATTGCTTCCACGTCCTGGAGACGGCGGCGTGATGCTTCCGTCTCGGAGGGGGAGCGAATGCGGATGCGAGAAAGCTGGGCTTCGGCGTGGCTCAGTGAGGAAGATTGGGAGGTGTTGACAAGTTGCTGGTTGATATTGCCATCCCCGTTGCCATTTTGACACTGGACCTGGGATTGTTCCTGGTTGACACCCGGACTACGCTGATTCAAACAAGGAGAAGGAAACGTGTTCCCTTCTGCGCGCAGCTTCCGATCAATGACCTGCTCGTTGCTCACTGCTGAGTAGTGGGGAATCACATAGTTGACAAAGGTCTGCCAATCCTCAGGGCGGACATCGCGGCTGGTGAGCTCAGACGGATAAGGCAAGTCGTCGGGGGAGGTGTTATCGTGGAGAACGATAGTTTGGACATGGAGAGGAAGATTGTTCTGTAGAAGCGAAGGGGGCGGGCGGGTATCAAAGTAGGCAGCCGAAGATGAGACGGTGATGTGGTCGGCTTCTCCACCAAAGTTGGAGAGGTGAGAACTGCGCGGGGTGAGGGGCGGCGTGTAGATAACCTCGCCATTCGTCGACGACGTGGACTGCGTCGCATCGTCCCCATGGGAGTCTCGTCGCCGAATCGGGCTGATGGGTGAACGAGGGCCGCCAGAGGCGGAGTAGATATCCGTCTCAGTATATGGCGGTGGGGGAACATCGTCCAGTTGCGCCTGAGTTGCCATCTTGCAAACGTCGGTGAGCAAGAGCTCGTCGGCCTCGAGCTGATTCAAAATACAGAGCACAAGAACAGCGGATTCGAGTCAAAAATACCCTGGGAATATTGGGAAAAGGGTCCAGAGATGTATTTGGGCACCAGGAAGAATGAGGCGCAGCTTGCTTGGTGGGGTGATATCGACATCTCCAACGGCCCCGGGAAGATTCCACGCCGCGCGAACGCGGGAGCGTAACCCCAAACCCCCAAACCCCCTTGTTAGGCCTCAGCGTCCGAGCCCGCTAGTATTTGGCAAGCCCCAGCAAGCACCCTTGGCACCATAAGCGAGAACGGCCCTGTCGGCTTGGCCGCTTGGCTGACATAGCCTCCCCTCACAGCGACCGGACGCCTCCCCGCACCTTTCGATCCACGCAAGCTAGCCATCTCGCTGACGCGGCCCACTGACTCAACGAGGTAGCACTTAGGTATTCCCTCCCATTCTACGCAAAGGCGCTGCTCTTGACTGGTCAGCTTCCGCAATACCTGCATGGAAGCGCCAAGAGCTTTCGCGTTCTATTTGTCTATCGAATGAGGTGAGGACATTGCATGTCACAGCTTCCTACCCTTACACCTCGTTATGGTTCAACGAGAACCCGACATCTTCGGGCTTGTAGTGGTCGGCAAGGATGGCAGCTAGGTGGTGGCGGGTTTGCGGTCCCCTGCGAAAATCTGTTAGCAATGACACTTGGCATCCTCTTTTCACCACTTTACTCACAAATTAGTCAAGTAGACGTCCACGAGTTCCGGCGGCACGTAGTCCGCGACTGTGTTCTCAACCTCCAGCGCATCTACCTTGAGGCCATCCTCATACGTCACATAGGTTGACGAATCGCCTGTCTCTCCAGCGATCTCGTCGGACGGATCTTCCGGACAAAACTTATAAACCCCCCCTAGAGCGATTACTGGCTTAGAGTGTGCCTTCGCAGCTTGCGCAGCAACTGATGCGCCGCTGTCTACCAGCAAACCGCCGTTCTGATAGACCACCTTTGCGCTGAAGACGACCTTGTTGATCCTCGACATGTAAGCCATCAGCCCGTTACTAGCGAGGCTGATTGTCTTCACCCCGGACGCTCCAAGCTTCTTTCGCATGTTGGTGTAGGGCACGTCCCCGACAGTCGGTTTATTCTCAAGGCTGACAAGGAGAACCGTAAACCTTCTTTTTGCCGCTGCCTTGATCAAAAAGCGCTCTACCGTCCTCGATGGCAGATACGCTAGGACGTAATCGCCGGGGAAAATTTGGATGTCGGCGAAGCTCGCAATCTGATCGTCTGTCTGGCTGATCTCGTCCTGAATCTCTCCAATTCCATCAAGAACCTCGGAACGCAATGAGTTTATGCTCGTTGGCATCGCCTGTGACATAGGCGTCGAGGCCATTGTGAGAGGTGAATCGAGGTCGGCAACCGAAAGTAGATTGAACATCGACTTTGACTTGGATACGTGGAAAGACGCAACTGAAGCCAAAGTCGGGGGGCGCGCAAGGGGTGTTGGGGCTGGCCGAGGCGGAGGCGGGCCTGCTGCTGGTGCCAGACTCTGTATGTCTGAAGCAGATTCGCTGCCGAAGTCGTCGGCATTTCTATCCTCTGATGCCTCATCTCGAATGAGGCCCAGAACGCGCCGTACAATATTGCCAATCACAGGTTCGTGGGGCGCGGCGCTGACCAGCCTTGACCCGACGCTTTGGACTCTGGATAGAAGTTGGTCGACATCGTTCCATTTCGACTTAGCAACAACTTGACGTAGGATGTGGGCGGTAGCATCGGCGCAGTCGTCGCCTTTCACCTGTTCTCGCTTCAGGAGGCTGTGCAGGACGCGTACAGGACGCTCGCAGTTAGCGCAAGATAACGACGGGGTTTGGGCACTACCAACTAAATAAACGACTCAATTGAAGCCTCCAGGGTGAGAGTTTTAAGAGACTTCACAAGCTTCTCCATGCTTGGAGCATGGCTTGCGTGCGAGGGCGCCATGATCTGAATTGGCGTCACAAAGGTTGCGACTTGCTGCGAACCAGAGAATCGTGCTTCGAGGCAGGGTAGAAGAGTTATCGGAACAAGGTCGAGGATAGAGATTTCTGAACCCCCAATAGCCCTGAGAAGCGCAGAGACCCAAAGTGAAGTGTGGTTCCAAGATGTGTTGGAGCTTGGAGAATTGCGCCCGAGACTTTTCGAGCTTGTGACTCAATCCAATCGAGGGGCGCGGCACAAAGCCAAAAAAGCTCCATTCGCAAATCTGGTGGGGCACTGTGTGGTGCCCCCTCCAAAACATCCTTGCACCTCAAAACATGGGACCGTGCCCGGTGTCGCTAGCGCGCTGCAGGAAAGAAAATCCAGCCTGGATGCGGAACGGCGATACAATTAGCCTACAAAATTTTGGATCAAGAAAATTCTCGGCCACCAACGGTAAAGCTTGCAAGCCACACCTACAACGCCCACTCGGTCGAAATACCCAATCCGCACTACCAAATGACCTGTGACAGACAAGCTGAGATCTGGACTGAGTAATCGAGTTATTTTCCACGGAGTTTTGAGCATTTTTCCTCCAGGCCCACCACCTCTCCAGCTTCTAAGATGGGTTCAGGCGACAAGACCGATGTGAAGGTGAAGAAGGAGAAGAAAGACAAGGCCGACAAGAAGGAAAAGAAGCGCAGCGAGACAGATGGTGTTCGCAAGGAATCCAAGGACAAGAAGAAGGACAAGAAGAAACAGGACAAGCTTGCACGCGCCCTCGATGCCCACCTCCAGGCCGACGCTGCAGCATCATCGGATGTCAGGGAGGATGTCGACATTGAAGTCGACCCCGAGGATATCATAAAGCCGGCCGAGGATCTCGTTCCCTTTGCGCTACCTCTCGCCGACGACAAGGCGCATAAGAAGATCTACAAGTTGATCAAAAAGGGTATGTCGCCCTTTCCTCGCCCCTCTCTTTTCCTCCCTTACTAAACACCTTCCTACACAGGCGCCAGACTCAAAGCTATCAGCCGCGGCGTCAAAGAGTGCGAAAAGGCTATAAAGAAGTGCCCACAACGTCAAACACTGACTGGGAAAGACGCGCCTGCCCTTGTCGTCATTGCTGGCGACATCTCCCCGATGGATGTCATCATGCACTTCCCTATCCTGTGCGAGGAGCACGGCATTCCGTACCTTTTCATACGATCTCGCGCTGACCTCGGCGTTGCTGCATGCACCAAGCGCGCTACGAGCGTCGTCATGCTCAAGCCCGAGGGGAAGAAGCCGGTTGAGGGAGAAAAGAAAGAGAAAGAGAAGGACGGGGACGACAAGAAGGTTAGCGCAGAGGAGTACCTTGAGGCTTGGAAGGAAATGGTCAAGACGGCGCAGAAGCAATGGGTTACACAAGTCGAGCCGTGGGTCAAGGGTATCCATCCCTTGCAGCTTGCAGCCCAGTCCAGGAGCTCATGATGTCCTGTGATTCAGTTTGCGTATGTTTGGGCAAGGACGATACGGGAGAGGACAACACGAATGAAGAAACAAGGCGGACTGTAAACCTTGTCTCGTGGTGAAGGTTTGCGAAAGTGGGTGCAGTAGCGAGACAAATGACGGCGTCTTCTCTCCGTCGTCGTCTTCGCTCCCCACTTGCGGGAGTGCTATTTGTTAGACCGAAGTACCTGCCCCGGTGTGGCCATGTTAGTTTGTTTTCATCACCATCTCCCGTGGTGTGGAAGGCCAGGCGATATCCCTATGGCGTTTAACGTATGATTGAGCTTCTGTCTAGTCCTGGCGCGGATCTGAGTATGAAGTATGGACGGCGTTAAGAGGATAGGTCACTTCGGTTTCTTTTGCACTGTTAAGGGACGGACTTTCGAAAGTTTTGCCCGCTTTCCAGACATCGAACATTGTTGAGGACTCAAGGTGGAGACGGTTGGTTTGAGGTCTTGACGATTTGTTGAACTACCCCAGCCGAGTTCACAGGATCACAGTATAGCAATGCGAAACCAACAGCCCTGATTCACCCGAAGACTTCCATTTCTGGGTGCCAACGTGATCGTGGATATTTATGATATGATAAAATTACAGGCAAGGAAACCGAAAACCCTGGCCACCGGATCGACTCGGAGGCGGTGGCTCTCTATATCAATGCGCAACGCAATCAAACCTGCTCCGAGAAAAGCACACTCATCCATTACCGGATCTTGCACAGCCTGAATTACTCTGACCGGAACGCGGTGCGACTGAGTGGAGTTCCGCGGTTGGGATTCGAGCTACATCAAATCTTCGCCGTTAGTTTTTAGACATTTCCTTCACCACACAGCTAGCAGGTCGGGTTGACGTACTACTCAAAGGGATTGGTGCGTGTTCCCCACCAGGTGAGGAGCATGGACAAGCCAACCGTCTCAAGCAGCTTGGCGACAACGCTGGCGGTGACAGTCTCGAGGGGGCGCTTCTCAATGAGGATCTCATTGAAGAACTAAAGGTGTCGTCAGCTTGTCCAGTTTCACGAATCACGGCAAAGGATGGGAACGGACCGTCGGGGCATTGCTAGCAGCGAAGATGAGGGCACCAAGATACGCAGCACCCTTATAGCTGAGTGTGCCGGTCGCGTTGATCAGGGCACCGACACCATACGACTGCATAGCAGATCCGAGGAACGAAGTGCCTAAGGCGACGGCACTGCTGGTGGCCTCCTTTGACCGGAGGAATTCCTCCTTGGTGTTCGCTTGCTTAGCGCGCTGCCAGGCCTGACCGAAGAGTGGCGAGAGGATCGCAACCTCTGTGGCCTGGTTGAAGCAAAGGCCGAGGGCGATGGCCGAAGGCTTGACCGGAGGAAGGTCTGTTGGTGGTCAGTAGTTGTGCCTGTGGATTGATATATAGCCAACGCGGATGGACAAAGTGTCGGTGTTCAAGGTGCAATGGAAGGGCCAATGTAAGGCTGATTAGGTTGAAGAAGATGATGGGTCAATGTTGGCATGGCACTTACAGTGCAGAGACATGATGATGATGGCGAGTGTGGTTTAGCCAATTCAGAAACCTGCGGGCGAAATTGGTAAAGTATCGTCAATCAAAGTTTCGCAAAGTTGGTGAGTTTCAATTAATCGTGGTTGAGACACAAGAGATGAGAAATGCAGGTGCTTGGAGGGAGGTGCTGGTTTATAAAACCACGCGCCTGACCACCCCGGGTGGGGGTGCTCCTCCTTTGTGCGTCACGATTCCAGCAGGGACGGGCTCTTCGATCGCCCTGGCTCGCCTCTTGACGGGCAAGCACCAGGCTCCTCTAGCAATAGCATAACATCATCGCATCGTAGTGGGAGAGCTGCTTGCACCTTTGTGTCCCCTGCAGGATGATGTCATCACCTTCTCCGTTCCGCGACGGACCCTGGCAGTGCGACCCCACCTTGGAGCGCCGAGCCGAAAACGGATAGTCCACCACCACAGGGATGATCCTCACGGTTCCATCATGAGGAGTATAGGACATACATTTGGGTCAAACATATCGTATGTCACTAGCCTGGAAACCCAGCTTTTTTTCGTGGCGTCTGTTCATTTCAATAACTATGTCATTTCCGCCTCCACAGACCGTATCGTTTTCACACTACAACATTTCAAGAGACGTTCGGGAGTGGGTCCCAAGGAATGATCCCGATCCCTGGAATTTTGTTGGGAATACCCGAATAGTAGTAGGCCACTTATCTCTATTATTTGCCCCCACATGCTATTCTGAGACTTCATCGATTTTTCATCCCTATGAGATGGTTGAATGCTAGCGGCAAACGCTTTCAGTGCCTCAACTCTCTTCAAGGCTATAAACCCTTAACAATGAGAACGGCGCTTGGTACAAGACCGGCCTCCTTGAGAGTTTGACCGTAATCAACGCCAGCCGCGAACGTTTTCCGAGGGAAATTCATCGTGAAACTTTCAACCACGGCCAGCCCAGTCTCGGTTTGAAGCTGCTGGGCTAGTTCAAAGAGCGTCATGTCGGCAGGATACGTCTTCTGGATAGTCCCAGCTGGAGTCTGAAGGCGGAGACGAGCTTCGGTGTGCGCAGCTGCCGGCTTGGGCGTTGATGGCGCGGTGACCGGGGCGGCTGGAGTAGAGACGAGTCTACCCTCACGAGCTGCCTTGGCCTCTTCTTCTTTACGTTTCCGCTCAGCCTTGTCAGCCTCGATCTTGGCTTTAATGCGTCTCTTCGCCTCAAGGTCCTCCATCTTCTCCTGGCGCTTCTTGGCAGCTTCCTTGATCTGCTCCTTGCGTTGAAGTTCTTCTTTCAGATCTTGCGTTTCCTTGGTGGACTTTTGGCGGATTTTCTGGAGGGAGTCAGTATTGAGCAATGGATTTCTATCAGCGGACCTACCTCGTTGCGTTTGGCCTCTTCCTTGTCCTGAATGGACTGGTTGGCTCTCTTCTCAGCCAACTTCTGGCGAAGTTCCTCCAACCTAGCTTTCTTCTCCTCTTCAGTCAGCGGAACGATCTCATCGGTCGATTCTGAGAAGTCCGTATGATCACTACAGTCCATGTTAGCTAATTATAACGGAACAAGTTTTGATAACAGACGTTTTGGACGCATGGAAGGAGGCTTGGTCATGGTTTCGAAACTTTTTTCCGCACTCATTGCAGACCAACGACTGGGCAGCCTCTCCCTCCGCGCCAGGGGCTATGGACGGACCGCCTTCTTCCTGAGCAGCTGAGACCGGAGCTGTGGCAGCGGCTTTCAACTCATCAACCGGGGTGTCCTGCGTCTCTTCCAGCCAATTAAGTGCTCCTTGTACTGTGTCTGATGTTTAGCTGTTGGGGCCACTCCAAAGAGTTATGATATGGGAAACTGACATCCACCCGTCTTTTTTACGGCGAGCTCAGCGCGCTCCCGGTCGAAGCCCATATCGAGCAGAACTTCGAGATCTGATTGCCCCATTCTGGCGGTTGTTGGAAAACCGTGAGAAGGCTGGTGGAGGGAACACAAAGTAGAATTACGGCAAAGGATTTAGGGTTCCTTTGCCTTACTTTGGAGGTGTGCGTGCCAAAGTTGAAAATTCCAAAGTTACCAAGCCACAGAGCGGGGCACAGGGGAAAAAAACGACCCAACAATGAACCGTGGTCACCCAACCTATTCCTTTCCACAATTCTCGGGGCGATGGGGTTTTCTGGTATGAACTCAAGTGTATTCGGTAGTCTGGGTCGTGTGGATATCGTATCTGGGTCGTCTCGTGTCGTGGACAGTTCAGCGCGAGGGGAAAACGAGGGGCACCTGCGTCATCTGTCTGCCTGACGTGATTGGACCAAGTATGAAAACCCTAACCCTTCAAATCCACTCGAACAAAACCACGCAGACTATGAACTCCAATTCGATGAACTCTGTCGTTACTATTATCTGTCGTGCAAATATCTATGAGTTAGGTATCACGTGTACTTCCTACCTAAAAGCGGAGAGTGTCGGTAGAACCGCGACGCTTGTCCATACCTCTGACCCTCCCCGGTGCCTGGAATTCGTCCATGCCATTGGAGCCCTGAACGCAGTGTAGTGTATGAAGGCATCTGGAGATTATCTTGGCTGAAGGAGGTTGAGCCTTAAGTCAAGCAACACAAAGAGTCTGAGACCTTTTGCACGTGTACTTCTAATTGGACTCGTGCATGGGTGCATGGTGGTGTGTTCTTGGCTTTGGTCAAGGTGGGGAGGACGCTTCACAGGCCCGTCACTAATTTGGTTCTTGATAAAGGTTATTTGTCAGAGCTAGAAGTTGGGTTTGCTTTGAAGAAGCACGCTGTCGTCTTGGATAGCTCAAATACTGATGCGGGAAGGCGATGCTCCTGACGTGGTCACCTTTCACGTCATTCGAAAAGATTAGAGTTGATTGGTCAGGTGAGGCAGCCAGGCGTTGCAGTTGAACCGGGCAATTGCTTATTGGCTAGAACCTTCTGGTGCGCTGGTGGGGAGGAGCTCCAGGGCCCTGGTGATCAGCACGGGCCCACTGGCTTGGGACAAGCGTGGACTGCCTGGACAGCCAGTCGAAACTTGGCCAGCTTTGCGGTTACCGTGCTGAAATGTCGTAACACCTCCCTCGACCTGAGAGAGCAAACAAGCATCTTTCACATCCCATAACCGACCCAGTGCCTTCTGTCTTTGAGACAAATACAGCATCGCCACACAAGCCTCGCTTTTGCAATTACGGATCGCGCGATCGTTATCATGTCTGTCGAAATCGACCCCGTCGAGCTCGGCTTCCGCAGTATGTTTTCGGCGCATTGCACTGTTCCGTTCGCCAACCTGTGGATGTCTGACCGTTCTAGGGCCTTTCACGGTGGAGGTTGCACAGGTCCTAAAGATCAAGAACCCTAATGCTTCACCTGTCGCATTCAAGGTACCGCCTCCCGAACCATTTACTCCTCCTTTGAAATGGAGTTCGACTGACCACACCATCGTAGGTTAAAACCACAGCACCTAAGCAGTATGTCTCTCGTAACACCTCGGAGCACCCAGGCTCTGGCGCTTTCGTCGCCCGATACTAATCTGTCAGGTATTGCGTGCGTCCAAACTCCGGTCGCATCGAACCTGGACATGAGGTCGAGGTATCGGGTAAGTGCTCAGCAAGTTTGAATACCTCTCTACCACGTATGGAGTTGTTGACGTCCACAGTCCTGCTGCAGGCGATGAAGCAGGAACCCCCTATCGATGCCCGATGCCGCGATAAGTTCCTCGTCCAATCCGTGACAATCACTGGAGACAAAGAGTTTACTGGCGTTCCTCAAATTGTGTGTTGACTCGATATTCTAGCAGTTGAACGTGCTAACTAGTCGAAGTGGGATTCGGTAGAGCGTTCGGCGATCCAAGAGAAAAAAATCCGGGTCTCGTGGTTGCCTGCTACCGGAGAAGAACAGCTCACTGTCAACGCCACGCCTAACCGACATAGCTATGTGAATGGGGTTGGTCACACCGAATCACCTCCTCAGAGTTCTAACCTGACGTCTTCCACCTCCAAGATCGATGCTACACCCGATGTTCCCCCACCGTCGTACTCCTCCCCACACGACGAAACCACCATCGTCAGCCAAAGCCCGCCTGTTGAGCCCGCGGTCAAACAGGACACCACTCGAGAACCGGAGGCTGCGCCTACCACAGTCCCCGTGCCGATCGCGGACTCTGTCAAGTCTACTACCAAAGACATTGTTGAGGAACTGAAGGAGAAATTGGCGCAGGCCGAAGCAACAATCTCCGCTCTCAGAGAGCAGAACAACAGTGGCCTGAAGCAGCGCAAGCCCGCTGCTTCATCATCTGACGAAAAGACTGTTACAGCTAGCCAAGCCCTTGAGCAGGCACAGAGACAAGGCACAGAAGGTGTCCCGGTTCAGATTGTGGCGATTCTCTGCCTAATCTGCTTCCTTCTGGCCTACTTCTTTTTCTAGTTGAAGCCCCTGGGGCTCGAGTATCTTAGCTTGTACTTGGATGGCGAACTTCCCTCTCAACGAGCGGGCCATATTAATTGCACTCTGGACAGAAATCGATTCCCTTTGTCATGGATGGATAGAGAGAGGGCTTGTCATGATTCAACGGAGGATGAAAGTTGCTCCTTAGAGCAGCAGGGCATGGAACGGAAATACCATGGAAGGATAGTGAAGCGGCTCATGAACAACATGCTGCCAAATGGGGTGTTTATTGTGATTTCAGAGGGGCTCACTTCTTCCGCTGCAGAGCGTCTTTTGATCATAGGGTGGGTTTGTTACTGTAGCTACCCCTTGTAGTTGTTGAGGAAATGTGAGGATGAAAGAGTGGTTGATGCATTTTTCCAGCGGCAAACATGGCGTCTCTTGAATTTCTATGTTCTGAGATTTTCTTTGTCCTGTCAAGCGTGGCTGGAACGCCGTGTGCTTTCTTCTGTTCACTCGGGCCTACTCTACCTAGATCTCTTGCAGTCCCCCTGGCCCTGTGTATCATAACCTCACGTCTGGGCATCCTGTATGCTTTAGCAGCTGGCTCTAAGATCTATAATTCGCCTTATTAGTGCACTGTCAATCTCGCAAAGGGGAAGGCCTATGGGTTAGCTAGCGAGCGGCCTGCTCAGCCAATCCTGGGTGTTTCAACGTCGGTGCGCAGGTGCAGTTCGGTACATGCGCTTTTCTGTCGACTGCCCTGAATGCACATGGATGTGATTGCGACCCTCTTCTTCTGAACTAAGTCACCATAACAATTCACCTGGCAGGAAGAGTGTGTATCTGCTTCCTCAGAAGGAATGGCAGGTAGAACAAAATGAGGAAAAGTAGTAATGTTTTCAACAAGCAGCCAATAAGGTCTGGTGGTCTAGTGGTATGATTCTCGCTTAGGGCCCACCCTAAAGCATCAGCATGCGAGAGGTCCCGGGTTCAATCCCCGGCCAGACCCATTGAGTTCTGACTTGGCAACTTCTTTGTCAAAATGAAGTCTTCCTTTTTGACGCCTTTTAGGCTGTTTTTCTTTTCTTCAGTCCTGACCATCCTCCCTTCCTTAGGGCTGTGCACTTGGCACAGCGTCTGTGGTGTGTTCAGAGTCGGATTAGCCCCGCTTACCCCACCCCCATTAACCGCAAATACCGTTCGACTGAGACTAGTTAGCGGTATCACGAGGGCCACTAGATAATCACCTGCAACGCTCACAATTCCTCGCAGAGCCAGATGACAGCCCGGCTGCAGGAAGACATTGGACGTTCCTTCTGCAATCCGAAGATGACGTTCCATCCCTTAGATATATAAGTTCTCGATCCATTATCCAATATAAATACCTAGCAAAATCTCGGCAAGGGTGATATTGACAGGGCATCCCAAGCCCCAGAATGTCCGGCTCTAAGAACTGGGCGGTTTTCTTTCACTGTTCGTACCATTCTACAGCAGAATTAAGGTATCGGGGCGAATTGCTTAGCCATTACGTGAACTCGATGTTTGGGAACATTTCGGCGGGAGTGATGGAAGCAAGGCTCGTCCCGCTGCTCGGTAGTTTCGACCATCGAGCCCAAAACGCCCCCCAAAAACTTCTCAATTTATTTCCCCCCCACCGCGTATCACCAAACTGTGTGCCTTTTGCTGGACAATACAGCCTGCCATGCCTGCCAACCTGCCTGCCTAGGTGGACTAAAAAAAAATCATTTGATCCTAAGTAAAACTGGGCGCTGCTCAGGTGATGCCGGGTGGTGATGTGAAGCTTGGTCGAGCCCCTGCTGGGCTCTGACTGAGCGCCAGGGGTGCCACCATGGTGAGTGGGGCATCGCCGCATCGATGACGAAATGCCGTCAAAAGTCAGCGGGGCGCCCTTGGCTGCAAGTAATTGGCTGAGCTTGGGAAAAAATTACAGAAGCAGAGAACGTCTCAAGCGCGGTTACATTGGATAGATGGGCGCCAATGCATATTATAAAAGCATACTGCCCCACCGTGATAACGGCATACATACGTTTGGGGGGGGGAAGCAAAATGTTGGAGATCGTTGGACGGGGTGGCCGGATGATGGAAGGCTGAGCTCACATGGAGAGGCAAGTGAGGGTGCGGGAGAGGGGGATTGGATGTACCACTTAGCTAGGATTTGGCAACCCAGACGAAAATCTCAGGTTCCGCGGGTTGGGAAATTCGAGAGCTCAGAAGACAGAAACTCCTAGTCGAACCTACAACATGCCCTTTACTTAACTTGCCTTCAGTAGCGCCAAGGGCGGATAAATTCGTGTATGAGGTGATATATTTTGCCTCTCGTCCTGATTTCCAAAACCTTTGAGCGAATGGCGGGCGATATAGCGGCCCAGAGAGATGCGTGTGGCTGCAAGCTACTGCAAGACAGGGCAGGTAAGTCTCGGGTGTGCATTTGGGCGCATCGCAAGGCATGTTTCGGTTCCTTTGCGAAGAATGAACGACTGGTGGATCGGGAAGCGCGCGAGCACAACTGTGTCCGTCCACCGTATCGCTGCCGCCTGACGTAGCGAGCACAGAGGCCGCGCATCTTTGCGGTCACTACACTGTTGAAAATGCTGCACACCCAGGATGGCCATTGCATCGGCCACTGAGTCACCGTGAGGCCTCACACATATCGCCCCTCCCATATAGTCCTTCCATACCGTTCCTCCCACGCGCCCTGTGTGAGTGGATAGGAGCAAACACTGGCCTGTGGTTCTGGCCGAGGCCAGCCTTTTCGACCTGGAGCCGCTCAGGAGCTAATACTGTTGGTTCCAGGTTCTCTTGGGGTGAATGGAATTTGGCCTTATTTGGGGCAACATAAGGCAGAGCTTTCCAACTCCGCCCCGGCCAGTTCCAGTTAGCTGCTGAGCTGCTGTAATATCATCGCATGCT
>Ga0247760_1002138_pt1 | contig 15866 bp, 20 predicted proteins | sample UWRJL171409R4_FD_179936 | JGI IMG/M metagenome (GOLD analysis project Ga0247760, IMG submission 179936) | Plant litter microbial communities from Arlington Agricultural Research Station in Wisconsin, United States - UWRJ-L171-409R-4 | ecosystem: Environmental > Terrestrial > Plant litter >... | reverse complement strand
CCCCCCCCGCGGCGATTGCCTGCCGGGACCGTCGTAGTGGACTTTCTCGTCAATACCATCGCCACCATCGCCGTGTAGATCTAACCGGTACAAAGCGCACCTGTATGCATAGCTAACGCTCCGGTCGCTTGACCCAGTCATCTCTTGCTTCCTCATCGTTTTGCGCATCGCCAAAATTTCCCCGGGTTCCTCCTTTCCTCGGATGGTCCAAAGATGCTGCGCAGATATTTGACTCGGACCGATCGGCGATTGACCGGATCGACCGCACCGACGACGCAACCGATGGGCTCGGACCGGTCGCTGGCGACTGCGCCGCCGCCGATGGGCCCGACCGATTGACCCGACCGGCCTTTTCGGCCGCTGACAGCTGCGCCGCCACCGACGGGCGCGACGATCAACCCCGGCCGATCGACGACATGACCGATCGACCCCGACCGGTTGACTCGGACGCCTGCGGCATCGTCGCAGATTTGGCCACGGGATTTGGCCTCGTAGGCCCGAAACAAGCCTCTTTACCATTCATCCCTCAGCCTTTCTTATTCACCACGTCTCACCGCTCCATCGCTGTCAACTTTCATCCACCCTGCACTATTTTTCACGCTTGATTTGCACCCCTTCACATCAAGTCGCATAATCTCCCATCGACCGCGTCAATTACCTCCCGTCCGGCACTGACGTCTTCTCGCGCCTATCAAGGCCGGCATCCTAGAATGCAGCCCCCTTTCACACGCCCCTCTTTGATCGATCGGATGCGGCCCTCCTTTGGACGCAGCCCCTTTCATCCGCCAGATGCGGCCGTCTGTGATGACAAAGAGTCGACGTCGTCGCGGCGTTATGGGATGGGAGTGCCCCTTGTTTGCCGCGTCGTCAATCCGCGCACAAATAGCAGTTGGCCAGGGACAATCTCCAGAATTTGGATATCCTCAGCGTCCCGACACCATGTCCGACATCGACATAGCCGACACCATGCCCGACAGCGCCGACACCATGTCCGACAGCGGTGCAACAGCGGCACAGCTGAAGCGAGAGCTGGAGCAGGCCAAGGAGTTGGAAGACGCCTGTGCGAAGTTGCGAGACGAGTTGCGAGACGTCCAGGCGAAGCTGGACGAAGCGCAATGACAAGCCACATTGGAAGAGTTCCTCGCCAGGATCCACACTATACATCGGGACCTGACGATCGCGGCCCCCGAGTTTTCATCCACCGGTCAGAACACCGACGTCGTTGGCCGGCAATACCCGGCCTTTCTCCAGCCCTGGAAGCAGTTCGAAAAGCTGCACCAAGAAGCTTTCGCTTTCGTGCAACACACGCTCCGAGACAAGCAGCTGTTCCCGGAACCCAAGATCACGAGCTACCTCCACAGCATGACAACAGAGGAACCCGCCGGCTTCGAGGTAGACATCAACAGGTTCAGTTACTTCGCTGTCGAACGCTCGATTCAGGAGATCCTCCGCGCCCTGGTGCACGCTGACGCCAGCGCGATGAGCACCAAGTTCGACTTTTCCAGCCTCCGCTTCCTCCCCTCCGAACGCGGGCTTAAGCAGCCTGCCGTCGCAAACGGAAACGGACAGCCGAAGAACCGCACCCGCCCCGATGGTTTCGCCTTCCGCACCACCGCGGCCGGTCAGGAGAACCTGACCTTTTGTCTCGACTACAAGGCAGCTCACAAGCTCTTGGCCGACCAACTCAAGCCTGCCCTAGCCAAGGAGACGCTCTTTGCCGATGTAGTTCGCCGGATGAGCAGCAGGCACGTACTAGCCGGCGGGGCTACCGAGGAGAGGATCGCCATGGCTTTAATCCAAATGTTCAGCTACATGCTGCAACGCGGCATCGCCTACGGCTACGTCGCCGGGGGGAATGCCGTCGTCCTCCTCTACGTCGATCTCGACAACCCCAAGACCTTGCACTACCACCTCTGCGTGCCGCCGCCGGACGGCGCACCATCCAAGACTATACTTGCGCAGATAGCGAGTTTCTGCCTGATCAGCTTCCGGTCGCAACCAGTTACACTCTTTGAGCTCAAGAGGCTGAAAGAACACCCTGACTTGCAACCCTGGCCGCAGCCCTACCGCGAGCATCTCAACGCAGAGTCCTCGTCCTCGCAGACATCGTCGTCGCAAGCATCGTCGTCGCAGGCATCGCAGCCAGGTGACCGCTACGTGGAAAAGGGCAAGAAGAAGGCTCCCGTGATCAACGTTCAGACGCGCGCGCAAGGAGGCCGAGGCGGCTCGCCAAGAAAAAAGTGATGACGACGACAACCATGGTGACAACCGTCGCAGCGCCGCGGCTGGCAAGGGAGGGAGCACCGTACAGCCCGAAGGCCAGCCCTCGAGCCACGGCTCTCCAGCGCGCAACACCAAGCCGGCGTCTTTGTTATTGTCGTCGCTCGTGCAGCAACCTACGCGCCGGTACTGCACGCAGGCCTGTCTTCTAGGCCTCAAGCGAGGGTCGCCCATCGATGACGGCTGCCCGAACGCGCCGGCGCACCGAACTGCTTCCGACACGGACCGCCACGCCATCGGCGCCGCCGAGCTTACCGCCTTGGTCCGTAAGCAGCTGTCCCGCAGCGTGTACTAGGGCTGCGAACCCGTGGACCCGTACGGGCTGCACGGCAAGATCGGGGCCATCGGCGCCCTCTTCAAGGTCGAGCTAACCTCGCACGGGTACACGCTGGCAGCCAAGGGGTCGCAACTGGCCCACAAGTCCTGCCTGCTGCATGAATCTCACATCTACGACCAGCTCGAGCCGCTCCAGGGCGAGGCGGTAGCGGTCCATCTCGGCCTCGTGAACCTCCGGGACGGCTTCGACCTCCCAGGCGACGCCTCGGCAGTTTGCCACATGATGCTCCTGTCGTGGTGTGGCGAGCCGTACTGAGGCGGCGCCGGCCAGGGCCAAGTCTGGGATGCGCACCAGCGTCGCTCCATCGAGGACGTCAACCTTCACGGCGTCTCCCACAACGATCTGCGGGAGCCCAACCTGCTCTGGAACGAGGAGCGCCAGCGCGTCATGGTTATTGATTTTGACCGCGCAACTCTTCTTTCCCCTGCTCGGCACAAGTCACTGACCCGGGTGGCGAAGCAGATGGGACAGAAGAGGAAAAGGGGAACCAGTTAGATGCCGAGACGTTGGCTTCTGTTTGAAGAATTTTTGGACAGCTGGATTTTGCACTCAGCCCAGGTTGCTGACTCAGTTAGATTTTGAACGACATGTTTTGGTGCCTAACTGTCTGATGCTCGAGATCGTCCTGACGCTCCCCTTTTGCCTGCAGAGAATTCGTCAACCCTAGATGCTGTGGAATCGATGGGGCTGTAATTGCTTCATTGCATTGCTTGTCCTGCAAGAGAATAACCAAGACAAATTTTCCATGCATGGAGCCATTTTTTTGGCGCCTAAGTGGTGAAAATAACTGGATACTCATACCCTGCAGACGCCGGAAGCCCTGCAACAGCAGCATGTACAGTGCATAGCGAAACGGAGTGCCGCTCCGTGCACAAGGGAGCACCCAGCAATCCACGACCAAGTCCTCCAACTGGATATCGCCCTCTGCGTTGGCCCGAAACTGCAAGAGGAGGAGCGTCTCCCCATCGAAGTACAACACTTGCGGGCACTTGTATTTTGCCGCGTAGCTGGTTTCCATTTGCCAGTCAGTTCGTCCAGATGCTTGACCCAACGCGAGGGGGTTGAGGCTATGCTTGGGAGGTAGGTAGTAGGTACGGACCCGCGGAGCTCCTGGGAAAGCTTCTTCTGGTTCTGAGCCCTTGTCACATTGCCGCTTCGCCACTGCTCACGGTCGATGAGGTTCCTCTTCATCTCCCCGATGGCGATCACCTTGGTCCCGATGGAGTACACGGCGTCCACCTCCTCCGAGTTTCCCGAGCTATGGGGCGGCTTGGTATGCGAGGTCTGGAATACTACCGGGTATGCGTTCTAGGCCGCTAGAACCACATTCGAGATCTCGGCGTGGAACTACAGTTCGCAGTCAGCCTCGCTCTCAAACCGCCACACCCTGCCGTTTGGCTCCCTCGCCGCCGCGCGCAGGCGGAGGTCGTCGTCGTCGCCCATGGGGAGGAAGGCGTTGTCGAAGTCGGCGTAGACCAGGAGGTCCTGACCTTCAGAGCTGTGGACCAAGAGGTTTCGGATCGGACGATAGGTTTGGGCCCATGCCTTGTTGCTCTGCGTGGTATTGCCTTCGTTCCAGACCGGGTTTTGGGGAGTCTGGGTTATAAGGTCCCTGACGGTGGCGACATTAGCCATGGCGCTGCTGGAACGTGTCGGTACCTGTACGTGGTAATGCTAAGAGGACACAGAGAGTATACGGCAGGTAGCTAAGGGGCCTAAGGAGAGAGATTGAGTGGTGCCTCGGAGGAGAGAGCTTCCTTTATGGGCGTCAGATCAAGGCTTCCAGAGAGCCACATACGGTAGCCGAATAGAACGAATACGGATATGCTAAGGATGGGAAACGCTTTCCTAATCTCACTGGGTCTCGAAGCGACGGCCTTGCTTCTCAAGCCCAGTGTTTCCAGCCAAGACATGGGAGCAGCTCACCACCCACTCGATTGGCGCCGAGGTGCCTTTGCATGCAACCATACCCTCCGCAGTCTAGGTTGGTCCCAGTGCCGCCGGGAAGGCACTAACTTTTACGCCCCATGTGCGGGGCCATGGATGCAACTTGACCGAACTGGGGGTATGTTCTCGATGGCACCATTTGTGACAGGTGATGTAATCGGGCCAGTCATGCCAAGGTAAGTTGAATATGGGGGTGAGAACATGGTAAAGACCTTGGATGAAGTAGCTATCTTAAGAAGGCCACGTTGCCAGAACCCATACTGGTTACGCTCATAGAACTCAGATAGACTAGTCACCGCGCAATGAACCAGGAATTCAAAGTCCTCGTCCGACAGGTCCTCGTTCACCGACTCCAGATCAACAACCATGATCTTACCGTCGACAAGATGAAAGTTATCCAGCTTAACGTCGTCCTGCGTGATCCTGAAGTGAGAAAATGCGCCCAACGCCTGATGGATTAACCGTTTGAATTCATCTAGGCCAAGCATCCCCCCTTCAGGCGTGGCCAGCGATGCCCCGCCAATATCTGACATCAGAAGTGCCCTGGTATTATTACCATATCGAAGCTCACCGAACAGTTTCGGTATAATGACTCCCTGTAAGGAGTGTAGTTTCGCATACGTCGCTTTCTCGGTGTCGAATTCATCGTCCCAGCCTTTTTTCATCTTCTTCAGGACAAGCCGCGGGGGTAAAGTCCATTCCGGGAACGACGACCGGAACCAAACTTGCGCCGCGGAGGGCATACACCCAATCACCGCCCGGAGGACCGACTGTACGATGCTGGGCTGCATGTTGAGACGTATGACATTCGGGTGTACATTGTTCACCGGAGTGGCGATTGCGGTGAGGGTGCGCGTCCGAAAGCGGAATTGCTTACGAGTGTCAATCACCCACATGTCCATGGGAGATAGAAGAGAGACATACAATCGTCTCTGCAGGCCATGTCTGGGTGTGAAGCTTCGGCCCTAATCGCAGCTGCCCCGGAGGCCGGCGCGGTTCAGGTGGTGGTGGGGCGCCAAATTTCAGGCCGCGCCCTTCCACGGCAGGCTCGTTGATGTTGATAAGGGACTCGCTCATCTCCACCCTGGGCCCTCGATGGAGTGATGTGGAGTTGGGTTGAGGCGCGTCTCGATCCCAGCTTAAGAAAGACGTGGAAGGTCGCCTGATGTGGAGATTGAGCTCTGTTAGGACGATTCGCCTTTTTCTTGCTTAGCTCTCCTTGCAGCGCTTCCACCGCCAATCGTAACCTAGCGCACGGGCCGGATGTGCGACAGGGGGCCGCTGCCCAAAGTTTGCTGAAACTCCAGCACGGATTGCAGTGGGAGTACCTCGAACGAACACTCAGCTTTGTCTCCAACCTCCAAAGAGATTCCAAAGAAACACGGTTCCTTGTTAACTGCCTTGCCGGCGCAGACGTGCTCCCACAGGTTATCGCCCTCCAGGCGACCGAGGTAAACACCTGTGACGCGGCCCTCACGGGCTGCGAAGCAGGTCTATCAGTTTCTTGCGCAATGCGAGCTTTGTTGGCCCACCTGGAAGAAGAAGTCGTCTTGCGATTTGTGAATTGCGATCCATCGACTCGTTCTCTCGCTCACAAGTGGGTCTCCACCAACAACTTGAGTTCCAGGAAAGCACAAGGATTTTCGGGTGGGTTTGCTCATTGATCCGTGCGGCAGAGGAAGAAGATAGGTCAACCTGCACAACTCGATCTATCTTCCACCCCTAGCCAACCCAATCCCCTCACTCTTTCCACTTCGCTTCATCCCGGTCCCTCAAAAAGCAAAGCTCAAAGCCGCGTTCTACTGTTGCTGGTCCAACATGGCGGGAAACCACCTGGTAAGCCGTGAAACTAGCTAGGGCCACTTAAATCCTTTCCGCACTGACAACTGAGACTGCAGTCGGCCGCAAGCCAAGCGGCCTTGGGCGAAGCACCCCCAGATTACGAGCTGAGCAACTTCTCGTACCAGCATACAATACTCGCAGTAGCAGCAGTTGTCGAAGCCGATCAAGACGCTGTTCCCGTTACGCTGTATCGCTAGTATCCGCCCGCCATCAGCGCGAGCACCAGTGTAGTTTTGCCTCTAGCTATGCTATTGGCAATCTCGGGTTTTGCGCCGCTGGGTACTTTCTTCGTACCTGATGATCTAGACATCTCCAGTGCGCTGTCTCAGCTCCTCACAGCAGCGCCACCACCCAGTCAGCATCTAGAAGGTCAACTCCTTGCCTCTCTTATGGCGCAACTCTGTATCGTACCGGGCCGAGGAGGAGGGACTTTTCGACAGTTCTTCTCCTTTCCTGTATTCAGCAATAGACCAGATCTGTATTTCAGCGATGATGGCCTGCTTCCGGCGTGGAAATGGGTTAAGCCCGATGGGGATTATCGAAAGAAGGGCTTCTGGGAGGCAGAGCTGCGCGAAGCTCTGCAAGACGGAGAGCGGACTGGTGGCAGAGGTCTGATAGTCTTGATGGGTAGGGTATCGGAACAGACGTTACAAATCATCGCATCCCCCGAGCTAGGTTGGAAGTTCTCGAATCTTGAACGGGCCGAGTGTATCTCGGGCAGGGGCGGTTAACTACCTTTAGCAGGTAATGCAGCATCCGAAGTAGACCTATAAGAACACGCCTGAGCTACCTTGCGTTTGTTCTCTATTACTAAAGTGTAGAGCTTCTCAGACAGCATCGTTTAGGGACTTGCCGCACGGATCAATGAACAAACCAACCCACCTGAAAACCCTTGTGCTTTCCTGGAACTCAAGCTGTTGGTGGAGACCCACTTGTGAGCGAGAGAACGAGTCGATGGATCGCAATTCACAAATCGCAAGACGACTTCTTCTTTCCAGCTCGGCGCTATGTACGTAGGAGCGCCACCGGACTGGCCCACTTGTGTTCATAGCGGGCCTTTGTAGCACGGAATGACACTCGTGCATCATAACACTTTTGTTTTAGGTAACCCAGAGAAGCGCTTGCTCCATAGATATCAGAACACAAACCACATAGCCCACCAACGGCAAACAACACACCGACCTTTAGCTGGACTTTCTGTACTCGGTCCTACCACCCACGACCGCGTCTCCCGCTAAACTTCTTCAACTCCTCTCCACGTCAGGGAAGGTGCGCCAAATGCTACAATATACAGGTTCGACCCCCTCATCCTCATCCGTATCTCCCTGACAGCTAGCCTGCTGCTCTGCCCCTCGTTGCTCCTGTCCTTGCACCCACCTCCATCCCTCTCACGACATGGCACCTTTCGCTACCCTCTTTATTGCCCTCTTGGGAGCTTCGTCGGCAACAATCGCATCAAGCATCACACCGGAAATCACCGTTATCATCAAGCCCCTCCTTATAAAGCTATATAACGTCTGGTTAAACTGCCCCTAGCGAGGCCTCCTGTTAAATCCCTACATTATGTTAGAGAAAACACTGGTTAATAATATAACAAGCGGGATAATGATGTTTTTCTGTATAAAGTGGAAGCTTAGTGTTAAAATCGTTCTAACACTATAGACACTGTTAAAGTAGAGAATAAAAATGTCTGTCTTTTACTTAATTACTGTAAGAGGAATATAAAATCTGATCTTGTAAAAACAAAAGACTAATAAAATGCTAATAAATAGAAAGCGGAAGACCTTACTTAAATACGCTTTGTTAAAAAGCACGGATCTAATCGTAACGAGTTGCTTTATAACAGTTGGAAAGTTTAAGTTAAATTAAGCCAATTAAGGCTTTTTTACGTTCGAGTGTAGGAGGATCTAATACCTATTACTAAAACACGTTAGTAATAGTTTAACTGTAGATATAAAAATACTATATATATGTTGATATTGATAACAATAGTAATTAGAATAACAAACTGTACTATAATGGCGATATAGGTGTGAATAACTTAAAGAGTAGTAACGATAGTAATAACGGTAGACTATAGTAAAAGACGGGAGAACTAAAGAGTTAAGTCAAATAAATAAAAAGTTTATAAGAGGAAAAGAATAAACGTAGATAAGACGTGTAACGTAACTATTTAAACCGCTACACTATAGGCTTACCAGTTTTAATGTAATATATTTTTATAGATTATAACAAACAAATAAGCTAGCGCCTAATAGGTAAATCGAACACGTAAACGCAACGAGTAAAAATGCCGAAAGAAGGAATGATTTAAGTGTTAGTGTGTTATGCCAAGCCAGGTGCCTAAATTGCTAAAATGATCGCCTAACTACATAGCGATAGATGTAAACAAACATGCGCGTCGCGTTACGGACCACCCTAACCGGCCCCACTAGGACACTAGGACACTAACACTTAAGACTGTAATATTAGATTAGCTTCCATAGCTAATTTAAACCGCTAACTGTAAAAGGGGTCCGCTAAGGGAGATAATATTAATCAGCTATTGAAATACACCTAATAGATAATAAATAGAGAACAGAGTAATTGGTAATTAATTGCAATAACTAGTGCTTGTAGAGATTCCTCTATAAGCTTTCTAAAGAGTCGCGGTCGTAATATACTTGCGATCGGTACAGGTGTACTATACTGACGTTAGGGGTTCGTCAGTATCTACTGGAATGCCCTGGCATGACACTAATTAACTTGATGACATGCTTCACTTGATGATATGCTCTACTTAATAAGATGCTCCACTTAATAGTATGGTAGATAAAAGAAGGGGTGTGAAAGTAGCCGGACATTTTACGTAAAGAGTAATACAGAGCCTGCAGGGGAGGACTATTACATTTAATGCCGCCTAACCCAGCAGAAAAGGCCGCGACACTGAGATTATAGCTTGTTACATATAATCTCAGTGTCGCGGCCTTCTCCACTGAGTTAGGCGGCACTTAAAGCGGTACTAGATCCCTGTTAGCTCCGCATTACTCTTTACGTTATAGTGTCTAGCTAGTTTCACGCCCCCCCGGGCTTATTCTCATTAGTATCTCCACTAAAATGTATCTACTATTAACGTCATACTCTATACCTCCACTTGGGGTCTATGGAGAATACTAGTTCTATGACTCATTCAATGACTTATTTATAAGATACCCACACCGTTCAAGAAATCCGGTTTAGCGGGAGCTTATAATACGCTTACGTCTGAGCCAGAGATAGAAATCTTACCATTGAATTGAGGCTTAGGCTGCAGCTCCCAAACTGTGCACAACAACAAAGCTGAAGCAGATGGCTCTCTGATCCGAGTCACTGGGCGAGGGTAACGGAGCCGAAGGCTCCCTTTGATGGAGAGGAGAGAATTGTTTTGCTCAATTGCCTCTGAAAAGAAACAGAAGAACTGTCCCTCTGAGGGGCGAGAAGTTAAGACTAAATACAATTTGTCGTGCAGGCACCACAGAACACCAAGGGACAGCTCATCCCCAAATCACCATTAAATAGGTATTTTATCCTCCACAGCAAGCGCCCTTGTAACGTGGGCTTACGAGGGTGGGCACTGCAAGAAGCGAAACGATAGTTGGGAGCATGGTGATTGATCAATTGAAGCCTACCTTCCGCTTCCTGGCTCCGCTAGAGAGCTCTTCTTATCCATTATCCTAGGATTCAGCTTCTGGTAGTTAGGTTGACTGGCATCCTGGCTGTGCTAGGCTTCTAGCTAGCCTCGCTGGCTAGATGCTTGGGATCCTGTTACAGCCCTCCATTAAGAATTCGAGTAAGTTGAAGCTATAGGATGTCATTTCCATTCTAAAATAGATTATTCTTCTACGCAAAGGCTTGGCTGGATAACTATGGGCACACTGCTCGGTTCTGGCTCACCGCCTTTGGGTAGTGGCATCTGCCTGTCCATACTAGCAGGGAAAGGGATTGGCAGCTGATGCATAGGAGGCAACGTATATGTGTCACGACCCAGGAAAGGGCTACCCTCCAACCTGAGGCATCCACCAAGTGGGGATCCCAGGGATAGCCAATGGCGAATGACCCGAGTTTGGGAACTACGGGACATAGAACAACGACCAATCAAGCAGCAGCCCGAACACAGGAAAATCGTATATACCTCGGACAGGCCTAATTTACAGATAGTTTCCTTTGTTACGGTAGTAACGATAACAATACTAAATTGCATTGTTTGCACTGAAGCATCTATTGACTGCTTACGATTTACGTGATCTACCACCTCTTGCACTACTTCGTTCACACGCCTCTTGTGTTCGCACCTCTCACCTGTGTCAGCCATAGTCTGGAACTTTGTCTTTAGGGTTCAGGTTACCTAGGTCGTCACAATATGATAAGCGAGTGAGCAGCTTTAAAAGGATTTGGTAACCTATATGTAATAAAACGTTAGTAAATTGTTAGTAACACAAATAATTTCTGATAATTCTAGCTCTGCTTATTTATGATAAGGGTTAGAAACGCGGCCCCAATGTTATAAATACTACCAGAGCGATCAAAAAGATAAGGGTTATAATTACTTCTCTCTGGTAGCTCTTTGGCAAAGTTAGAGGGCTATCTTTTAGTAAGATTAATATATAAAGTAGATTGCCACGCTTGCCAGCAAAGGCCACGGTGCAATCTGTAGATCGTACCTTCCTTTTTGACAGTAAGCTGAAATCTACTAAAACCGTTACACGAAGTTGCTTACCACTGAAGTCGTCGTACGAATCCATCCTGTGAAAGCTTCAAGAGAAGCTGTAGGCGTTATAACCTGCATTCCGTCTCTATATATGATTAGAATTACTATACATAAGTTTGTTTACCATAGTCTCCTTTGCTGACGCGTGGCAAATGAGTGTGGGATTTCCCTGGTGACTACAGCGCCGATAGTGATATTACTGGCTCCGCTTTGGCTATAACGTGTCAGAAACGCTGCACCGCTGTTGTAATCACTTCCAGAGCGACCAAAAAGTAGAGGGTTGTAATTGCTTGATTCTGTCGGCTCAGAGCGAAGCCAGAGAGCTCTCTTTTGTGTATCTGAGTGCATGAACTAGATGGTAGGGTTACGGCTGATCGACGTTTGATCGCCACGCTCCTGTCAAGGGGGGTTCACCAAAGAGAAGAAGTCCGCAAGATGCTCAAGATTCGCTTGTAGTAGTAGAGAAGGTAGAATACACTCTGAAATCTGCCTCTCTTCTTCTCAGGAAGGCAGCCAGAATCCTTATATTTATGCGCCAAAACTCTAGTAAAAGGATTAACCTTACACTTAGGTTATAAGTTATATATTGTTAATTAATCCCTTTACACTTATTAATATATATAAGAATAACAGGTCTTTTTTTATAATAGTAAATACGTTTTAAATAACCTGGTTATTCTGGTTTTTTTAGCCCTGTTACTGATTAAGGGGAAAAAGGGTGGGGTTATAAGTACTGTTAATTAATTTAATATAGCTGTTAAAAGTGTTTATTCTTAAGATAACCTTAATATTCAGATTTATTTAATTATTATTTAGAAGGTGTATAAACGTTATGTAAAGTGATTAAAAAATTATTAAAAATGTATCAACAGTTTTATTTATTAAATTTTAATTAACCTTAAACTTATACGATATATCCCTTTAGGTACAGTTATTAGTAAGAATTTAAAAGAACATTATTACCTTCTGCTTAAGTATTTAATATCGATTTCCTTTAAGGCTGTAGTTGTTTTTTAACTATTATATAAGATTGTGGAAACAGGGTTTTAAAGAACTCTTTTTTAAAACAGTTTAGGAACTTCTTAGTAATATAATAAGTGTTTTAAAGGCTAAGATAGATCTGTTAATGATGTGATATATCCTTAGAATCGTTATTAATTCGTTACTATAATATTTACTACCTTTATACTCTCTTAAATACTTAACGGCTGATTAACAGAGCCTTTATAGTTAAGAACGTAGTTTATATAGTTTATTAATATATAAATAGGTTCATTGTAAAGGTGTTTAGTATTGACTTTTAATAGAGAATAGTTATAAAATATTATAGTTAAAATAACGATTTTTACCTGGTGTTATGTCTTCTGATCCCACTATTATAGAGGGTTAAGGTCGAATATCGAAAAACGAACTTTGAAAACTTAAACTTTTTGACATCTGGTAAAAAGTTCAAGAATTGAAAAACATCCAGTTTACGGCTTATAAATTGCCTAATCTAGCAGTGATTGGCACCTATAGTAGCGTGGTATATGTCAAAAGCCTCTGAAACTCTCTTTTCAGATGTTCGGTGCCTCTGTGGGCTAAAAGGGGCTTTTGGCTGGTTACTAGCGCTTGAAAGGCCTAAAAGTGGTGTTTTTAGCTGTAAAAAACCACGGATAACTGAACAACTGAACAGAAAAAACCCGAGAATATCACAACCTTACGCTGAGATGAAGCACTGCGGTGCCGAGACAATCCTGTTGAGAAAGATACAAAAGTGACGACAATCCCTAACCAAACCACCCTCGCCGCCCCGGCGTCGAGCAACCGAATACCCTCCTCCCCCGCGACGTCACCAACCTCCCTCCCAAGGGCCAGTTCATCACCTGCCCGTCCTACCTCTACAGCCGTCCCCAAGCCGAAGCCGCCATCTAGCAAGGCATCAACAAGGCCCCCAAGAACCTCAACGTCGGCTGCTACCCGCACAAGTTCGGCAACAACAAGAAGCTCGTCTTCTCCAGCGCCTGCAACGGCAAGCAGCTGTGGGAGTTCCCGCTCCTTAAGAGCTCGATCCTTTACACTAGCAAACAATCCGCGGGTGCGGACAGAGTGGTTTTTGCGATCAAAGGTAACCCGGACCAGAAGCCTACGCCGACGGATGGTACCTATTGCGGTGTGATGAACCATGATGGGATTAATATTAGTGGGGATTTTACTCTTTGCCCTGTTAAGTATTGAGGCGAGATGGTTAGAGAACAGGGTGGCCCTAACTCGAGGACTCGGCAATAATTCACACCAATCGGCAAACATGAAAACTTTGTGCAAAACTCTATCAATCGGCCGATTTTTATAAGTAAATGGCCGTCACCCACAGAGCTAATTCGGGGTGCAATGCGATTTTCGCCCTTGATCACTGACATCTACTTCTCTCCGTGGATACCTGAAGATATGGCGCGCCTTCTGCAGCTTCCTGATGAGCTGCTGCTCATGATCATAAGACATCTTGATCCCACAAGCATCCAATGCCTTCGCCATGCCGACCGCGCCTTTCTGCGACTTTTCTCAGACAAAACCTTCCACCTATGGCATAACGACAGTCCATCTACGTGCCATTTCCCTTGGAGTAGGCCTAATTCCGATTTTAAACACCAGGCTCACACTCCAACTCTCCGTCATCTTCTCCAGTCGGACAAAGAACAGAAGCAGTGCCTTTCCTGCCGTACCAGGTGCAGCAAAGACCCCCAACAGGCGTCGAGATTGACAAACGAGTTCCTATTCTGTAAGGGCTGCCTCGTCGACCACCCGGCAGCCTTCTTCTCGCCCGACCAAAGACGATTGGGAAAGGATCGGGACGGAGACCGAATTTGCATCGGACACCAGGGATACGTCCGCCTCTGCGATCACGAAGTCATCACTTGGAACGACGTGCTTATAGCCAGAGTCGGCCTCCTAAATCGTGGCCCACAGTACCAGGGGGCGATGTTACTCCGGGTATGCCGACACCCTAGCCACATGCCGATAAGCCACAGCCCTGACGACTTCGACACCGAGGGCGGGGCTACCCCCGACACGCGCCGCATCCGTATGCCAACGGTACGCCCGCACGCCGTTCTCCAGAGGAAGGCCGACTGCGCCGTTATGCACATGACCTGGGCGGGGCATCTTCCCCTGAAGCCGGGTCCGGACAGTGGGTCTTGCAGTGGGTCTTGGCGTCGTCCCGCTGCGGCGGACATGGCCGCCCGCCTCGGTGAGCTACGCAGCGGCGCAGCCGAATACATTATCCCCCAATCTGCGCTGAACCAGGTCCCTGAGATGCGCTGTTTTGACCGGAATCAATGTTGCTGCCTGGATTTCGGGGACCAGGACGACCAGGACGACCAGGACGACCAGGATCTGCCTGTCGACAACAACGCACAGCCGGTGCCACTTGAAGGCGACAACAACAAAGACAACCACGTTGGGGGGGAGAAGGGCTGCCGGGCGGTGCCAAGTGCGCGACTCTTCCCAATTCCATCATCATCATCATCCAGTCACTGTAGAAGCGAAGCAGAGAGACTTGGCAAGATAAGGGCTCATGTAACCAGGACCGCTCTGAGTTTTGCCTTTGGGATCCGCGCCGGATGGCAGGCTAGCATTAGGCCATGCCCCGCGACGACAGTCGGCTGCCTCGAGATAGGCTACCAGCGCTGGGTCGCCTGCGCGACCATGTTGCATCCGTCGTGGAGCGCGGCCGACTACTCGTGGTTCGAGGCACTGGATCCCGACTCGTACCGCCTATGCGAGGACGGCGAGGCGAGAGGCTCACTGTGGTGTCCAGATCCGACCTGCACCAATTACTACCGATATCTGGAGCGGCCTCTTGTCCGGAAGTGCGCTGGTGCGAGCGTGTTTGACTATTTTGATAACAATGGAATCAAGTGGACACCTAGCTGGAGAATAAGGGGCAAGTTGGTGACGACCGTGAAGGGTGCCAGGATTGAGCAAAAACGGGTTGCAAAGGAGCTGGGAATCCCTAGCACTACAAGTCCAAAAGTCATCCTTCACCTAAGCGTAAGGAGAGAGAGGCTTTGGAAATGGTGCGGTCGCAAGGTGCGTGCCCTGTTTTGTACTAAGTAGGTATTGTGGCTGTACCTAGGTATGTGGAAGGAAAAGATATGTTGCAATCCTGAACTTGATGAGCACAGATAGTTGAAGAACTCCAGATTTTCTCGTCTTGTCGCGGACGCGGACATAATAGAATACTCGCTTCGTACGGGGAGTAATGCTTCTGTAATTTCTATCGTGTGCAGCAAGCAACTTGAAGACTCTAAATCCCCCTTAGGAGTAGGACAAAATGGCGTGGATGGTGACATGGATGCAGTAGTCCCTGTGCATCACTGGTTCTTGATTGCATGCTTAATGTTATTGCTGCATGCCGAATCAATGCATGTTGCGGAAAGAAGCCAACGATCTTCTCGGTTCCGCGGTTACCTTCCTGCAGTTTGGGGAAGAAGGGTGCATCTAGCGCAGATCTGGAGTCGCCTTTCTTCAGCCGTAACGTTCTATCCCTCCTAGGTATCGTCACTTCCTCACTTATCATCCTGGTCGCCATCCCCTTCACATGGTCGTCGGGCAAAAAGCTGCTGATCCCTCGTGAGCAGGTGAGAAATCCTTTTAGCTTCTTCGGAGACGACACAGACACAGACACCAACCTTTGCGATCCCTTTGCCGTTTGCCGTGTGTTGTGTTTTTACATATTTGAAGACTCCAAGATCT
>Ga0247760_1002137_pt1 | contig 15868 bp, 16 predicted proteins | sample UWRJL171409R4_FD_179936 | JGI IMG/M metagenome (GOLD analysis project Ga0247760, IMG submission 179936) | Plant litter microbial communities from Arlington Agricultural Research Station in Wisconsin, United States - UWRJ-L171-409R-4 | ecosystem: Environmental > Terrestrial > Plant litter >... | reverse complement strand
TGGAGTTATAAGGTGTTGAAAAGTGTTGAAAACCAGGGTTATATATGGGAGCCAGGGGTCGCAAACTAGGGGGGGCCGGAAACCCCCCCCGCGACTTATTACTCCGCAGTCCGAAGGATCCCAGTCGCGCCGCACTGATCCTTCTGGTCAGAGATGAAACATGTGTTGCACCTCAGACAGGGACAGTGGCTGTGCAGTGACAGGGGTAATAAGGAACGATAAAAGTCTGCAATGCAATTCCCCAGTTTCCCGGTTTTTTGCATTTAATCATTCGCACCCGCCTGCCCTATGGGCATGATGGCGCAAAAAGTCCATTGGCAAGGGCCAACATCCATGATCACATGGCTCGTTCTCGCTGTTGCGGCTGCCGTCAGCCATCACTTCTTCTACGTGTGGCTTGACGGACGTCTCGTGCAGAGTAAGACTGAGCAGGAGTGGTTCGGTCGAATCGGCACCGGACTCGCTTTTCTCACCAACGCACTCCTATCAGCCGCATCGACCATCGCATATATCCAGCTGCTATGGCAAACGTTGAGGTCCAAGACAGTGTCGATTGGCGGTGTCGACGCCCTGTTTGGTGCCACGACAAGTGCCTGGAATTTGGTGAACCTCGAGCTATGGAGACGGGGGCCGTTTCTCGGCGTCGTTGCAGCAATTTTATGGTAATTTTGGTTGGTCACTCAGATGGGAGACTTGAAGTTCGGCTAACAGACAATGTAGGATGCTCCCGCTGTCCGCGGTGGTGACACCGTCCACACTGGTCGTAATACAATCGCCCACCCCCAACATCACCATCATGGAGATGCCCATGCCCCTCATCGACATTGCCCCAGAGAAGCCTGCCCAATGGGGGTGGGAACGCGTGAATGAGCACAAGATTGCATTCTCAAACTACCAAAGACCGGCCACCTCCATCTCGCGCCTCGTCGCCAATGTCGCATCATCGGGTATCATCTTGCCTATCCGTGCTCCCTTTCCAAACTCGAGCTACTCGCTCGAGTTTTACGGCCCATCCATCTCATGCGTTCGTGCAGACCCAATACTCGAGCAGAAAGTCACGAACATGACTGGAGACTCACTGTTCTATGCATACATCGGCTTCGTTCCCGATCCGCTCAACTCTCGATTACTCAACGACACAACTAGCGACATTCTGAACGGCCTCAACATGACGCTCTTAAGCACGTCTAAAATTTCAAAGCTCATCACTTTTGACGAGTTGGGGCCGGCCGGACACGCTCGGCTATTTATATGGACCTACCTTCCCGGCGATTACAATAGCACAACCAAAATAACAACGGGCCGAGACCCACCAAAATTGACTGAGTGCGGGCTCTATAATTCCTCCTACAAGGTCGACTTCAACTACACAAATAACCAGCAATCCGTCTCGGTCCGGAACCTGACGCGGTTGAACGGCATTACCTACGGCACATATCTCCGCTTCAACGTCACCGTCCAGGAAACCCCCGGCTTCTTCGCCGGCGTGGCCGGGTGCGCCCTCATGGAAGCCCTGTCTAAGATGCTAGTCGGATTTCTCCGAATCGCCGCGGTCACGGACGGGTGGGTGAGTGATGGGGAACTTGGGATCCTGAACACGGTCCTAATGCAAGCCCATGAGATCCGACGGTTGTACCGACCCGTCTCCCAGACCGAGTTCACCCCCTTCACGGAGCCGCTGGCTATTCGAAATATGTCCATCGCCGAGGCCATTGAGGAGCTCTCGCAAAACATGACGCTGAGCTTGTTTAGTAATCCTTATTTTTTGTGAGTATTTGGCAAAGAGGAAGAAAGTCAAAAAGAAAGCCCAGCTGACACACTCCTCTTTCTATATACCTACAGACAAGACCCATCCACCAGCACCAATTCAGCCACCCCTGCCACAGCCCCCCGCGTCTCCGTCGCCGTAACCACCCCACAAAACGCCTACTCCTACAACAACCCCCACAACCTCGCCATCGCCTACGGTCTCGGCATAGGTTTCGCGGCCGTTGTCGTCGCGGCGGGCCTTGTGTGTATCCACGCCGTTGAGGGCACCTTTTCGACGTCCTTTTCCACCATTCTGCGGACGACAAGGGGCGCACAGCTCGATGAGCTCGTGCATGCGTCAGAAATGCATGGCAAGGAGCCCCTCCCTAAGAGGCTGGGGAGGATGAATCTTTTATTGAAGAGGGAAAATGGCCCCGGCGGAGGCGATGGTGTTAGTAACAATGGTAGTATGAGGTTTGTTATGGTGGGAGGGCAGGAGGGAAAGGGGAGCGTGGAGTAGGAGGTGGAGTTGCTTGAGATGTCACCAAGGTCAGTGGGATATGGGAACTTGGCCCTTTAGATTTACCGGCCATTGGGCAGGGGGGAAAGGGGTGAGGCGTGAAGGTCTAGTAATACACGCGGCAAGTCACCTGGTCAAGTCAGTCCGTGAGTGGCTACTATCGTCCTCACCTGCCACGCATTAACCCAGCCAATCGCTGTCATCTCCGACGGGAGGGGCTTCTCCACGTTCCACCACCTTCAGGCAACAATACTGACTGACGGAACCCAACCCAACCCATCCCCGCTGAATCCGCATTCCAGCAACCAAAATGGCTGAGCGTATGTAGATCTCCTTCGAGCCGGGGCGGATGGCATTGCACAGCTATGCCGTGGAGACGGAAGGTAGAGAGCGCACCGAAGCGGAAAGAGACCTCGACGGCGAAAAAACGCTCGAGTCAGCTGTGCTTGCCAAGTTCTACCAGTACCGCCGCATCGACCACAAATATGGCTCCCGCCTCCTTGTTCTCAGCCCAGGCAAACAAAGTGTCAAACTACTCGGCCATCTCCGACCGTTTTCGGTTGGGGAGACACGAGGGTACAAAGCGCTATTATACGTGTGGGGAGAGCCGCGATTCACCGATACAATTGTCGTCAAGGGAAAGCGAATGGCTATCACAGACAGTCTCGGTGCCACCCTCCGACAACTACGTCCTCTACCCAGCCAGCCACAACCTTATATCTGTTAAACTTCAGGAACCCACAGACCTGTAGTACAGGGCTGTGGCTCAGAGTAAGAAGTGCTGTACTGGTCCAAGCCGGCTACAGCGCTTAACAGCGCTGCAGGAAGCGAACGAAGGCCTGAGTTACAGGGCAGTACCACTGTAAATAAGGGTATCACAGCGAATATTAACGTTGGAAACAAGAGGATCTGGAAGGCAGTGCCTTATACAATGGCTGGAGTGGAGTGAAATTGCTTACTTAACTAGAATTAGATACAGGAGATGAGAGGGCCTGTTATAAGCCGTGGGAGGCTCTGGAAGGATTCCAGAGCCTTCTGTGAAGTGGAACTAACTAATACAATAATAGAATAGTACTGTTTTGAACCATTCTGCGTGGTTCTGTTGACCTAGTGGCTGACGTGGCCACTGCGTCGTGATTCCCCAGTTTCACCTAGCTCCTTCAAAGCCGCCACATATATATGCACCATATCAGAAGGCGGCTTGGCGGGTACGAGCGTTGGCCCTACTGTGAAGAACGTATATATGCGGCGCATGGCGCGATGGACGGCCCAGCGTGGTGGAGTTACCTCCATCACAGGGAATAGACTGCCTGAGTAGACATGGAGGGGGTAAGTCGGGTTAAAGATGGCGCCGACACAGGCGAGGCGTTTGTTATGTGCCGTTGTCAGACTCTTTGTCTAGTCCCCTTTCTCATGATATGGCGTCAGCTGGATTGGGGCGGGCTAATGCTTCTGGTCTTCCTCAGCTGAGATGCTGTAGGCCGAGTCAACGGGGCCGATGTCGCAAAGGTGGCCGTCGAATTTCCTAGCACAACGGGGAACAAGTACGGGTCTGCGGCCCGCCCCTTCTCAAGTGTTGACATGCGTGACAACTCACAAGCTGAGGGCGCCGTTAGACGCAGCTCCTTTTGGCGCATGTCGAGCGGGGACGTCAGCAGAGATGTATCACGGCGGGGTGGCGTGTCGAGTTCGATGGACAGGCCTAGATCGGCAATACAGAAGGGTCGGCCAAACACGGCGGGTAGCATGCCATTAATACCGGTGCTAGCTGCGCGAACCATGTTTGGGGCTGCGGCGAGCATTTCGTAGAGTGAGAGGGAAAACTGCATATCTTTGCTCAGCATTGCATCCAAAAATTATTTCAGCCTCAGCACTCCCCCACCTACGTCCCCTTAACCTTTTGATACCTAATAACCTCCAAACCTCCCTATTTACCACCCTCTCACTTATAATCTTTTGCCCCCTGACCGCAGGCCAGAACTTAGTCCACAATAATAAATAAAACGCACCGAGCAACAACACTGCCACACCCACAACCGGGAACACATAATACGGATAGCCATCCGCATTCCAGTCCCTATCTGGCGGGATGAGCGGCACAATCATAAGGAAGAGATTAGAGAGGAGGAAGAGAATAAAAATAGGGAGATTGGTGTACTCCTCAGTAGAAGCTATCAATCATGCAGATCGCAATGCTAATGAACAACAGTTAAATCCTCCAGCCCCGGGGTTTCTTCCTCACTACCCACTTAACTTCCCCTCTTCTTTGCGACGACGCCAATGAAGAAGCTTCACAATGTCACTATGCTGGAATATTTCCGCGTGGGACAGCGGCGTCAATCCGAGATGATCGTGCACTTTCACCTCAGCCTTGTGATTGAGCAGCAATTTCACTGTTTCCAGGTGTCCCTTTCCCGAAGCCCAAAAGATCGGGGTCCAGCTGCTTTTGTCGCGGGCCTCGATATTGGATCCGGCCTCAATGAGAACTCTCGCCGCTTCCGTTTCACCGCGAGTGGCCGCCAATGCTAACGGCGTTAACCCGTCGTTATCTATCGCCTCCAAATCGGCCCCTCTGTTGATGAGCATGCGCATAACCTCGGGGCATCCACGCATTGCTGCCTGCGCCAGGCATGTTCGGCCGTCGACATCTCGAGCCTCGAGGTCTGCCCCTTGGCCGAGCAAGAACATGGCCATTTTGGTATCGCCATTTGTTGCAGCTAGGGCGATTGCTGAACGTCCCTTCTTGTCTCTCGGCTCTCGGCTTGCCCCCTCCTGTAACAGAAGTCTCGCCATTTCAACATGACCACCAGCAGCCGCCCAAAGCAGCGGCGTCATTCCTGCCTTGGATATATCGTATAAGTCGACTGTTGCCCCCTTGCGAAGCAGTTCCCGCGCCACATCCTTGTTCCCGCACTCGGCGGCCCATGATAGAAGGGTTCTCCCGTTTGAATCACGGGCATCTACCTTAAGCGCTCCGATGGAAAGAATAAACTTGATAGTTTCGTCTCTCCCCCTCGTGGCTATCTTCCTGAACATCTGCGCCTGGACTCCGCTACATTGGGTAGAGCGCCGTTCTCGTCGGACACAAATCTGTCGCTCCGTTCGATCAATTTCTCGTTCGACGCCTTCGCCTTTTTGAACCAAATGGAAGCCTTTCGTAGTCTTTCGCTCAAAGAGATCCGATGTTTCAGATACAGGACGGAGCCAGATGCCAACGTCTTGTCCGCCGTCCTCGGTGTGAACAAGGGCAAGAGGATCTTCGCGGTCTCTGGTGGTGACGAGGGGAATCTTGAGGTGGATTCCCATGTTGTCAACCGTTACCGACCGGGCTGCAAATGGATCGGAACGCTTGATGCTGCCAGAATATTGGAACGAATGAGGATGTCGAGCTAACAGACCACTTGCCCTCTCGGGGCCATCGCCGCTCTCCTTCCAGACAAACAAGCTCAAGTCGTCGGTGGTCCTGAGGATCTCTTCTTGGAGCCGAAGAAATGCTTTATCTCCCTCCCCGTAGAGCATGGGAATGTTAACCTCGAAGATGCCCATCAAACAATAGGCGAGGTCCTCGGCAACGGTCGTCACCCGGTTTGCAGCCCAGGACATTTTCTGCGCGTTGCTGGCGAGGCTCAAGTCACCGCCCCGGAGAACCTTTGTTGGAATTCCCGTGGTTTCGGAGATTGCTCGTCGAATATCTGGGGACGACTTTGTGCCGATGACGCTCCAGTCGCTTCGGAAGAAGATTACTGTGGATGGGGCGAGGAGCTCTTGGAGGGTCCAACCGCGGGTGAACCATACGCTCCGGGCGAAATCTACTTCGGGAACGTCGGAGAGATAGGCGAAACACACGAACGAGTCGCGGTACCATTGGTACATGGAGTTGATTGCCGTGGAGAGTTCGGTGCTGTTTGTTTTGTCGATGCAGCAGGTATCGATCCAGAGGTAGTCGAGGCCGTTTTCTGCGGCGATGCGGCAGGAGTTGGAGATTTTGGAGTAACCTTCCTTGTGTCGAACGAGGGGGTCCTGGAGGTCTTGGAAGGTGACTTCGTTGGAGGTCCATCGGTGTGAGAGGATAGCGTAGAGCGGCGTGTCTGAGCCGCTGAACGTCTCGAGACTGCCGGTAGTGGCGTTGAGGAGTCGCATGTCGGATGGTTGATTGAGAAACGTTGACCGCTGACGGGTGTTTAAGAAAGGCAAGCTTGGGACAGAAAGGCAACCTATAAACACCCCGCGGACCTGAAGAAAAGTACGAAATGGACCTGAAGACACAAATTGGTGAGAAAGTTGCACTTTGGTCATAAGGGACGTCAAGTGACCAGTGTAAGCCATGGAAGGAGCGCACGGTAGTAGTCGAAAGGTGGGGCCAAAGAAGCTGCAGGTTCTCATGCGGGCTGACGGTCCAGAAAACTTCTCCCCAATTAACCATCCTCGCAATAGCTTTTACTAGACAGCGATCAACGGACGCATCCTCCTTTGGTCCGCATGGCCCACCTGCGGTGTTGGCACACGACGGCATTATTGATGGAGGGTGGTCTTGGGCAAGATTTCAAATGCAGCCGCTTTCGACCTCCCGGTAGGGTTGGAAGGCACGTTGGGCACCGTGACGCGTCTTGGAATTTGGCCCCACAGGAGAATCCTCATGCAGTGGCAGACCAAGATAACTTCCTCCAATCAACCATCCTTAAGGCATCGACGCTTTTCACCCCAGGGATGCAATATCTGCGGCAAGTTGCCCTCTGGTTTGTCAGGGTCGCATCCAATCGCAATGGAGGCGCAGGGTCCGTTTGATGGAGCGCATGAGCCCAGGGCTTTGGGGTCATCCAAGTCTGCGTGCTCCGAGTCTGCTATCGGCACGGCGAATCGACTCCGTGTGGGAGCTCGGAGATGCTTTGGGTATGAATTGGTGCCTTTCCCATATCCTCAAACGGTCATGGACACACTTTCTGAGCTGCCCTGAAGTTTCTCTACCGGATCCAGCAAGCATCTTTGCGCACGCCAATTCCAAGACATGTGGAATAACCCAACTTTCCGTTCGCCCGCCGAGGACTCGGACACTTGTTCAGACACCTCATCCCCGCCGCCGCCGTTACCGCTTACGGAGCGACCCGCCAGGCAAGGTGACATTTGGGTCGCCCTTGTGGGTGTCACCGGCAGCGGCAAGAGCACTTTCATCTCACGCTGTGTGGATGAGCCCGTCCAAGTTGGCCATTCTTTGAAGTCCTGCACCAAGGAGGTGGCTTTGTACTCGTTCGTTCACGAGAGCGGTGTCAAGGTCAACCTAGTGGACACCCCTGGATTCGACGATACTAACATGTCCGATTTGGAGGTTCTTCGGATATTGGCGAGCTGGCTGAGCATGGCATACGAAAACAAAATCCGGCTCAACGGTATTATTTACCTCCACCGCATCACCGACGTGAGGATGCAGGGTTCGGGAGGAAGAAACCTCAAGATCTTCCAAGCCATGTGTGGACTTCCAGCTTTGAGCAATGTCACTCTGGCGACGACCAGGTGGGATGAGATTGCGGAAGATCTTGGGACACACCGCGAAAGAGAGCTCGAGGAAACCCAGGACTATTGGGGTTGGATGAAGCAAAACGGATCACGCATCGAGCGACATTACGACAATCGTGACTCGGCCTTGCGTCTCATCGACATGTACCTTGACTTCCCGAGGAGGGTATCGTTGGAGATTCAGGAGGAGTTGGTTCTGGGAGGGAAGCAACTAGAACAGACCCGTGCCGGGAGGGAGGTGGAAAAAGACCTCCTCGGGCAACGCAATGCAGCATTGGGCAAACTTGCCACTACGGAGCACATGATGCTTGAGAAGCACGATCATGCGACCATGTTGGAGTTAGAGAGGAACAAGATGGAAGTGGACCAACAGATCCGTCTGTTGGAAGCGAAGCAGCGGGAGCTCTCTGCAGGCCTAGAGAAGTACAAAGCGAGAGGGAACATGAAGCAGGCTTTCGATACTGCTGCTCAAAGGGCTCACGAGGGGACTGGAGCCGCAGATTGGCGTGCAGCCACTCGTCCGATTGGCGACAATGTCATCAATGGGATTTGGATCTTGTCCAACTGCAAGATCTGCTTCTCTGAGTCACCGGAGCATCATCTCACCATCAATGGCCGTACGCCCAGAAACAGAAAGGGGGAGGGATGCCCGTTCGACCAATGCGTCAAGACGGAAATGGGGCCAAGGGCGCTTGGGTTTGTCCCAAACTTTTTTACCAGGGTTCCCAGCATGGGCTTCTGCGGTGGCGGTATCATCACCATCTGGAGCGGCTTCGATCAGGCATTCATCCAGAGCTGCAAGGAGGTTTCCAAGAATGGGTACAGCACAACTCATTGGGTCGAGGCTATGAACGAACCGGCAAGCATTGTGCAGGACGGCTCCGGTAGGGTCAGTTTGCTGAAGACTGGGGCGTCTTACAAGTCTGTCGTTGGTTGAAAGTTCGATGTCGCGCTCCTCGGTACATTCGGCTGGAGGCGCTTGCGGCGGACTCTCTCATATTTCACTCGTTCAATTTCATTGGGCATTTCTTTCAAATGCTTGGCTTCCAAGACGACTCGGCAATGTGGCGCCGCAAGATTGGGTCGCATTGCATATCTTTAGGTGCGGAGAACCCAGAACAGCCATCCGTCCAGTCGTCAACGAACCCCCTTTACGGCCTGTCAGCAATTGTCATCCAAGCTTTTGGCGATTTTGCCCAGTTTCTCACATCTTAGGCAGCTCTGCGTTTGGGTGCTTCAACAGCCTTAGAATAAGTTGGAGCTAGGATTGCCCCAAGTCAGGTACCCATGAATCTGTCGTTGGGCTATTCTCCACCTCAGCGGTTGTTAGTCTGTTCCCCCAAAATGTTCTCACAAGTAGGCAAGTTTTCCGCGGCCGAAACCGGTTCACGAATCATCACATTTCGAAACACCCACCTATTCAGTCTCCAGACCTCGGCGCTCGGGACGCTCTGTATCTCCTGTTTGGAACTACCTAGTGTGTTTTACAGTGTTGTTTGTAACAAGAATGCCTGAGGAAGCAGAGAGTCCTAACTGCTCCGAGTGTGAAGAGCAGCCTTGGAGCTCAAAATGTTCTTGCAATGACCGGTTTTGCGACCCCTGCATGGAGTCTCATCTCACCGAGAAGCGCGTTCGTCGAGGGCACTCAAAGGTAGACACCCGAACTGCTGACAACGCCTGGAACTTGGTCACAGGTGCTTTTTCGGGCCTCGCCGGCCCCGCTGCTGATCTCTTCAAGCAAGACGAATCGGCCAAATGGTTCGGCATCTACACCAACAAAAACAAGAAGAGCCAACGGGGCAGCCAAATTGTCGAGACTTCTCGATTTGTCGACCTCGCGCACGAATCCCTCAATCACACCGAGAAGAGCCCTCAACGCCAATACCCCAGCATTTGCTCCTTCATAGGCGACACAGGGGCTGGAAAGTCAACGCTGAGTACGTCTATGTCAACGTCTTGTATTTTGTCTCAACTGACGATTTGAAAACAACACAGTCCGATTCCTCATCGCGCGGTCGGAAAATGCACAGGCAGAAGATCTCTCGGAAGCACCCATGGCGGGGGCAACGGGCGGTGCTGCGGCAACTCTTTCGACTACGGGCGAGGTAAACCTCTACAAGGACCCCAAGTCGTTTGGGAAGACGACGCCAATCTTCTATGCTGATTGTGAGGGAATGATGGGTACCGAGCCTGTTGCAGCTCAGCATCAGCACGAATGGTCCAAAAACGGCCGACGATATCCCGTCGAGACCCCCAACGGAGAACCGGTTGACCGTCGGACGGCGGTTATGACCATTTACCCCCGCTTTCTCTACATGTTCAGCGACGTTGTCTGCTACGTCACGAGGAACCAGAAGACCTGGGCCGATTCGGCCTTGAAGCTCCTTGAGTGGAGTAACGCTGGCGCAGAAAACAGTATCAACAAGAACGTCTTGCCTGCGCTGATTATCATCCTCAATGCACCATCGCTTGAGGAAGGAACATGGCTCGGCGATGGCCCGGAGCCTACCGACGCCTTCTTCAACGCTATCGAGGGTGAGATCAGCGCAAGCTCCAAGTTTGCCACACTTGCACGAACGGTATGTATGCCTACTGACCAAGACATCAAACCATGGCTAATAATCATGCTTTGACAGGGCGATGGGGAGACCATGTCGATGAAACAGCTCTTTGCAAGAAGTTTCTCCAGCGTCTATGTTCACTACATTCCGCTTTACGGGTACATGAAACTCGGCACTGCCCAACGAATCCTGAAGCAACGGGACTTTCTCATCGAACGCATCGAGTCCGACGCCAGCCGCGTTCAAAATGAGCGAGACGAGTCCTGGACGCGACTCGACACTCGGCAGATGGGACATGTCATTCAACTTGCGTTTGAACACCTTGCCTCTCGAAGCGCGAACCCATTCGACTACGAAAAATGTCGCTACATCGTTTCGGTTCCGGTCAGTACAGAACAGCACTTTGCTCAGTTTCTTTCCCGGACGCTGGAGTCCGTGACAAAGAGAAAGCTGGAAAGTGTTGCAGCCGTCTTAGCAACTAGCATCGTGAGAAGGGCGATACCAGATAATGAAAAAGGTCAGTCTGCATGTCCCTTGCTCGTATTTTTGTGGGCCCTGCTGCAATCAATTTACCCTTTCCACTGACCTTGTGAAACGCGGCTTAGGACTCCTCCTGCTCAAGCCTGACGACGTGTTCCGTCAAGAAATCCGAGACACCTGCAGCAAAGCCATCGATCTCTTCCTCCAGAACGGCGCGAAATGCGTCTATGTCGACGCAGCAAAAGGGAAGTGCGTCAATACCCGATCAGGGCATAAAATTGGCCACCAAAATGCCAAGGGAATCCTCATGAAGAACGGGGGTTTCATCGGTCCAACTTTTGACCTGGCAAGCTTCATCGCCACAATCAAGGAGGAGGTAAAGGACGCTCTACGCAAGCTTCTTCACAATGACGGGTCGGCCGTTCGCCACAAGGATCTCCGGCGCCTTGCCGCCAAAGAGCATGGAAAGAACCTGACGGTGCTGCGAGACTCTTTTACCAAGGCTCAGCTCGAGAACTCGGACCCCTTCGCAAACTCGGGTGCCAATGTGTGCTTCGGCTGTCTTTTCGGCCGACCTGAGTACAAGCTCCCTTGTGGCCACCGAATTTGTTTGAACTGCGTCGCAGACTTCAATCATGTTGGCTCAGAGCTCGAGCAAGCACCGACCAAGGAAGCACCTGCCAACGGCAATGGCCACGCGGGTTCCAAGCTTGCCTTTTGGGCCAAAAAACAGAAGGGTGGGCTCCCAAACGGCGTCGATCATCCCAAGGACGTAAAGCCCGCCGCCAACTTGAAGCCTGAGGAGAAAGCCGAGGAGGACTACCCCGGCCACGTACGACATCACGTATGCATCCTCTGCGGGGCTTCATCAGCATCATCGCCGGGATACCCCATTGACACCAAGATCTTCCCGGATTTCGCTGGCCTTCGCATCCTCTCACTCGACGGTGGCGGGGTCAGAGGTATCATTGAGCTTGTGATTCTAGAACGGCTAGAAACTCTGATCGGGCTCGGCCTTCCCCTGAATCATTTCTTTGACCTAATCGTTGGAACAAGCTCCGGCGGCATTATCGCGCTGGGCCTTGGACAGCAGTCCCGCCGCGTCGCCGAATGCATTCAACTCTTCCGATTGATCTGCTCAGAGGGATTGGAGAAAAGAGCTCTCTCCAGGATTGGAGGATTGCTCAGAGCGCTTCGGCTTCAGAAGTCCGTTTACCGCACCGAAGATCTAGAGAGGACATTCCAGAAGGCCTTTTCCAACAACGATTGTGAAAAACTTGAAGGCATCGTCATGAAGAGTCCGTGTCGCGTTGCCATCACCACCACGGCCGACAGAGGCGAGGCTTGCCTGCTGGCAAACTACGAAAAGGGGAGTGACAGGAGCTATTATCTTTACAACGATATACCCCTGTGGAAAGCGTGAGTGCTTTCCTACTTACCCTACCTTATTTCCATCTTGATTTGGCTGACACCGCTTGCTTCTGCAGAGCCCGCTGCACCTCCGCCGCCCCAATGTACTTCGAGCATGTCTCCCACGCCGGGCGGGAATGCCGCGACGGCGGGCTCAAAGAGAACAACCCAACCCAAGTCGCCCTCAACGAAGCCCGCAAAATCCCCAACTGCAACACCCGTCCCCTGGACCTCATCCTCTCCATCGGCTCCGGGTTCGCTGACAAGCCGGCCGAAGCCCCCAACTACCTAGGTCTCTCCACCCTCATCCCCGAATGGCTCTACAACCTCTTCGCTACCCTCATCAGCACCATGAACGGCGAAGAAGCCTGGCAGAAATTCCACGACAACCACAAGGGCCACACCCAAGAGCGCTCTTCCCGTCTCAACGTCAAGATCGCCGGCCCCGAAGAGCCCAGCTTTGACGACCGTTCCCAGATCCCCAAATTGGAAGAGGAAGCTCGCAGATATAATTTCACCGGAACCGTCCCTAACACGCCCACCTCCCCAATTCTAGGTCCCGCCCCAGCATGTATGATACAATGTGCTGCTGACCGGCTCTGCGCAAGTATCTTCTTCTTTGAGCTTGATAAAGTAACCCAGCACGACCGGGTCTCGCATGTTGAAGGTCATATCTTTTGTCGCTTGCGCCCAGGAGAAAAGGGCTTCCAGGAGCTGCTTAACCGGGTGAGGCATTTCGTTGTCCATGGGAAGAAAGAACCGGTTATGGTGCCCCCCTACGTCCGCGACGGGACGGTGCCGATGCAGATCAAGGTTGAGTTCCAGGAACAGCGGCTTTCGAGGAATATTCGGATTGATGTGAACTTTGGGGGGGAACATAGTGTTGCTATTAGTGGGTTTCCGGTTGAATTGAGCGTAAGTTGTTTTAAGAAGCTGAGTTATGTGTGAGTTGCTGACTGTTGTGGTGGTAGACTTTTCTTACGTACTGGCAGGATCGTGGAGGATTCTTGGAAGTTACGCCGTTGGAGAGGGATAAGGGGCTGTAGAGTGATTGGTGAATCGTCGCCTTGGGTGATTCAAATGGTTCAAATGCTGCGCCGCCCAATTTCACTTATTGACGAAGACGTTCTAATTCCAATATTTCAATGCCTATTCATGTTCATCAAGTTATTGAGTTACAAAGGATGCCTACTATTCACCTTTGACGTGTGCACGAGGTATTCTCAACGAGCTAAGACCAGTCAAGGGGGCGATAGTTCCGAAAACAGGGCTTAAGGTAATGTCATACCAGGAGTTCGGGAGGCAATCACATTGAACTCTAAACTCTGCAAAATGCAGAAGAATCCTGATCTCCATATGCGTAGACTGAGATCGCCCTGATCATCTCTAGCTTCGCGGTGCGTATGGTAGCCAAGAAAGAAAGGGTGGTCTGTGCGACGCAATCCCCGCTTTATCCCTCCACATCCTCTCCTGCGCAGACCCTATGTGCGTTTCAAGGTGATTACGCGGTGTGCTGCTTTTGGCCTCCAATGGAGAACCATAACCTAGTCGTAGCGCTGACCGGTCTCCCCACGAAACCAATTAGCTGAGCCATTCACTTGGCAAGACCAGAAATAGTGCGAAACCGTGACCAGCGAGAGCATCACCCCTCGCCCTGCGGTCACCATTGGCCGCAGACATAAGACGGCCCTGTCCCCACTCGCTGGAGCGCTTCCGTTCAATTCTTATCCGTCCTCCAGTTGGTTTGCCTTTATTTGACGGCAGGCATGAGACAAGGCATATGTTGCCCGATTAACTTCGTCTTACAGTTTAGATATCAAAACATCGCCTACATCCAGCATCCGTGACTGAAAACGCCACACTGCCTGACTTTCCGTTGACAATTTCCATCAACCTGAAATGGAGACTCATTCCCAGCACCCAACCAGATATGCCATCCTCATTGGCATAGATGCGTAACAGGAATCCGGACCGAGAGCTCCGAACTTTGATCTCTCAGGCTGCGTCAACGATGCCCTTGCCATCGAGAGCTTTCTTCTCGACAATGACGCACTCCCACCTCAGAACATCACCAAACTGCTCTCACCTCGTAAAGCACGGGGCGGCCAGACTCTCTTACCAACTCACGACAACATCATTAAAGCACTAGAACATATTCGAGACCTTTACAAGAGCAAGAAAGTGGATCTGTTGTACATTTACTACTCCAGCCATGGAATCCGGCTCAAATCCCGTCCTTCCGGCTCCATAGAAGAAGATAGGAAGATGATGGCGTTATCTACGTACGATGCCGTCGCTGGTGGGAAATACCTGACAGGGCGTCATCTCGGCTGACTTGTCAGAGAGATCATCGAAGCAAAGGGTGCCGGGGTCTGCCTGGTGTTTGACAGTTGCTTTTCCGGGGGCGGGTTTAGAAACACAGAAGACGCCGCCGGCAGGGCATCAACATTCCAATCTCGCTTCGTCGATGAATCGAGTTTTGGTGCGACCTTACTCGGCGACATAGAGATTACAACTTCCGGATCGAGAAACTCGAAAGTGGCAGCCCCCTGGATGGTCAACACGGCCGGTTGCAGCGTGCTTGCGGCGTGTGGGATGAATCGGGAAGCCGGAGAAGTCACCTTTGGGACGGAGACGAGAGGTGTTCTCACGCACTAGATGTTGAAGGTCTTGGAAGAGCACAAAATGGATGGCCATAGGCTGGCTCTTATGCCGTCCTACGCACGATTGGTCCACGGAGCGGTCCGGAAGATCCAGACAGTCGGGACTAGTGCTAGTAAAAGCCCCGGTATTAAAGAGCGACTTCGACAGACGCCAGCGGCCCCGAGGAGAAATTGACTTTCGCTTTTTCGGCAATGACATCACTTTCGAAAAACCGAGTTGTGTAGTAGTACAAGTCAGAGGCCAGGATGTCACCATAGACGTCGGCAGCGCGCAGGGAGTCTCAAAGGGCGCAATCTATACCATTCATCTCAGCGATGCGAGCGAACAAGGGCAACACGGAGCCAATTTTTTACCAATGCAAATCCGTGTCGACCACGTCGAGGAATTTCAATCGACCGGAAAATTGGGGAACTCTTCTCCAGAATCCAGGGCTACTAATATAGTGGCGGGCGAGTTTGTTGGAGTCCTCAATACCTGGGCATACCCTCAAGCCGTTACCGTTCACTTACAGAACGACCTCGACATCGAATAGTTCAAAGCTGCGATCCAGAAGCAACCATCCCTCAACCGGGTCGTCCGCTTGCAGGGCGATCTCGACGTCGAATCATTCAAAGCACAGGCAGCGATCCAGGAGCACCCATCCCGCAATTGGGCCACTGAGCTTTTGGTTTGCATCAACCAGGACAAATTCGAAGTTCTTGAAAGAGGCATCGGCCGCCTAGGGAGAGTACCCGAGATTTCGAAGGACGATCCAGACGCGGCGCAGAAGCTGGCCACCATCCCCCGACATATCGCCTGCTATCGAGCTATCGAACGGCTATTGCTCTGCCGTCCCAGGCTCAGTCTTAACCGAGATAGCTTCCGTTGGAGGTGTTTAGTGAAAGACTCCAAGGACGAGCTTGACATTTCGAGTTACAAGTATATCGGGACGGAAGGGACCAGCTTCCATTTTGAGTTGACATATTCCCCCCCC
>Ga0247760_1002136_pt1 | contig 15870 bp, 14 predicted proteins | sample UWRJL171409R4_FD_179936 | JGI IMG/M metagenome (GOLD analysis project Ga0247760, IMG submission 179936) | Plant litter microbial communities from Arlington Agricultural Research Station in Wisconsin, United States - UWRJ-L171-409R-4 | ecosystem: Environmental > Terrestrial > Plant litter >... | reverse complement strand
CAAGGATATACCCTCCACGAAAGACGCGATACTGAAATCCCACGACAGCTCTATGTCTACCCCATCAAAGCCCTGCGGGGCATCGAGCTCAAGCATGCCTTGGTTGGGCCGCAGGGTATCCGACATGACCGGCTATTCATGTTATTTGAAGTGGGACCATCCGGAGCATTGTCCAAGAAGATGCAACTGTCTTCTCATCCGCAATGCTCGCTGTTTGAACAGGAGATTGTCAACTCGGCCGGCGGTGGTGATGATGATGATGATGATGGGGAGAAAGGCGGTGTTGACGAGATTGTGGTGCGGTACTGTCACGCCGAGGACGGAGCAGCATCCGGGACTCTCCGTGTACCCTTGGAACCAGACTACACCACCCTCAAGAAGGTTGATGTCGACCTGCATCAAAGCGGCACGTCGGCATACCGCATGGGCGACCCGTACGATGCCTGGTTCAGCGCATGTCTTGGATTTCCCGTGGCGCTCATATATCTCGGCGATGGTAAACGGGCTATTCTAGGCAGGACGTTGCTCCCACCGGTGGCGGCGGCGGCGGCGGCTACTCAAGACCGCGAGAAAAAGAAGACTGGGTGGATTTCCTCCGTCACTTCCTACATCAGCTCTGCACCACCCTCCTCCGACCCGCAACCTTGGCTGACCTTCACCGATGTGTCCCCTCTGCTGGTGACATCGGAGGCGTCGCTTCAAAGCGTCAACTCCCTGCTGCTCAGAGACCAGCCCATGGAAATGTACAAGTTTCGGCCGAATTTGGTGGTTGACGGAGAAGGGGAGGATGCATGGGCTGAGGATTATTGGGGCGAGCTGGCTCTCACTACCTCACTCTCGGGAGCCAAGCATTCTATATTGTTGACGGCCAACTGTGGACGTTGCACGAGCCTCAATGTCGACTACCAGACGGGAAAACATGCCGAGGGCGAGCTGGGAACTGTCCTGAAGAAGCTCATGAAGGACCGGCGTGTTGATACCGGGGCAAAATGGAACCCGATATTTGGACGCTATGCTACCGTTGCTGGTGTAGAAGATAGCCCTGCTGTTCTCATCTCGGTTGGCGATGAAGTCAAGGTGGTCCGGCGTATTGCTGAACGGACAGTCTTTGACTGGCCGTAGATGGGGGGACTTTCTGGATCAAAAAAAGCAGGGGACATACAACACCGGCGATTCACTGGTTGTCACCGGCCCAACTACTACTAATCCGGTCCTCACTGGTTTTTGTCAATGGGAAAGCGGACGGGATCCCGAGTTTCCCATGTCGATATGGTCATATGTGATGACATCTTCGGTGTGAGCGGTTCAGACGTGTAGAATTCTATCTGGAAAGGTCATGTTTGACTGTCTCCTTTCGTGCCTGAAGAGACTCTGCTAGACTGCACTCAGTCTTCACCCCATCCAATCCATACTTTTCACAGCTGTAGGTCTCAAGAAGCTACAAATCGTCTGCCAATCTTTGTCAGTGCATGTCTTTGGACATCAAATCCAACATGACTGCTAGGTACCTAGGTAGCTTCTCGGCGCTGTTCTGGTTGATCTACCTGCGAGTAAAACCGAGACTAAGCAAACACCGACTGAACATGGGAACAATCCGGCCTCTCGGGTCTCTCCGGGTCGCTCACCACCACACACACACACACACACACACACACACACACACACACACACACACAATACGTGCGTATGCTGTCAACGCCGTTATGTGATGATGACCAACTTTTTTATTTTTTATTTTATTTTTATTTTATTTTAAAAAAGCATTAGCTTGACTAGGCCATCGGAGAAACCGCCTGCACTGTGGCAATTTTTTTTTTTTCCGTCGACACCAATCCTGGAAAGAAGTTATGCATGCAGCTGACAAGGTGTAGTGTACACTAGACGCCACAACGACCTTCGGGCTAGGTGCCTTAGTTAGTCGCCAAGCCAACGCCGCTCAACTGGAAGGGGAAAAAGTTGACAAAAAATTGCCACCGTTCACCAGACACAACGTCGGCTCGGCCAGCCTCGGGAACGTCATCGTGTGTGAAAGGGGTGCCTCGCTAGGGTACCAGGACCTAGTCCATACCCGCTAGTTAGTTAGGTAGAACTTCGGAAACCTACCCGGATGCAGGAATCGGGCAGGTGGTATCGCTTTTGAGAGACCGAAGGCCGAAAAAAAAGGACAAGCGCCACGGCGTTACTAGTGTGCTTGCTACTCTTACGAATAGCACAAGGATAAGCCTAAAAAAAAAAAGCTGGAAACCTCTCCCGGTTTTAAACCGAAGAAGGTGTGTATGTGTTTGTGGCCGACTGGACCGACCGGTCAGACTCCCGGATTTGTGCTTTGGTGGGTGTAACTGTCCGCATTTGAGCCTTTGACGCGAGCCAATCGCCACGAAAAAAAAAACTTCTTGAAATGCTGCTATCTGTTGTCGACTCAAACCTTGTATGTGGCCCCGATCGTGGCGCGGTTCAGCTTGCTCCCTACATCACGTTTCTTGCCGCCGATCATCGCGCGGACATAAGGATGATAGACAATAAAAGTCCCTCACCCCTGTGTGCAGATGCCGGTAAACTACCTAGGTACGTATTTGTTTTTGATCCACCCAGAGGACTAAATGCTCCGGCGAGAACAAAGCTCGCCATCTTATCCCCCGTTTCCCTCTAGTCATACGCCATGGATTTGGTGTTTGCCTTCGGAGCCGGCCGGGTACCTGGTCCGGCCCCGGCCCGGGGAGTGGCACCAGTTCCGGCTGCCGGTGTTGCGGGTGAACTATAACCCAGTGTCGTCGATGTGGGTGTGGCGAAGGCAACGTAAAGAAATAGCCTTGGCTGGTTCTAGATGGGAATGAGACGGTCGTGTATCCTGCAATTCGTGGGTTTCCCTTTTTCGGACCATGATGCAGCCGGTGTGTGTGTGGCCAAGCCGGGAGAGCTATCTGGGACCTACCTAGGCGACTCCTGTCAGCCATCGTACTGTCACCGTTCGGTGTCTGGAGTATCTCTGGCTGCTTTGCAACCCGTCACCTGGCCCAATCGGCTCCGATGGGCTCTGCTGATGCTTACATCACTGTTTAGGAAGAATGGTATGGTCGTTCGGCTGCGATATGCAATGCGACCGCCTCAAATCTGTTCGAGCATCTGGACTTCGCCTCTGGCGGAAAGCTTGTAGCTCTCTGGAGGCCGATCCGCGACGCACACTTTCTCGAAGGACCCCCAATATGCGCAGCCCAATATCCAATCCCCAGCGTCCATATGCGGAATTCCCCTGTGGAGTTTAAAGTTGTGCTGTTTCTCAAATTACATGCAGCGGCCCGATATTGCCCACGTTCTGGGTCGAGGCCCACGAGAGTAGATCACGGGGCTGCTTGCAGAGCACCACGCGGCACGGGAAACAACAAGCTACCAATGGTCAAGCTGCCACAGTTGAGGCTCATACACACCAGACAACCCCGGCTTACACGGCTCCAAACCTGCTTGATTTAGTTCTGGGAGTGCGATGGCGGCTCTGCATCCCCAAAGCGCCTAGCAGCAGCTTCGTCGTTCTACAACAGACTGCGTCCAGAGTCGGAGCATAAACAGGCACCGTCTAGACGCCGTGGCGGCGTGACAAGCTGAAAGCCAAGTCTTCGATCCTCAGCTTGCACGCTCGGCCCTCTCTCCTCGGCCCGGTAAATAATCAGCTGGAGACGCAAAGCTTCGGGCTGCTTCGATTTGGTAGCATCCAGTCGGATTCGGGGGTTATTTGTCTTATGACGGAGACGGTGTGGCATCACGCAGACTTGTGTGGTATGTGTAGTATAGATGGCAAGGGCTGAAGACGCCTACGGGGATCGATAAATTTGGATGGGTGTTGAGCAGGAAGGAACAGAATGTCTCTCGCTCGGACATTGGGTTTTAGCGCAGCGGCTGCTGCAAGTGATCAGCGCTGAAATCTGGGGAAATCAGGGGTTGGGGGACCTACCTAACAGGGGTCAAGTCAGGACAGCTTGAACCGCACCATCAACCTTCCAGGGGATGACGGATCATCGGGGTCTGGGCAAAAAGAGATGGATTCGAGCCGGAAAGGAGATGACCGCCGAGTGAGAAATGTTCGAGAACCTTGGACATCGGCAATCGGTCCTGGTGTTACCCGTCAAACAACGGCGCCGGTGCGACAGGCTTGCGAAGGAAACCTATTACGGCAGAGACCACCCAGGCGAGGTGCGGAAAGTAAGGGGGGTGGTTGCAGACGGCCTGGAAGCGACAGGCTGAGTGACGGGACAGCAGGGATGGCATCCTCAAGGTGGGATGGAATTTGAGAACCTGGAAGTACTAATTTCATGAAACAGCATACCTTATACGCCAGGCCGCCCACACCATCAACGGGGTTTATTAACGGTGTGGTGCGAGGCTGCGTGGCTCCCGCCATATTTCTCCCAGGCACAATTGTTGTTGTTGAGGAGATGTTGTATGCCGACCACATGCAAATCACTGGAGCGAGGTGTCACGGCAGTTACCCACCCTTTCCCGTACTTTCCCCCTCGATGTTTGCTCCGGTCGGTGTAGCCTAACCTTGAGCTACCATCTCCCACCCATCTCCTACCAAGGGGCGTGTTGCACATTGAAGTCGGTAGTCAGCTGGAAGCTGGTGAATTGCAGCTTCTCTTCTCATTGACAGGTGTGCCAGTCCACCACCATCCAATTGGCTATTTTCACCGTGCCTTCAAGGTCAAGCTTGGCTCACCGGTGACCAGTCATTTTGCTACTCCCGCGTTACCGAGATTCATGACCAATCGAAAGTCGTCAATCTCATCGTAGTTTAAGTGGCTGCATCATCGTCGCCCACTGGTCCGTGCCGTGCGCCTGACCATCTTTTTTTTTCCTTCCTCTGCTCATGTTTGGAACCCCCGAGTTGAATCCACCAATGCCGGCAAGCCTCTGATTTGGAGATCTCGCCACCCACGGCGTCACGATTACATTCAGGACCTGATACTATAAGCGATAAATAGTCCTTAAAAAGCCTTAACATATGCAGGTTGGCGAATGTGAGCGTCTTTACCATTATATACGCTCCAAGCTAGGGCTTACACAATGCAGCCCTTGATCCAAATGTGATGGAGCTTCCTTTGATAGTTCCAAAGAGCTCGCCCTGGGGATGGGAGAGATGTTCCGCACCACCTGATATATTCACTATTTGGCTCAAGTGTTGATTTGGGGTAAAATATTGGAGAAGCAATCTGGATCAAGACAGGCAAGTCTGGGACGGGTGAAACGGGCGGCGCCAATTCGATGCGCCTTTCTGGACCCCAAGAGCCCATATTAAGATTCTGATGCCGTGGCAAGATCGAAATTACGACGTTTTGTGCATGGGCATGGACTCCGTCTTCCGCGACCCAGAAATGGAACTCGTGGCTGTTCAACTTGGATTCGGGATTGTAATCCATACCTCGCATTGGTTTCCATCGCTGCCTCAAAATATGGCACCGTGTCCGATTGTGTTGGTGCATCTGGCAAGTTGAAGCTGAGGGTTTCAGAACCGCCGCATTTTCGACCGCATGGAGACCAAATGTGGTCTTGTCGCCGTGCGCCGTGGTAGGTGGGGGGGGGGAACTTGGCTGGCTTATCACCGATTTATCGCTCCTCGCGCCGCGTTTCTTGTCGACAAGGATGCTGACGTTGCACGCTATCCCTGTCGCCAAGCAGTGGGGCGCCTGGCATCGAGCCGCCCTCGCGAGTCGCCAGAGCCTTTCCGGAAATTCTGGCAGTTCCAGTTCAATCGGAGTTGACATTTAAAGAAACTCAAGAGGTGGAGTTGTGAGAAGGCATCATATTTGGAGAATGTATGTTTCTTCGTACTGATAGCTGGTGTACTGCGAAAAGCTTTGGGGAAATTGGAGTCGCGAGCTGCATCCCAGAGTGCCCCGCGATACCCCTCCAAAGTCTCAGCTTCATCCCACCTTCGGTCGATGGCGGGGTAGCAGCTCTGAGACAGGTCAAGCTCCAGCCTGTCAGCAAGCTTTCCGATTGCTTGCTCAATTGGGAGCCGAGGCTGGCGAGGGCAACGGCGAAAAGCGGTGACGCAAATAAAACTACTTGTGTAGAACCCGGATTACCAAGCAAAGCAAAGCCATCTTGAACAACCCAACATTTTTCCTCGATGTCGAAGCCGGAAATCGTGGCTAATTTCACATGGTCAGATCGGGTGATGATAAATGTGCAGCGAAGAGTCACTGTTGAGACGACGGCTCCCCTGCCTCATACCCCCGTCGAATTGCCTGCAATGGGCCCAATTGGGATTTCGGGCTGGCGAGTTGACTGGAGCACCGAGGTCGGGCGCGATATCTCAAACGTGTGTGCTCCCAATTTTCGGAGCGTTGATTGGCCACCTCGAGTTGCTGTGGTCTGCTAGCTCGGAGAGGCTCCAACCCACCGTCCAATGTGCATCCCACCAGCGATGCCTGAATGATCCAGTTTTCTCTGCCCAAAACTGGGTCCGAAAAGCCTCTGGTCGGAGTGTCGTATCTCAAACGTCAGATTTGGTCGAGCTAAACCGCGAACACCCTAGCCACTGATGATCGACTGTCTCGAATCTTGCCCACTTCGTTGGCCTTAACAGTAGAACAAGAACCGCATTCATATTTTGCCCTAGGGTCCCTGGCTGGAGTGGGCAGAGCACGGCTTGGGAGAGCCGCAGCGGGACGATTCCTGTTTCTCATCCATTATGTTTTGTCCACAAACGCCCACGGCTCACTCGCCCCTCGCTGCGTGCCTATCTTTAGCTGAAGACCAGGATGCTGATGTCTGCGAGGACGGCAGGTCGCGCTCATTAGGCGTCAAAGTGAAGCCGATACTGTGACCACTCGGTGTTCTTGTCGAGCCAATTTGGTGACCTGATGAGCGCACCAAAAACAACTCTTCCTGTTTCATTCCAGTCTTGATAAACTCCAACCACGACAACTTCAAGTCCTCATCGGAGCATTTGAGCTACATTCGAGGGGCGGGTCTGTTTGACATGCCGTAGCCACACAGTGCGCGGGAATTATGCAAATACGCGGTCTGCTTTTGGGCACCGTGCCCTTCGCGGCTCCAGTCCTGGTGTCAATGGCGCTGGAACTGATCGGGAAACATGCTAGGGTTTATAAATAGCGGCCGGGCTTTATCGTGTCTGTGTCGATCATGGCAACGGTCTCCGTCTCCATGGGGAGCTGGATAAAACTTTTCAGACTGCAAATCGTTGGGTTGACGACTGCAAACCGAGCAAGGGCTCTTGCCGGCAAGGGTTCGGGTTGTGTTGCTTTTGCGAGATGTGACAACGTAGGTGACAAGGGAGGTAGTTATGGGGCCGCATCTACACTACTCGCTCGCAGCCGCTTGCGATGCGCAATTTACGTACGACAATTTATGTTCTTGGAGTCACAAATGCGTGTCTTAGCGGGTGTGGTCGCCTTTGCTGTAAGGTACCGCTAATGGGGCGAGAGATCCGTCCGGGAAAGACTCGGAGTTCACATCATACTCTTGAGGCCCCAAGGAAAATAACCGAGGGAGAACCACCGACTATCAGGCCATAACCGCTGAGTACGGAGACATCTGCATTTGCACAATGACATGTTATCTAGGTGTACCGAGTGGATGATACCCTGGGAAGCCGTGGGTTACTTGTGAGCTGACTTTGGAAGGTTGATATTCGGGTATCGGAGACTTGCCATGACAGCCAGAGTCCCCCTTGTGGTTGTGTTGCGATCGGGGTCGGGGAGGGAAGCGGACGGCTGCAAATCTGTCGGCTAGAGCGAGAGAAGTACGTACCTGAAACGTCCTAGACTCGGTCAAGGTACAATACGATGCGCATGTGCGTGGAGCCAACAAGAACCGGAGACGAAGGCTTAGCTGAAGCAAAAAGACATCGCGGGCTTGCGATCCAGTTGGCGCCGCCTCTTGGTGTCGCGGATCGAGTCCTCGGCTTGCATGTATGAGAAACTGTTGTGGCACTGTGGGTGAAGCATAGTGAAAAGGCCCAAGGAACGCTAAACCAGGAGCAGCGAAACCAGTGACGGGACTGAACAATCAGACAGCGCCCAGACCAAATCATCTGCAGGCTCTTGCCGGGTTCACAGCTTCGATCTAGTTGCTTGGGTTCGGCTTGCCTGGGTGTGTCGCAGAACCCGCGAGTTGCAGCCAGGGCTCGCAGCAAGCTTGTGAGAGAAACGGGCATATTGCAGATGGGTACTTGAAGCCACGGGGTGCGCTAGGAACCAGCTGCAGCAGTACCTTCCTGAGTTAGCTTCCTCCATTCCTCCGTGTCTGACTGGACGTAAACCCTCCGCGAGCACTGCTGCCGGCCGGGCAATCGCTGAGATTGTCTGCCGGCTGTTGGCGGGCGCGAGACAAATGACGCGGCAGCCGATTGAGAGAGCAGCCCGCGGGGTGAACGAGGTGGGTGTCGGAAGCAAGGTGGCCTGGGCAGACGACCGAGACGGCGGCTGCTGCTGTCCCGTAAACCGCCCCGGTTGCGCCCCGCCGTTTCGAGACGACGGCCAGTTGTGATTCGTCATCGTTGTAATAAATACCACAGCGGAGGCTCACGAGGGAGATGCAATAGCAACGCGCGGTATACACTGACTCTGGCAGAAGTTACCCAGAGCGAGTGCCGGTGTATAGTCGCTCTGCCGCCTTGAAATTGGAGACACCGCATTGACAGCCACATGAGGTTGGAATAATTGAGTGGACAAACCCACGCGAAAGAGGCAGGTAACTGGGTGGCATAATCCACATTCTGTTGGTAATACCAAGTTTTCGGGAGGAGCCATCCTGTCCCGATCGGAAGCCCAGCGTTTTCGCAACATCTTGGGGCCTCGACTTGACAATAGCAGAGCCTGGCAGGTTGGGTGAAAACTTCGAAATGCAGCATGACCGACTGATCTGTCGGCATAACCCACACTATCACCAACTTTACGACCTTTTTTTCCCCCCAATGCGTGCACAAGTCAGTGGTCCGCGTTTGGCAAGCATTTCTCTGAGTCACTACGAAGTCGCTGCAGAGCAGGAACGTCTCCACTGCCTGCATGCGATTCGACCAACGGCTGCAGAAGGGGTCCAGCGCCCCCAGCTTGAAGTACCTTGGACATTACATTAACTCCAGTTCGTGCATAGAGAGGTGCATGGCCAGCCCTCAGTCTCGACAGCGAATGTATCCGGCTGGTACCGCACCGACGCTCCTGCCCCTCCATCTGCAATTGGTGTGCAATGGTGTGTTGCAGGCCCTGGAGCCTTCCTTGTTCCTCACTCTATCCAAGGAGCAAGGGTGCCAGGGTATCACGGTGCACTGTCCACCTTGACCAGGGCCCCCCAAGACCCCGCCGCTCCGAGAGAAGCCGCACTGTGTGTCTGTCGTAGGTAGCGCGGAATGCCACTGCTCGCTCTTGACGCTGACAGCCAGACCTTGCACCCAATTTCGCCATCCACCGTAGCGCTCCGCTTCGGGCAATCCAGACAGAGCCCGCTCCACAGACCGCAGAACACGGGCCACACAGCCCACCGGCTGCAGACCACACAGACCTTCCGTTGCTCTTCTGTGGTTCGTCTGCCCTCCCAGCCCACCTCAGGCGACCAGGCCATTCCACCTCTTACAACCACCACTCGGCCTCTCGCTCGCCTTATTCAACATCTCTCTGAGTGGGCAGTCTACTTGTCGATATCGGTCCTGTAGGGACACAGAACGCGAATCGAGCATCGAGCACGCGGTTTTCAGCAATTGCGCCGCGGAATAGCATGCAAGCGTCGACGACGTCCTCGAGCCCCTCATCCTCGCCTCTCCCTCCTCAGTAGCTTGCTGCTCCCCACCACCCGCTCCGCTTGCCGCTACCGCTCTCGCTGTCTCCTTCGCTACTCTACTCCCCATCCCTCCCTGCGCCATCTCGCTCCTTTTCTCGCTGTTGTCGTTGTCTCTCCGCCCAACCGACCCGACAAAGCCGCAGTTCTGACCTCTTCAAGCATCTTCGCTTCCGAGGGCAATGACTGCGTCGTCGAGTGAATTTGGCAGCAAGACCGAAGCAGCCGTAGGCATGTCCAGCTCCTCGGCGTCACCCTCGGCCGCTGCCGGCGCTGCACCCACGGGCGATGAGGCTGGTATGTCGCCCTGACATTCGCTTGCCATTTCGAGGAAGCCTCTCTGTGCAATGCCCTCCTCAAGGTTTTTTGACATCTCTTCTACCAACGTAGCTGACAAACTCTCTTTTAAAGCGTCGACAATCACCGTCAATACCAAGACTCCGGCCAACTTCCCTCCGTCTAAGACCGACAAGCCCCGCCCGCACGTCTGCGGGACTTGCCAGCGCTCCTTTGCCAGGCTGGAGCATCTGAAACGTCATGAACGCTCTCACACCAAAGAGAAGCCGTTTCAGTGCCCAGAATGCTCCCGTTGTTTTGCGCGACGGGACCTGCTCCTGCGACACCAGCAGAAGCTACACCAAACCACGGCGCCGTCCGCTCGCCCGCGCAATCGTCGCGAGAGCGTAGCTGGCGTTCCGCCCGGAGCCAGCCGAGCTCGCAAGAATAGCGTCGCAGGCACAAACGCTACCGCAAGCGCCACAACAGCCGCTTCGATGCGACCTCGTGCCAACACGATCAGCCACATTGACGGCGCCGCCATGCAGATGCTCGCTGCTGCCAACGTTCAGGTCGCAAGAGGCATTTCGTCGACCCACAGTCGTCATCCTAGCTTGGTTGGGCTACCAATGCACAATCTCGACCATGGTTTCGGAATGGCGTCGGCCCTGGTCCAACGGGGAATGCCTCATGGGCTCCCTAAACTCGAAACCCATGGGATTAACGGACTTGACTTCAGCGGGCTCAGAACAGCCCCTGTCATGCCGTTTAGCCCGGAATTCGATGTGGAGGGCTTTTTGTTTGGCCCCGCTACTGGCTCGACCATCAATCCCAATGCACTGCATCTGAGTGATTCGCCGCCTTCCATGTCTATGGACCCGTTGTCTCCATTCCCACGCGGCCTCGCAGATATGTCCGGGAACCAACAGCTTGATGATGGCTTTGAGTGGCTGACGGGTTTCGACCATCAGATGTCTTTCGGGAGCAAGACTAACGAGAATGCTGTTGATGGTTCCTCCCCGTCTGCCATTAGCACGACTAGCCAGAGCGGTATCAGCGACGTCATGGTTGACGGATCCAATCACCGCGCGGGTGCGACTAGCTCAGGTTCCATGTGGCAGCCGTCTATCATGGGGCCTCCCCAGATGACCAACCCTTTTTCACTCGATATGGGTAACTCTGTGTTTCCGGACCTCCTCAGCGGCGCTCCGTTGTCTCCACAACCGCAGTCTTCAAAGAGCCTTGGTGACAATTACTTCTCGACACCGCCTCCCTCTCTGAGCTCGCTCAGCCCCAGCATTGTCCCCGGGATGAGCAGTCAAAACCTCAGCCAGACCCTTGGTTTCGGTGCCGGTCCGGAGACGCCGTCCTCGATGAATGGTAGTAATCATGGCACCTTACCCCTCTCGACAATCACTGATTCAACAAGAAATGCCATCCTAGGTGCCCTGTCGGCCTCTCAGGCTTCCCAATTTGGTGCCCGGAGATATTCGTTCGCGACACCGACCTCCCCCCTGACCTCACAGCCCCCAACATCCACCAGCTCCGCCGAGCAGGGCAACAATATTCCCAGTACCCATGATCTCAAACGATATGTTGGTGCCTATCTTCAGTACTTCCATCCGCACCTCCCGTTTGTCCATATACCGACGCTATCGTTCGAAATTCCGACGCAATCAGCTAACGGGCGAAGCAGCGGTATCGGCGGGAGCGGTTGTTTGCTGCTGTCGATGGCGGCCATCGGGGCCCTGTTTGAAATTGAACACCAGGCGTCGATGGAATTGTTTATAATGGCAAAGAAAATGATTCAGTTGTATCTCGACGAGAGGAGGAAAGCGAACGTAAGAAAGGCAGACTTCAGACGGACTCCCATGTCGGAGCAAAATTCACAGCAGCAGGAAAACACTGTCGAAACCCCCGTCTGGTTGGTTCAAGCGATGCTCCTCAACGTCGTGTATGGCCATAATTGCGGGGACAAGCGGGCAGGAGAAATTGCGTCCACCCACGCCGCCGCTCTGGTAAGTCTCGCGCAGGGAGCGGAACTGCTGCGGCACACTCGAGTCGAGGCATCCAAAGAAGTGGAGATGTCAGATGCAGACAGCAACTGGGATGGTAATAGTGCTCGGAAAGGTATCGATGAGTCGGCCGAGTGGTTGCGCTGGAAGGTAATGGAAGAACGGAAGCGTACCTTGTACGCCGTCTTCATTCTGTCCAGCCTTCTTGTATCAGCATATAACCACACGCCGGCGCTGACGAACTCGGAGATCATGCTTGATCTCCCGTCCGACGAGGAGTTTTTCGCGGCCGAGAGCAGCGCCGTATTCCAGGCCAAAGGTGGTGTTTCGGCAGCTAACCACAACCGGATGACTTTCCACAACGCTCTGGAAAATCTGCTTCGAACAAACGAGAAACAGCAGAAGCAGCTTGCGCTCAGTGGCCTGCAGCCTTTTGGATCGACGGGTAATGTCAATGATCTCCCTAAATGTGATCTGAAACCCAGTACGTTCGGCTGTTTAATCTTGATCAATGCTTTGCACAACTACATTTGGGAGACTCGCCAGCGGCATCATAACAAGGTCTGGACCAACGAAGAGACGGAGAAGATGCACCGTCACATTGAACCTGCCTTGAGAGCCTGGCGGGAGGCATGGGTGAGCAACCCCCACCACAGCGCGCAACGACCCAATCCATATGGTAAGGGGCCGCTTTCCGCCGACGCCGTGCCACTTCTCGATCTTGCTTACATCCGCCTCTTTGTCAATCTTTCGCGATCAAAGGAGAAATTTTGGCAGCGGGATTGGGAGGGAATGGCAGAGGAGCTGGCCAAGGGGTCCGAAATTGTTCAACATGCCGAGCACTCGCCTGCTTCCCATACGGACTCGGCCATCACTGACCCGTCTGATGCGTCGGGTACAAGCTCTCTCTTCGTCGACTCTCCACCCACCCAGTCGTCGTCCCCCGAGTTTGCCGCATCCAAATTTCCACCACCCGGCACGATCAACCCTACCTTGACACAGCAGCCATCCTCAGCGCAGCCCCAGTCGCATCTATCTGGGGGGCGAACAATTTCTCGGAGAGAGAAACACTTGCGGAAAGCGGCGTTCTTCGCTGCTGAGTCTCTCACCAATTCTGGGAAGCTCGGCACCACATTCGCTGATCTCACAAGTCGTGAGCTCCCTCTGCAGTCTGCGATGTGTGCCTTTGACTGCGCCCAGGTCCTGGCCGAGTGGGTTGCTACCTTGCAGGACCGCGTCGGTCGGTATCTTGGAATTCTGGGCCAAGACGATGTGGACCTTGCACAAGTTCCTGCCATTATGCTTCTTGAGGACGAAGATGTCAAGTTGCTGGGTAAAATACAGGATATCATACACGGCGCCCGAGCAAAGATGAGTCTTGACATGGCTTCCGGCGGACTCAGTGGCATGAATGGAAGTATTGGTAACGTTGAAGGGCGACATCAAATGGATGACCGTGCAGGCTATGCAGCACAGATTCTCCGAGTCACTGCCTACATGTTCGACAAAGCTACTGTATGGCCTGGTAAGTACATATTTCACGAATCGTCTCAGTGTAGGTACCTGTCTCCTCGAGATATTAATTATTGGCAGTGACTCGGCTCATCACCTCTTGTCTGGAAACCCATGCGAACCATTTGAGGGCCCGCGCAGAGAAATCCGTTCTGAACCCCGAATAAAGCTCGATGCCGGAACGCATTCAGTCGCTCTCTTGACAAGGATCATTCCGTTGTCACACTTACCCTTACGATATGTTCGGATATCTCTTCCGCCCGCGTTCGAATCATTACGGCCGTCTTATAATGATACCCATTTCTGTTTTCCAGCTTCTGTCGACTCTGGCGTGCTTGCTTCATCAAAATGTACATGGGACTGCAACAACGATGATCCGGATCATGCTTTGCCTGGATTTCCTTGGGGCGATTTCTTCCGTGTTCACATCCAACTCACTCGGGATACTACTGTCAGGCATCGTTTGGGAAAATTTCAACTTCGAATCTTTATGGTGCAGTGTTTCATGGCTCTTCGAGAAACACCCCTTGGCGACACGTTTCAGTGCTGCAAGTGGCTTTTAAGGCAAATAAAATTCTGTTGGGGATATATGTCATCGGGGTTTCTATCCTGGATAATTTTTGGGATTTCTTGGGAGGAACGGGGTCTACTTTCTGAACTTCATATGCTCGAACGACAACGGTTGGGAACCGGGGGTTGAGACAGCTCGCTGTTCTCGTTTTGCTTGGCTCTAGGGCAAGCTGGGTGCTCGCACAATGGAAGACCCAGCTGTTTTGCTGTGACTTCTGCCGGCGCCTTCCCTCACGAAGGCTTCATTTTCATTGTTTTGTTTTGGGCAAATAACGTGGAGTAATAGGGTGTTTCATTCGGTTTACATACGATGCCATGGGGAAAATGAGGATGGTTGATGAACCAATGAGGCGTTGCGTTTTTCTCGGGATTGTTTGGCAGTTGTGGCTGACTTGTGTTATCGGTGACGGCTCAATCGCCGACGAAGTATCTGACGGCCATCAAAATGTAGGAGGAGCCAAGCCGATCTTGTCTTGTGCAGATCGGAAAACAAAAGTTGGTGGGTGGTGGTGCAACGGGTTTGTGTATGTATGTATGGGATCGGCCAAAATACAAGGCAAAATTACTGGCACCGTTCAAGATTAATGCAAGATTTGATCTGATGCGCATCTGCGGAGCTGTTGGTTGGTTGGACCTGAATCTAGGAGGGAGAACTTTCTGTTACTCCTGAGATGGAGACGCCTTAGCGTGGTGGATAAAACGCCATGGCTGGCTCGACCAGGGGACTGCTGGTAGTTGTTGAGAAACACGACTCGGTTGGGATTTCCGACGCCACCAGCCGCGTTATCAATCTGAGTGCTGTCCCAATACTTAGGCTACTAACAACAGGGAGTACAAAGCTCAGCTCAAAAGTGATAGTCTGAACAAGCGAAAAAGGTACCCATCCAGATCGCCAAGGCGCCTGCCAACTTTGACGCCTGTCTGGTTCCTGCATCACCCCCAGTTCGACGCTAGTTCCACAATGGATCAAGACCCTTTTTGCAGTGAATTTTTTTTTCCCTCCTCTCTGCCGTCCTTCAAAACCTCTTGGATTCCGGTCCTGGGCGACCCCTTTTGCGGAGAAGCTTCGTGATGGCGGTGGGAGCTACACCAGCCAGCTCACTAACAATTAGATGCTGAGTAACGTTAGTTAGCTCCACCATGTCTGGAGACAACATCAGCTTGACTTGGTGGGGCGTGGAGGAGAATATTCAGGTCGATCGATAAGACAGATAGATAGCTGGACGAGAGGATGTTTAAGCACACCCAATGCTCTCTCCCATTTTCAATGGAGGCACACGGTGTGGAAGAGAAGCTCGAACGAACGCACTACATTTTTTTCCTTTGTTGGGGGCCTTGTTTGCTGTAGAAATTCTTTCTCTTGTTATCAGGGGGTTGCGGTCGCCGTCCGACGCACACACACGCTTGCCAGGTTGAGACATCGAGAAAACGGGGCCCCAACGCAATTTTAAAATGCCCGTGGTCTTTTACTGGACGTGGACTAGATGGCATGGATGCCGCTCGCGTGTTAACATCCAATTGGCATCCGATTTAAGCAATCCGTTGAGTGGGAATCCGGCAGCAGCAGCAGACGTGCCAGCGTGGGGATTTGATGTGGATCTCGAATATCCTTGCAACGTTAAGTTTTGCGACAGGGCCCAGACCACCAACCAGACCTAGAAAGTCTGAAGACAAGGGCGAAAAATGAGAAGACGAACGGGGAACGGAC
>Ga0247760_1002133_pt1 | contig 15901 bp, 17 predicted proteins | sample UWRJL171409R4_FD_179936 | JGI IMG/M metagenome (GOLD analysis project Ga0247760, IMG submission 179936) | Plant litter microbial communities from Arlington Agricultural Research Station in Wisconsin, United States - UWRJ-L171-409R-4 | ecosystem: Environmental > Terrestrial > Plant litter >... | reverse complement strand
TCAGACCTGTGACCGACTGCTCCTTTGCCTTCATTAGTTGCTTTAGGTTGAGTTTTACGTTTCCCACCTCGATACCGCGGTGCTTAGAGTCGTGCAGGATCTGGTGGTAGAGATGGGAATTGTTGAGGAGAGATTTTGAGGGAATGCAGCCGACGTTCAAGCAGGTGCCGCCAAGTGTGCCGCGCTTTTCGATACATGTAACCTGCGATAGTTGAGAGGCGCGTCAGTATTCCATTGCCAGAGGCTGTACGGCCTGGGATCGACTTACCTTCATTCCCTCCTGGCCGGCCTTGATGGCGGCGACATATCCGGCTACACCACCTCCGATAATGACGAGATCCTTCTCCTCTACAGGCACCGTCAGTCCACTGGCTCCAATTCCACGGCAGGTGCCCGTGCTGACCTGCTGCCGACGCAAACATCCTGCTCCATCGCGTCGAAGCGACGATCCGCGGCATCCTGCGCGAGACTCAGTAAGAGGAGAGCTATTTTCGGTGACCTGAGAAATGCCTACCCTGACGCCCCGAAAACGGGCCTGGCCACGGTCCGGCCTACTATTCTCTGCGACAGCATCTTAGGAAATCACTGGGCGGAACGCGAGGGAACGAAAGAAACTCAATTGAGCAGAAAAATCCCAGTGCGTGGGCGGATGGAAACCTGGGAGGGATGTCGAGGTTCGCGGTAAGCAAGCGGTCGCGGAGTTGGCAGCTGTTCATTGAAAAAATGTCCCGGCTCTTCAACCGTCGGGAAGCGTCCCAGCCAAGGTCCGTCCTGTCCCGGGATTGGCTGGCGGGTGGGCCTTCCCGTTCAACAGGGGCAAGTTTGGGTCCCATGACCACCAACAACGAAGCCCAGCATCATTTCAACCACCAAACAAATCTCCGTGATACTTTGTAATTAGTCATAGCAGTAGTCGTATTAGGTTTCAAAGGCAACACCCGCCAGTTCCGCGCGATTTTCTGATGTTGCATTATGACGAGTTTGCTATCAAGGAGGCTCGATGGACTTGCGAATCAACTAGAAATGGTCATCCCCGGCTTCGAGCTTGCACTAGGGCGGCTGGGCGGATAGACGGAGATTGATAAAGATAGCCAAGCAACATTTGACCTCTTTTCACCATTTGCACCTCGCAGGGCTTGATGATATTCGTACACTACTGCACCATAATCCAACCTCTGAAAGGTTGTTCGTGTGGTATTCCCCGATTGCTTGGCAACTCTCTGGACTCTTCTGAGCAGAAATCCAAGGGATTAATGTAAAAATATAACGCCTCCAGAGGTTGAAACCCAGGGCCTAAATATCTTTGCTCAATATCTTGCAAAGCGCTCCCCGACTGTTCTCTGTTGATGCAGAACAGACGATCCCTGCACAAAACCCTTGAAGTCAACATTGTGTTTTACAGTCAGCAGCGACAGCTGTATAGCCCTCGGAAACCGTCCTGGAGCAAATCCATTTGGACATTTCCCCAGTTATGAACAGCTCAGCAAGAAAATTCAGGGCCTAAGTATACAATATTTCACGGGTTGAGGTTAAAACCGAACACAGCTAGCTCATCGCTAGTAGGACAACGCGGTCTTTTACTCGCCAAGCCCATGATCTTCAACGAGAACGGCTTCTACAACGGCCTCGGCCGTCTTACCCGCTTCTTTGATAAGTTTGGCCTCCGCCTTGCTACCGGCCAGATCCGTTTTCCGTATTACTTTTCTCAAGAACCACTGCAAACCCCTCGCGAGTTCAGGGGCGTCCATGACGGCCTTGAACACGTTGGCGATGGTAGCTTCAGCTTCGCTGTCCTTGGACAGGCATTCTTGAAGAATGATGATGAGCATAACATGGACAAAATCCTTCGTCTTTGCCTGTAGATATGGCAAATTAAGACACTTTAGAACACCAAGGGAGAGCGTTCCTTCTGCGACCAGTGTTCCAAACATTTTGGCGTTGTTAACTAGTCGTCGTGGAGGGATTTCTTCGCCATCGTCCACGTTGTCTGTGTCCTCGCCGAATATTGACTCGCCTAGCCTCTTGAAAAACTTCCAGAGACTGTTTTGGAAAGACCACTTGATCTTATGGTCGGAGCAGAGCTTCTGGGCGACCATGGTATAATACGGGTTGTAGTGTTGCTCCGCACCAACACACTGCATAATGACAAATGGTATCTCCGTTTTCCGATGTTTGTTGAGACGGAGCTTGTTGATACGGGCGTACGCATCTTCGCAATCACAGGCCAGTGTGATGGCAACGAAGATAGACCGTCTGACATCGGTGTTCATCATCTGCTGTCTGGCGAGTTCTTCGATGTCCGGCCCAGTTTCCATGAGATCATCAGGGAGCCAGTCGTCTTCACCCTCCTCTTCTTCTTGCTCTTGCTCCTGGCGTTTCTTCTCCCTGGCAGAAGGGCCAGCCCAGCTAGCGCCAACCAGCCACCACTTCCCCTTGTCTGATTCTTGAAAATCCTTGAGACCAATGCGTAGCGGCTCTGTCGATTTCAGCTTCCTCGAGTTCAATGTGCCCAGAGTTTTTTTCATGCGTGTGACATGCTCTAACACGATTGCCGAAGCTCCTGATCCAGCTTTCATCTTGTTGTTTTTGAGGTCGTGAATGGTCTCGATCATGAACTTGGTCCTCACACTCAGATTCTGCTCCCCTATGTTGGAGACTGTAGGCTGAATGAGCGTTACAATGTCTTTGAGTACCACTGGGTCATCATGCCGAAGTGCACGGCCCGATATCCTGACTATTCTCAATAACAATTCGGCGTTGAGCTCTGAGAGGTCGGACAAGAGCAGACGAATGTAGTCGAACAATAGTTTGGGTCCTAGAAGCTGGAAGTTGTAGAGTTGTGCGAGAAAAGTGATGAGGTTTGACGTCTCTTTTGATACATCTGGGCGGTTGACTGCTGCCTCATTTGCTGTGTCGTGGTATCTGGCAAATCGCTCGACCAGCTCTTGAACTAGTTGTGCACCGAAATCCATACCGATGACCTTGTATACCGCAGTTGCAAAACCAGCGTTGAGAATGAGTAAAGTGTCAGGCAGTGCGGTTGGTTCGCAAATTTGGATCAGAAGCAAGTCTACCAAGGCCGAGGAAACGTGTTGTCTAGGGTTGTCCCTGTACAGTTTCTCGATGTCGCCAACGACGGTCACGAGGTTGGCATCGGTTACGCGGTTAACAAGGCCTTGTGTTTGTCGGCGAACACGAGCAGCCAGTTCCGCATCTGATCCGGTTTCCTTCCGAAGTGAGGGAGGGACATATTTCGCAGCTGGTTTACCGGTCACTGGCGCAACGTATGGGTTTTCCCGTACTAGTTTAGGTTGTTTTGTGTCGTTTGTACCGTCCTCGGAATCGAACCCTTCAAACTCGCTTTCGTCGTCGACTGACTCCTCACCAGATGACTCGCCGTTTCCGTCGAAACCCTCATCAGAGAATCCCGATTCATCCTCTGGGCCATCAAAGTCCTCCAGCTGCTTCATGTTATCCATGTCATCTGACGTGCCATCGCTCCCATCAGATTCGCCCTCAAGCTCATTATTCCTATATTGTGCTGCCGCGGCCGCCTTCCTCCTTTTGTTGGCCAGCCATTCGTCCGCTTCAGCCTTCCGCTTCTTCCGTTCCTGAACCTCCCTGTCCTCAAAAACCGCATCGATATCAGCCAGAAGGTTGCCCAACCCATCGTCGTTGAAAGACTGGGGGAGCTTCTTTCTCCCCTTGATGCCGAGTTTCCTCTCGAGCTCGGCAATCTCGGCATCATCTTCCGCAAGCTTGTCCCTCATTGCTTTTGGAACGTGCATCTTGTCCGGTGGGGGTTTTGCTCCATCGCTGTTGTCGCCGCTCTCGCTGTCGCCCTCTTCGTCGATTTCTTCGCTACCCTCATCCTCGCTCATTTCCACCTCAATGTCATCCTCCAACACAACATCGTTATCATCCTGGTTGTCTTGTGACAATTGCGGCCGTGCCGTTGTTGCTACAGCTTTTATTCCTCGGGGTGGGGCGGCGCGATTCAATTTCTTCGATTTTCTTTCGATCTTGCGACGTTCCTTCCTCGAATTTGAGGGGCCTCCCTTCCAATCTTGGGTGCCTCTTTTCGAATTTAGCAGGCCATTCTTTGCATTCGAAGGCCCTTCAACGCCCAGCTCCTTGAGAAGTTGCAACGGTAATGCTGGTGTTTTCACCTTGGGTCGAGGCATCTCGAAGATATTGTCAGTCACAGTTCAAGTTGCGGATTGTAATGAGGGCTTAGAAGCTGGGTCGGATTGTCGAACTTTTTAGTGGGGCATCGGACCGCTACACCGACCCCGGCCATAACTACAACAATGCGGGGCAGCGTTCTGACATCGCGGGGGCCCATCTCACTTGACAAACCTCTCACTCACCAACGCCGCCGCTCTCGATGAACTGGTGCGAAATCAAAAAAATGCCACCGATATCACACGATCAAGTAAGTGCACCAAGTCCAATTCTGCGCATCTCATTATCGCCAAAGATGGCCCCCCCAAAAACTGACGCGCAAAAACCAGTTCTTCTCCCAGCTCAATGAGCTCTTCACCCGACGCAAGGGCAAAGACCATGGCGCCATCTACCTCTCCCAGAAACGCTGTATGTTTTCTTTTATGCATATAGTGCCCAGGTTAACCCCTTCCCCCCAGACACACACGGGCAGCCAGCATCCCCCTCCTCAGAATGGGCAGATGAGCCTACACTCTCCGTCAGTCCCATCATCATCCGCGCAACCAACGCCAAGGGCTCTGAGAAGAGGCAAGAAAAGTTGAAGCTCACTACGTTAGTCGAGCCAGGCGAGCTCGACACCTTTTATGCCCGCTACGCCGAGGCGTGCAGGGCGGGGATGGCAGCTCTGAAGCCCCGGGACCGAACGAAGCGGAAGACGAAGGCGAAGAAAAAGAAAGGGGGCGTATGATGTCTATCTCGGAACATCTAGTCTAATTTCGGTTCCCGCTTTGTTGCTGATGATCTAGTTGACTTGGTCGGGGAAAACGGCGTGGAGTTAGGATACGGTTGGGGGTGGGAAAAGTCCAACGCATGATACCTCACCCTTAGCTGCTCAGTCACGAGGCCAGAGCCTCGCTTGTGTCTCAGAAGAGTTCGACTTTCATTCTGGTCATAGAGGAGCGCCCCTACTCAGCACCTGGCGGGCCTGGGTCCTAGATACGTTGCAGCCGGTCAAAGAACCAGGGGAGGGGAAGAGGGAAGCCCACTTTGAGATAGCAGCATAACATAGCCTCTCCGTACCATATCATCGTTTCAGTCGGCCTACCATATCAAACATTAGTCATCTCACGTAGCTCTGGAACCGCTCACCCAGGCCACTTATGATTACCTTTCCTCTGGCCCAGGGTTGCTCTCATCGCGGCATTATCCCCGCTGACACATGAGAGTATGATTACCCCGAGCATATCAGGCGCGAGGGCAATGTGATGCTTAACCACGCTAAAAACTAGTAGGCCCTTTCCACCTATATGGCTAGCTCCCCCAACCTCGCCCGTGTTGTGCACGGTGAGGATGGCTACGTCCGAAGACATCAGATCGACTGTTCATTCCCGATCAAGTGACCCTCGAAGCCTGTAGAAGTGCTCACCATCGCAATAGTTTCCACCACAAGCCTAAAAGAAACGAAAGTACGTAGGCGCCTACACTTGACTAGTCTGACTGATGTGCAGACTACCAGACAGACAGCAGACACATAGGAGCCAGGTGGGAAGGTCAGGCAAACGGTGGATAGACAATCGAAAAGGTCGACAAGTCTTGCTTACTCCGCCTGTGAGATCTGGTCCTCCAAGGGATGCCCCTTACACACGGCCCGCACAGATGCAGGATAGCTCCAAATGGCCCAAGACCGGATGGATCGATGAATGTGTGGAAAGGCCTCGGGAATCCTCGCGGTCTCCCACTATTTTACTCCCGAGTGATCCCTAGCAAGAGGTACTTGCAGATGCAAAGTCATTCACCAGTCAGCCAACATTAGACGGGGCAGAAGCGGGGCGCACATGGAAAGGAACAAGACAAGGATAGGGCAGGCAGGCGGCACGCACGCACGAAACTGATAGCGAGTGCGACCCAGTGACTTGAGAGAGTGAGTTTGAGGACTGTATTCTGCATTTTGGCAACCAACCAACCGACCGGTGGAGGTACAGTACGTAAAAGCCATCCCACGCCGGTCAAGTGAGGCAGCCGGTCAGCCATAACTGCAGCGTATGCGCCTGCCCGGACTGCATGTTGGGGGTCTTGTGGCTGGGCAACCTGCTTTGTTTGTCCCCGCCTCCCACACCCCCGTCGAGATAGCAGCGCCTGGTAGCGCCTACTATGGCAGCCCGTGGCAAGCTTTTATGCCACTATTGCAAAGCTGCAACCGCCGGTTGAAAGCCGCCCAAACCGAAACCGCGCCGAAGAGGGGTATCAAACGGTATCCGATGAAGCCACCCAATGGCAAATCCGTGCGCCAGAAACACGCCTACCGAAACGCCGGAAAGTGTCCTACGCCTTGCCTTTGCAACTCACGAAACGCGCCAACCAGGATGGCAGGCTCCGACCTCACGCAATAACACCAGCAGCACGAACACCACTTCCCGAAGCCTGTCCTTCACGACGCTGCCTTAAAAGGAACAATCAGATGCTATTCGAGTGTACATTCTAGGGAAAAGCCGTCCAATTTTTTCCTCCAAGAGATATCGCTGACGCGATACGCCCGAAAGGTATGTCGAGGCGAAACTTTTGGGTTCGTAGGCTCGCGCCGATAATCGAAAATCAACGAGTCACTGTGGTCATCCCTCGATTCCCGCCGATCCAGAACCATCCTCCCTGAGCAAAGTGCTCAGCCAAATTACAACTGGGCATGGTGAGCCTAGCATCGTTCGTCTCGCTGAATCCCCAAGGTAGTTTGGGGTTGGTAACTTCGCATCGAGGTGTTGGGTTTTGTCCGGAACAAAAAGCAAAGAAATCATCGTGACTGCAAAATGAAAACCAGAAGACCTCAAGAAAAACCTCCCGAATACAGTGTGCACCGATCTGCTGCCGAAAATAGAAAAACCGAGCTCCCGGATCATTCTATCTCGAGCGAGAGTATGTTGCCGCCTTGAAAGGCGAGTACGTCATCCAAATGTATGCGTCGCCAGCTACATGATCTGATCCTGGGTCAAGCCGCCATGGATATCCGTATCCATACTGTCGCCAGTACCAGGGGTGATGTACTTGACGAAGCTAAGGCCAAGGGGGCGGCCTCCGTACTGGTAACTCTGGAACTTGGTGATCGCTGTCTCGGCGGTCTCGGCGGAGTCGAAACGCACAACTCCGGTGCCGCGAGAGCGACCACTGGGCTCGTACTGGATTTCGGCTTGCTCGACTTTGCCGATGGTTGAGAAGAGCTCAACGAGGTCATCGTTGCTGGTGGACCAGGGCAGCTATAATCATGTTAGTTAGTGGGAGAGGTACAAGTTCATGATACTCACGTTGCGGACATAGATGGTCTCGCATCTCTCAGTTCCAGATGTAGCGTAGTCAGTGAAGGGGTTAGGCGGCGCTGAGGAAGCACCTCCATCAAAGCCACTTCCACCGCCTCCGCCGAATCCACCGCGGCCACCACCGTAGCCACCGAAGCCGCCGCGACCTCCACCGAAGCCGCCACGTCCACCATAGCCACCTCCGAAGGCTCCACGCCCGCCTCCAAAGCCGCCACGGTAACCTCCACCCATGGTGTTGCCAGCGAAGCGGTCTTCGCGGACTTCGAGCAGACGACCCTGCCAATCGTAGCCATTGAACTGCTGAATGGCATTTCTGGCATCGTCAGGAGTTTCAAAGACTACTATGCCTGAGCCCTTAGGACGGCCGTCTTGACCAAGATGAACATCGGCGCGAATAACACCTCCTGCACGAGCTGATACGATTAGTCTGCGAGCCATGTCCTCCTGGCGATAGAAAAGGGTGAGTCCTGCTTACCGGCCTGGCGGAACAAGTCCTTCAAGTCTTGCCAACCTGCGGTGTAAGGGAGCTATGAGATTTTTGTCAATGCAGTGCTCCCAGCAGAAAAACGGAGAGTGGGAGGGGGTGATGTGACAAACGTTAGAGACGTAGATCTGACGGCCTCCGCCACCAGCACCAGGACCACCGGCCATAGCAGGGTTGAATCCGGGTCCAGCGCCATGGCCACCGTAGCCACCAGGGGCGCCTCCGCCCATGCCTCCGGCAAAGCCGCCACGGCCTCCGCCACCAGGGGGACCAAAGCGAGGTTCAGCCTCGCGGTCCTGCTGCACGTTAATCATCTGCACACAGTTTTCTCGATACCGAGACTTGCCTCGCGGACGTAGACGAGTCGACCCATTAAGTTCTGGTTGCTGAGCGTCGCAACGGCGTGTTGGGCTTGCTCCCTTGTCGCATATTCCACAATTCTAGGGCAGGGTCAGCATGAAAAGCATAATCAGTACGCATCAGTTGGACTTACCCGCATCCCTACAATATCCGCGGACAGAGTCCCACACCCGTCAATCCAACAATCCATCAAGCAACCGAGAAAAGGGAACCACAAAAGAACCAGCCGAAATCACTCGTAGAAGCCCACCTTCGACATCCCATTAGGAAGCAGTAAAACATCTGCATAAAGCACTTCTCCCGCTGAAAATTTCGTGTATTAGCACACGTAGTTTTGAGCAGCCAGCACAGCTGACATACCTTGTCTCATGAAATCTTTGAGATGGTGCCATTTGACGTCGTAGGATAGGTTGCCGACGTAGACGCGGCGGTCTTGCTGCGAGGTCTCGCGAATGTTATTCATAACTTGTTCTCTATGGGCAGCACGATCTTCGAAGGATCTAGGTGGCGCTCCGCCGTATCCCGAACCAGGTCCTCCAGCAGGTGCACCCTGGCCAGTCATGGGAGTCCGGCTTCTTCTGCGGTGTCGGCTCCGCGAACGATCGCGAGGCGAATATGATCGACGAGCGTTAGGGCTGCGCGAGCGTCCACGACGAGGAGAGCGCGATCTCTCACGCTGGGTGACTCGTCAGTATTTGCAGAAATTTGGCGAGGTGCGTTTTGCGAAGGGCTGCTCTACTGCCGCTTCGAGAACAAAGCCAGCTGAATTCCATCCGAGGTCACTCGCTCCCGCTCCTCGGCGGGGTAGTCTGTCATCACCAAACTTCGACAATACCATCCAGTAATGTCTCAGCGGAGTGGTTCGAGCTTACTCTCTCGCTACAGTAGGAACGGAAAGCCAAGTTACTTGGATGACAGGCGATCTTACTGCCACGAACCGAGAGGGTCTCTACGATCTGCGGGACTAGAGATCGGCCCATAGGTAGATGGATCAGGCAGGGGGAGGTGGGGAGATCCAAGTGGAGGTCAATCTGCCATGTGGGCAAGATCTGAAGAGGGTATATTGACTTACTGGGCGATAGGTATCTCCTGAGTCGGCTGTGGTTGAACCGAGTTAGAAATTGTTCCGGTTGGAAATGGTGCCTTGCGAGGAGCAACAGAAGAAAGAGAATATTGGAGAGGCAGAGGGGAGTAATTGATGTTGACGGGAAGTCAACGAGAAAAAGCAAGCACTTGGGGGTGTTGCGGGGGTGGTTGTGAGATCGAGGTGGATCAGAATGGGAAATCTGTGCAGGGAGGAGACGAGGGGGGTTCTGATTGTGTATATGTGTGCGGCATGTGCGAGGCAAGGCGGTGCAGGCCAGAGGGACGCAAGGCACTGCAGGCCAGAGTGCAGCTCCGTGGATGGGGGGTGGACGGGGGGTAGGCAGAGCAGCTGGGTTGGAGGAATCACCAGAAACCCGTGTCTGCTTTTGGTTCTGCTTGATGTGGGCTGGACTGGGGGGGTTACAAGCGGTGGTAACACGTCGAGGGTGTATGTAGCTTGGGGTAGGTAGTGCTCACGATCACGGTAGTGGTAGAATGGTGGTTGCGTGAAAGGGTGTCTCAGACGCGGAGGGGTGGCGACTGGACTCTTGATACTGGCGTGGCCGAGGGAGACACGCCGTCGTGCGGTGATAGGCGGAAGGAGATAGGTTGGTCCTGCTCGCTTTGGAGCGGGGGAGATGAGGATTTGGGGAATTTGATGATTTTGAACGGCGAATTCCAGGCGGGTGAGGGAACTCCCAGATGCGCGATGTTTGACGAGAAGAGAGGAAAAAAAAGCAACTTACCCATTGCCATAAAGGTGCCGTAAAATTTTCAAGTCAACTTAGCCGCTTGATGGAGGGAAATTTTTTTGTCAGCGCGACGATTGGATGCTGAGGTGACTCTTCGGCGTCTGCAACTACTGGTGAAATGCGGCCAGGTACACTGCGACTCTCGCGCAACAGACCACAGAACGCGGGCAGCTTGGGGGACTGGGATTATCGGCGAGCGTCCGGTCAGTTGGGCAGGCGTGCGTCCGTCTGCGGTGAGTCTGGAGGGTGGGCTGCACGTCCGAAACAAACGGGGGTCTTCTCTGGCTTGAGCGACGCGACCAGAAGGTGGTCAACGAACAAAATCCAAGTCGGTACAACCGGAGAGGAGGTCAGGGACGGTCAGCACCAAAAGAAATTTTCGTCGATACGTCTGACAGACAGGCCAACCACCCAGCAGGCGGGATGTCCACTCGGGTGAGAACGAACGTGGATTGGTCGGGCACACGTCACGACCAAGCCGGGGTGATCAACGCTGTGGACTGGCAAGGCCGCAGAATGCAGAAACGCGCGTGTGTGTGTGGTGTGGTGAATGTGTGATTGTGTGTGTTGGGCGATCGAGATGCCGCAAGGATTCGAGGTTGACTGTGGAGTCCTTGGCAGCGCGGTGGAGGCCGCAAAAATGGGTGCTTCGGGACAGGAGGGGACTGGAGAAGGCGCGAGAGAATTGGAGTTTGGGGGCGTCGGTGTGTGCAGGAAAACGTCGAGTGCGCTGCAAGAAGGGCACGCAGATCGGCGAATTTCAGTTGTCGCGTCTCTGTCGGCCAGCCAAATCTTAGGTGAAGGGAACAGTCGCGCGAGACGGGGCGAATACGGAGAGTCAAATGCGGGAGGCTCCGTCAGTAGTGGATGGTTCAGGTGGAGCCTGCTACGACTACACGCGCTCCACAGTTCATCAGTCTATCAACTTTACACCTCAAGTTGGCCGACATCTACGTCCAAAGACCCTTTTCTCTACGACACGGTGATTTTTATCCAACAAACTGAAAAAAAGAGACGCCGTTGCGAGAACAAAGAGCTGAGTTCACCGTCAATGTCTTATGCAAACCTCCACACAAACCGCAACCCGCCCGCGGCATACAAGAAAATGAAATCAGCAAATTGCCCAGCTCTGCAAGGATACCCGCAATCTGTGCCTCAGGCCGGACGCGCGAATCAGAGCCTTGGGACAATTCAAACCAACGAGCCTCGTAATGCGGTCATACTCAAGCTTGCATCGTTGAGCCCACAAGGCTGTGGAAAACGGCGACTCCGTTTTGACGCATAAGGGAGTCCAAAGGTGGGGAAAACGAGGGCAGGTCAGAATTTTCCCTTCCTCTCTGAGACGGATGTGCAGCAGCCTCGTGGTTCGACAGGCCCAGCACGCACGGATCAATCTCCATTTGCAGAGAGACCAGACAGGGCAGGCCCTGTCTCGGTGGGCTGAAGAGGCGATACCCACCGAGCATGGGGGAGATGCTACACTGCCGGGGGACGACAGTTGTTGAGGGTGTTAGTCTGAGCGCTCTTTCTGCCGCCTGCGGCTTTCCCAAAGCTGCGTGAATTTACCGCGGGCCATATCGGCGGCCCAGGCATTGCATCCCGTCGTGCATTCACCGGGAAAGCATTTACGCAGGTCTAAAGTTAGCGCAGAAGCCCCCTACCCCCTCCCTTTAACGGGCCTGGGCTGACCCAGGGAAACGGGGGGGCCAACAGTGGCATGTCTGCATCTCGGCGCATCATGAGAGCAGCGCCAACTTCTGCTGTGTCGTCAATGGCTCGCCCGGTCTGCCTATCGCTGTCGAGTATTCGAACACAGCAAAAAAGGGAATTGGGGTTGGATTAACGTGCAGATGGACAAGGGGGGGGGTTGACCTTCCCGCCCGTCCCTCCAGTGCAGGCGCCTGCTGCCCAACAAAGCGCTACTGAAGGTGACTTGTTGTTGTGAGTGTGAGTGTGTGACTCTGGGAGTCTTTTTGACAGGGTGCCCCCAACAAACGCCGATACAGCTTCTTAGCAGAGACAGAGCACGACATCCAAGTATTACCTTGTACTGCCTTGTCCATATCCCGTCTTGTTTCTTGTACGCCGAGTTATCAGTCTCGCCGTATCCCTACAGCCGGGCGGGGGTTCTGTCGCGGGAGGCTAGCAGTTACCTGCAGTACTTCTGAAATGCGGAAACACGGTGGTACAAATAGACTCAGATTTCCCACACACAGACCCGGCCTGCCAATGTCTTCAACCCGTGCCACATGGGGAGGGTTGTCCAAGGCACCATCCTTGTGATGGCATCATTGAATGGCCTAGTTAGCTGGCGCTGGTGTGTGTAGATTCTCACGGTGCAAAGCGTAAGCAAGCGTTTGGCCTGGAGACAAAGATCTGCCCGCAACTCCCGAAGGAGCCGTAGATGCCGTGTACCGGGCTATGCTTCCAGCGCGGCAAGAGGACAGACCTGGTACTGTGCTGCCGTGTGTGTGTCCCACCACAAGATTCAGGGCTGAACCCCTCGGTGGGGAGATGAACACGTCAAGGTGTGTAGGAGGGTGACATAACAGCATTTGAGCCTTGCCTGTTTCCCTGGTCAAAAGCCTTTCTAGTGGGCAGACAAACTGCTAGGGAGCGCTGATTTGTCCTCTCGAACGAATTGCGGCTTGGTCACACAGCATATGTAATGCGGCACACGGGGGCAAGTGATATCCAATCCGGTGCCTCTGTTGCTCTCTGCGTCCCTAAAAGGGCTTGAACAGCGTGTTATGCCTCCAAACGGGCACATTTCGGGTTCAACCACTGGCCGGCTCTTGTTGAGAGTGCGGTCAGAACCTGCTTACCATGGAACCGACGCCTCCGCCGATAAGGGGCTTGCATGAGCGAGACGAAAACGCGGCCGAGGTGCGTTGGACAGTGTCCTCCAGCGACAAGCCGAGATGGACAAACACAAATCGGTCGTGACATTTCCCCCCTAGCCAACCAATCAGAACGTGGGAAGCAGCCAGCCAATGCAAGCCTGGAAGGTCGGCTAACCGTAGGAGAGAAAGACCTCACGCACAGGCGCCACGAAGCAGACGGTGTCGGTCATGACAGACAGCACCTTTGGCCAGGTATGTGTGCCGTGCAAGAGTATAAGCAGAAAAAGGCGCCATGTGAAATCCGAAGGAGCATGACAAGACGCCGGCAAGACCTGAACCAGCCGCTTCGGCAGCGGAGATGTGTCTTTGAGTGGAGCGGGCCGGGGGTTGAATCCGAGCGGAGGGCAGACCGAATGGTCAGTCTCGGGTTGCAGCCACGGGGATTCCGTCACAAAGAGCGCAATCTTTTCGCGCGCCTGCAGCTGACGTTGGAATGGTCATATGGCCTACAAGGAGCCGCCGCCTAGGAAGTGCTGTCATGCGTGATGGTCAAGAACTGGGGCAGAGTCTTCCGAGCCGAGAGCCCTAGGGACTAGCGGCTGGTAGGCGTGATGAGGGACCATTCTTGGGGATCTAGGTCAATCGATCGGTACAGATAAGTCCTCATAAAAAATAGACGTGCCTCGAGACCGACCTCTGTTGGTACAGAAGCAAAGACTGCGGGGTTCTGCGTGTGCAATGCCGCAGCAGCAGAGTCCCTTCTTCTTCCTCCCCCTCCTCCTCCTCCTCCTCCTCCTCCTCCATCATCTGCATATGTGGGGAGAGGATAGACTGAGGGGCTAGTGTAGCTTGATTGCGGGGGTCTTTTTGGCGAGTGAATCTGGTGGCATCAAGCCCCTTCCAACCCATCCCAGTTTTCCCCGACCAGACCCGAGCCCTTTCTGGTTTTGACTGCTAATATCACATCTGGGTCCATGTGTGCTTGCATTAGCTTCCTTGCTGCATCTGGAGCTGCGTGTGGATTCGTGATAATTACCCGCAACTGATCTTGGCCTGGGCATTCATTCCCATTTCCACGGCGGACGACTTGCCATTCGTTTCGCCGTGTCCGCCCCTACACTACCTTCCTTCGCTTGAGTTCAACAAATGCAGACACCCCCGAGGGCACAAGGTTTGGCTCTGCGAATGAATGAGACAAGGGGGTTGCGCATCTGTAGGTCTCGGAGTCGACAGAGACGGCAGCGAATGAGGAACGCAAAAAGGCAATGCAAGGCAAGTGCCGTTTCTGCAACTCCTTATTCCCCCTCACCCGAGAAAAAAATTTGCCCCTCATCACATCGTGGAGCTGCGTCCGGTTCGTCCGGTCCGTTCTTTGGTGCGTCGTACTTTCCATTTTTGTCTCTTGCCGCATTTCTGCTCCTGGTCACTGGGAGAAGGTTGCGCCGGTTCACCCTTGGCATGAAAAGTACCTTTTTGGCGACGACCGCAGAGCATCCCTCCCTAGACGCTTCAGAGTGCTTAGGAGGAGGAAGACGCGGGACGGGGCACCGCGGCAGCATTCCGTATCGTGCCGGGACCAGGTATCCCGATCCAGTGGAGACGCAGCGTAACCCTCCTCCCCCGAACGAGTTTAGCGACCGACAGTGTCGATCTCTGAAAGCAATTGATATTGCGTCAAGGTTTTTTCTCGACGCCAGAAAACCCGTTGTGCCTAATTGGCCCTTTCCGGCCCCCCACTCTTCATGCAATAACGAACAGTTGGGAGAATCCAACAGATAATGCTGCCCGCAGCTCCCCGTTCGGCCAGTCTCGGCACCGCCGCCGCCCGGCGAGCTCTACTTGTCCTCTCGGGTCCGGCAGCTGCATCTGGCCTCCGACCGCTACAAACCCCCGGCATTCCATCTTCTTCTCCCCGAAACCGAACCCGAGCCAGAATCGGAATCTCCTCATCCGCATTTACGTCGACGTCCGCGGCGGCAAGACGAAGTCCTTGCCCCAGCCCTACCCCGAGCCACACCTCCTTTCGACTCTACCATTCCACCACCCACCCACCTCCACCAGGCCCCTTCACCCAGACCGAATCCTCCATTCTCTCCGCCGCCTACCAATACGTCCCAACTCATGGCTTCACCGCGGAAGCGCTCGCCCTCGGCGCCCGCTCCGCCGGCTACCTCGACATCAGCGCGACCGTGATTCCCGACGGACACTTCAGCTTGATTCGCTGGCACCTGGTGACGCAGCGGCTGGGGTTAGCAGGCAAGAAGGCGGCACTGTTTGCGTCTGAGAACGAAAATGCCGATGGGCAAGGGGAGGTGGCACGACGGGTTGAGGCGCTGACTTGGGAGAGGTTGATGGGGAATCGGGAGGTGATTGAATGGTGGCAGGAGGTGAGTTTTGTTCTTCGTCAGAAGGGCAGGATCTTAAGGTGGATGAGTTTTTAACAAGTCGTGGATTATAGGCACTTGCGGTCATGGCGCAACCGAGACATGTCCCGGAGTCGGTGAAGGAGTTGGCGCTGCTGGTGGATGAGATATGGTATCTGGCGGGGGATGTCGCGGTAGATCCCACGTGGTATACTAAACGGGCATCTCTGTCGGCGATATACGCCGCAGCAGAGCTGTTCATGACCAATGACCGGTCGCGTGAATTCAGCGAGACGCGCGAGTTCCTGAGACGGAGACTTGATGAAACGAACGAGATTGGGCATGCCACCCGTTCAGTACGCGAATGGCTCAGCTTCACGGCCAACGCTGGCATCAATGTGTTGAGAAGTAAGGGGATGCCCATCTAGATGGACTCTTCTCAACAGATTTTGATACTTGTATATTAGTGTTCCGCCAACCCAATGTCGTGTAAGTGTAGAACACGCTCAGGATAGACGCCTGTCATATCCCAGCCACGAGGCCA
>Ga0247760_1002132_pt1 | contig 15904 bp, 20 predicted proteins | sample UWRJL171409R4_FD_179936 | JGI IMG/M metagenome (GOLD analysis project Ga0247760, IMG submission 179936) | Plant litter microbial communities from Arlington Agricultural Research Station in Wisconsin, United States - UWRJ-L171-409R-4 | ecosystem: Environmental > Terrestrial > Plant litter >... | reverse complement strand
ATCAACGGCAGTCTTCTAGTCATTGGAGGGGTCACTTTCGACGCAGTTGCCACTCTCGCTAAGCTGATGCACCCGAGCGCGGAACTCTTCAACTAGCAACTGGCCAATGTCCCTGTGGCGGCCCATGTAGCAGCACAGAAGCCACTGGCACAGTCGCCAAGCCACGTAGTATTCCAAGACCGTCTCAAAAGGACAAGCCTCAGTAGCTTACCTATTGGTGACGGCTGACGATGTTTGAAACGCTCCTATGCCCCCAGCGCATTCACCCAGAGCAAATCACCATAAGGGGCCTCTACGGACTGGAGCTATTTCTCCCTGGCCGATGGTTCTTCCTCACGACCCTCGGGTTTGCTGGTTTCGGCATTTCCCCTCTGCATGATTTCGAGTTGTTGGTACACTATGGCAAAGGTTACGAGGATCATGAACGGCGAACTGCAAACGCTTGTTTCGGAGGGCCACATGGAAGAGACGACTTTCACAATTCAATAGGGATATTTGCAGCGATGGATACGATTTATTCTCAAGCGCAATCCCCTATATTGTTAGAATACGCGGTGACTCTATGTGAAATGTTACATACCCGCGTTTTCGCCTACATCAGTGGTGGACAAGACCGCGGTGTGACGGAGCACGGATTCCCTCCGCCTTCGATCCGGCGACCCCTCTTCGCATTCTCCCTATTCAAAATACTACCTACCTAGTAACATCATTGCCATCGCCCGTCCACCCACACCCCCTTGACACCATGGATGTGGCGATATCCACGCCATACAACCAAGAGTTCTGCAAGTGGTGTTGCGACCTCTTTGCAGGGCATTGGGAGCCGTGGCGAGTTCCAACATCACCAGATGGGAGGTGGAAGATATACAAGTTCCACGACTCGCTTGAATGCCTGCGGGAATGTGCAAAGATGCATAGGCCAAGTGGGAGATGCCCCTTGTGTGCGGTGGCCGTAGCCAGGGGTGACTGGGGCACCTTGGGCGGATCGACAGAGATGACATTCTCCCACATTCGCGAGGAAAACTACCTAAGTATCAACATTACGCCAGAAGGGGCCACGTCTCAGTTCGAGGGGTGTTTTATTACCATGACAAGAGGTACGTCTTTCCAGGCATAAAGATACATGCCTCCCTAGTCGGAGCTTTTGTGGTGCTAAGCAACTTTGTCGAACTGCAGTCGATGAGTCGGAGCTCGTTATATTCATCAGGTCGAGCATCGGGCGCAACACATTCTCACCGACCAGTCAAGAGTTCATCAAGACGAAGTTCCTTAATTGCTGCGCCAACCATAGACTGTGTGGCCTGTCAGAGGGGGGCTTTTCTCCCACCCGGGTACTGGACCTGGGAGATAATGCCGCCGTGCCTGGAACTGGGACTGTGCGGCTCCTTGAACGCCGCTACAATTCAGTGGAATCACAGGAGCTGCCGCAATACGCGACTCTGAGCCACTGCTGGGGCCTGTCTCAAATCACGCGGCTGCTGACTGACAACATAGCCCAGCTCCACAGGGGGATTGATATCGATACGCTGCAACCAACCTTCCGGCATGCAATCCGCGTTGTACGCATGCTGGGTCTCCGACACCTGTGGATTGATTCGCTGTGTATAATTCAGGACTCTGCCGTGGATTGGGGGATTGAGTCGGCACTGATGGGGAGTGTTTATGGCCATGCGAGCGTTAATCTCGCTGCCACCTCGTCGTCTAATGCAAGAGGCGGATTGTTCTTCGACCGCGACCCTATCGTCGTCCAACCTTTTGCGGCCTACTCACCGCCCTCTTTTAGCCATCAAAGCAGCAAGATGTTCGAGAGCGGGTGGTACGTCTGGAAAAACGATGCACGGTGGGGCCGTGTCGGTGACGAGCCCCTGAACCGACGGGGCTGGGTGCTGCAGGAACGGCTGCTTTCGGCTCGGACTGTGCATTTCACCAAATCGGAAATCGTATGGCATTGTCTCGAGGACCTGGGATCTGAGTCAGTACCGGAGCAAGTCCAGAATGCCCTGCTAGCCATGCTCGTGATGAAAATTGGCGACTATACCGACATCAGGATCGCGATTGCCACACTTCGGAATGAACGGCGACGGCTAAGCCTCCTCGAAACCAAGGCAAGGCTTTACCAGGACTGGCGAAGGGTTTTGGTGCATTACTCGAAGTGTGGGTTGACGAAGGAGAAGGATAAGTTGATTGCCATCTTTGGAATCGCTAGGACTTGGAGCACCTGCTTGAGGATCAGTGTCTTGCAGGGATGTGGAGAAGCCAGATGTCATCGTGCCGGCTATAGTGGGCTGACTGGGGCATCCAGAACGCCGTCGATGGGCAAATCCAAACTCCGGCAGAGACGAAGCAGCACCGACCAGAACAGTGGAGGGCACCATCGTGGAGTTGGGCGTCGCTCAAATTGGTCATCAATTACCCCTTCTTCAGAAGCGATGCGAGACGTCACTCCAGGATTGCCGCTGCAGCTGTGGCGAGAAGCCAGAATGGTAGCGCAATATGTGGGAGGTTGACGCTCGAGGGCCCCGTCGCTGATATTAATCTGGGGCTGATGCACGGCGAAATCGCGGCGAGATGGTGTGATGGCAAAATCCTCCCCACCGAGGAGGGATCAGTGTTGTCGGGGAGATTTCACGTTCGCACCGACGGGACGTATGAGTCGAAATTTCGGACAAAAGTACTCCTTGTTCTGGAAGATTGGGCCTACTTCTTCCTCCTCCTTGTGCCCGTCAACCCGACGGAGACCAACCCCACTGTTTTCCACCGGGGCGATGTGGTCCTGATGATGACGCCTGAAAGCAACGCGGAACTAACCTGGGAATTGTACATAAAGATTGTCAATCTGGTTTGAGCGACTGTTTGCTGAGGAAGAAGGTGCAACTCGGCGAAGTCGAAGTTTCGTGGCTGAACATGTGTGGAGTGCCGCGGTCTGCTGCGGAAAGAGCGGGCAAGCAAGCTGGAGCCCTGGTAACCTAGGTAGAAATCATGAGTCGATGACGTCAACTCTTACTCCCAGTATTAAATCAGATGGAAAGCAGTGCTCGATAGGGAGTCGGATGTCGGGTCTCTTGATCAGGGACCGTGCGTGGGGTAATTACGCCTGACGTGACTCCCTTAACGGATTTTTCATCTCAGATGGGAAGCATCTGATGCGTAGGTGGCCCCAGCCCATGGTTCCCAGAACATAAATACGTAGGATCACCTCCAAGTCATGATATCTCCCCGTCTCACGATCCTAGTGTTCTAATTCTAGACAGATACACCACCACCCTGCCCACTAAGTTAGACCCTTAGCTTTTCAAACTACTATAATGGTGGGTCATGACAGCAAGGGTATAGACAAACGCAAATCGAAAGGGACGGAAAAGAAACGCGTAGCACAGCACGTGCAGCCAGCGACGTCAGGTCCGGTAAGTACATATGCACTAGACTCTTATAATAGTGTTTCTAACATCCAGGTTCATATTGACAGAAGACAACTATTATATGCGAGAGATGTACCAGTATGGGTGGTAGGACCTGCACCTTTTAATCGGGGGGCGCCGGTGAAGGTTGTTCAGAGTGCGTCGCTACGGGGGTTGGAAGAGATTGCAGTCTCATTGGGGCCATGAAGGAGAAATAGGTCTCAGGGGGACATCGGAACTGCCCGAGCGTTCTGGAAATATCATGGTTAGCAAGGCGAGGATCAGCAATGTCCAGTGCTGACTAGGTAGCGAAGATTACGGTGTTCGGGGGAATGGGGGCTTGACAGTTGCTATTCATAAGGTACATACGTTTTGTTCGCGTCACAAATTCTCACTTCGCTTACCCCTCACGAAATAACAGATCTAGACCCGTAAAACTACTCCCTGGCAGTCCATTGCCTCGCTCTCTTGCCAAACATGAACATTGGCACCATGAAGACCAACACCACCAACTGAATGATACCAATCCATAGGTACACCGTCCTCGGCCCATTGCTCTCCACCCACCCCGTGACAAACAAGCTAAACACCAGTCCATGAAACACATTCTTGCTGAAGTTTAGCGTCACCAGCGCCTCCCCCGCAAACTGCCTGTAGCTATCGACACAAAACGTAATCGCTGTCGTCGAGCCCCTATTCCCGTTAGCAACGCTTTCTTTTACAACCCCCTGAACCCAACCCCTGATCCGCCAAACACACACAAAACACTCGGGGGTACTCACAGTGCACACCCAAACGCCACCACCCCAAACCACACCGTCGGCACAATCCACACATCCCCCACGCCCGCGCTCCACCCAAACCCAATCAGCCCGCCCACCGTACACACCGTCACAGGCACCATCATCACCAGCCGGAACTCCGGCTCATACATCCCCTTATTCCTCCTCGCCATCCCCCTCACCACAAGGTCACTGATCTTCCCCGCCACCGCGCTCCCTAGCACGCCTCCGATGAACGGGCTGAGATATACTAACCCTGTTGAAAGGGCGCTGAGATGGTAGGACGATCGGCTCCGGTAGATGACGGCGACGGACTCGGATATTACGACGAGCCACCCGAGAGAGCAGGCGTAGACGGCGGCGGAGTAGAGGATGGAGGGGTACATGAAGAGGAGGAGGGGGCGGGCGGCGACGTGGTGCCAATGCGCGCGGGAGGGGGGGAGGAGACGTCCGTGGAAGGGGCGGAGGTTGGATTTGAAAGGGAGGGCGGGGAGGGCGAGGCGGTGGGAGGTGTATGTAAGGGTTGAGGATGGGGTGGTTGTGGTGGGTGTCCCCGTTTCGAGGTGCGAGGAGGGAGTAGGTTTTGAGGCTGATGGTGGTGGGGAAGGATCCGGGATATTGAGGGTTAGGCTGCTGGATGGCGTGGATTCGTTCGTCGTCTTCGGCGGGTTTATAGTTGCTAACGAGCCGGCGATTTCGCAGTGAAGAACCCGATCATCCTTCGCTTTCAACTCCTCCTCCCCCAGTCCTGCATCCGCATTCTTCTCCCTCCCCCAAGCCTTCCTATCCCAAAACGTCTCATGCGCAAACAAAAACACCACCACCCCACAAAACCCCCCAACCATCACCACAATCCTAGTAGGCTGTCAGTCCCGACCCACAACCCCTTTCAACTCAGGGGCAAGTAAACAACCCAACCACACAGGACAGGACAGGAAAACTCACCAAAACACCCACCTCCACCCCCACCGTTCAATAACCGCCGCACTCACCAACGGCACCAAATTCTTCCCCCCCAGCAACATCAACGTATAAACCCCAATCCTGAAACTCCTCTCATGCAAGAAATACATCTCCGCAATCGTCGCGCTCGGCAGCGCCTCCACCGGACTAATCGCCACCCCCTGCACCACCCGCGCGACCAGCAACGACGGGAAATCCGGGCTCAGCGCACACCATGTCGATGCCAGTATGAAGAGGATTATGCTGGTGAGATAGACGGGGCGTTTCCCGTAGAGGATTGCGGTGGGCCCCGCGAGGACACAGCCAATGCCGAGGCCGAGCATGAGCAGGCCTGTGGTGAGGGCGACGCGGCGCACGGGGACGTGGTAGTCGGCTGCGACATCGGTGAAGCCTGCGGCCAGGAGGGGGGGCATGCCGCCGCCGACGGCGCAGTAGATGCCGAGGCTGAAGAGGGCGGCGTCGCGGCGCCAGCGGGGCCAGTTGAGGGGGTCGTTTGGGGAGGGATCGGGTTGCGGGGAGAGGATGATGGTGCCGTCGGGGGTGGTTTTGGGAGGGAGGGTTGTAAGGGGGGTTGAGTCTTCTGGTGGGGAGGAAGTCGACGTCGGGTCGGGGGTCGGCTGGTGGGTGGAGCTGCTGAGGAGGAGGACGGTGCCGGGGACTTCGGAGGAGGTGTCTTTGGGGTTGAGGACGCTAAAGCTCCATTTTGGAGGTCGGAGAGGCTCTGGGTTGGGTTTGACGAGGGTTGCCACGCTGCTTCTTGTTTTGAACCGTGGGATTAGCCAGTTGCTTCGCCTTCGATCATATCCTGTGGCGGCTCGGTCATCGTTCATCGTGTGTTCCGACGCGCCGTGTGGTGTCCAATAGCGAGATGGAGGGGGCTGCGAGACGAGAGTCCCCCGCACCGAGAAGAAGTTCAATGTGGTCGGGGGTGCGTCGAGCGAGGGAGCAGTTACACTTGATGCTCGTGTCTTGAGGGCCAAACAAGTCTCACCCTGTTCGAGATGAACCGCTCTGGGCAAGTTGCTTATTATCGAGTGTTCCTAGACATGGTCCATGGAACATTCGCACGGCTGGAAACACCGCGGATTGGCCACGCTGGCGCGAGCTGCTGACCAAGGGGACTGGAAAACCTTATTCTGACGTGGAATGATCAACAAGAGCGACCCGCCGAGACCGAGGGAAACTAAATCATGCATGGCGCGTTTGTTTACATGTCTAGCGGCCCCTTGATTACCACACCCCGCACAATTAATGCAGATCGGTCTGATCTGTCCGAGGTCTTCCCCATACTAATGCATCTTTTCAGAAACCTGCATCAAATTTCGGATTCGCATGGTGCGTCTGACGACATGTTCACGTAGCTCTCTTCAGGAATGAAGTCGTGGAAGACAGGAACAAGCCGAATACGCGAACTCCCAGTCGTAAATTACGAGCTTGCCCCCGAGGACCTGGACCGACCCAATGTCCATGAGATCGACAGTCAGATCATTGACGTGTCGGAGCGTAGCTCAAGTCAGAGCGCCGGACGACGAGAGAGAAATTCCAAGGTCCTTCGCAATGAGGTCGGCCCCCTTTTCACCGATCATCATTGCCGTGTTGTTTGTGTTTCCCCCCACGTTCCCTGGTGCGATCCCCAAGTCGACAACCCTGAGTCCCTTGACCCCATAAACGTTTAGGTCCGCGTCCACCACACCCATCTTCTCCTGCGGCGCCATCTTATTTGTCCCAAGCGAATGCCAAGTTGTCTCTACAACCGTCCGCAAGAATTCCTGAATTGCCTTGTCGTCTTCGGCGTTGTACTCAAGATTTTTGACTGCAAAGCGGTCTCCCCCAAATAGAGGCTCGGTAAGATTGACAAGACCTGCCTTGGAACCTTCGGGGAACTGTGGGTGAGTTGAGGCTAACTCTCCACGGTAGAAAGAGGTCCGTCGCATTATCTCGCGGGAGTTTTTGTACCCCCACATGAGCTGTTTAATGTCAATGTCGTCCTTGTCAGTGAAGAAGTTCACGCGGAAGTCGAGCGGGTCCACCACGTCAGGGCCTGTGATGTGCAGGTGTCCTCGCGAGTAGGGATACATGGTGTAGTCGGCTACAGTAACATACTGCCCCGGTTCGTCGAAGGCCGACTTGTAACCAAAATAGCTGCGTAACAGACGGGTCAGTTAAGCCTGTTGACTGCGGGCCGACAGTCGAGCGGCGTAATTTTAGAAGCAAACGTACCCGCCAAACATGCCCGTAAACATCAGCGGCTTGTTGGGATTGTTCCTGAAGTCACGGTCCCATGCCGCTTGAAACTCGGGTCCCATCGCGGCGATGTCACTATCCTTCGGTCTGATTTTGGACGCAACATCCGTGCCGTTCCATCCGAGCATCTTGTTGCCCTCCTTGATTGCTTGCTCGGTGGTGATACGGCCACTAAAGAGTTCATCGGCCGTCTCACATGGCTCCAAGGAGGTCTTGTACACGGTCGTGATGAGATTATGGTCCTGGTAGTCATGTCCAACGCCGGGGACATTGGCAACGATGGGAACACCCGCTCTTGCAAGAACATCTGGGTTACCGACTCCAGAGCGTTCTAGGATAAGGGGGGACCCGCAGGCACCGGCTGACAGCACAACCACCTTTCGGGCGCGAACAGCTTGTGTGAGTTGCTCAGCAGCTGGCGGAACATCCTGGTGAAATTGGCTGACCACGAATTCCACGGCCGAGGCTCTCTTCTGGTTGTCAAAGAGAACTCGCACAACTTGATGCTCAACCAGGACGTGGAGGTTGGGGTGCTTTCCATCTTGAAGAAGGGGGTGAATGAATGTGTGTGCCGAGTCTTGGCGCCGGCCCTCGGGCGAGACGGTGCGAAGCCAGCGTGAGAAGCCGTTGTTAGAGTCCAAGTCCTGGAGGTCTTTGATCTCCGGGTACCCAACCGATTCGGCGGCGAGAAGTACTTCGTTCATGATTCTATGCGACCGGAATCCTCCGTCTGAGACATGGATAGGTCCATCAAAGCCGTGATGCTCGGGTTCCCCATCTCCGTGGTAGGTTTCGATCTACCGTTCATCATCCCAGTCAGAGATTTTGCCTTGTCGATGGTGCCTGGGGCTTTTACCTTCTTCAGAAACGGCCAAAGTTCGTTGGCAGACCAGCCAGGGGTATCCCAAGCGTCGTAGTCTGAGCGCTGTGCCCTGGTATAGCTGCGCTTGTTAATGCTGGTTATTGTCTGGTACGATTCGAGGGACCTACAGGCAGGCATTGATCGAGGACCCGCCTCCAAGGACACCGCCACAGGGCACGATGAGCTCTCTACCCGCCAGCTGCTCCTCAGTACCCGTCTTGTGAAAGATGGCCGTCTTGGTCTCGAGGAGCATGTTCTGGGGCCCAAGGGCGGCGTGGACAACGCTTGGGAGATTGTAGTTGTTGCGACCACCTTCAATCAGAAGCACGTGCAGACTTGGGTCGGCAGATGCGAGACGCCCGGCGACAACGCAGCCCGCAGAACCACCGCCCACGACAATCACATCAACCTCGTGGAGGTCTTCCGGGAGCGTGTTGTGCAGCGGCATGTTGGCGTGTCTGAAACTGTCTGCAATTGATGAATACAATCGTCAATGTGAAGTGAGGGGGGAGATGTCGCCTTATCTAGCGTTGGCTTGCCCTCTTTAACTTTCCTGGTCACCGCTAGCTGACTCTTCGGGTCGGGAACGAGTTCTCCACCACCGCTGCATCTGCATCTACTTTCGTGCCACAATGACCTGCTCGGTCACTTGGGACCCCCTGAGGGCCCCATCGACCCGGGGAGCAGAGCCGACTGAGCAGAGTCGCCTGACCAATAAAATAATGCTGAAGATTAAAAAGACCAAAATCTCGCGCGCCGCTGCAGTTCAAATACGTGGGTGGTGACCTCGTTGCATGATGAACAGACGTTGTAAAACTTGACTCCCGGGGAGATCGCCCCTTCATTGGCCCCATTTGACCGATGCATGTGCTTCAAGACATGGTCCGACAGGAAGCCGTTTACTTTAAACCGATTCGAGAGAAGGGTCTCTCTTCTCCATGCGAGAACGCCACGTTGAGGGCCATGCCACCGGGAAATATCAGTGAGCAGGCCATACTTTTGCAGGTCGGAGCGTTTGAATGAGGGAGTATCGCTTATCTTGAATGAGTTGTGGGGAGCGAAGTCGGGCTGCTTGGCAAGGAGGAGCGCGGCGGATGGAATTGGCAGGTCAGCAGAAGACGCTATTTCAGGAAAATTGTGGATATATCGCCACCAACCGTCAGCCCTGGAGAAGTGTCCTCCAAGTGGCACGGGCCGCGTGGTTGCCTGCAATACCCCGTATTGTTTGGGGATTTAAGGGGCTCGCTCAGTCGGAGGATCTGCCAACTGCATCCTCAACGCTTCCAGCATTCTTTCTCGCACAATGGGCATCCAAAACATCCCCACCGAGGTTCTGAGCGGCGTCATCGGCTTCCTTTCCTGGAGCTCCGATGCGAACCGTTGGGGGCCTGCGGTGGAACTAGCCGACCTGCGCAGCGCACGCTTGGTGTGTCGCCAATGGAACGCGCTTGCCTCGGCCCACATGTTCCGCGAGGTCGCGCTGTTGCACACGACCGACGGCAAAGACTTCGACAATTTCAAAAAGCTGACGGCCAGCCCGACGGTGCAACAGGCCGCGCGGTGCGCCGGGATCTACAGCGGGCCGCACCATTTCGGGCACGACATGACCAAGGACAACGGCCGCAGTTACGAGGACTGGGACCAGTGGAAGGACGGCGACTACGAAGAGTTCACCGACGCCATCGACTGCATCGCCAACCTGCCCAAACTGCACAACGTGCACATCCGCTTCGGCGAGGGGTGCAGTGGTGTTCCTGATTCCGATTATGGGTTTGAAAGCGGCGTTGAGGAGTTTTCAACAAGACTGAATGCGCTCCAGGCTGTCTTCAGCGCCATTGCTGAGCGCAAAGCCCGTGGGTCGAACACCGCCATCACGACCTTGGCGATTGAAAATCTGCAGAACAAGCCCATTCCAGATCTTATTTCCACCATCACAGCTTTGGCGATTGAAAATCTGCGGAACAGAGCCATGCCAGATGTCATCCCCACCCCAGATTTTATTTCGGCCGACTTCTTCGGATCCGTGGTCAAGGACATCACTAACCTCCGCCTCTTGATCGCACACGAGTACAACGAGGCTGGCCCGGACCACGATCTGGACTGCGTGGAGCGAAGGACATTTGAGCCATGGCTCCAAACCGAGCTGTTGCCCCTCTTCGCGAACCAGTTGACATCGTTGCACCTGTCCTTCCAAGAGAACTGGGGCGTCGCGCCGGGATACTTTGATGGCAAGGACCTCGTCTTCCCTCATCTTAAGAATCTGACTCTTGGCGAGTTCGTCATTGGTCACCACGACCAATTCGACTGGGTCCTGGCGCAGAAGAACCTCGAGACCCTCCGCCTTGACAGATGCGTCATTGTGTCTCATTTGGCCTTCTTCGTCGGCCATAGTCGAGATCCCCACAACGCCCTACGAGACTGGGATGTGCGGACCCACGATTGGCGGGAATATCCGACCTGGTCCTTCGGCATGCACGATGGAAAGAAATCATTTACCTTCTCGGGCACTTGGGAGACCGTGTTCGACGCCATCCGCTCTAGGTTGACAAACCTTGTCGACTTTCGGATGGGCCATGTGAGCTACCGAGGAGACAATCACTTCAACACGATCGAGCATATGCGCTGCACGCTGCCGAATGCGAGATACATCGTCTTGGATACTGGTCTCTTGCCCAGCCCGTGGATCACGGCTGATGAGCATACGGGGAATATGGACTTCGGCAACAACAATCCGGCCGTGCTCGAGCCCGAAAATCGGACATCTCGCGGATCCCGCCAAGGCAGAATGGAGCTGAATCGTGCGAAGGAGACGTTGGAAGGCGATACCAGGGCGCTTATGAAACTGGTGAGAGCCGTGGAGGACAGGCGAAGGCAGAAGGGTTTGCCTCAGATTAGCACCTAGAAGTTCTGGGTATCCCATTTTTGCCGTCTTCCAAGGCCATCAAGCATTACATTCCAGTTCCCTCCCCCGCCTGGCCCACTTGGTCTCCAACGTTTTTGATGAGGGGCTCAAGTCATGTAACTGCAGCGGAACGTTCCCCGCCCCCTTCGTGCATGGCAGGTATGCAGTCTCCGCACCAACTTACACCTACCCCGACATCTTCGGAAAGCTTCAACCAGTGATAAAATGTGAGACATCTCCTTCACCTCCCACTTCCGCAGAAATTTGGCTTGCCCCGGCCCCTCACCAGAAACTCCCTTCCCTTCCCAAACAAAACCCAATAACAGCAGCCTGAAACCATGTCTCTCCTCCGCCAAGTGCCTTCCCTCCGCGCCATCCCTCTCCTCACCCGTTCCCCCTCCCGTCGCTACTCATCCGCCTCCCCTGCAAACCGCACCGCCATCATCACCGGCGGAGCCCGCGGCATCGGCAAGGCCATCGCCCTGCGCCTCGCCCGCTCCGGCTACGACATCACCATCAACGACATCCCCGCCAACCAACCCCTCATCGACGCCACCGTCTCCTCCATCCGCGCCCTCGGCCGCCGCGCCCACGGCCACGCCGCCGACGTCTCCTCCCACTCCGCCATGGCCTCCCTCGTCGCCTCCTCCGTCTCCGCCCTCGGCCCCCTCACCACCATGGTCGCCAACGCCGGCATAGCCCAGGTCAAGCCCCTGCTGGACCTAACCCCCTCCGACTTCGATCGCATGCTCGCCGTTAACCTCACCGGGGTACACAACGCCTTCCAAGCCGCGGCAAAGCAGCTCATTTCCCAGGGAACCCCCGGGAAACTCATCGCCGCAGCGAGCGTCGCTGCCTTCAAGCCCTTCCCTCTGCTAGGCCACTACAGCGCGTCCAAGTGGGCCGTCCGCGGGCTGTGCCACTCGTACTCGGCGGAGCTGGCGTCGCACAAGATCAATGTGAATGCGTACGCGCCGGGGATAGTGGACACGGCGATGTGGGAGCTCATTGATGCGGAGTTAGCGAAGCGGGCGGGGCGGCCGAAGGGGGAGATGCTGAAGGAGATTAGCGACCGGATGGTGTCGCTGGGGAGGACGAGCGTACCGGAGGATGTGGCGGGGTTGGTGGCGTTTTTGTGTGGGGATGAGGCAAATTACGTAACTGGTCAAACCTATATTGTTGATGGGGGGATGGTTTATAGTTGAAAATGTGTTTGTGTGGCCGTGGTAGAGAGTTGAAGTGACGTCATGGGGATTTGGCATGTTGTGGATGCGTGGTTGATGAATGAGAGCCTCCCGGAGTTTTAACAGGGCGTGCCTTAAACAGGGCCTGTTGTGGTCAAAGTGGGCAATAGCCTCACAGAAACAATCTTTGTTTAGATTCGCAATGTCTTTCTGTTGGAGCATAAGCCCTGCGAGGATTCGTTTGATGCCTCAGTGCACGAAGAAATAATCCCGTACTTTGGCTGGGGCCTCATATTCCCATCCAGCTATATTGACACTGATAATTTAACACGAAAGAACTTCGCCCAGAACTGCCAGCCTCCCTAATGCCACCCCCTCACTCATCACTCAAAGAGCGTCCACAAGGGCCTCCTTAATGTGCCGAGCTCCCACAACTGCAAATCCATTTCCTTCATCCGCCTGAATTGTACCTTCTTCTCCTTTAGATTATCCACCTTAGCTCTGGGAGGTAAATACTCCAGTTTAACCCCCGGCGCGATCTCCGCAATTTTATCACCCGCTTCATCCATCGCAGTCCACGGGTACACCTGCAGACGCCGGCACCCGCACCCCGGATTGTGAAGATCACCAAATTGCCCATTGAAAAGGCTAGGGACTCGATCGCTCGAGCACTTACGTTTGCCGACAGGACCCCGACTGATTCGTGGCATGTGTACGAGGAGTATGTGCTTCAGCGGTGTTCCTGTCGTGGCGACAACTTCGGCGAGGTTGAGAAGCCAGTCGCGTGAGACTCTTGAGAAAGCACCCCAGCAGGGGTAGTGTGGGGCCACTACTTTCTTCGAGTTTGTGGCTTGGGGCAGCTCATATAGAAAGTCCCAGGTGAAGGACTTGAGCTTGGGGGGCAGGCCGTTGGTGAGTTTGAGAAAGTTGGGTTGGAGCTCGAGATGTTGGAGCTGTTTGAACGCAGAGAGGTCGAGGAGAGGTAGTGGCTCGTCCGTCGGGGTGACTTCTAGGTAGCGGTATGGCTGGTTCTGGTGGATTTTGACCTGTAGGGTTTTGAGTCGATGGGCGAGAGGAGTCAGAGCGGCTTTCAATGTTGCCGCATCGCAGGGATCGGTGTCGAGAATGAGGTTTCTGATAAAAATCGAGAGGTTCTCAAGTTGCGGGAGCCGACCGAGGAGGGTGATCAGTTGCTCTGCGGGACCAGAGTAGCGAGTGAGTTGCAGAGTTGTGCATGCCAGCTTGAGGTCGGGTCTCAGCTTCAGAGCTACATATCAGTTCATACTCTGTAAATTGGTGGTAATTCAAGGATAACTTACAGGTGCCGGCACATGAATGACAATGCTGTTGAGAGCCAGTGTCTCGAGCTGCTGGATGTCTTTGCACCAGAAAATAAGACCCATGCTAGCGCTGGCTCCCTGGTCAAGATGGAGATGGCGCACAGTCCGCATATCGCGGAGGAAACGGCTGACGGTTTTAATGATATCCTGCACATCTACGCCCACCCGAACGTTGAGCGAGGCCACGTTTGGCAGTTTCATGTTGGCGGTGAGACGATTTACCCTGCCAAGCGGTCCGACCTTCGTCGTCTGCAAATCGATCGTGAGGAATTTGCACATGTTCCTCAATCCTGGGTTTTGGTGCAACGTGAGGGTCTGCCTGCCCATGGTTTTGCTCTCCGGGCCCGAAACCACTAATGAAACCTCGGAGTAGAGGAGGCCCATTGCGATGCGGTTGAAGACTCGGCAGACGAGTGCCAGGCGTGCCAAGTCGGCGCACACAATCATTCGCTGTTCGAGTTCGTGCCTCCGCTGCCCGGGAAACCCGGCCGCGTCGTCGATGATGGTGAGCAACAACTCGTCGGGGAGAGAGAGAATGGGCATCTTGAGGACATGAGTTCAAGAAGAAAGTTTGGTGTGCAGTGATTGAAATGATCTGGAATAGACTTAATGGGGGGAAAGCGCAAGATGCAACAAGCTTGGAGGAGTCTAGGGTTTTTGCACGGCCGAAGTGTGTGTGGGGAGGAAGGAGACCGGTGGATCGCGAGCTGGAGCTCCTCATCACGGTTGATCAACTTCAATTCAACAAAAGAGGAAGGCACGTAGAAGATGTCCCCTGAGCAGCTCTGCCAGGCCAGCGTGCTTGCGCGATCTGCGCATCGATAAGGCGGCTTATCTTTCCACACTCGAGATTCACACGCCGTGTCACCAGCAGAGGAAACTTGGAATGCGTTGGGCGTTGGGCGGCAGCCTTTCGTTTGTTCTGTTCTACTTTCACGGTCTCCTTGAACACAGCTAGTCAGTCCTTAATGTCGGTATCACAGAGGAACTGAAGCTCTTCCTTATTGATCACCAGCCAACTCTTCGGGTCTTGGGGTGCATGTGAACTTTCATCCGTCCATGGCAAGTAGAAAATGAGACCGTGTGGATGTAATTACACATCATTGTGTGGCCAAACAACCGGCTGTTATCGGATGGACGGCATCTTGTCGGAGGAACCCCTTGTCGCGATAAAACAGACTAGTTTCCTACGACGAATCTAGGCACACGAAATTTCCTTTTTCGTCCTTCATCCTGAGCTTCCCCTGATTCTTCCCTGAGCTAGGGTGATCCCATTCGCCTCTGCAGCACAGCCTCAGAGGCCCTTTTTCAGTCACCCCGGCTAAAGTTTCCTCTCGATGAAAGCAGACGACGCGTAATCTGCAAGGGTAGCTCCCAAGCAACGATTCCAGTTACGACCTACACGCGTACTGGGTGTGCGTATGACTCGGCCTAGCCATTATCAAAGCTATACAACCCATGCCTACTGTGACGACCTATGTGAGCCTGACCCTGGGTGTAAGGGTTACGGACTGTAGAGTACAGAAAAGAGGTACGAGACACGGTGAGTGGCGTGCAAACGAGGTAGCAATGAGTAGCAGACCACACAGATCGTAAGCAGTCAGAAGATGCTTCAATGCAAGGAGCAAAGCAGTGTTATTATCGTTACTGCAAGAAAAGGAAGGAGAAAGCTACTCGTGTGCCGGTAGATCAGTTCTATATAGTCGGCTGCTCCTGGTCGGGCTCTCTGTGATCTGCCAGATCTGTCCCAGATCCCACAGAGCACACAGGGCAGAAGCTTGCTCGTGCTCTGTGGTCCTCGGGGTGGTTCCCACAGAGCTTTATCTTACTGGCCCCTTCTGCCTGCCTTGCTTGTAAGTGCCTATTGGTTCGGATGTTCCCGTTAGTGCTGCTGTCTGGGGTCTACAGGCAGCCTGTTTTTCCGAGACCGTGACTGATTGAAGGAAGAGATGCGCTCTCTAGAGCCTCGTGCTCGCAAACGGGTCCGAGAGTCTGCCAACAATAAGTTCGCTGGTATAAAGGAGATTGCTAAAGCTGAAGAGGCCTCGAGGAAGGCCCTAAACCGGAGGCGGAGGGCTAAGTCCGAAGACCGCTCGCAGCAACTGAAGGAAGTGCAAGACATGATCATTCACGAGCTGGATAGGCTCCACCGGCTTGAGAAATGGATTAAGCATTTTGTTGTATATAAATTGCCATACAAATGGATGTTTTGCGCACTTGATGTTGGGG
>Ga0247760_1002130_pt1 | contig 15924 bp, 8 predicted proteins | sample UWRJL171409R4_FD_179936 | JGI IMG/M metagenome (GOLD analysis project Ga0247760, IMG submission 179936) | Plant litter microbial communities from Arlington Agricultural Research Station in Wisconsin, United States - UWRJ-L171-409R-4 | ecosystem: Environmental > Terrestrial > Plant litter >... | reverse complement strand
GCGGGCCTCGAACCTTGTGCAACAGGGGATTTCCAAATGTGATCTGACTTCTCAGACCGCTGTCCCATCAACCCTTACAGCACCCCCACCCCCAGGTTCCAGCATACATATCTCCTTACTACGCAGCAATATGTCGCTCGATACTACGCGCAAATCTTCGCCACCCATCAGGGCTTGGAGTCGCGTTCCACGCCCTGCGTCATCTATTTTTGCTGACGTCCCAGTCAGGTGGCTGCCGGAATCAAAGCTGTGGCGGAAGTGCCGAACTGTTTCACCGATACTACACTGTGGTAGTCCTGGAATCCCCCAGCCAGTCTTGTTTCTGTTTGTCATGCTTTGTTAAGTTGAGTTGTCGTATGTCGTCGAGCTGAAGGTGGTCAGAGCTTGGACTCGTGAACTTTGCGACTCCAGATCTGAGCGGGGAAGTAGAGCCCAGATATGTCGCTGCTGATGAATTGGACTTTGTATCATCATTTGTGTGGTGGAGTATTTGACCAAAGACTTCAGACTCAAATGAAGTATGAACAGGGAGTATCCGTAGCGCGAATCTCAACGGATAGGTGGGGGCCTGCCAAGCGCCTAGATCGTGAATGAAGGTGAGCCAAGGTGAGCTTAACACCCACCCAAACAAGCTAAGGAGACCCCTCCTTGTGCCCCTCGATCCACCTTTTTTTTTGGCCCTGAACACCAAATCAATCATCCCCAGTCTTATAATCATGCCAGTAAGTCGCACTTCTCTAAACTGCCGTCTCCGAGCTAACCAAGTCAGCTCATAATAATAACAGGCTTTCCCGCCTCCGGGAAGAGCACCCGCGCCGCCCAACTCCATTCCTTCCTCGTTGAGCACATCGCTTCTCTCCCCCCCACGGTGCAAGGGCTACCCGCCTACCGACTGCATCTGATATCAGACCAAACTCAAGACATTTCCCGATCTGTCTACGATTTATCGCCGTCAGAGCTCCCAGCACACGTCCGCTCCGCCAACGCCTCGGAAAAGGACGCGCGAGCTGCCGTCTACGGCGCCGTCAAGCGTGTGCTCTCACCACGCGACATCGTGGTGCTCGACGGGCTCAATTACATCAAGGGGTGGCGTTACCAGCTATACTGCGAGGCCAAGAATGCCCGTACTCCGAGTTGTGTTTTACAGGTTGGGTGCACCGTGGATCGGGCACGAGCAGTGAACGAGCGGCGACTAGCACGGCAGCGGCGACAACTGAACTCCCAAAATGACCAGAATAGCAACGTACCACAAGACACAGAAGAACGAAGAGAACATGAAGAGCAAGAACCCATCGACCCTTCCGAGCCCTACTCCCCCACCAACTTCGACAACCTCATTTTTCGCTATGAGGAACCCAACCCTATGACTCGCTGGGATTCCCCACTCTACACTATAATTTGGGATGATGACACCGTGCAAGCACACACCACCTTTTCCCAAATCTGGGACACCATCGCCGGCGAAGCCAAGAAGCCCATCCGCCCCAACCAATCGACAGTGCAGCGCGACAAGGACCCCGGAGGCGAGTACCTGTACGTGCTGGAGCGGGAGACTCAAGACATTGTGAAAAAGATTCTGGAGCGCCAACAAGGCGACGAAGGCTACGGGGAGGTGAAGATCCCGCACGACGAGGAGAGTGACCTCGTGGTGAGCTTGCCAGGGAAAAAGGTTGGTCTACCACAACTGCAGCGCTATCGGAGGGCGTTTGTCGCGCTGAATCGCGGTGGCATCGGGCTAGAGGCGGTGGGCAAGCTGGCGGCGACGAGGTTGCGGGAGAGTTTTGTTGGCTATTTGAATGATGCGTTTGAGAGGGATGCATAGGGATGTTGCTGCATATGTAGATTTGGAAGACATATTTGGGGGAGCACCCACCAGATAGAGATGAGGAATTACGGGGCGATGCAGGTGATACTCTGTCGGCGGCTCTTCATATTCTGATAAATTCAAAACGCTCCAAGAACTCCAGGCCTGTGCCCCTTTATCAAACAGATAACCGCTGTCTACGCCAAGTCTCTCCGGTTCAATCACTGGGAAAGTGAAGAATCGTTCGCATGATACTTTGCGTCTTGATAAGTTGTCCTAGGTTAGTTAATATTGGAGAGGAATTTCCCTCCGCTTTCGAAAATACAAGGGATGTGAACCATACGCAGTAACCACCAACCCTGGGACTCAACGTGAAAAGTTGAACATTGATTCTCAAAATCAAGACCCAATCTCCTCATCTAACACCCCTCCCTCGGAACCGCCCTCCAGCGATTTGTAAATACACCCAATCCCTTCAAGCTGCGGAGTGTTCTATACAAGGCAAGTTCCTTAAACTGGGGTATGTATAAATTGAATTGGAGGGGGAAGAGCTTGGATCTTTTCTCAGATGTATAAACAATTCTTCACGTTGGTCCTGGAAGGCAAACGATACGGCCTACATCCTCGGTACTGTTTCAGAGGTTGAACTATCTGCTGAGTCTCTAGCTTCTATCATGACGACCCACAACTTAGATCAATAGCTGCAAAACCCCCAACGCCCACCCATGGTTCATTTTTGCGAAGGGAAGAATGGGGAAAGAAAACATCCACAAGACGCCACATGTAATAATTACAACGATAACCCAAACACTCCAAGACGAGGTCTAGAGGGAAGCTAGTTGTCTTCTGGCTCGGTATCAGTGTTTGTGTCGCTGGTGTCGTCCCCGCTTTCTTCTGTCCCGCTCTCATCGTCCGACTCCTCTTCCTCCTCCTCTTCTTGCTGTTGCTGTTTCCTCTTCTTCGGTTTGGGAGGTGCACCGCCCTTGGCGGCGTGCATAATGCCAGCGATAGAATCTGCCATCTCGTTAGTGTCGTTGTTAACAGAATAGCAGCTGGTGTTGACTCACCCTCTTCAGGCTCGCTGATCTCCTCTTCATCAGTCATTTCCTCAGCCTTGCTCGCCTCCTCCACGATCAAGGTCACCTCCATCTTCGTGTCGAAGCCAACGTAGCTGTCACAAACAACGTGCATAACGAACGTGTAGTGGCCTGCCTGTGGCGGCGCCTGGAACTGCGCCTTGAGCGTCTGCATGGCAAATGTGGGCGTGACTCCGTCCGCCTCAAAGATGGGGCGGTCGAACTGTGCGAAGGTAAATGGAGGCACCGCTACACGGCCCTGCTTCGAGTCCGTTAGGAAGACATGCCACTTGGGGTGGTGGTCGCGAGCCAAGTATGGCGCCGCAGCGAGAGGTGGGAAGATGGGCTCGCCGTCGGTAGACTCGAAAACTGGCTTGCCCTTCTCGTCTTTGCCCACCTGCTTCTTGGTCTTGCGCCCAAGGATGGCATCGAGATCATCCTCGGCAGGATCAACGTCCTCAAGGTCAACTTCATTGACCTCAGGAACCTTGTCGCTGCCAGGAGGAATAAATCGGCCCTTGACGACGAGGGTGACGAGGGAAGAGGGGATGATGTACTTTTCACCAGTAACCTTAAAGAATGCCTTGGTCACACGGAGGAACGGCAGTTGCTTGGCATAGTGGACAGCCTCCTTGTACTGCTCCTCGGTAAGAAGTCCCTTTCCGACGGCGAGACCGCGCCGCTTCGCATCTGGCCGATCCATGAAGCTCTGAACGCTGGTGTGGATCCTCGAATCGCCTTCAATTGCCTTGATAAGTTTGGGACCGAAATGAGGGACCTGGAGAAGAGGGGAAGCCCTGGGTGGCATGGCTTGAATCAGTAGCTGGTTGGTGTAGTATGAAGCGAGGAGAGGGCCGGTATTCATGTAGGCCAGAGATATGGCGTTGAATGATTTGTTCAAAGCTTCTGCAATCGGCGCGACCTCGAGCTTGGCTTTGTTCAACACGGGGTCGTCTAGCTCGATGCGTCCCAGGTAGGCCCAGAGGAGCGCGAGCGCTGTTCTTCGGGAACCGTTCTCCAGGTTCTCAAGCTTTTCCTTGTTCTTGGCCAACAATCCAGCCGCGATAGGGTACAGCTCACCAGTAGCGACGATCCTCGACTCGATCTTGGCCAAGCTCGCGTCGATCTTGTCACTCTTGAGTAGCTCCTCGTACTCCCTCCCAGTGCTCAGCGCCTCCACGACACTTCCCTCGTCAATGTCGTCTTTGTACTCACGGAAGAGACGGTTGGCACTCTCCATGAGGACGCCCTCCTTGGATCTTCTCAGTGTTCCGTACCACCAGGAGCCCACGAGATATGGCAACAGCACACCAAAGAGCGCCGTATAAAGCAGGACGACATATTTCCCATTACCGTCTGAAACAATGATCTTGGGAAGACCAATATTGATGCTGAACCCCTGTTTCCCATCTGGGTTGCCATATTGAATGTAGTTGTTACGGACTTCCTCGTCGGTGAGCGCCTGGTAGGCTTTGGAGATCTCGACATAGCGTGCATTGAGGTCGTCAATGGTCTCATTCTTGGCTGGGTCAGGCTTCGCCTTGTCGGGGTGGAATTTAAGCGAGAGCTTCTTATACTTGCTCTTGATCTGCTTCTCGGTCGCCGCCTCGGAAATGCCCAGAATGTCGTAGGGATTCCAGAGTTTGGCGATGGGTGCCTCGGTGGTCTGGATGAGATAGAGCATGTAGCCCATGACAGCCCATCCAACCATCACCGCGAGGGTCAGCCATATCTTGCGATTCTTGCGCTTCTCCTTCTTCCGTAGGGAGTCTACCAGGTCCGAGTTACGGTGTTTGTAGTTTGTGTGGATGCGCTTGAATGCGGCTGCCGGATCGCGCGACCGGTTTACGAGCGAGAAGGTCAACGGCACCGTAACGATGAGCGCCAACGTGAAGACAAAGAAGGGCCAGAGGTGACCCTCCTCGTCGTAGGCATAGTCGGTGCTCATGGTGGGCTACTGCACCAACAAAAGATTCCGGGAAATCGGAGCTCAGAAACACCTTTCCGTCAATGATTTAGAGGAGTGAAATGGAAGTTATAAAGAAAAGAGAGGGTTACGGGGGGAATGGCGACACTCTCAGCATCGGCACATATGTCTGGGAAGGAGGTTGCCGCTGGGGCAGATGCAATGTGGCGCCTTCCCAGCAGTGTTGCAAGTTGAATCGTGGCCTCCAAATTTCTTGGAGCTTGGACCATGCCTTACGGTCTTGGCGGCCGAATCCCAGATCTTAATATCATCCCTGTGCAGAAATCCAGGCCGCAAATTTTCACGTCGAACCTTTTGTAACCAGGAGATTCCAAAAGGAAGGCTTATAGCCAGTGAGTCAGTCCCGCGGAATATTTGCTTGCTGGAAAAATATGCAAAGGTGTTCAGCCTAGTATTTTCGTGGTTGAACGATCCTTGCTGAGACCTGCCTGGAGAGGGGAAAAAAGGGGCCATTCATGACTAAATCGCTGGGGAGAAACGCTCCTACACCGGTATCCGGCGGCAATTTCGTCAAGAGACTTTTACGAAGTATTTCACAGAGTAGTGGTTAAACGAAACCGATTGCATATACCTTTTTCGCTGCACACTACCTCACCAGGTTGCTGGCTCCCGCTGTCAATGTTTGCACGCCTGGGTTGAGCGGATGGGGAAATGTTTCCATTAATTCGCTATCTACTGCGCCTTCTGGTGAAGAGCAGCATTTATTCCCCCAGCCTCAGGGATCTAATGTTAGTCCCAAAACTACAGCAACTTCCTTCTCGCTCGCCAGTTCCTGTCACTTCTCTGAAGGGTTTGTCTATCTGCGAAACTCAAATGGGGTTGCCTAACAGAAACCGGGTGTCGGTTTTTCCGGGTCTCCTCCAATATTATGGTCCATGATCCAACCCGAACGCCTCGATGTGTGATGACGGGATGTGCGACATGAAAAAAGAAACAAGCGTCCAAAATCCGACCAGGAATCTCTATGTCGAAAAGCCAATCTTTTAGATGCGCGTCGTAAACTGGCAATTCCCCTCTCAGGCCCCAAGCGCTACCCTTCTAAGAGACCTGGCCATGACAATGCAAAAATACACCACACACGCCCCCGCAGCTAGTATCGCAAGTAGGTATGGAGGAAGAAGAACGACGGCAGCGGCCAGTAGAAGACCGACACTGCGCAGCTGCTCCACCCATCTATATCTTTCCTCGGCAGTCTCGGCCCTCCAGGCTGCCTTGATATCGCTCCCATCCGCCTGAGAGTACTGGCGGCGCCCAGTATCTTTGAAGGTCGAAGCCTCGCTGCCGTCTTCGCTGTTGGTTGCCTCTCCCTCATTGGGTTGTCACGGGTAGTGGAAACCCTGGCCAAAGCCGCCTCTGGAGCGCTGGCCTCCTCCGGCATTGAAGGAGAACCCACCACCACCGCCGGGGAAACCACCACCACCAAATCCACCACCTTGTCCCATCATGTTGAAAATAATCTCAGGATCGAGGCCACCACCCATGCCGCCACCGCCGAACATGTCCGATGGGTCAATAAGATCTTCGCCGCTGTCATACCTGGCGCGCTTCCTATGTGGTTGTTAGGCACGCGAGCACAAAAACTAGTAGGGGTGGACTTACTGAGGATCGCTCAGTGTTTCGTAAGCCTCGCTGATGTCCTTGAAGCGTGTCTCAGCGTTTTCGTCGCCAGGGTTCTTGTCCGGGTGGTGGATAATGGCCAGTTTGCGGTAGGCCTTTTTGATCAGGTTTTCGTCCGCAGATTTCTCAACACCCAAGATCTTGTAGTAGTCTTTCCTTTGCGCTTTCTTCAGCTCAAGCTCTGCCTTGCGGATCTCCCTGTCAATATTTCTATCGTCTCGATCCTTCTCCTTGACTTCATTCCAAGTTCGGATGACGTCCTCCCACTTGCCGGCGGAGCTCAGCGCGGACGCTTTGGTGCGCAGAGCCTTAAGGTAAGTAGAATCCAAACTGTATGCCTTTTCACAATCGGCAACAGCCTCGTCATATTGCTTCAACCGGATGCGGCACAGTGCCCGATTGGTGTAGATCTTTGCATTGGTCAGACGGTTCGTCGAATCAACCTGCAGGGCAACAGTGTATTTATCCACTGCCGTCTGATATCGACCAGCCTTGTAGTCGTTGTTCCCCTCCTCCTTCATCTTCTCAAGCTGTCGGGCCGTTTTCAGCCACTTGAGAGCCTCCTTGCTATCGGGATCGGACTGGAGGGCTGATTGAAAGTGCTTCAGAGCCTTTTCATTCTCACCCTGAGCGTACAGAGCACGGCCGCGGAGAACCAGAGCTTCAGGGTCTGTGCTGTCGTTTCGCAGCAAAAGACCACCAATGGCCGCGGCTTCGCCGAGGGAATTGGTGTCGCCCATTCTCAAAAATGCTTCACCACGTAGGAGCTGCCATTTCCTTGGCTTTGATACACCGGGCCCGAGCATTCTCTCGGCCAAGTCCAAGGGATGCGAGATCATTGTGCCCGCCGTGCCATTGTTCATAGCAGATTGTGCAGCACGGATATATTGAAGCATCTCTTTCGCGGTGGCCATATCCTTAGCAGACGGCGGAGGCCGAATACGGTTGTACGTATCGATGGCCTCTTCAGGACGACCGAGACTTGTGTAGATGCGAGCCAGGCGAAGCAGAATCTTGGTGTTTGCATCGATCTCGGCCGCTTGCCTGCAGTCCGCCAGGGCTTCGACAAATTTGTTGGCACCCATATACGCAGCAGCACGGTTGCCTAGATAGGTTGCTGAACCGGGTTGTATATTCACAGCTAGCGATTTGCGTCAACAAACCGTCAATGACGGCAGGTTCGAATGCTTGAGACTTACCTTTGGTGTAGAACTCGATTGCACGGTTGTAGTCCTTCAGCTTGAAGTATCTGTTGCCCTCGTTTTTGTAGCTCTCGGCCTCTTCAGCGGCGGTCTGCACCGGACTGGAGGGCTGCGACCGGTGCGGCGGTGGGGTGGGAACACGTTCATCAGCAGTTCCATTTGTCGATGCATCCTGGCCATTGGTGACTGGCACCGTGAAAGATTTGCTGTGAGACGTCGCAGGGGGCTTTTGATGAGAGGGAGGCTGCGGTTTTTGCGGCGAGTGGATCGGCTGTTGATACTGTGGCTTTTGCGATTGAGGGGGGGGGGGGGGGGTTGCACCGTTGACGGGCTCCTTGTCGACGTCCATTGAAGACCGATCGCTCATGGCGGACAAAGTGGCGGACAAACGCTTTCTCTGCTCGGGCGGGAGGTTGAGCGGGTGCGTGTCAGAGTCAATCTTTTTTTTGCGGGATGTTTCGGTGGAATGGCGCGCAAAGCTGCGCGGTGGGCGCGGCTGCGATGACTTATTAGCCTCGCGCGCTGAAGGGGACTCGGGCCGCTGTGCTGTGGTGGCTGCTGTTGCTGCCTTTTTGGAGGGCGAACGAGAGGCAGAGGATTTGGTGGGAGATTTGGTGGGCGAGGCAGATCCTGGCGCTGGGGCAGTAACTGGAGTTTGCTGGGGCTCGATGGGAGGGAGCTCTGGGTCGTCTTCCTCCTCGTCCACTGCGTTGGGCTTCTTGGAACCTTTTTTGGAGAAAAACTTCATTGAGGTGGACTCGGCAGGCCTGAAAAGGCGTCTGACTTGGGTCCGGATTGATTTATGCGGTTGGTGGTCCGCCAAAATATCGAATGGGGACGCCGCCGTGACTTCCACGCAAGGTCAGGCTCTGTATTGCCGGCGCTGCATAAAGCCAATTTTTGCTGGGAAAAGGCGGCGGGCGGTACCAGGCGGCAAGGTAGCGGTGCGCCCGAGGGGACCGAGATGTTAGGTACGGTGGAACTGGCACGCCTAGTTGCAATTCGTTATTTTCGCTTTTAAGCAATCGGCCACTGTCAGCCTGGAGGGCGCAAATCGTCAGGGCGCTCACGGCAGTGGGTTGCTTGCGTGCGTGCGTGCGTAAGTTTGGCGTGTGGGAAGGCAGTGGTGGATGGAGGTTCGGCGAGGTTTGAGATTCAGAGAAAAAAGTCAAGAACAAGGCAGCACACCAACACTCCCATAATGTGTTGGATTGAAAGGGTTTAGGTGATTTTCTCAGCTCTCAGGCCAGTCACGGAGCCCTCTAGGTCTTTTGATTTGCGATTCGAAGAAAATATGAACTGGCTGGGGTTTCTGGAAATTTAGGACGCAAAAGAAAGTCATTCGCCCCAATACCCACCCTAGCAAGTCGCCAGGCCAAGTCCAGGGTACCGATACCCCAGGCGACGTCTGCGCCTTGCTGCAGGTCGCTGCGACTCGGATCTTCCCCCGCATCATCGCCCACTGAGAGCCTTGGACGAGCAGTTTCCAGCGTGTCGCCAGCCAATGCGGCCCTCGAAACTAGACTTGTTTACAACTGTACCGCATTGTCGACCAGTCAATCGGGCTCATTGCCATCTCTGCTCGCCCCCCGGTTTATTTATGTGTTACCCTGGATGTCCCCATCCTATCGTGGGCGATTGTCTCGCCCTGTAAAATACAAGACCTGGGGGATGGAACTGGAGGGCCGCAAGTTTGACAGTTGCCCGCTATAAACCTGGACAGCTGGAGCGGGACGGGTGCATCCGCTGGGAGCCCTGTCACCCCGTTAGCTGCTTAAGCCCGTCTGGTTGAAGATTTATGAAATTGGGAGGTGACCGCTTACTTTCAATTCGAGAACGTTCTATGGGCCAGGGCCGCTGTCGGAGGTGGATCCTGGCTGTTGATGACAAGGCTGTCCTGTCTCAACCAACCTCCCCTCACCAGCAGTCCACGAATTCGGCGATCTGCTCTTGGCGCCTGATGAAGGGGCCATCTCTGTAGGTAATCTTGTATGCAACTGTTTTTTGACTGTCCTATGACTCCTATCCTGCTAGCAGAGTGGATTGCCTGCAGTTCTGTGAAGGACAAATTGGGTACACTTGCAATTACGGCGTAGAGGCAAACGAAAAGCCTGTAACAGGGTGATGATTGATGTGGCATCACCTTCGTACGTGTAGAAGATCCCCGCTGTTCTCAGATCCGCCCAACGCCACATGTTCTGCTATTATGCTGCCTCAGAATCCTCAGGAGCTTGATCTGCAGCCCCGTTCCCACCTGCGATTGATGATACGAAGTCCTGGTATTTGAAGACCTCTCCCCTTTTCCCTAACCCAGCAGCCTTGTTCTTGCTGAAGGCCCGACGACCAGCGAACCCGCTCATCACTTGGTCGATTTCCGATGCTGTCAAAGCACGCTCGCCTTGCTCTGGCGCTGTGTGTAGCAGCGCATCACGGAGTTCAGCCAGATCGATCTGCCCACTGTCGTCATCATCGAATGCTGAGAATGCAGACAGAAGCTCTGAGCTCGGCGACAAGGCGGCCAACGATGTTGCAAGCGAATTCATGAACAGCGCCATGGTCATGGTTTGCGGCGCCGACGGTGGGAAAAATGTCGATATGTCCGATGGGTTGGACGGAAGTCCTGCGAATGGAGGTCAGCCGTTGTCTCCTGTCTCCTTTTACCCGAGAACATCGCATACCTAATTGGGCCAGCATGTCAGCGACATCCTCCCTATTGACGACACCATCGCTGTCACGGTCGAGTATTTGAAACCCCTCCCTCAAAGTCCGGACCTGCGACTGTTGTAGTTGCGATAGGGTATTCCCATTTGCCATCGGCTTGCGGCCTGGAGATCGCAGTGTATCGTGTTGCTGAGCAGAAGTGTCACCGGCCATTTCGTGTCCTCGAGGTGTCCAACTCTCTAAAGACGATGCCGCCGCTGAGGCATTAGCAAGGCGGGAGCTTCCATTCACGTATCCAGCTTTGGACGGAGTCGGCGTTGGCGTGGTTTGCCTGAGCGGGGACGGGGAGGCGGGAGACTCTGGACGACGGAACGGCGAACTTCGAGGTGAGCCGTAACCCAACGGTGACGGCCTGTATGCTGGCGGAATTGACTACAAATATCAATATGGGCGAGCGTTGCGCTGGATTCATGTGGGCTTACCATGATGGATGGTTTTGTGACGCGTGCGCGCCGCCTGCCAAGAACAAATGGTGGATTCGATGGGGAAGATGGCAGGTGCACCCGCCAACCTCGACGAAACGAACAACAAGATCTGTTTTCTGAAACTGTCTAAATAAGCCGGTAAAGAGAAGCTACTAAAGGGCTGGTGTCTGGTTTTAGTGCAAAGCTCTTTTGCTGTCGTGTCTCCAAAGCCAACTTGATGCTTTGGCTCCTCGCGGGAAGTGCACGAACCGCTGACTGCGGGGAATGAAAACAAACCGACCCAGCAACTGCTTTGCACCAAACCAGCCACTTTCATATGGTTAGACTCGGTGGCTTTGCGCCTCGGGGCTCCGCAGCCATGATTGGCTGCCGACTTGTGGCAACCTGGAAGTGTTAGCAAGAGACCTTACAACCCAACCCCTGAAAGATTGTTAGCGTGGGACTTGGCGAGTACCTATCCAGCAGGGGTTTGTGCAATACATAAACAGCTGGAAAGCTATTTTGTGAGGGGTCAAGCCAAAATATTTAGGCCTTTGACTCTGACATTCGGGGCCTTGAAATTTACTCCTTGGGGCCTCAAGTTTCCATCATAGCCCCTGGAAAAGAATGCCGGGGGGAGGTTGCCCGCAAGCTGTAGCCAAGCCGTCAAGTACCGCGCGAACAATCTTTCAGGGGTTGGAATGTAGTGCTTTCCAAAACGCAAGCAATGTTTGAATATTTAGCACATCACCCACCCACTCACTTCAGGAATGCCCCAACAGGTGCTTTGTTGGCTGTTGATAATCCGGGCTAGGTGGCCCGAAAGTCTAACGTTATCTATGGATGTAGGCGCACTCGCAGACCGCCAGACCTGTTTCTGGTGGTCGGACCGTCCACAACTGCATTGACTTGATCATCCACCGAGATCATTTCCGCGGTTGTGTGTTCTGTTCCGCTGAACCCGTGCGAGGGCTGTTTCGATTCTCTGTTTCACGCTTGATGTATTCGGGCCCTGTCAGTAGTTATAAAACATCGTAGGGAAATACGGACAGATGCGGTGGTGCTTCCCCCTCCTAGCACCCTTTCTAGCTTCCCGTCGCGCCTTGCAATCGACTACCTACTTCAACCACCCGAAAAATAAGATTACATCAAGCTCAAGGTTCTCGACCGACGCAGAGCACCAGCCGAGCGAATTGCAGCGAGCTGCATGCGAGATCGAGCCGTGCGACATCGATGGCCAACTTCAACTATGTTGCCTGACGTCCGCAATACAGCCGCCAGCACTCGCTAGCTTGCCCTGACAATCTACTCCCGGCGTCGCACAAGACAATTCGCGGCCTTACGCTATCAAGGCGATAACCACGTAACAGCGGAACCGAGTCCGAGGAATTCTGACGGGGTGAGGGTCTCGGCTTGCTGTCAGAGGAACAAGCGGCAAGCCAATGATGGCATCGGCCCAGACGGCGCCGCCCTCCCTCCCTCGAAGTACCGGCAACGGCAACGGCAACTCCTTCTACGCCAATTCCACTAACCCCGGCGCGCCAATTCCGCGATCATCCCTCACGTCCTTTCCTTCGTCGTCGCGTTCCGGCTCAGAAATGTCGCAAGCCTCTCGCCCCTCGCGCTCCCCGCAGCCCCCGCCCGGTATCCCCTCAGAGACTGATCGCACGTCCAACCCCAGCTCCAAGAGCAAGACAGCCTCGACAGGCGTCTCTTCACAACACAGCTCACTTTCCGGAGGGCCTCGTCGCTATGCCCCAAGTTCTCGCCCCCAGCGCAGGCTGCGCTCGCAGTACCCGCGGGGCAACACAGAGAACCACGTTGAGTACATTCTAGTCGCATCTTTCGACATTGACCGCGGCCCTGTCATGGAACACCAATACCCTGTAGCCATCACCGGCGACGAACACATGCTTGCTGAGCTCATGCTTCCCGACCAGGCCCACGTGCGAAATCAAGACTGGACCATCTTTTTCCTTCACAAGGATACAAGCCAAGAGGAGGACGACGCCGAACGTCAGGCTAAAGAGGAGAAGAAGAACCGTCGGAGGCGAAAACGTGACCGCGCAAAGGGGATTATACATGAATCGGATGATGAGGACGACGACGATGCCGACCTAGACGAGGACTGGGAAGATGACATGTCCACCGACAGCGAACCTGAGGGTGGTGAGGGGCCGCCGCTAATCTACGTTCTGAATCTCGTCAATACGAAACAAGATAAGACAGTAAAGCGAGGCGCCGTCGTGAAAGCGATGGCGATATGCACCCGGCATCCATTTCTGCATATATATAAAGTGAGTATCAGCAAACATTGTCCAAATCCTTTCCTTACTAACTCGACACAGCCACTTCTGTTACTAGCGTTGGAAGAATACTTCAAGTCGCCGGTGCCCGAAACGCTATCTATGCTATTTAATGCGGTTAATGAGATGGACCTGTCACTCATGCCGAAGCTCAGCCTCCTGGAGAGACACCTTCTCCAGGCCAGCGACAACAAGGACCTGTTCGTTGAAAAGTTTGAGCAAATGATTCAGATGCGAATCGCAGAAGACCGGGGTGAAGATGTCGCAGACCAGCCCTTTGACGCCAGCAGGAGTCCGCCAAAACCACCAGGCATATTCCGGTCTGGAACCAAGGCGCATGTCGAGGGCCAAGCCATGTACGCCGTTCCCCGAGATACTCACGAGTTTGAGAGCAAGGTCATGTACAAGGGCATCCCAATCCCCATCAAAGTGCCTGTTGCCATCATGCCGGAGACAGTTGGCGATTTCTCCCTTATCAAGCTCATACAGAACTTTTCCGACTCTCACGCTAAATCTCCTCAGTCATTCCCCCTACATCCACACTTGACCACCAATGGCCCCAACACGCACCCCATTATCGTTCTCGTCAATGCTTTGTTGACGCAAAAGCGTGTTATCTTCCTAGGGTATAATATGCCCTCGGGCGACGTAGCGGAAGCCGTTCTCGCAGCTTGTGCGCTCGCGTCAGGTGGCGTCCTCCGGGGTTTCACAAGGCACGCCTTCCCCTATACCGACCTGACCAAGGTCGATGACCTTCTGAATGTCCCCGGCTTCATCGCTGGTGTAACGAATCCAACATTTGAGCATCACCCAGAATGGTGGGATTTGCTATGCGATTTGCCCAGCGGGAGGATGAAGATCAGCTCCAAAATCGAGCCTGCGCCCGTGACGGAAGGGCTGATGTACTTCCAGCAACAGAACCCCCAACACGCAAATTTGGTCAGCGGTGCAAGTTCCAGCAGCAATGCATCCTCCAATGATCTCACTGGCGACGTGGCGTTCATGTTGGATATATCTCGGAGCATCGCTTCGAGGGCAGGCGAGCGGGTTATACGTGCCAAATGGCGGGACTGGGTTGTCAAGTTCACGCGCATCGCAGCTGCCTTCGAAGAGAGTGTTTATGGTGCCAGCGCCTTGTACATTGGCAGCGATGAGCATGAAACTACAACGTCCGGGGTGAGCGGGCACGGCTACGTGTGGTGTGACGAGCCATCCAAAGCCAAGGAGTTGGCCGGAAACGTGACGAGAATCGAGGGGTGGAGAAACACGAGGAGCTACTACAGCTTTATCCAGGTGAGTCAGTCTATGCAAACTAGGGGGGTGTCGGCTTGCTAATTTACTACAGGATGTTGCGCAGCTTTATACTGTTCGTCCGCTCAAAGGACTTGACCTCCACCACATGCACGACCGCCTCCGGACGCAGCGTCTCAGCCCGATGCAGAGTCGAGAGGTGTACCTGGCATTTGCCAAGTACGTTCACTCGTACGACGAGATCTGCCTCCTGCTCAGTGTAGCACCAGAGTCACACGCCGGACTATTTTACATCGCGCTCGGGCTATTCCACCGGGACCGCGATGTGCGCATCAAGACGGCGGACCTGCTTGAGCGAATTGGCGAGCACGAAGCTGGTCAACACTGGTGGAGGGCGCTGAGCCGGTTTGAGAAGCTCGCCTACATTCGTATCAAGCGGGAAGCAGAGGTGGAAGCGCCTGGTAGGCCGAAAGAGACGGGCGCATTTGGGGGACTGGATAAGCGGATCAGTTAAAAAAGTGGGGTTCTGAGATCGAATGAAGGAACGAACACGGGATGGCGTTCTGGTTCAATTGGTTGGTTTACATGTCCGTGTCTCCATCGTGTGATACGGCTATGGCCCGAATGATAGGATGAGGTCAATGAGTTATGGCAGATGCGGCCCGTACCAGCACAGATAGGCGGCTGGATTGGAATTTTGAGCTGGTTTTGGTGCCCCAATATATTTCTGTGAGCTCACTTGCCGCACCACGCCCCCTCCCCGAATCCTACGCTCAAAGACCTAAATGCTTAGCCGCGTGGTCAACATGGTCATCGCTGAAGGTCGCCATGAAGTAGTACGAGTGGTCGTAACCCTGTCACAGTCAGATTCATCTCTACACGTTCATCACGAGAAATAAACTTACCTCCTGATACCGCAGTATAAACCCCTCCACACCAGCCTCGTTGGCCGCCTTCTCAAAGTTCTCGGGAAGAAGCTGGCCTTGCTTATAAAAGTTATCCCCCGTCCCCACATCCACCAACATATTAACATACTTCCCCTTCCACTTCCCAATTAGCTCCGTCGCATCATGCGCCTTCCACTTCTCGCGATCTGGCCCCAGATACCCCGTAAACGCCTTCTCGCCCCACGGACACAAACTCGGGTTTGCAATCGGCGCAAATGCCGAAACGCTCTTGTACAGTCCCGGGTTCTTGAGATACAGCGTCAACGCTCCGTGACCGCCCATGCTGTGTCCTGTAATCGAGACGCGTGTTCCATCAAGATACTGTCCCAGCTCAGCGTCCGAGAATAGCGCCGAGGGGAGTTCCTTCGTGATGTACGTCTCCATGTTGTACGTGCCAGCAAAGGGGGCTTGTTCGGCGTTGATGTAAAAGGAGGCAGCCTCGCCAAAATCCCAGGAGTCTTTGTCCCCGGCCAGGTTGAGGCCCCGCGGGGAGGTGTCTGGGTAGATCACGGCGAGGCCGCGACGGGATGCGCCGTGTTGGAAGAAGCCCTTCTCGGAACAGTTCTCGGGGGAGCAGGTCAGGCCGGAGAGGTAGATTAGGACAGGGAC
>Ga0247760_1002129_pt1 | contig 15937 bp, 16 predicted proteins | sample UWRJL171409R4_FD_179936 | JGI IMG/M metagenome (GOLD analysis project Ga0247760, IMG submission 179936) | Plant litter microbial communities from Arlington Agricultural Research Station in Wisconsin, United States - UWRJ-L171-409R-4 | ecosystem: Environmental > Terrestrial > Plant litter >... | reverse complement strand
GGGGGGTGGGGGGAAAAGGGGGATAAAGAGGGCGGGGGCGACAACCCAGAACAGGTCAAGTGTTAGTTCCTGTTGCAGAGAGAGGCAAGCGTGATCACATCGCAGTTGCTGAAATGGGACGGAGATGCAGATGTGGTGTTGCACTGCAGGTTGCTTGGATTTTCTTCTTCTTTCGTTTTCGGTCTTTCCCCTCATCTCTCTGCTGGTTCAATTCTTGCGCGGCAGTGGGTGAGTGAGGCCAGTGAAGGTGAGTGGGGAAAAGCCTCAAACCAAACATGCCAGTGCACAAGTGCAACTTCACATCGTTTGGTCTGTCTGTGATAGTTACCGAGGTACGAAGATCATGCAAAACATCCTAGCTGATGAGACGGAGAAAAAAAAGGTCTAGACCCGGGAAACTCCTTAAAAAGCAAATCCTCGGCAAGAATTGCCCAAGCGGCGGTGAGACAAGAGAGGAACAAAGAACAAAACGTTAGGGCGTGAGCTGGCGCCACGCGGGACACGGTACACGGGGGGGTCAAGCTAAGGTCATCTGGACCAACAAAAATTCCTTGGTTGTGTTGTTGTGTGTGTGTGTGACGAGAAAACGTTCCGACACTCTGGGTCCGAAGTTTGCGCAACTCCGGAGAGTCTAGACCAGATTCTTCCGCAAAGTTACACTATGTACTATGTCAATGTGTGCACCAAGCACTACACTAACTAGACTACACCATCCCTCTCACCATGCCACGCCACGCCACCGCGGACCCGAAAAAGGGAATAACGGAAAACGGAGCGGAGACACAAAACGAAAACTTGGAAGCGAGGGAGTGGGGTAGGTAGGATGGCGTCCACCCAGCCCGGCTTGGTAAAAAATTTTATTCCTTGGGACCAACCGATGGGTTGGCTGTTCGAGACTCTTCTCTCGCCTAGTAATTTAATATCCCAATAGGCCCGATTGTTGGCTACGCGGGTTGTAGCATTGCACATGGGAACAAAATTCCATGGTCACGGTCCATGGGAACATGGGAGAATCAGGTCATCAGCCAGGCGGGTGGGAAGGAACAAAAAGGAAAATTGAAACCAAACTGGGACAGGCGTCCCGCCGCCTCGGGTCGTCGGGCGGTGAGAGAGAAGAGATGTCTCGAGGAAGGAATGCCCCTACCCGTCTTTGCCACTGTGCCACGACGGAGCGTGAGCAGTAATGTAGTTAACTAGCGGACCTGTGTAGGGGAGGGAGTTACGGAAAACCAGCCCCCATTTCTGGGCCCTCAGAAGCTGAGTCGGGTCGGAACAGGGTGTGACGTTTCTGAGTCGTCCTTTCCTGATTTTTGTCTCGGCAGTTTTTGGGGCCCGGCATTTCCATTGGCACTGACCTCTAAGAACTGTGCGTTTCTCCTTGCTTGATCTGGCATCCCGAAAAGAAAAAAGAAGATGAGACCGCGTCCGGTCGGGAAGGGCTGAAAGCTGTGCGCTAGCTAGTTGAAGCACCAGCCACTGACAGACCCAGATCAGGCCACACCGAGCACCCTTGCCTCCCAGTCTGGAGTTGTGTCTCCCTTGGTGAACACAATTACGAAGTACGGATAGCCTCCGATGCGGGTACACGGAGAAATCCGTACCAGCCTCAGGATCACAAAGAAGAACCACCAACAAACAAACCACAAAGAAGGAAAGAAAAAAAAATAAAAACACAGATCTCCAAAGTGGACCCAGCGCTCCCGTGCACGTACCCCAAAATCGGCCAGCTGGCGCTGATCCCAGCACTGAGCGGCACGGGACCCTGTCCCTAAAGTAGGTAGCGTCCGCAACGGTTTTTTTTTGTTGATGTTGACAAGGTTTTGTCATCAGCCGTATCACAGGAGAACATACAACGCACAGTTTAAACCTCATTTTGGACATGATTCCGACCTGAGAGAATGAGACCACATTGTAGAGAATGCTTACCGTCTCGGAAGACCCACAGCCTTTTTCCCTTGGAACGCTTGGGACTTCGTTGGCTTTTTGGTGGTACCCGCAGCTCTGAGAGTCCACCCACCCGAGGAGGTGGAGAGCAAGAAGGATTGGGTGTGGGTGATCAGCGGCCTGGCGACCCAAGGGAGCGGATCGCCCCTTCAATGTCAGACCAAGCGCCAATCATGCCAGAGCCATCTGATACTGAGCCAGTAATTGGTCTGCCACTAGGCACAACATAAATCACCGGCGCAAAATAATCATGCGGCATGGCCGACTCGGACACTTAGAGGGAAAATCGATCGTATTTTCTTGGGATTGGATGACAGCCTACAGACCCTGAACCTGGACCGAGATGAGCGACGAGAACTGGTAATGAGCCAGAAACAGACCAGTGACAACGTAACAGTCGTTCTGAAGCCTTACCAGACCCCTTGTCCAATTTCCGAATCTTGTCCTTCCACAAATTTAAGCCGCCAAATCTGCTGAGACTGCCACCGACCGCCTGTCCAGTAACGAAAAACGAATCCATTCCGTGCCTCCTCCACCTTGCATTTCGGCCTAAATTCCTTCGGCAGATGCTATCCTGCTCCTTTCCGCGCGGCACTTCCCTACTTGCCTCCCGTCGTGGAATGCAGTTCGTAGCTGATTCGTAGCCAGTCGTGCTCTCCGGTCGGATCGCTCAACAAAATCCGCGCCGTCGTTACCAATAGAGCTTGATTTCCTCCGCCAATCGTGCCAGTCTGAGAGGGACCGAATGTTGATGCAAGCCTCGCTGTGTCTAGATGCAATGGTCGTAGGTGGGCGAATGATTCCCGTTGTCGTGATCGCGTATGAAGTAAAAAGTTGGAAGGCATATGGGTACCAACGCCAGGTTGAGCGGTCGTTTCATTAGTCGTACGTGGCGGACACGGCGTGAAGAATGATGGGAAGAACTCGACCGCAAACGCTTGGTAATATAAATGCTCTCTCAAAATTGTGCTGTGGGTTTAGGGGAAGGGTGTGTCATGACGTGAATGATATCGTATGCTGGGGATGGCGAAAGAATGCGATGGATATGGAAGAAATGAAGTGATATCGAAAACTGAGTCGAAAACGAAACCCCGAACAGGTCTCTCAGGCCAGCTCGCCAGATTCGAGTTTTGATACGCAAGCCCGCCAGGGGAACGTTAACCTGTCAGGAGTATCCCCTGCCATTGCGGTCGGTACTGAAAACAACGTCTGCGGCCAATGTCACTTGAGTGTCAACTCTGCGATCTTGGCCTGGACGCTCTTCCAGACCTCTGGGTCCGGTTCCGGTTCGACTCTTTTAGGCTTGAGCCGCTCGCATGAAGCGCAATTCCGATGCTTGCACTGGGGACAAGCGGCGTCTTCTGAAGGCGGTTCCGAGTAGACGGTCTTACAATCGTGGCATCGGTAGTGACCTACTTTGCTTCCCGGCGCGTCACCCGGATATCCGTACGGGAATTTGTCTTTCTTGGCACTGTGACGAGCGTTAGTTTACCGTGACAACCTCGCAAGGAAGAACAGAAGCTTACGGATCCCGAGGACAATCCGTGCAGCGGGTGTGTGAGCACCCTTCGCATGTCTTGTTGTGAGGAGTGAAGAGCTTCTCGCATTGGCAGCAATTGCGCCTGACACGCTGGCGAGGTTTCCGGTGGATGAGATCCTGGCCGCCCGTCTTAGCCGGCCGCTTGAGAACAACCTTCTTATCCGACGGGTCCCAGTCCGGGATGATGGGCGGGTTGTCGGCACGCTCCTTGAGGATGGCAGCACGCTTCTTGCGGCTCTCTTCCCGCTCGGCATCGGTCCTCTTGGGCGGCACGCGGGGGCATTGCTTGCAGCGAGGATGCTTGCACTTGAGGCATTCCTTGGCGACTCCGAACGAAGAGTTGCAGACATGGCATTTACGATGCACACGCATTTTGATGGGCTTCTCGACACGCAAGACATGACCCTCGGTCGAGTGCCACTCGCTGGCCTTGAGCTCGACACCATAGAGCTCGCCGAGCTTCTTCGCACGCTCAGCAAAAATCTGCGCTCTAGGGATCTTCTCGGGCTCGGGAGAAGCGCCGTCTTCCTTCTTGGGTTCGACAGGAATAGTTTCCCTGCAGCTAGAGTTAGCCATCAAAAACATGGGATGACAGATCAAACCACTGGTGGCTAGCTGAGCCGTTGATGGGACGGAGGGAAATCAATTACCCAGTAACTTCCGGTGCGGCAGCAGCAGACGTACTGCCCTTGGAGAGCAGCGTCGATCGTCGACGGTCGGCTTTTTTCAGAACCGTCTTGACCCTTGTAAGTAGCTTCTCAATACCCTTCTCCTTCTTGTCCTTGGGGACCGGCGGTCCCTCCTGTGCGGGTGAGCTCATGATGTCGAAGGGTCCGAGTGTTGTTGGGATGGTTCTCTTGACGGGATAAGGTCAGATGTCGAGGGAGGCGAGAGGGCAGGTTGAGCTGGGTCAAAAAAGCAATTGGGCGGCTCGAAACAAATGTGGAGGGCGGAGTGAGACCCAAGAGAGCGTTCCCGGGGAATGATATGTAAATGCTGATGGGGCGTGGGCAATCGAGGGCGTCGATTGGGAGAGAGGCGCTGTCGGTCCAGGCGCGCGGGAAAACCGTCGGTCTGGTCTGAACCAGACGGTGCAGTGCCAATGAAACACGCCCAGTCGATCCTAGGCGGGCTGTTGACAAATGCGTCACAGAGAGAGGCCGGCTTCTCTCTCTATCCCAATTAACTTGACAGCGGGCGACAACGCCGTCTGCTTGCTGCCGAGCTTTGTCGATTGTCGCTGGGTGATGGCGAGCGGTTTTGGGGGGGCCGCTGCTCGGTGGTCTGGGGAAAGGGGAAGGAAAAGAGGAGAGCAATGTGGATGGACGGGCGGGAAAGGGAGAAGAGGAAAAGCGGAGACGCTGCAAGCCTGCGAGGGCTGGTGTGGCCGGCGAAGCTAGCCTGGCGAACCTGGCACGCCTGTCTGCAAGAGGAAACGCACCTGGGAGCAACAACACCACTGAAGCCCGCAGCGGTGGCAGCGACGCCTGGTGGGAAACGAGGAGGGTGCAGCACGCTAGCGATAGCGTCGACAGGTCTGGTATGGTCCTGATCCAATTGTGGAGCACGGGGCAGCGCCAGTTCAGAAGTCCGCCATGCCCCAAAGGTCGGGAGCCGTCCACCGCTTATCAATAGCGCCTGCCCGACCACTTGCGCCGTCGAGTATGATTGCCTGATTTTCTTTTCTATTTTCTACCCCGAGCTCGACGGGATCGCTGTGACATGGATGCCGGTCGACAGATGTCGGGTGTGTTTGGTCGTGTTGCTGTGCCTCTGACGGGCCCGCCCTGATGGGTAATGTACTCGCGCGGTAGCACGCAGTGGTGCAAGACAAAGCAATGTTGGCCCCCGGAGTCACGGCGCTGGGAAGTCCCAATTGCTCGGGTGGGTTTTGCGAGACAGACAGGTGGCTCCTGCTTTTAGGCGAGCAGCCAGGGAGTAGGGACTGCGGAGCCAGCGGATGCAAGGAGTGGCCAGTCATGACATTCGCCTCCCTGTTGGAATTCAGCAAGGACCCATCCACCCGCCGCGGATTGGACAGACGACTTGCGGGGGTCTCCATCCCTGCTCTGTGACAGTCCAAACTGGAAAGTCGCCCGGTCTCCCAGTTCGCAAGCCAGACCCACTACAGGACAGCAACGAACCAGTCACATTCGTTAATGGGGCCCGCATAATTCTGGCGTCTCCTCTTTTCCTCGTTCGCCTCCAGTTTCTTTTACGCTGATCTTCTGGCCCGCCGTTCTGGAAAACTGTATCGGCCATCGACGGGTGCAAGTGGGCTCGGGCTACCACCCTTGAAACGTCCGTACGCAGTGCCTACGCTTTCCGGGCTCCCGCCTGCAGTTGAGATATCCAGCCTGAAGCAGACGCAGCAGGACGAATACGCAGAACGCTGCAGCACGAGGAGACCGAGCGTCAGGATGAGCGTGGGAGAGCGTGGGAAACGCAGGGTGCGTGATCCTTGGCACAATCATCCGACGTTAGCGCAGACAGCAGACAGGTCTGTGTCGAACACTCCGTACTTTGTGATGGTTTGTCATGTCGTGGAATTGGCGACGCAGAAAACAAACGGGACCGACTCTAAAAAAATCGAGAAGGCTACCTGAAGCTACGGGCGTGTCACCTGGCCGTCATCCCTTCGACAGTGATCTGAACCCCTCACTTGAGCGCTGAGTCTTTGTGCTGCCAGTGCGCGCGATGCGGACAAGCCGACTTGCCGACCGACATTGTCGCTCCTGCGCGATGGCCGTGTCAGCGCTGCGAGTGGCTCCAAGAAGCTGGGCTGTGAGGTGATGCGTCGTCGTTGGCGCCGTCCTCGTGCCATTCATTGCCAGACATCCAGGTCGGTCGGGAACCGACCCCCCGATGGCCTCCCCGGATAAAGACCTTCGGTGCGGGATTTAGCGGAGTCTGACCAATATTGCAGCGTTTCTCAACCGCGTGCGACTTGACACGTCGTTGCGGCAGCGAAGAAACGTATCATCGGCATCAGCAGTATATTGGACCCAGCAAACGGTCCCCAGTCTCACTGCAGCCTGCATCGTGCACCGGGAGGCAACTCGGCATGACTTCCGTGACCCTCAGTGGAGCGCGTAGCATTCGAACCAGCGAAACGGTTCTTCCCCGCTGCTTGAGGAGGAGCTTGGGGAGCTGAGGAGCTGAGGAGCTGAGGAGCGAGGTTCCTCGGCTCGGGCTATGCAAGCTCATCTCACAGTACAAGGTCATGTTCAATTGGAAACATGCGATTGAACCCAGAGACTTGAGTCCGGGTCGACTCATCAATGAAATGGTTCCATTTCGTTTCAAGATGAGCGCTTCAATGCGAGCCCGATACCAAGGGCCCGTTATACTGGGCTCCAGCATGGAACAACCCTGACGGGGGCCGCTGGAACTGGAATACTTCTCGCGGCCCAGGCCCAGGCGCAGCATGAAGCCGCCGTCCCAGACTCAGATGTGCTAATGCATAACTATCAACCAATGCCTGGGCGCTACGCAAACGGCGCTGGGCGGGAGGGACCGCCCATCCACTGGACCAGACTGCTGGAAACTCAGACGCCACCGGTGATTACTGAAAGCAGTCGTCCGTCACAAGATAATTTATTCTCGGTGGTAACTAAAGTTATGGCCTGACTGGGGCCCAAGCTCTGCGACCTCTCGAAAGAATGAGGGAGGATACTCCGTAGGTGTGGCAGAAAACGGATGCCTCTGGCCAGCCCCAAAGAACTGAGCCACCGACACGGCCGACGGTATCAATGAACCAAACTGTCGGGTCACAAACACCCCTCCTCCTCGCCCTTTTTTTTCACCGCTCCGCAAACGCTGACCACTCGCCCGACCACACCTTTTCGGTAGCACTGAGGGCTTGAGCCATTCTCGCTGTCTGATTGGCGGGTTTACGCAGCCACCGCATAACCTGTTGCTACCACGTCACCGTCACAACGAGAGGACAGGAGGACCTTTCAATTAGGCAGTTGGTGCATTCCACCCTCTCGTTCTCATAAGATATACCGACATGCTGGGTTGATAGAAAATTCGACGGCCTCATTCCGGCATTTTGTTTCAGTCGCTTATAGCATGGCAAGGCACACGCAAGCATCATCCTGCTTCCGTCGAAAAGCACACAAAGCGTGTGACACGGCCTCCTCATCAGCGACCAGCTTGTCACGCTTGTCAGTGTTCTGTCAGGGCTGCATCACCGACCGGTGTGGCACCGAGTTGTCACAAAAGTCGCAACCCCGCACGCAGGCAAGACAAAGTCGTCACTGCCATCCTCGACCTTGGCCGAAGCTCCCCGATCAGCCCTTGTCTGGCGGGACGCACTGGCCAGGCGAAGATCTGGAGGGCGGGAATCGCGTCAACACCCCTCCACGCAACCGAATCAGGAAGGAGTGTGAGTGGGGGCCGTCAAGCAACATGCACCCTTTCAATTCCCCTGGAGTCAGATGCTCGTTTTGGTCCCTCGGAGTTTTTTTCTGCCTCTCCTGATTGACTGCCGCTGGTTTCTCGTTGGCGGTGCAGCACTTCGAGCGGATCCCCGGGGCACTTTGTGCAAATCCCCCGTGCCTCCAACCGCAGTCCACAGCCAATGAGATTGGGATGCGGGGCCGCAGGCGCTGCACAATTCGGGTTTCCTGCTTCCCCGAGCCCTGATCGTCGAAGTCTGCCAACTCGCAGAGACAGGCAGACTGGAGAATCGGAATGGGGTGTTGACGAGATTCTCTCCCTCCAGGTTCGCATTCCCGCTGCAACCCTGTCGAGAAAAAAAAATAAAACGGCTTTTTCTTTCCAGAGCAAGGCCAAAAAAAAAAGAAACGGTATTCGGAGACCGGTAACGAAGACGAAAAAGCAATGAGGATGGGGAGTTGGGAGATCAGACCAGCCCAACAAGCAAAAGTGGAGATGCGGAGGGGCCTAGCCCTAGTTTGCGTTGCGCTGCTGGCCCCCGGTGCTGAGCGGGCCCTCCCGTCCGCTTTCCCGCCCAGAGCTCCATTGACTGTTTCTTCATCAGTCTCTACCAGACTGGATCGTGCAAGTCTCGTCCATCGATGCTATCTGCTGCGTATTCGGAGTAGTGCAGATAAAAGTTAGGAGTCCCGAATCTACCGACCTGGGTACTTTGTAGATTGTCTTGACTCGCACGGGTAACGACCGGGGCCTGGGACCCGAGGATGGGGAGGCACAAAATTTCCGAGACATCAGCAACCTAGTGCTCCGGATGGCGAGGCGAGAGCTGGAATTCGAGTCCGTGACGCAAAATCAGGCGACATCCCCTCCGAAATGGCTCCTTGCGAGCGACCGTCGTTGCATCTTGTTGGGAATAGTAATAAAGGAAATCGAAGGCCAAAGTTCAAGGCGTACGAGCAAGGGGGATGAAACTCCACCTCCGGCAGCCGGAACATGCGGCCCCACCGCTTGTTCCGGCTACGGTTTGTGGAGGGTAAAATACTAGGGTATGCCAGCCAGAGATCCACAACTGGCGGCACAGAGCCGTCGCTGCCGGCATTCCCTGAACGGCAACGAGAACATACGTGATGCCGATTATGCTGACAATGATATTTCGGTGGTGTTTTCGACACCTTATTTACGGGGCGGCTTCTATTTCTCCTTCGTGTTCGACAATCTTGATAGCTGATCAAGGTTGGAATACGGCAAATGATGAACCTGGCTCGTATGGGACACGCCTGCCACAGCTAAGGAGCAGCTTCCTCCCACGGGGAGACGAGGTTTCTTGCCGCTAACTCGGTTTTCGGACGGAAATACTTCGTAGTATCAACGGTGGGTTTCGGGTCCGCTTCTGAGATGTGTCTGTCACGGCACGTACGTCTCGTTCCCACTCCATCTTCTCGCCAGGGCTCGATTGCCCAGCAGAGACATTGTCTGCGGGTGCTATTCAGGGTTTCCCCGTCTCTCGGGTGGTTGGTTCGAAAGAGACGCCAGGGATTTCTCGCCTGGTATAAGTAATTTTTCGATACTTGACTACCAGGTGTCCTGTTGACGTCATGCTCGAACTGGGACCGCAGCTTAACTTCTTTCCAGACGCTTGACTGTTCCGTAAATCAGATGCTTCCCCCTCCTATAAGCTCCGCTTGGAGGTAACGGCGGGGCTCTATAACGAAACCGAGTGTGAGAAGTCTCCAATTTCCTTGCGGTAAGTGGGCAAGCCGGTATGGGGGGGCTGCTAGGGCGTGGCTCGACTGCCAATTTCCGATAGTTCCCAAGTATCATGATTTGATCTCTAATTGGGGCGTCTGTGAAGCTGACGATGTCATCACGAAATATCTTCGTCCTGCTCTCCGTCTCAGCGGTTCTTGCATCGGGTAAAGCAAAGGAATGTAAATTGTTCCTGCTTTGGCCGTTCAAGGGAACCAAGAAGGCCCCCAAGTCTATGTTTCTTGCCCTCAAATAGCTTGGAAACGTTCTTTTCAGGTTGTGAAGACCAGTCCAACGACACCCTTAGGTCATGTCTCGAGTGCGTCAGCACGGCTGCACTCTTGGGGGCTCCAGGCATTCAGGCAGGCCTCATCAACTCCATTCCATGGAATATGGTGAATATGCAGTCAACCAACAGACCCCACGAAACCGAAACCACAGGGTGTCCAGAGGAAAGGGCCTTCGAAAGCTCAAGGTTGTTATCCTAGACCAGATTGTGCTGCATACTAGCTTCCTACAATCTTCTATGTGGTACTCCCCGTGCCTCCGCGACACATCTCGGACCTGAATTGTCTTTCTGGATCTACGAGAACACATATCGCAGCTGAGTTAGACGCTAGTAGTCGTTCATGCCCGGTCGACTATACCGGTATTTTTTCTCACATAGGATCATTATTGGGAACCGCATGGCGTTGGTGGCAAAACAGCAGAGATATCACTACCTCAGTCTAGAGTTCCGGACTTCACCGCCGGCCCCTCTCCCCCCGGCTCCAGTTTCGGTGGAATCTGTAGTAGGCGTCATGCCAACCCTCAGAAAAGAGCGAGGGCTGTTTCAAACCAGATGGGCAGAGTGGCAATCTGACAGTGAGTCCATACAATGGAGGGCAACGCTGGGGACTGGGAGGATAATAACTAGAAGATCGACACTTGCACCTAGGTACTGACTGCTGTGTCCTCCAAGCATACCATACTAAGACTTGGATGATGATACACAAGGAGTACGGGTCTTGTCCTGCCACTGGGGCTCTACTTGCCATGTTGCGAGCACCGCCGGGGTACCCAAATTCACTAAGACAAGCCGTGTGAGTGGAATGGATTTAGACTGCTACGACGTGTCAACTTAGGCAGGCATCAATATCTGACCTCCACCGAAAGCAATCCCACCTTTGGTTCGATTGCCAACGACTGTGGAGACCAAGCCAGCTTGGTGGCTGCCCCAGAGTATGACCTCTCAGTGGAGGAAGATATTTGTCTTGTGAATCCAAAGCTGTTTATATCGGGAAAAACACCCGCTCAACGGCCTATCAAGTAAGTCCCACCTCAACAATCTTTCGGGGGACGTCGATGGCAGCTGGGACGACAGGCTTGGGGTGGTCCCAAGCCAGCTCCTCCACAACCCAAAAGTGTTCAATTCTCGACCAAAAAGATCCTAGTCGATAATAGCACTGAAACTTGCAAGTGCAATAGCATTTAGTGTTGATGTTGTTTGGATTTAGGGCGTCTCGGGGGTGGGTAGTGCGGGCAATTTCGGCTGCTCGGATCATCCTCGGAAGGAGCCGCCATGCCTGACTCGAACAGCGACGCGAAGAAACATCTCCAGAACACGTCTCTACACACCTTACAGGTAAAAGCGACGGAAAATCAACGACGGATTGCATTCCATCCTTGCTAGAGACATTTCCCTTCATCAAGAAACTCTACACCTCCCTATAATCGACTGTGCAAGCCCATCTGCACAGCCAGACGCACCCTCCCCTCGGTTTCCGCAAATTCCTTTATGCAGCAAGGCCTGACCGAATCTTCCAACCGCGATATCCAAAAAACCCACCTCTCCTCCCCATCTCTCCAACATGGCCCCCTTCGCTCCCAGCCAGACTCGTCAGATGGCCTCCCTCGGACCCGCTCTCGCAGCGGCTCTCCAGGTTCGAGCTTCTCGCCAGAGCCAGGCCATGGTGTTGACGCCCATGAACTCGATCACATCTTGGGACGATTGAGCTTCTCCCATGGCTCCACCGCCGGTCCGAGACCTCCTGCCGGCCAACGTATTCTGGAATATGAGAACGAAGTAGCGAGCTCTCAAAGACAATCACCTCGCCCAGTGCATGGTTTTACTGTTGTCAAGAGCTGCGGTGCCCCATCCAGCAGCGTCCAGCTGTCTGAATTTCCCAATGGTGCGTTTTTTCGGATGCCACTACCGCCATCCCTGCTGACCTCATCTTCTAGAAATTCTGACGCATATCATCTCGCATCTCCATCCCGATTCCCAGGGGGCCGTTTCCCTCGTGTCAAAGCGCTTTTATGCCCTCGTCACTACCCCCTACGCGTGGCGCACAGCCTTCTTGCGCTTCTTCCCGGGTCACGACGCCCTGGTTGCCTCGCGGAAGACGGGGCTGCTGCAGAACGGCGAGAGCGGGGAAACAGATGTTATACGGTCAGAGTCCCGTCATTTCACACGCCTCACCTCGCTGGCCTCGTGGCGGAGTGAATACCTTCTTAGGACCCGCCTGCTGCGGAACGTGGCTCGCGGCAAACCTGGAAACATTGGGTCATCGATGCGTTCGAGCCAGTCTGGGAAGAAGGCAGGCGCTGTCCTGACGTACAATTCAAAGCTCCCTTGGGTCATTACGAACATCCATGCCTTGTTTACTGGCGGTGGAAAGAAGGGGCCACGCGCCATCCACGGCGCCTCTAGCCTCGGAATCGCCACCGTGAGCGATCCCACGACTGGCAAGATCGAGAAGTTTGGTTTGGATGATCCATTCTGCTTCGCCCAACTCGATGAGTTGTTCCCAGACCTTGAATACTTCGGGATTGCGGATGGCCCGGCAGCTGTGCCGAATGTCATGGATGTCAGTCAACCGTATGGGATGGTTGGTGGTGAAGGTTTCCCCGGAGGTCGTGTCTACTATCGTGCGATCGGAGAAATCCGAGGCCGGTACCTAGGTCGGGACAGTTCCATCATCGACATGACACCCGAAATCCCCAAGATTCCCGAGCTCACCGAGGCCGTCTGTTCGGTCTGGATTGCCAAATCCTCAAACGTACCATCCATGACTCAGTCAATGGTTGGTATCTTGACTGGTTCGTCGCTAGGTGTTGTGACGAGCTATGCCATTAGTTCTGACTCTTCCGGTCCTCGGTTCTCCAATGGAGACATTACGGCACGCTGGGTCCTCAGTCCTGGCGTGCCCATCATTGACATCAAGGTTGATGAGAGCTACAACCAGAAACGCAAGTCTCTTGGGCGTATTTGGGCTGTTGCTCTCAACGCTCTGGGTGAGGTCTTCTATCTCACCCAGCCCCCTATGGCACCACTTGCGCGCGCAAAGGCAGAGCACGCCCTCAGGGAGGCGTGGAACACCGGCTGCACTGTGCACTGGGAGCTCGTTGAGGGGACTCGCCGCACCGCAAGACTTGATGAGATGGACAAGAACGCCCTCCGCGGCTCGTACTCTCCCCGATCACCAAGTAACTCGATGGGTCTCTGCAGGGAGCAGATCATTGCCGAGTCTAAGGAAATCGAGAAGTTTTTCCGACATGAGCCCGCCTTTTTCCGCAATGCGTGCGAAGGCTGGGACATGCGTCGGAAGCTCGAGGTTGACTTTGGAGGTGGTGACGAAACCGGGGTTGGTGAGAGCATTTTCGTCATCACTTGCGGTCATGACCAGGGCGAACGGGCTTCGCTGCGTAGGCTCGTCAGAGGCAACGTATTGAGCGCTGCGACTCCAGTGGGCATCTCGACACCAATCCCGCCGCCCGAGGTTCATGTGCCACCTTCGATCTTTGGTGGACCCCAGATGCCAGCTCCGAGCCAGCCTCCAGGAACAGAGGGGTCTAACACCCCTTGTCTCAGCGGGGAATGGCGATGTAGTGAGTATTCTCTCAAGTGCCTCGGCGCTGGGGAGATTACAGCGACTGCAACTGATATGTCAACATTTGCTCTGATGGCTGCTTTCGAGGATCCACTTCACTCAGGCTCCGAGGTTGCTATGCCCAACCCGCCGACTCCTACGTCGAAACATGCAACGGGTGAGATTCCTGGTAGACGGGCTCGTCTACTCGGTGTTGGTACGAGTACCGGCGCAGTCATTGTCTGGAACATGAGAGACACAGCATCGGGTCCAGTTGTGAATCCCGTGAGGGTGATTCAGACAGATTCGCCCGAAGTATCCTGTTTGGCTATTTCTGCCCTCTATCTTGTGCATGGAGGCAGCGATGGCCTTGTTCAGGCGTGGGATCTCCTTGCTTCATCCTTGGAACCTATTCGAACCCTCAGTGCAAAGTCTTCTGGCCGCATCCCGCGGCATATCTTGAACGCGAACCCTGCACTACGTGATGCGAACTACTCGGCTGTCGGTGCCATCTTCTTGGATCCTGACCCGACTGCTTTGCGAGGAGTTTTGTCGTTTGGTACTTTTGTTCGCTTTTGGACGTATAGTTCCTCAGCACAGGTGCCAGGCCGCAAGCGGCGTCTCCGCCATTCAGATATCCATGGCCGCCTGGCTTCTCGTCGTCTCAGCGGTGCCGTGTCGGGTTATATTGCTGCCGAGGAAGCTGAACTTCGATATCAACAAGAGCACCGCTCGCGTGAAATTGAGCGTCTCCGCAAGAGATTTGGCGTTGGTCTTGGTGACTTGACAGAGGAAGAAGCCATTCGCTACGCGCAGCTCATTTCGGAAGAGTCCTATCAACAGGATGAACAGCGGCGTTTGAGCGCGAGTGATACCGGCTCTGCTGGGGAGATTGGAGAGACGGGCTCGTCAACTGGCAGCATTGATACGGTCACGCCGGAGCCCAGTGTCTCGGGCACGTCTAGCATCACAAACCTCCCGCCGCTACAAGAAGAGACGGACGACGACTACGAGTCTCAAATTCAGCGTGCAATCAGACTTTCACTGCTCGAGGGTGTTGACGACGCTGGCCAGTCACCCAAGGGCCAGAGCTCGGGCGAATACGACTTTCAGGTCAAGATCAAGTCTAAGGCCAAGAAGAAGACCAAGCGGACGTCGTCTGTGTCCCCCTCGGTTAGTACACCAGTGGTGCCGCAGAGTGAAAAGAGCATGGTGGCGTTCTCTGGGATGGACTATGGAGTCAACGAGGAGGATGATTTGGCTCTTGCTCTCCGACTGAGCCTTGAGGAAGAGCAAGCAAGGCAGAATCGAGTGCAGGTAGAGACGTGGGTCGGTCATTCGTCTGACTATCCACCGCTAGATGTGAAAGGGAAGGAGAAGGAGAAGGAAGTGTAGGCTGTGGGCAGAGTGTGTGCGATTTCGGTTTCTGTTTCGTCTTCACTTCCAGCCATTTGGCATAATTGTTTTACGTGCCTGCAGGGGGTTGGAGGCACAAGGGCCCTTTGCGGCTCCTGGGCTCCACGATGATTAGTTGCGTGTTCAGCAAGCGTTTGCGTCCATTCAATACAGTGCTTTCAATCGCGTCCTTGGTGATTAGCTACCTGGCGAATGTGATGGGGTTGTCCGTAGACGCAAGTCCTGCTTGCCACTGTCGAAAACCACAGCGTCTAGCTAGTCCTGGACAAGCACATTCGGCGGCACGGCTGGCTGACCCGACAAGCCGATCCCCACGATTCCTAAAGCGCCAATGTGGCGTCAACTTCATGTGTCATGCGTCGGAGCAACTTGGATTCTGGAAGGCACAGCGGGGGATGGGATGAGATCGAACGGGATCGCCGTGCCTTTGCTTTGCCCCACGGTGCCTTGCTTCTACGGAAGAGAGCCCGGAAAGTTTGTTCCTCTGTGCCTTTTCTCTCCCCCCTGGAGGGAAAAGCGGCTGGAAGGCGTAAGCGGGGGGAGTAACTAACTACCTGTCGATGACGACCCGGTTTGGAGTGTTTCACAATACGACTGGTGCTTGACTTTTGCCAGGAAAAAAAAAAACCCTTTTATTTTCGTATCGTACAGAGTTACGATACTTTGCTTCTCGCTCCTCTTAATCCTTTTTTTCTCTTTCTTTTTCCATCTTATCTTTCTGTTCTGCGTACCCTGAATACTTCCTTCGAGAGAGCGGGGGCGGGGTAAGGTAGGTACCTACCTACGTATGTGTATCTATCTGAGGTATCCATCGGATCGGATAGCAGTGAAGCACACACGTACAAATAAACGCCGGCCGCAACGGATAAGGCGCGCGCCGGCGTCATGCTGCGCCCGCCCCGCCTGACTTTTTTGCATCATCGAACGTCTGTCTGGCCTGTCTCCTCCCCGCCCGCAGTCGGTTTATTGAAGCTTGAGACGAAGCGGGATGCACAAGGAAGGGGAAGGGAGGGGGGGGGGGGAATGTAGGGTTATG
>Ga0247760_1002128_pt1 | contig 15944 bp, 1 predicted proteins | sample UWRJL171409R4_FD_179936 | JGI IMG/M metagenome (GOLD analysis project Ga0247760, IMG submission 179936) | Plant litter microbial communities from Arlington Agricultural Research Station in Wisconsin, United States - UWRJ-L171-409R-4 | ecosystem: Environmental > Terrestrial > Plant litter >... | reverse complement strand
AGCGCGCAGGCCTGCCAGGGGGAACTTCCCTCCGGCAAGAATCAGTCAATACATCACTTACGACACAAGCTCAGTATCCCAGCAGTAACTCGCCAGCGTATCGCTTCAGTACCGGGGCATCTTCCTTAATCATCCTGCAGCTTGTTACATTTTTAGCGTTTGGTACTTTAAGGTTTTACTTGATTTGGAGGGGATAGGCGTATCGTACTTAACTACTATATAAATTAGTTATTTTATTTAACTATATTATAATATATATACTAAATTCTATATCAGCCCCCCCGCCTATTTTGTAGTAGGAATACTTCGTCTTCTGGTTTACTAATACGTAGTTGGAATATACATTATTAAAATGGCCCTATATAGTAAGGTAATACTTAAAGAACTTCTTATTCCCAGTATTATAGCGGTTTATATAAGGGCCGTCGTTTAGTTATTCGCCTTTTAATACTAATACCAAAACATTTTTGCGTTAAGTATTCTTAATTAAGGTTTGCTACGTTAGGTACTACTTAATGAAGTTATCGTATTTAACGAGTATAACCTTATTAGGCGATCCCGATTTTAAAATAGCTATATAGGTAGCTATATTAGCATACTTAACGAGGTTTTATAATATAAAAGGCTAAGGGGCTACGAAGAAGTTAATATACTTTTCGTTATCGATATAATCCACCGGTATACCTATAGGCCACTTGATGGTGGCGGTAGTAGTTTTGGCCTATCCGCGAGGAGGTATTACTACTATACGCGTTATTAATATATTAAATATGACCAGCTATAGGCTATATATACCTTGTAAACGTTATTAGGGGTAGGAATAAGGCGAATAAGCTATATAAAGCGGTAGATACTATAGCTTATTAGTTATTGGTATTAATTGGAATTTTATATAATACTTAGTAAATGGTGATATTAATAGGTAATTTGGGGTAGAGAATAATAAAATTGTACGAAAAGTAGGGGTAAGTAGAGACTTGGATAGTTGGAGTATAATAGGAGGTAGAGTAGTATAAATTGCAAATTATACAATATATTAGTTGGGAGAAACTAAAAAGGGCCATCTTATAGAGTATACGACGCGGGGAAATACGTAGGAAGTATCGGAAGTATATATATAGTATATAAGCGGGAAAATAAGCAGGAAAATGTTATATACCTTAGGCTAAAGCGGGCGATATATTATAGGTTGTACTGGGTATAAATTTCTCAATTACGTATATGAAGATGGAGGTATAAAGTAGGTAGAGTATATATATATGTAGTATATAAAGTAAGAAAATATTACGTATTTCGAAATATAATATACGATATATTACGGGTTATACTAAGTATAAATTTCTCAGTTACGCGTACAAAGATAAAGGTAGAGTGTAAGGCGATGGAAAGTATACTTAGTATACAGAGTAGTAAAATAAGAAAGAGAGCGTTACGTACCTTAAGCTAGAACGGGCGATATATAGTAAACTATACTGGATATAAGTTTTTTAGACGCGTATACAAGGTTGGGGGTAAAAAGTAAGCAAAAAGTATATATAAGTAGTATATAGAGTAAGAAAATATCACGTACCTTAAGATAAAGTAGGCGATATACTACGGGCTATACTAGGTGTAAATTTCTCAGTTATACGTATAAAAATGGAGGTAAAGTATAAGGCGATAAAGAGTATACTTAGTGTATAAGTAGTAAAATGAGAAAGAAAATATTACGTACCTTAAGTTAAAGCGGGTGATGTGCCGAAAGCTATACTGGGTATGAGTTTTTTAGATACGCGTACAAGGTTGGGGGTAGAAAGTAAGTAAAGAGTATATATAAGTAATATATAAAGTAAGAAAATATCATATATCTCGAGATAAAATAGGCGATATACTACGGGCTATACTAGGTATGAGATTTTTAATTACGCGTATAAAGGTAGGGTGGAAAGTGAGTAAAGGGAGAGTATACTTAGTATATAAAGTAGAAAAATAAAAAAGAAAATATAACGTATTTTAAGCTGAAGCGGGCAATATGCCAAAAGCTGTACTAAGCGTGAGTTTCTTAACCGCGCGTACGAAGATAAATATACAAAGTGGACAAAAAGTATATATGTAGTATATAGAGTAAGAAAATGTTACGTATTTTAAATTATAGCAAGCGATAGGTTGTAGGTTGTTAAGGTGGGTGGTGATTGAAGTTATTATATAAAGGAAAAAAGGTAGTAAAGGGCGGAGGGTAAGGGGGGTATTTATACCTAGGAATTGTACCGGTTATTAAGGTGCTGGTTTCTACTATTCTTAATGAGTAGGCCCGATTTTGCTGTTGCTGGTTTGCTCCTTTCTTTACAGTTCCAGGTAGAAATAGCGCTATATACGGTTATTCGGTACTGTGGTTTGCTCTTTAATATAACAATAGCGTTATATGTGGTTAATATTGGATAAAAAGCCAGTAATTGTGTTAATTTTTATCTTATAATTTAATATACGCGTTATATACCGACCCAGGTCTTATGGCTCCTATTTATAGGATTATTATATAATGGTAATATTGGGTTAAATATTAATAATCAGTTTGTATCCTCGATACTATATATATTATATATTATCCAAAATACTACGTTAATATAAGAAACGCTAGTTATTAAACTAAATAACTCCTTATACCGTATATTTACTTGCCAGGTTAAATAAACTTCGCTGGCTACCTGGATGTAATTTTGGCTGGAGAGCTCCTCCACAGTATTATACCATCTTCTCCAGTAGGACGTTTTGCTATATTACAGTATTATACTGTTTTGTATTGATAGTTAAACGAGTTAAAGAATTAACCTATTACAATACCTTTTTAGTATATAGGGGCTTTAATTTATTATCGCTGGGAGTTCCAACCTATAGCTAATAAAAAAGGTTAGATAGGTTTACTTTGGGTTAATATATACCGCTGATTTAAAAAACCAATATATTTTTACAACTTCTTCTTACTGTATAACTCTCAAATTAACAAACTATTAGCTTTTATTACAATTTATCTTCTTATCCTATTAAATTAATTTTTTACGTACGCTTTTATATAATTTTATACCCAAATATTACGTAATATTTTTATATTTAGCTTTTATAAAGCTATTCCGTTATTTCGAAAAATACAATCTTTTTATTTATACGAGTTGTTATTACTACGTACTCCCCGACGAAGCTAAAATATACCTTACCAACCAGTATAAGGGTATATTTTTCGCGATTTGGAAGATTATTATATAACGTTTAGCCTTATTTAATATAAAGTTCCAGAAATAAGCCAATCTTAATTTCCTCGAGCTGCCTAAAAGACTAATACGTATAATTCCCTAGCTTAAAGGGCCTTTTTACAACGGTTTATTTTATATTACGTATCCGTATACTATAATATCGGTTAAAACTATACAGAATTACTATAAAAGCAACCACAATTAGGTCAACCCGAGGCTTTAAGGCCGGTTAATAATTGCGGCGGGCGTTACTATACCATAACATACTAAAATTCCGTATTAACGTTTCTTTACTAAAAGGAAAGGCTTAGCCTACTTTAAGGTTATTATACCTATTCCGATACGTAATATTATATTAAGTAGATATTCCGAATAATTAATAGCGGTATAGCGATTTATTAATTTAGCTATAAAGTAAATAAACGGTATATAATACGCTATAGGTATCGTTAGTAATAAATTCGGGTCCTTTAAGTTTAATTCCTAGGTTTAGCGTATAGGGTGGGGTGAATATTTTAACGAGTTATCGTTTAGTACGATCCAGTAACTAATTAGCAGAGATCTAAAAGTTAAGTAGCCGGATATGCTAAAAATGTCAATATAGTAGCAGGAAAAATACTCACCGCGGCTAGGTTTCCTCCGGGAGGCCGTTGATACTGTTATACGAAAGGCGTAGCTGGCGTTTGATTGTTTGGAAGCCGGTTTGGCTATATTATTTAAAATCGTTAGTAAGTTGGGGAGCAGGTTACAGCACCCTTTTAACGTACGGGTTAAAATCTTTATTATTATTAGGTATATTAAGGTTTAGTAAAGGGCTATACTATATATTTACCGTACTTAGGTATTCCTTAAAGATTTGCGTATTTAGGAGAAGTTTACGTTATAAAAAATAATATTATATTAAAAGGATTTATAGCAGCTTATTATCCAAGTAGTTGGAAAGTAACTATACGATATACTTAAGGGTAATAACCGTATAGCCCTTAACCGGTTTATCCTTAACTTTTTAATTAATTTACTTAACTACTAACTACTAGGCCGGCCGTATAAAAGTCCTCTGCTATTAGCGCTAATAGGGATGGGTGTTAATTTAATATACGATATCTAGGTAGCCTTTATAATATATATTAATAAGTATTTCGTAATCCTCCGGGTAGTAAAGTACCTGGTTTTATACTAAAATTAGTTAGAAATAAAAGAGAATCTGACGTAAGGAGATAGTAAGCTAGCCCTATATATATATTACGTTTTTACTAAATAGTAGTTAACCTTTGTACTAAATGACGATAGATTTTTTAAGTTTATACGGGTAAAAACCTTGCGCTTCCTTTAGTAATTTACCCAAAAGAATTAACCTACGCCTTTTAATTAAATAATTAATACTAAAATATATAATATAAAGCTTATTTAAAATAATATGCAAGAAGGCTATATTTTATAAAGCGGTAAGGACGGGATAACTCTTTTGTATAAGTAATAGTCTTTTACAATAGTAGATCTTTTAGAAATAATATAAAAGCTTATATAATCCTTAAAAAACCTTAGAGACGAATTTATCTTTATACCTTATAATTACGCGTTACTAGAGATTCCAGATAATATAAAGGACGATTTATACGATTTTATACCTAATTTTTCCTTTATAAAGAACTTGGGAAACAAATTATAAATTAGACTAAGCCGTAAGTAGCTATTTAAGCAGATTTATATTGTAAATGAATTATAAGAGTTTTGGATTAATAACGTAAATGGTAATATTAAGATATAGTAAAGCGAGGCTTCAGCTTACCTTACCCGGGTTAAAAAGTTCCGGAAGTAGCTTCTTATTACCGTATACCTACTTACCAATTAACCAGTATACGTAACGGAGCTTCTGGTTATATAGTTAATTAATATACCTAATAGCAATTTACGGAATATATATATACGGAATAATTAGGTCTATATATAAATAAGTTACTATAAAAGCTACGTAATTATTAAGCAGGTAAAGCTGATCTTTTAGTTTCTAGCTTACAAGCTTACGCCTTTATTTATATAGTATCTTTAAATAGTTCTCCCATTTGCTTAATACCTCTTTACTAAACTCGTTAATACGCTTTATTATATTATTATACCGTAATTATAAGCTAATTTGCTAATTAAGCTACTAGATAATAATAAGGACGATTTAGTATTACTAAATAACCAGAATTACGAGAACGCTATTATATAACCACCTTACCATTAGTACTTTATTTATAATAAATACGTCTAATTATTTAATAAGATGCGCTAGGTACTAAAAGCGTATACGAAACGTTATTTAAAATACGTTATTACTATTTACAAATAACGTTATATAATTATCGTTATTACCCGTAGGTTTATTAAAGACGCTTAATTCGTATAATAGTATAAGCTAACCATTCCTTTATATGAGGATTCGGATATAGAAAATAATAAAAATAATTACCTCGACTTATAAACCACCTACTCTTCCCATATAACCTAGATAATATACAGCCGCACCGTTACTAATTTTAATAACGTTAAAAGCCTAATAACGTACCTTAAAGTTAGTATAACGTAGTATAAACTATTCGGCTTCGGTTCCAACTCTTTTAGTATCTAAACCGGGTGTATTAATAACCTACTTATTACGTAAAACTACGTATATATTTAGCGGCTCCACTACCTTTATATAATTAATTTTAAGGCTATACTAATTAGAACTCTAGGCTAACCCGGCACCAGGCTTAAGCTATACCAGGCCGAGGTGCTAAGTATTATAATTTTATACTATAACCCTATACTCCAGATTGTAATAACTAGCCAAGGTAAGACGATAAGCTTCTATTACGGTGCCGACCTTAGGTCTGGGGAAAGAGACTTGTTATTGCACGAAGGGAGCTAAAGGGAACTGGCTCCCGAGAGGTAGGCTATATACTGGGTGTTGGGGAGGTTACGTGTAGCTGCTGGTTCCGGGCCGAACCGGCCCCGGTTTGGTACTGTAATAATACCCCGGGCTCCAAACGGCAGTTGCCCTTAACTGCTTTTAAAGTTTAGCCCGGCCCGGGATATTCCTACGCCGGGCCTTACTTTATTTTAATATAATCTGTATACCTTTCGTTTCTGATTTAGGTTACCCCGCGTAACGCTTTGCTGCGTACCTTTCTTAAATGGCGGTGGGTATTTTTGTAATCCTTACGCCTCGTTTTGGGAAATTTCCTTTTCTACGCTTCTTTTAATTTTTTCGTACTGGTTTTTATTCTACGCGTATACCCCTCGTATTCCGTTGCGCTTTCGCCTTTATTTCGTTTTTATCTCCTATTTCCTTATCTAGCTATTTAAAATACCGAAAATACCTAAATTAATTGTACCGTCGACCTTTAAGGGTCGCAGCGCGCGTGCGGTTAAGGCCGTTAATAAGGTAAGTAGATTTCTCGTTTCCTGTTCCCTTACGTTCCGCTAACGCTTTGTAGGTTATCCGTAAGAAACTTAAGGACCCTATTTTTATAGAAGAGTATTTTTACCTATATTATTTACGTACCGTTTAGGATGTTTAGGTTTTGCTAGCCGATAGGGAGTTTATAGTTTTATATTACGGTTATATTTTTACTATATCGAAGAGTTGCGACTAGTACCGTAACTGTAAGTAGGTTTGCTTAGTTGTATATATCCCTTGGTTTTATGGTATTTCGGTTACTAATTACCTTTTAGCCGAATACGAATTTAACTTGTAACTTCCGCGAGTTTTTCTAGTTTTTTTAGTAGGTTAAGCTTGTGGCGTAGGAGAAGGATAACGATAGTAACTACGTTTGATTGGTTAAGTTCCGTCTAGTTATTGGTATCGCTTTAAAGACGTTTATAGGTATATAGCTTGGGGCTAAATCTGATTATCGCTCGTTTTATAGTTTTACTAGTACGAAGAAGAGTATTTAGGTATATATTCGTTTTTATTTCTATATAGTCCGGTTTTGATTCGCTAATTATCCGAAGGAGTTTTAGGAGGCTTAGATAACCTTAATTAAGTAATATCGTTTTATTCGTACGATAATATTCCCCTATTTAGCTGCGGTTTATATTACGCCTAAGGTTGTTTAGTTTCGGATTAAGTATATTTGGAACGATAAGGTAGCGTTCTACCTATTACCCGGAGACGAAGGTTATACGCAACTAATAGTTATTTGGTTTGTCCTTTCGGGATAGATAAAGGCTATTTTGAACCTAGAGGGTAATAGGGCTGCTTTTATTTCCCTAGATAAGGTGGATTTTATAGTTTTACGTTTATACGAGTTTTAGGTACGGTAGGTTTAGTAGTGGTTTGGTTATAGTTGTGTTTAGGGGGGTTTCTTTTGCTTTGGGTTCCTTCTTACGTATTTATAGTTTTAGTTGGGTACTTAAAATAATCGAAGGTATAATTTTGCTTTGGTATTCCCCGTTAGGTATTTGATATATATTCGTTAGTAATTTGCTAGCGTAGTAGGATTAGTATTAGTTTTCCGTTTCCAAGGGCGTTTCCGGTATTTTGGTTATTTTGTATTGTTAGGTTGTACTTGTACTATATTACTTATAAATTAGGCTAGGGGTTTTAGCTTAGTAGGGTTTTGGTTGTAGAAGTTTTAAATATCGTTATTATACCCGCGGAGGTTTTTTGCTGGTTCCCAGGTAGGCTGGTGTAGCGGTTACTTTACCTTATATTCTAGCCCTTTAGTAGTATTACGCGAGTTAAGGATTTTGTTAAAGTATTATTTATCTTTATCCTCTATTTCGTTTTTATTTTGGGGGTTAGTTGCTACTATTACGCTTATAACGCGGCGGTTATATACTTTGTTAATAATTTTTTGTCCCTGGAGGCCGGTTTGATAATATTTAATAAAAGAGGTGTAAAAGGTAGGGAAGAGTTTGGATTTTTTAGGTAGGTTTAAGGTTACTGCCCTAGGGTAAACCGAGATAATTTTATATAGGTTTTACTACTTATCGTTAAGTTTTTTTAAGGGGTATTTGGTTTTAAAGTTCTTAGTATTAACCTAAATTAGGTCCCCCTTTTGGAATATCCCAACGTTAAACTAGTACCTATTTGCGTAATTTACGTAACGTTTTTAGGCTTTGGTTATAAAAGTATATATTTGCTTATAAACCTATTAAATCCGGTTAGTAATATTAGTAGCGTTTAGGAATTCCCGTTACTATTAAGGGGTTTTGGCGGTAATCGGGTTGTAGGTAGGTTCCGTTCCTATAATAGGGTACTATTTGTAATTAGCGAAAAAGGGGGAGAGGCCGGTAGTTTCGGAGGTTTGGTTATTAGCAGCAAATTTAGTAAGTAATAGCCAGCTGGCCCAGTTATTTTGGTAAAAGGAATAAAAGGATTTTAGGTATTGTACTAATTTTACGTTAAAAATTTCCGTTTAGTTATTAATTTGGGAATAAAACGTTATTAAGGCCTTTAGGGTAGTGTTTATTCTTCGGCTAAGTTTTTTCCAGAAGGTAGAAACAAATTATATACCTTTATCGGAAATTATAAATTATAATACGCTGTAAAGCCAATATATATCCGAAACGAAGGTATCCGTAAGTTCCTTTACTATTATATCCAGTATAAGGATAAAGTAGCGTATCTTTATAAGTCAATCGACTATAATTAGTACGTAGGTAAACTTAAGTCCCTTATATTTATAGGGGGGAAGTAATTTAATATAGTTTACGAAGATATTAGTCCAGGGCTGAAAGGGTATTAGGAGCGGATCTAGGAATCTAAACGGGTTAGTTTTAAAGCTTTTAGTTTTAGCGTATAAGTTATAGCTTTTAATAAAGGTAGCGGTATCGTAGGATATCCGTAACTAGAAGTATAACCTGCGTAAAATATTATATATTTTAAAGCGGCTAGGGTAGCCCGTAGGTACTGTAGTATAGTTCCGGTAGAGGACCTGGAATCGGACGTTATCGACTGGGGGGATATAGAGCCTATTACGGTAATAAACCTTCCCTTGGACTACCATATAATCGGCTATAGCCGCTTTAAACTTTTATTTAATTAATCTGGGGAATTTTTTATAATTGGGGTCCTTAATAGCGGCTCGGATTATTTTTGCTATATCGGAGGATTTATATACTATATTAATATATTTGTTAATATAGCGGGATATATTAAGGGTAAGTAATTTAAGGGGGGGGTTTAGGCCGGCGCCGGGTTATTAAAGGGATAGGGGTAGGAGGGTACGAAATTTATTTACGATCCAGTTATTAGTAATATTAAAGGTTTTGGGGGTATCGCCTAGTATATGTATAAATATGTTAAGTATCGTAGCTTTCTTGCCCGGCCTATAGGTAATTTGGAACCAAAAGTTGGAGAGGAATTCTAATTAACGGATTTAGCGTTGGTTTAGGAGCTTAGTAGTAGTAAAGTACTTAAGGCTTTTATAGTTTATAACTACCTTAATTACGTCCTTAAGGCCTTATAGTTCTAATCTCTATTCCTTAAATACCTTAACGATAGTTATTAGTTCCTTATCGTAAATCTCGTAATTATACTCCGCGGGTATATATTTGGTTAAAAAAAACGCAACGGGGTAAAGTTCTCCGGTTTCGTTATACTAGGAGAGAACTCCTCCGAATACCCAGTTAGAAGCGTCGACTTTTACAACTATTTGCCTTTTAGAGTCGAAGTAATTTAAAACCAATACCGAGACGAAGGTAATTTTTAACTTGTAAAATATTTAAAGTACTTTATCCAGAAATACCCCTAGCTACTTCTCGTTGTTTATAAAGCTGGTTAGTAATTGTACGATTTTTGAAAAGTTCCTAATAAATCGTTAGTAGAAGTTTGCAAAGTTTATAAAGCGTTAGAGGTCCTTTAGTATTTCGGGGGGCTTTTAACTAGTAATAGCGCTAATTTTCTCGGGGTTTATTTTAATACTAAAGGTATTAATAATAAGGCTAAGGTACTTAATCTCCTATACCCCGAACTCGTACTTCCTAATATTAATAGTAAGTCCTACTTTAATAAGTTACTATATTACTTCCCATACGTACCTGCAGTATTCCGCTTATATTTTGCTAAAAATAAGGATGTTGTTTAAGTAAACTGTAACAAATTTATTAAGTATATTAAATAGCGTATAGTTTATATAGTATTAAAAAGAGCTAGGTGCCCCTATTATGCTAAAATTTGCTACGAGGTATTTGTAAAGGCTGAACCTGGTAATAAACGTCGTCTTTTATTCGTCTCCGGGTACGATATGTAGCTAATTAAACGCTACGGTAATATTTAGCTTAGTATAATATTTAGCGCGGCTAAGCAAATCCAACGTTTTACGGATAAGTGGTATAGGGTATTTGTTTTTAATTGTAATATTATTTAATCTACGATAATTTACGTAAATTTTAATCCCCCCCCCTAGTTTCCTGGCAAGGAGGACGGAAGTTGCTACTAATAAGGTACTGGGGCGGATAAAGCCCTTATTAAGGTATTTATTAAGGTATTTTCTAATAACGCGAAGTTTTAATACTAATATAGGTCTCGTTTAGTAGTTTAGTAGTATTTTACTTACTATAATCTTTATTTAGTAGTTAAAGGGGCGGTAGGGTGGTAGGGTTTCGGCTTCGTTAGGTTAAAATACCTGGATAAGGTTGTAGTATTTTAGTAGTAGTTATACTTTAATCTCTTCATTAGTTATAAGTAGTTTACTTTGCAAATATTTTTTAATATTTTTTTCTTTTACTACCCGAAGCTATGGGGCCTCCTTGATCTAGTTTTAAAAAGTACGGAGTTATAACCTAATAGGTTCCGCGGGCTTTTCGCTAAAGAGGATAGACCGGAGCGTTATTAACGTAGTAGTAAGGATAATATTATTAGTGGATTTTAGGTTAAGCTGGTTTAGTAAGGTATTTGGGGTTATACTTATAATGGCGTAGAGGGCGGTAAACGACGTTTTAAAAACTTCCGTACCTTTGCCTTTTACCGAAAAAAGGAAAGATGCGGCGTTAAAAAGGGTAATATCAGTTGTAGGTACTAGGTTAGGTTTGTATAGGGTTGGGGTTAGTACCAGGTTGGGTTTAGTATAATTTGTAGCGTAAATAGTATAACCGTATATGGTAAGGGATCTTAATACCTAATTAATAGTTGGGTTGTAATAGCGTAGTTATAGTAGGCTAAGGATAGCGTTAGGTTTATTTAGTAACTAGACGTAAAGTAAAAGGCGCTTATAGAATCTTTCCAGGTTATGGTTAAGGAAGTAATATTCCGTAATTATACCGGCCTCGGTTCCGTTTGCAAGTTAAAGGATCCGGGGGCGGGGGAGTTTATAGCGGGTAAAGTTGCGTTATATTAAGTAGGTTTTATTAATAAATCCGTAAGGAGAGTATCCTAAATTAACTATAACGCTAACGTTAACTGGTTACGTTTCTAAGGTAAAAAGTTTAAAAAGGAGAGTAAATATTGGGTTTAGTTTTATAAAATGTAGATATAGGTTTTTATTTTCTTTTTTTCTCGCAACCTAATTGGGCTTTTAGCGGCGATAATTATTAAAGGTTAGGTTTTTCCCGCGCTGGTAGTATTCGTTACCGGCCTGTAGGAGTTTAGGGGCCTGCTTAGGTATTTAGGCGTCTAGTATCCTGGTTTTTTATAGTATATATAGAGGTTATTATTACAGTAGCGTTACTGTTCCTCCGCTATTAGTTGCCCCCGCCTAAAACCGGCCACGTTAAGGTTTATAGTATTTGGGTTAGTAATTAGGGTATTTATAATCGGGGTCGGTACGGTATTAGTTTGGGTATAGTAGTTATTATCCGAAATATTATTATAAATTCCGCGGAATAGGGTTACTTATATATTAAAGTTATTAATAACGGGGAGCGCGGTATTATTAATAATTACGTTGCGGTATGGTTTGGCGATTTTGCTGCGGAGTACTTCCACTTTTTCGTAATTATTTTTTTTAGTTAAGTTTCCGAATTGGATTAGGGTAGAGATAAAATCGGGGTAAGTCCGGCTTTTTATTATTAGTAAGGCGAAGTTGCGGAGGGTTTAGGTGTAGGCGTCGTATATAATATAAATAGTATTAAGGTGTTTTGTAATATCCTTTTAGTCGTTGAAAAGTTATATTTCCGGGATATTTAGGTTGTATAAGATATTGTCGATATAATCCCGAATTGTAGCGTACGCGTTGCTTATAAGGTATTAGGCGGTATATAGGATGCGGTCGAGTGGGTTAGGGTAAACGTATTGGTTAAGTATAAGTTTGTTCGTAAGTATGGATTTCTAATTAACGTATTCTTCCTATTAACGCCTTGGGTCCAAGGTTTGGCTGTTAAAGTACTTTGGGTCGGTACCGTAGGCTCGTAGCGTTTCGTAAACGATAATAAAGGGTATCTATACCGGGGGGCCCTATTGGGTACTAGGGTTAAGGTTTATATTAGATATCCGTTTTGTAAAGTTGGGTATATATAGACCTGGTGTAAAGGCGGGTATTTAGCTGTACAAGATATTATTTTGGGTAGCGAGGTTATCGTTTTCGGTTTTGTAGATATTCGCGGTATATTTAAGTATTTATCGGTAGCGTTTTATTTATTTTAGTATTTCCTTACTTTTCTAAAGTTGTATTTGCAGTTTTTTATTAGTAAGTTAAAGGGCGGCTTCGTATTTAATAGCCTTATTTTTTTGTTGCGTTAGGGTTTTCGTAAGGGTTTTCCCGTTGCCGAGGACTTTTTGGAGATCCTTATAGTAGTTTTGCAATTCGGTTCCTAATTATTTAGATTCCTTTCGTTTCCGTTTTACCTTTTTCGTTTACTTAATTTCTATTTATAAACGGGTTATTAGGTTATTAATAGTATTATTAATTATATTAAGGAAAACGAGGTAATTAGTAATTAATTCGTCGGATTCGCTAAAGGTATGGCGGGTTAGGAATACTAGGTTTAGAGGTGTTCCGGTTTGGGGGTTTTTTACGTTCTCAAATAGGTATCAAAGTTAGAGTTAATCCGTAAGGACGGTATTTACGTCTACTAGTTTCTGGGATTATTTATTAGGGGTTTTTAAGTTGGGGTTAGGGTTGGCTAGTTTAGATTTGGTTTGGTCGGGGCTGGATGGGTCGGAATTGGGTAGGTTGGAACCGGGAAACCCAAATCCGAATTTAACTATTATAGGTATAACGTAGTACTAGTATACGTATTAAGCGAGGTGTAATGGGTTTTGGGCGGGTTCGGGTACGGGTTGTAGGATCGGATAAAGCGCGTTAGTATACCCCGGTAAAATCCGCTAGTAATTAGTTGCTGGAGTTACTGTAGTTATTACTAGTTAAGGGTCCGTTGGGGGTTGGGGGGGTTTTGTAGCTAAAAATTTAGTGGGTTTTGGGCGTTTAGTTGTTAAGGTTGTTTTTGGGGGTATATTTGTAATGCGGTCTGGTTTCGTATGTGTTTTGGGTTACCGCTCCGGTTTTATAGTAAGTTGGTACCGTTTTTTAGTAAGTTTTGGTGGGAGGAGTAATTTGGGATAGGAAAGGGCTAGTAACGATTACTGCTCCCGAAAGGTAGGTATAATAAACTATTACGGTACCAACCTTAGGTTTGGGGAAAGAGATTTGTTATTATACGAAAGGAGCTAAAGGGAACTGGCTCCCGAGAGGTAGGCTATATACTGGGTGTTGGGGAGGTTACGTGTAGCTGCTGGTTCCGGGCCGAACCGGCCCCGGTTTGGTGCCGTGACAGCTTCCTGCTACTAGCGATAGCTAGCCCCAACGGCGGTATAATAATTATTATTATTCCGTTTATTATATTATAAGTAGATCTTATTATACGTATTAATTGTATCTAAAAGGACCTTTATACGATTTAGAGCCCCAGGGTTAGGTATTATACAACCCAATTAGTATTCGTATCGCCTAAGTATCTCAACCACTTACTATAACAAAGCTTTATTAAATACCTAATTACCTTTTTCCATCTAAATTATATTATTATTAATAAATATTACGTTATATTAAATACCAGCTACTGGTTTAGGCCATAGCTACGTAATATTCGCAACCACCTTCTCAATATAACTACGCAGCTAGTTTTCCTAATTACAACCTTACAACCTTAATATAAGGCGGAGTTATAAAGTATTTTAGGCCTGTACTTGTTATAATTAACTACTAAAGTATTCCGGGGCTTAACTAACCAACTGAATATACAATACTAAGTTTAAACTCCTAATGGTTCCAATAGAGAGGAAGATATGGTTATATAGTTAATTAATAGCTATTTAGCAAAACAGGGTAGCCCAGTACTCCGGGGCCGGGTTATTATATACTATTATATAATTAAGCTTATTAGCTGGTTAGTATAACGGCTAGGTTGTTTAATATATTACGTTAGTATTAACTCCAGTTAGTAAAAGGATAATATACTTGCAAATTGGAAAAGGGATAGAGGCGTTATCGTTACTACCAACGTATTGGGTTAGGGATTCGATAAACCTAATATCCAGCTTATTATATATACCGGATTACCCTGTTAGCTACGTTACTTCGTATAGGAAACTAGCCAAATTAATCGCGATGGTAAAAGTAGTATAAGCGTATTAATATACACAATTTCGGCGCTAAAAGCTACAAAACGTTCCGTAAATAAGAAGGAGATTATTAACTACGCAGGCTAAATGGCTGTTTACCGGCGCTAATACCTAGCCTTAGTTATAAATGGTTTAATCCGCTAAATATATACTAAGGGTAAATCCCAGTACAACTTATATTCTAATTATACAAACCGGGCTACTAAGGTCTTAAAAGCCGCTACGTTAAATCCGTACGAAGAACGGATAGCTAATAGATTAGTAATACTAATACGTAATAACGCTACTTAGGAGGCGGAACTTTAGCGAATATACGATAAACTTCGTAAGCTATTTGCATTTTTCAAGCATTATTATATCTACTTTAGTAACTATACGTAACGTACTAAATTAAGGTACAAAGTATATTAGTTTAAGAACTATATTAATTTAAAATAGTAATTTAACTAAATTCGCAAATTACATAGCGTTAATATAAAAAGGTACAGCTATTGCTTTAAGTACCGGTTGCTATAAAAGCTATATAAGGCGTAGGCTATAAAGTTAGTAAATAAGGGATCGTTTAAACTAATACAAAGACCCCAGTACCTGGAACCGGATTTATTAATTATAATAATTATTACTGTACTAACGAAAATAAAGGACCGTTTTAGGTCTTATAACAAATTTCGATTAAATACCATACGGATTATATAACGTATAAGTAGTTTTATTAATAAGAGTTATACTATTAAATAAGTTATAGCTAAAAGGGTTAATTGGTATGGTGTTAAGGCAAGTAGGTTGAGTGTTTTATTCTAGGTTATTAGGTTTATAAACTAGCTATACTGCGAAGAGCTAGATAGGAAGAGCGTAAAGCGTACGGCTAAGAGGGGAAAAAGATAGGTAAATTAATTAAATTATACGTATATACAAGTACAGCTACTAGTATTAGGGCTACGGTATATAATTGAAATTAAGTAAAGAGAATTATTTTGAACTTATAGTTAAAATTAATATAAATTAATTATTATTATTAATCTTACACCGCAGAGGACCTCTAGTCCTCGCCCTAGTAGGCAAGCGGTCCCTCTATCTATTTGTTTAGGCACCGTGGGTGCTTCTATAGTACAGGTATCGGTACGATATCGCACCTAAACCAACTCTACTTCCAGCCTTTTGTCTACTAGTCTGGGTCTCTCCTA
>Ga0247760_1002126_pt1 | contig 15964 bp, 17 predicted proteins | sample UWRJL171409R4_FD_179936 | JGI IMG/M metagenome (GOLD analysis project Ga0247760, IMG submission 179936) | Plant litter microbial communities from Arlington Agricultural Research Station in Wisconsin, United States - UWRJ-L171-409R-4 | ecosystem: Environmental > Terrestrial > Plant litter >... | reverse complement strand
TCACGCCGCGAGAACGCACTGCCGCGCGAACACTGCCCAGCGAACACTGCCCAGCGAACACCGCCCAGCGAAAACGCACTGCCGCGCGAACACTGCCCAGCGAACACCGCCCAGCGAAAACCGCCCAGCGAACGCACCACGCCGCGAAAACGCACCGCCGCGCGAACACCGCCGCGCGATACCACACGAAGCAGCAAGCGAGGGCGACTTCGGCAGAAGAGAGGGGGCGATCGCGATCCCGCAACGCAGCCCGCGTTGCGCCGAATTCATGCGCTGCAAAGTCTAGCAGTGCCCGACCGCCATCTGACGCCGAAGGCTTTGCCGCGCTGAGATGCTATCAGTGACCATCAAAACCCAGCGAGCATTTTCGACCTGGCAGGCGAGAGCGGCCGGCCCACAGGACTTGTCCGGGACTCCACTGACGCGAGTATTGTCCGTGCGTTGCCGCGCCGTTAGGCTCACAATGCCTGGGTGACCGGTCGGGCAAGTGGGTCGAATGAGGTGGTCGAGTATTGGCGTTCGACGGCGTTGCCGGGCGTCGAGGTGCTCGAGGCCCGCCACTCGCCGCGTGAGTGGCGCGTCATCCCCGACTCATACGCGGTGGTGGTCTTTCGAACCTGGCAAGGTCGAGCATGCACTCGCGGGCAAGCGCACGCAGGTAGGCCGGGGCTTGCGTTTTGTAACCTACCCGGTGAGCTGACGATTGGCACCCCGCACGGATCCGGCTCGTTCGATGTCCTGCAGCTCCAGGCGGAGATCCTGGAGCAGTGGCTCGACGAACAGCAGCCGAGCTCGGTTCGTCCGGACTGGGCCGCGGTGATGAAACCGATCTCCGAGCAGCTCCGCCAACGTTTTTCGGATTTTTGCGGGGAGTTTCGGCCCAGCGCCTCGGCCATGCAAGTACAGTCACGGCTGCTCGAGCTGTCCGAGCTGATGATCGGCGAGTTGATTCAGGGCGCGCGACAACCGCGAGCGATGGTCGGGCCCCCGCTGCGCGGGGCCGCGCGCATGCGTGAATGTTTGAACGAAGAGGGCCTCAACATCGACCTCGAGACCCTGGCGAAGCGGGCGGGACTCAGTCGCTTCCAGGCGCTGCGGGCGTTCAAGCAGCGCTACGGCCTACCGCCGCACGCCTACCAGCTCTGCCTGCGCATTCACCACGCTCGTCGCCTCTTGCTCGAGGGCGTGACGGCAGCCGACGTCGCGCTCCGCTGCGGGTTTGCGGACCAGAGCCATTTCAACCGTCACTTCAAGCGTTTCAACGCAGTCACACCGATGCAGTACGCGCGCGCCCATGCGCCTTCGACTCGCGGCGTGAGCGCGCGGCGACTGCCGAGTGAGCCCAGCGTCGAGAGCGATCCGAGCGCCTTCCTGGCCTGCTCCGATCGCTGACACCTTACGGCGAAGGAGCTGCGCAGACGCGCGGGCAGGGCTCAGTAGCTCGACGCCGAGGCGCCCGCCTCGTGCTCGTCGCTCGGGCGGCCGCGATCGATCAGGTGCAGGACGGGCGTGGTCGCGAACGTAGTCACGAGCGCCATGATCACCATCATCGCGAACAGCGTCGGCGACAACACCTTGAGATCGAGGCCGATATTCAGCACGATCAGCTCCATCAGACCGCGCGTGTTCATCAGCACGCCGATGCTGGCAGAATCTCGCCAATCGAGCCCCGAGAGGCGCGCCGCGATGCTGCTGCCGCCAAATTTCCCGAGGCAGGCCACGGCGACGATCAGCCCGCACGCGAGCCAGTTGTCCAGGCCGTTCACTAGACCGATTTGCGTCCGCATACCCGTGAAGGCGAAGAACGCGGGCAACAGAAACACCAGCACCAAGTCCTCGAGCTTGCCAGCGACGCTCTTGGCCAGCAGCGACTCGTGCGGGATGATGGCGCCCAGCAGGAACGCGCCAAACAGCGCATGGATCCCGATGTACTCGGTAGCGAGCGCCGACAACAAGAGCCCCACGAGCACGAGCGCGGTCGTGCCTTGCGACACCTGCCGCAAGATCTCCTGGCGCCGCACCAAGCGCGCGACTAGCGGCCGCACGAAAACCAACATCAACGAAAGGTAACCGAAGGTCAGCGCGATCGTAGCCACGGCGTCATCCGCGCGCGATTGCGCGACGCTGACGACGAAGGCCAATAGACACCACGCAGTGACGTCGTCGACCGCGGCACAACTGATGGCGATCACGCCCAGGCGCGTCTTGCTGATGCCGCGATCGGTCAGGATGCGCGCGAGCACCGGAAACGCGGTGACGGACATCGAAACGCCCATGAACAAGGCGAACACACTGAACGGCACATCACTGCTCGAGAGCTTGGGGTAGAGCCAAAGCGCAGCCACCGACCCCAGCAAGAACGGCGCGATGATGCTCGCGTGCGAGATGGCGATCGTGGAATGCGTCTTCTTGCGCAAGAGCGAGGTATCCAGCTCCAGCCCGATCAGGAACATGAACAGCACCACGCCCACCTGCGCGATGATGCCGAGAAAAGGCGCAACGCTCGGCGGCAAGAGGTAGGCCGAAGCAGTAGGCGCGACGCTGCCGAGCAGCGACGGCCCCAGCATGATGCCGGCGATCACTTCCCCGATCACCGGCGGCTGCTGCAGATATTTGAAGACCGCGCCAAGCACGCGCGACGCGACGATCACCACCACCATTGCCAAGAGCACGTGCAGGAGCACGTTCGGGTGGCTGCCCGAGGCCGTGTGCCCAAACGTGACGCTTCCGGTTGGGCTCGGCGCAACTAGGCCGTCGCCCAGCCCGCGGATCCACAGAAACAAAACGGCCGTGGCGGCGATCATCGCCGAATAGCCGATGAGAGTTTTGAACCGGGTGGTGCGAAAGCTCGAGTCGGACGGTTTCACGACGCCGATGATGCCAAAAGCCGCTCCGCGCGTCGAGGCGAACCGAACCCAGAGCCGTGGATCTTTTGCCCTCGGTCGAGCATGGTGAGCTGGCATGACCGCACGCCTCTTGCTTTTGAACGGTTCGCTGCGCGGCAACGACGGCAATACTGCGCGCCTGCTGCAACGCGCGGCTCGCTCGCTGCCTGCGGCTTGGCACGCGGACGCGGTGTGTTTGGCGGACTATCGCGGCACGGTCGAGGCGCTCGCGGAGCGTTTGGCGAACGCAGACGCTTTCCTGATCGGAAGCGGGGTTTACTGGGGCTCGTGGGGCTCGCCCTTGCAACGTTTCTTGGAGGTGATGAGCTCCTACGAACTTTCACGTTGTTTCTTGGGTAAGCCCGCTGGCGCGCTGCTCAGCGCGGATTCAGTGGGCGGCTTAGACGTCGCGCAGCGCCTGCTCGGCGCGTTCTCCCTGCTCGGCTGCCTCGTGCCCCCGCTCTCCAGCGTCGTGCTTTCACGCGCCGCTTGCGCGGCGATCGCCGCCGATCCGGAGGCGAACGCCGACGTTTGGCAGCTCGAAGATCTGGAAATAGTCGTGCAAAACCTGGTCCTCGCACGGGCTTTCGCCGAAACCGCGTGGGCGACCTGGCCCGTGCGTCGATTGGCGCCGGTCGAAGGCGACTATCCGGCGTCCGGCGCGCTCAGCGCGGGCCTCGAGAAATTCGGCTGAGCCCTCAGCGATAAAGCGCGCTCGTAAATTGCAGCGCCCAGCCGAGATAGAGCACGACCGTGACGGCCAGCGCGAGCGATGCGAGTGACGCAAACGGCGCGCGGCGCGCACGCCTTTGTACCCGCTGACGTGCACGCTTTTGCAGCGCCGCTTTGAACTCACTCTCGAGCGCGACCGCCGGCAACTTGCGCAAGCGCGCCAATAGTTCATCGACTTCAGTCATTCGCTCACCTTGAACTTTGACACGGCTCGGGCGTCTCCGTCGAGCGCTTCCGCCAAGCGAGCCCGGGCGCGGCTGACGCGTTTCCGCACGGTTACCTGATCGAGATCCAATACCCGTGCGACGTCCGCGTGACTCAGGCCTTCCACGCCAAAAAGCAGCAATAGCTCGCGATCGCTCGCGGGCAGCCTGGCCAGCGCACGTTCCAGCTCATCGAGCACTAAACCCGAGTCAAGGCTAGCCGTCGTGCCCTGCAACGCCGCCGGTAAAAGCTCGGCGGTTGCGCGTGCCTGCACCGCTCGCGAGCGCGCCTGGCTGTGGAACGCATTGCGCGCGACGGAGAACAACCACGCGCGCAGGTCCGAATCGACGCGCAAGCGCGCTCCGAATTCCGCGAGGCGCATGAACGTGTGCTGAAACAAATCCTCCGCCACCGCGCGCGAGCCCGACAAACGAAGCAAGAACCCAAAGATGCGCTCGGCGTGGCGCGCGTACGCCAGATCGAAGCCGCGCGGATCGCCCTGCTCGAGCAGCCGCAGCGCGTCTTGGTCAGGCGTTTCCGGCATCTCCTCACACAACGCGGAGGGCGCGCGATCGTGACCGGGATTTTCGTACCTCGCTCATGGTCACGATCGTCGGCCCCATGCGTTTCCTCCAGATGCTGACATTGTTCCGTGAAGGTGGCTTCCCGATGTGGTTTTTGCTGGTTTTCGGCGCGCTTTTGCTGACGTCTGGCGCGCGCTTCGCGCTGCGTCCGGATGCGGCTCGGCTGCGCTTGGCGCTCGCGCTGGGCGCCGCCACGTGGTTCACCATGCTGACGGCGATCGGTGCGGCACTGGCAACCGTCGGCCACCAAGCGCCGGACTACTTGGCGCGTCACCCGCAAATGACCTTGGCGAGCGTGCTGCTGCAAGGCATGGCGGAGTCGCTCAGTCCGGCGATCCTCGGCTGCACCGTGCTCACACTCGCTGCGCTATTCATCGCGCTGGGCTGCTACCGCGAGTCGCTCGAAATCTGAGCGCGCTCGCCGCGGCGCCCTGACGCAGCAACGATCAGTCACAGGCTCTTTGTCGTGTGATGTACGCAATTCCGCTCTCCCTTCAGCGGCACCGCGTTTGCATTGAGTGATGCAAGGTAGCCAATGAAGTCGTGTCGATGTGCACAATGCAACGTTTCCTCCGCGCGCTACGCCTGGGGCTTCGCCCTGCTAGCGCGTGATGGTTGGGCTGTCTCTGACGGCTCGGATCTCGCGGGTGCGATGGAGGGAGCGTGGCTTTGCCCAGCGTGTACGAAGCGCAGCGGCTCGCTCTCACCCGGGTTGGCGAAATCCGCCACGCCACCGGTGCCCAGAGCGCGTATCCGACCGCGCGGAATTCTGCGGGTGCTGCTGGTCGATGACGAAGACATGCTGCGTCGCTGCACGGCGCGCGCGCTCGCCGATTTCGAGATCGTGAGCGCCAGCAGTGGCGCGGAAGCGCTAGCGATCTTGGCCAAGGACAGCGACTTCGACGCCATCTTGTCGGACGTGATGATGCCGCGCATGTCGGGTCCGCAGCTGTTCGCGCGCTGCTATCACGACTACCCGCGGCTCGCGCCGCGCTTCGTGTTCGCCAGCGGAAACCCGCAAAGCGCGCGCAATGAGCTCTCGCGCGTGATCGAAGAGCTCGGCGCGCCGGCTCCCATCTTGCTCGCCAAGCCGTGCCCGCGCGAGGGGTTGTTGCTGGCGCTGTTCGCCGCAGCCGCGCACGCGGAGCCCCTTTCTGGTACGTACTCGGTCACGGACGGGGCGACGATTGAGGTCACAAAATACCGGGGCTAAGTACCACACTGTGGCGTTCGGCCTCGCCCCCGAGAGCGACACAAATCGTTACAAAATGCGGACAATTGAGCGAATCGCGCTAGCTCAAAGCCGCAGCCGCGCCAGCTCAAGCCGTAAAACCGAAGCCGCGCCGCACCTGTTGCATCGTGGCCGAGAGCTGCCCGTCTTCGCCACGCACCACGAGCGGCGCGTCGATCACGCATGCGCCTTGATCGGCTGTGTGGCGGCAGGCGAACAGCGAAAACAGGGGCGAGAGCCCGACGCGCGGGATCACGTCGCGGAGCCGCGCGACCGACAAACCCGCGCTTGCTACGGCCGCGAGCGCGCGCGCCTTCTGTGGCGTGGGAAAACAGAACACGAACCAGCCATCCGGCGCCAAATGCCGCTGCGCGGCCCGCGCATAGTCGCTCACGTCCCCGCGAAGCTCGAAGCGCGCATGCGCTTTTTGTGAGTCTTGGGGCACGATCCCGGCGGAGGTGGGGAAGTACGGCGGGCTGCCGGTGATCAACGGAAATTGTTCGCTCGATTCGAGCTCGCGCAAATCCCCGAGCAACGGCTGCACGCGTTCCGTCAGCTGATTTTCCGCGATGTTCGCCAAGAGCAAGCGGTGACTCAGCGATTGCGCTTCGATCGCCGTCAAGCGCGCGCGAGCGCCCATCCCCCAAAGCACGAGCAGCCCGACCGTGCCGATCCCGGTGCCCAAATCCAGATGGTGAGTCACCCCGGGCGAGACTTCGAGCGCGTAGGCAGCGGTCAACACGTCGTCCACCGAGTGCCGATGGCCACGCGCGCGCTGAAAGATGAACCACTCGCCGGTCAGCCCGTCGAGGGTGACGCTTTCACCGAACTCTTGCTCGAGCCCACGGCGCACCGGCTCGAAATTCGGCGGCGCGATTCGCGCTCGGTTTGTCTGTTCGGTCTCGGCCAACGCGCGCGGACTATACGCGCGGGCTCAACAGCCGCAAAGCGTGAGGCAACCGGGAACGCCGCTACACTGCGCGCGGCACTCTTTGTTGCAGCTCGAGCTCGACGTGTTCGAGGTCTGCTTGACCCGCTGACAACGGCCGTCGGCGACGCCGGCGCACACGCCTTGCGCGGACTGTTCGGACAACAGCGCCTTGGCATCCAGGCAACTCGCCGCGCTACCCATCGGGCACAGCGAATCGCCGCACAAGCACTCCAAATCGATGCTGCTGCCCGCGATTCGATAGCCGCAATCGGGGAACTGATCCGGGTCGACGCGCACGCTGGGACACGACGAAATGCCCAAACAGAGCGCGATCCCCGAGCTGGGATCGACCCCGCAGTTCGTGCCGGTCGCCGCGGCGCCGCCGCTCGAACCCGCGCCAGATGCGCCTGTGCGGCCGGCGTCCGCGCTGGGATCGGAGTCGCTCGCTTTGCCGACTTGAAGGCAAGCAGAGAGCGACACCATCAGCACGATCGAGATCACACCACGCATCGCGCACGATACTCGGCACGCGCGGCCCACTGGGCCAACTTTTTCGGACTCAGGAGCTCGCGGGCGCTGCATCACGCGCCACCAAGAACGCGACCAGCAAGCTGCCGCCCAACAACAAAGACGAGGCCCAAAACGGCGCGCCCGGCAAATAGAGCGTTTTCGAGGAAATACCGAACGCGAAAATTTGCGTGAACAAAAGCGGACCGATCATGCCGGTGATGCCGGCCATGCTCGCGAGCGCGCCTTGTAAGCGCCCCTGCGCGGACTGCTCCACGCGCCGGCTCATCAACGCTTGCAAAGAAGGACCGGCCAACCCCCAGATCGCGAGCAGCGGGATCCCAGTCAAAAACCAGCCTCCCGTAGGCGCCCAACCATACACGCCGAAGCCGACTGCGCCGAACGAGAGCCCGATCAGCAACGCCCGGCGTTCACCGAGCCGCTTCACCAGCGGCCCGACCAGCAGCGCGGCCACGATTGTGGAGGCAATGCCGACGGCCGCCAAACAGAAGCCCACCATGCGCTCGCCCCAGTGGTAGCGATAGTCAGCGTACAGCACGAACACGCTGGGCAGGGAGTCGTGCGCCACGTGATACAAAAACGCGACCACGGCCAAGCCGAGCAGCCGCGGATGCGAACGCAAGAGCGAAAAGGAACCGAGCGGGTTTGCCTTCGACCAGGCAAACGGCGCGCGCTTCTCCGGCGGTAGAGACTCAGGCAAAATGAAGAAGCCATACAGCGCGTTGGCCAGGCTCAAGCCGGCAGCCGCATAGAACGGCAAGCGCAGGCTGATTCCGCCGAGCAGGCCGCCGAGCGCCGGTCCAACCACGAAGCCCAAGCCGAAGGCCGCGCCCAGCATGCCGAACTTCGCCGCGCGCTCCTCCTCGGGCGTCACGTCGGCAATGTAGGCGCCCGCGGTCGAGTAGCTGGCCGAGGTGATGCCCGAGATCAGCCGACCCACGAACAGCCAAGTCAAAGAAGGCGCCAGCGCCATCAACAAGTAGTCGAGTCCGAGCCCCAAGTTGGAGAGCAAGATCACCGGTCGCCGCCCGCGGCGATCCGAAACCGCGCCGAGCAGCGGCGAGAACACGAACTGCATCGCCGCCCACGAAAAGCCGAACAGTCCAGCGGCGCCAGCGGCCTGAGCCACGTCGCCATGTTTGAACTCGATGATCAGCTTCGGTAGCACCGGAATCATCACGCCCAAGGCCAGCATGTCGAGCGCGACGGTGATGAAGATGAACAGGAACGCAGCGCGCGTCGGGGCGGGGGTCGGCACCGGCGCGGGCGACGACGAATCAGGCGCGGAAACCAGGGGCGTCGAACTCATCGCCCGGCATGCTACACTCGAATGACCGTGCGAATTGGCCTAGGGTCATGGCTTTTGTTGGGGGCGCTCGCTGGTTCGGGCTGCACCTCGCAGGGCGGCTCGGTGCAAGCGCCGGTCGGCGCGCAGACTTCAGCCGGCAGCGGCGCGCGCCCGCTCGTGCAAACTCCGGCGGAGATCGCCGCGCGTTCGACGCCCGCGATCGTCACCGTGCGCGCCGGCGACGGCCTGGGCACCGGCTTCGTGGTCCGCAAGGATGGCTGGGTCGCCACCAATTTTCACGTCGTGCGCGGCGCCACGGCGGTGACCGTCGTGTTCTCCGACCACCGCGAGTTCCCAGTGGTCGAGATCATGAACGCCAATCGTTTGCATGATTTGGTGATCCTGCGCATCGATGCGCGCGATCTTCCGGTGCTGCCCATTGGCGATAGCGACCAAGTGCGGCCGGGCGACAGCGTGCTGGCCATCGGGCACCCCCTTGGCCTGGAAGATACCGTGTCCAACGGGCTGATCAGCGCCGTACGCGAGGTCCACGCCGGTCTTTCAGTACTGCAAATTTCGGCGCCCATCGCGCCGGGTTCCTCGGGCGGCCCGCTGTTCAACGATCGCGGGGAAGTGATCGGCGTAGCCACCGCCGTCAGCACGCGTGGTCAGAACCTCAACTTCGGCCTGCCCTCGAACTACGTCACGGATCTCGTCGAGCACCCGCACCCGATTTCGATGGAGCTCTTTGCCGCCGCGATGCTCGCCATGCAACACCAAACGAGCCTCGACCGAGACGGTCGAGAACGCGCGCGCAATATCCCACATCACAAGCTGACCCTGCTGAGCGGCTGTACGGACGCCCACAAGGAGCTGATCTGGAGGACCCTGCAAGAGGCGATCGAAGTCGGCGCGCCGCTGTACAACCAGGGCAAGCACTCGGCCTGCTATCACGTCTACGAGGGAGCCGCGTCGGACCTCGCGCAGCGTCTGCCGCGCGCGTGCGGCGGTCCAAAACAAGCGCTATCGGCCGGTCAACGCCGCGCCGCCAAGTTGAGCGATCCCAGTGAACAGGCCTGGGCCATGCGTGACAGCTTCGACGGCGTACTCGAGGTTTTGGAGCGCTCGACCCACTGAGGGGCGCGCTCGCACCTTCAAGCGCGTTCGAACTCGCCGATGCCGATCCAGGGCTTGTCGTTGCTCTGGAAGTGCAGCACCTTGCCCACGAATTGCGCAGAGAAGTGGTAGCCAACATTCTGCGCGTCGTACAAGACCAACGACAGCATGTCCCCCGAAGCGCTGGTCAACTCATAGCGACCGCTGAAGTCCACGCCCGGCCCGACCGCCCTGAATTGGCCCTGACTGAAGGTCACGATCAGCGTGCCGATCTCGGCGCTAAGCACGGCCTGGAGCGGTAAGTCCAGAGGCAGCGACGGCGAAAACTTCTGCAGCCGCCAGCCGCCACCCAGTCGTTGGTTGGCGCTCACCACGCTGTCGACCGGCGTATTCGCCGATCCGCAGCCAGCGAACAGCGGAGTTGCCAAGCATAACCCAGCCAAAAGCAGGAGCTTTGCGTATCGGGTAACCACGCTCGAACGATAGGCGGGCGGCCCGCTCCACGCAATCTGGCTTCGTCCTCGTCGTTGCGGCACCGGCAAAGCCGCAGCGGGCTGCGGTCGCTCGCTACGAGTCGGCAAAATCGGCCAAAATCGCCTCATTCGCGGCGTCCTGCAGCGAAAGCCGCGCCAGACAGTCGGCAAAACTACCGAGCAGCGGCGCTCGCACCGTGATGCGCTGCCCGCTCGACGGGTGCACGAAGCGCAGCGCGGCTGCGTGTAGCGCCAAGCGATCGAGCGCGTACTTCTCTCGGAAGAGGCGGTTGTGTTCACCCTTGCCGTAGCGCACGTCGCCAATCAAAGGGCACGACACGTGTTTCAAGTGTCGACGGATTTGGTGCAGGCGCCCAGTCTTGGGCAGGGCGACCACCAAGGCGTAGCGTTCGAACGTACCGATTCGAGCGTATTCGGTCTGCGCCGGGACGCGCTCCTCGCCCGGTGCGCGCGGGATCGGATGATCGATCAGTCCTTGCGGGGGAGGGTGCCCGCGAGTCAGCGCGAGGTAGCGCTTGTCCATCGAGCGATCGGCGAAGCTGCGGTTCAAAATGCGAGCCGCGTCTTCGTTCAGTGCGAATAGAACGGCGCCACTGGCTCCCCGGTCCAAGCGGTGGAGCGGATACACGTAACGGCCGAGCGCATCCCGCGTGACGCGTAACAGATCGCGATCGTCGTTGGCCCAGCCGCGATGCACGATCATGCCCGACGGCTTGTCGACCACCACGCAGGCATCATCCTGGTACAGGATCCGGAGCAGCGCCTCGCCGCATTCCGAGCTCATTGCGTGCACCTGCGGCACGGATCTGAGTCAGCCATGACACGGCGGTCATACTCAGTGCCCCGCACACTCTGAAGTGAGTGGGCAATTTTCTGACGATTGCCCCGCTTTACAAAGTGGCACGCGGGCTGCAGATGAAGAGTGGGCGATGGCAACGGTGTTTCGAATCTTACTCTGGGCTTTGGTGCTGGTTGCGCCGGGTGGCATCTTGCTCGCGCCCCTGCTCGCCGCTCATGAGCTACGTCGCCGTTCCGCCACCCGCGCGAAGGCCCCTGAGCTGCTCCCCGCGGGTGAGCGCCTTTCCGTCGCTGCTGTAGCATCCGCACGCTAAGAGCCGGGCGTTCGCACGCGCAGCTTCGCGAAGAATGCGCGGAGCCGCGCCGCGCCCTCCTCGGCGAGCACGCCGGAAGCCACCTCGAAGCGGTGATTGAGCCGTAAATCACGGCCGATCTCGAACAGCGAATGCAGCGCGCCCGCCTTCGGATCTGTCGCTCCGTACACCACTCGGCCAACCCGCGAGTTGACCAACGCGCCTGCACACATCGGGCACGGCTCGAGGGTGACGAACACCGTGGCCCGCTCCAGGCGCCAGTGCCCAAGCTTGGCCGCCGCCGCACGCAGGGCGAGCAGCTCGGCGTGCGCCGTCGGATCCGCGCGCTCTTCGCGCCGATTGTGGTCACGTGACAGCTCCACCCCTTGCGCGTCGACCACGATGCAGCCCACGGGCACGTCTCCGTGCAGCGGAGCTTGATCGGCCTCCTGCAGGGCCTCCAGCATCCAGCGCAGATCTTGCTCGTTTCGCAGCTCCTGCTGCTCATCGCGGATGGGACTCAAGCCGTCGCTCACGCGCCGGACTGTGACATGGGCCGGAGACTACGGCGAGAGTTCACTCGGAGTGTCGGTCCCCTCATCCGGCAAAGCAGCCGCGCCTGACGGCGCGCCGCCGGAATCAGCCACGTGAAAAGCGACCTGTTCGGCGAGCCCGATCGCCAGCTGCTCGTCGCTGATTTGGCCAATCTTCTTGGCGATCCGCATCAAGCGCTGCAAATAAGCGGTCCAAGCCGGGCTCACCTTGCCGTCGGCAGCGAAGTGCTGGCGCTCCGGATTGGGCAAGATCGAGGCGATGTACAGGGCCTGCCCGAGCGACAGGTCACTCGGTCGCTTGGCAAAGTAGTGCTGGGCGGCAGGTCCGATGCCGTACACGCCCGGCGCATACTCGATCACGTTCAAGTACAGCTCGAGCAGCTCTCGCTTGCTCAGCTCCTGCTCGAGCAGCTGAGTGAGCACCGCCTCCTGCAACTTGCGTCCGAGCGTCTTTTCTTTTCCTAGGTACAGGTTCTTGGCGAGCTGCATGCTGATCGTGCTGGCACCGCGCGCAAATCGGCCCTTGATCAGGTTGTCCTTGATCGAGTTCTGAATCGCCTCGAAATCGAAGCCGCGGTGGTACTGGAAATGGCCGTCCTCACAGACCTGCACCGCCGTTTCCATGAACGGTGAAATCGCGTCGATTGGCACCCAGTCCGCCGAGCCTGGGCCGCTGGCGATTTCGATCGGTTGCTTGTTGGCGCCCTTGACCTCGCGCTGCCAAAGGCTGGCAAATCGACGTGGGCTCAGCTCGGCCGGCACCTGCTCGATGCGACAATCGTTGGCCACGTTCAGACGCACCCGGGTTTCGCTCGGGTGCTCGGAGTTGAAATCGAGCGCCGCATTGACGCCGAACGTCCCCGTCATGCGCAGCGACGAGATCAGCGGCAAAAGACCGCGCGGCGTCGCGTCCAAGAATGCCTGACACGACGCTAGAGGGACCCCGCCGCTCCAGTGGGCCTCCACCGTGCGCTCGCCGCGGATCAAGCTGCCCCTGCCCCGGACGCGCACGTCACCGAAGGACAGCTCGCCGTCGTCCAAGACCAATTTGGCGCCATCGAGCGTGGTCGTGCCCTTGGCACGAAATGCCAGCTGGATCCCGCTGAGCGGGACGGCCGACAACTCCGCGCGTTGCAGCGCCACGTTGTCCAAGGCTCCGCTACCGCTGAACGCCAAAAGCCCGCCGTCCGCGGCCAGGGTTACGTCGCCGCTGGCTTGCAGCGTCGCCAACTGCACGCCAATCAGCCCAAAATCGCGCTCGCGCACGCCCAAGCTGCGCAAACTCACCGGTCCCCCCTGTAGGCGCGCGTGCACTTCGCCGCGCTCGATGGGCAAGCTCAGCTTGAACTCGAGCGGGGTGCCAGACGCCTCTGCTTTGGGCGCGAGCGACAGCTCGACCTGCGCGCCGAGCCGGGCCACCCGCAGCGCGCTCGGACCAAAGTGCAACGTGTCACCCCCTCGGCTGAAATGCAGATTCACGCCTTCCAAATTCAGGCCCGCGCCGTCGGGCAGGGAACGCGCGGCCCATGACGAGAGCTCGGCCAAGCCCGCGCGCAACTTGGGGCCGCGCAGCGGATCGGGCTGAAAAGAGCTGCCCTTTTGCGCGTGAACGGGCCCCGCTGGCGGCGCCGCCGCGGACGACAGCACGACGCTGACCTCGAGCCCTTCGGCCTGCAGGCGTTCGAGTTGGCGCTGAGAGCTGTCGCCCCCTTCGACAGTGGAGCCTGCGCGGAGCAGGGTGGCCTGCGGGCGGCGGGCTGAGAGTTCGACCCCGGCTCCGTGCAGATGCGCCAAATCCAGCGCGATCTCCTCGCGCACGCCGTCGCGCCGATAGCTCAGCCCCCAAATGCGCTGAGCGGGTTCATGCCTGCGCGGCTGCCAAACTAGGTCGATCCCGTCGGCCGAGTAGCGCACTTCAGCGCCGCCAGCGCCCGCCATCGGCTTCGAGTCAGCGCGATAGGCAGACCACTGACGCTGCAGCTCCTCGGCCTCGCCCGCGAGCTCGATCAGGGCACCGTGCACGGCCACGCTGGTCACGTTCAAGCGCCCGCCAAAACCGACTCGCACCGCTGCGACGTGCACCGTTACGCCGGGCAGCTGCGGCACGCGCAGCGCGACCTTGCGTAGCCAGACCCCGCCCAGCCCGACTCGCACCTGGCCGACCTCGAGCTCAATCCCGCGTCGCTCCGCGGCCGACGCGGCGCGCGCTCGCACGATCGGAGCGAAACTCAGCGCGCCCGCGCCGAGCAGTGCGCAGCCCAGGCCGAGCAATGCGACCAGCTTCGTTCTTCGCGGCAGATCCGCGAGTACGCTCATTCGAGACTTTCGACCGCCGCCGCCTGTGCTGGGCGTCGAACGCACAGCTCATCCCGCCGCGCGCCTCGCAAGCGCTCAGCCAATGCCTCCATCGCTGCCAAGCGGGTTCCGGTGCGCCCCGCGGCCCAGGGGGCGTGCGGTGTGCTGCCCAGGGCCGCCAAATAGTCCCCGAGCTGCCCGACGCGTCGACCGAGCGCGTGAATCGCGGCCTCCCGCAAATCCAAACGCGGCGGGATCGGAATGCCCTCAGCGCGCAGCAGCTCGGACGCGTAAAAACCCCAGCTCGCCAGCACATCGTCTGGGCGCATGAACGCGTTCAGACGGCGCGCAAAGTCCGCGCGCGATTCACCGCCTTCGATCCGCCCCGCGAGCAGCCGGCTATGCGCTTCAAACGAAGGCGCGAGCGGTCCGCTAGGCACCACGTACGCCTCGAAGCGCTCCCCGGTCGCCGGCCGCACTGCCGCCCAATGCACGACTTCCGGCAGATGAGTCCCAGGGCTGCCGTACGGCCAAGCGTTGGCTTCGCCGTAGCCGATCACCAGCGCCTCGGGCCGTTCACTCAGCGCCGGCGCGACCAAGGGCCGAAGCCGCGGCAGGGCCGAACGGCGATGGCGCGGCCGATGCTCGCGGTTCACGAAATCCAACTGCGTCTCGACCATGGTGTCGAACGGCTTGAGTAACTCCGGAAAGCCGCCCGGCCGACGCTCGAGCAACGTCAATGCAGCCTCGAGCGCTTCAATCGTCGACAAGCAGTGGGCCGCCGGCTCACGCCGAATCCGGTAACGACTCTCCTCCGAAGGAGCGAGCCCGTAGCGCGGCAGCGCCTGCAAGAACGGATTCAGCTTGAACAGCTTGGAGGCTTGCCACCAAGTGCCATCGATCACCACCAGCGTGACTGGCCCGGGCGGCGCCTCCGTTGCCAAGTCCTTCGCATCGTCACTCGGGTAGAGCAGAACGGGCGGCGCGGCCGGATCACTCAGCGCTGCCTGCAACGCAGCATCGCGCGCAAAGTCGAGCCCGACATGCAGCGTCGAGTTCGACAAGCTGAGCTCCGCGATGCGCGCGGTATTGATCGGCACGTCACTCTCACGCGGGTGCTGCAAAATCACGACTCGCGTGCGCGTGTCGATCGGCTGCACTGCGGCGCAGTAGCAAACGCGCATTGGCCGCCGGCACTCCCAACACATCTCACGCGACTCGAGCACGCCGCGAACATGGATCGAGCCGAGCGCCTTTGCACTCAAAGACTCACGAGCTGCTCGACTCCGAGCCGCGCCGCCAAGCACTCACCCGCATTGCGGGCCGGCTAGCCGCCCTGTTTTCTGAGTAAAAAGAACCCTGACGATTGCTCGTCAGGGTATCTTTAGAAATTAGCCCGGCAGCGTCCTACTCTCCCACAAGGTTGCCCTTGCAGTACCATCGGCTCCAAAGAGCTTGACTTCCGAGTTCGAGATGGGATCGGGTATGGCCTCTTCGATATTGCCACCGGAAAATTTTGGGCGTCCACGCCAGCTTTTTGGTGCTGTTTTTGCGCTGAATTCACGACTCACCGAGCCCTTGCTAGAAGGCCGAGTGAACCGAGAGCTCGTTAAGGATTGATTCAATCAATCCCGCCCGGACTCTGGATACCAATTGCAATGTTTGCCTTAGAGAATAAGTCAAGCCGCACGGACTATTAGTACTAGTTAGCTCCACGCATCGCTGCGCTTCCACACCTAGCCTATCAACCACGTAGTCTACGTGGGTCCTTTAGTGTCTTGCGACAGGGATACCTAGTCTTGAGGCCAGCTTCCCGCTTATATGCTTTCAGCGGTTATCTGTTCCGAACATAGCTACCCGGCTATGCCACTGGCGTGACAACCGGAGCACCAGAGGTTCGTCCACCCAGGTCCTCTCGTACTATGGGTAGCTCCTCTCAAGTATCCTGCGCCCACGGCAGATAGGGACCAAACTGTCTCACGACGTTTTAAACCCAGCTCGCGTACCGCTTTAATTGGCGAACAGCCAAAC
>Ga0247760_1002125_pt1 | contig 15966 bp, 19 predicted proteins | sample UWRJL171409R4_FD_179936 | JGI IMG/M metagenome (GOLD analysis project Ga0247760, IMG submission 179936) | Plant litter microbial communities from Arlington Agricultural Research Station in Wisconsin, United States - UWRJ-L171-409R-4 | ecosystem: Environmental > Terrestrial > Plant litter >... | reverse complement strand
AGTCGACAACGCGGGTCTCGGGGTCGAAAACCACGTTCTCAAGAACGGAACCGAAGCGGATAGCGCCGAAGATATCGGGCTCCTTCTCAGCCGACAGGCCAATGGTCTTGGCATAGCAGCCACCCTCGATGTTGAAGACACCACGGTCGCTCCAGCAGTGCTCATCGTCGCCAATCAGGGCGCGGTTAGGGTCAGCAGACAAAGTGGTCTTGCCAGTGCCGGACAGGCCAAAGAAGAGGGTGACGTCGCCGTTCTTGCCCTCGTTGGCGGACGAGTGGAGGGTCAGGATGTTGTGCTTCACGGGGCCCTCGTAGAACATGACTGTGAAGATACCCTTCTTCATCTCGCCGGCGTACTCGGTGCCGAGAATGACCATCTCCTTCTCAGCGAAGTTGATGGCGACCGAAGTGCCCGAGGTCATGCCCTCGGTGTATCGGTTGGCGGGGAAAGAGCCGGCATTGTAAATGGTGTAGTCGGGATGGAAGTGCTCGAGCTCCTCGGGAGGAGGACGGATCAACATGTTACGCATAAAGAGCGCGTGGTAGGCGCGCGCGCACACCACGCGCACGCGAATGCGGTACTTCTCATCCCAGCCGGCATAGCCATCGACCACATAGATGCGGTTCCTGGTGTTGAGGTAGTCGACAGCGCGCTCACGGTTGATTTTCCAGACCTGCAATTGGTTAGCGTCGGCTGTTACGAAAACACCGCAGCAGGCCGCTGGGTGGGTCAAGACTGGTTTCGGTTGTCGGTTGCGGGGTGCATGGCTTGGGATGAGGGCTGCAGAAAATGACGAAAGCGACAGGGGGGGAACTGAGGGGAACAAATCGACAATGACAGCCATGACGAGAAACGACATCAGCCCAGCACGACAGAATGCTTCCGGGCGCCCGAGCGAGACGTAACAGAATGCGCACTGCCAAGCAGATGACGTCCGCGAGCAATTGGTTCAGGATTCTGCTTCAATCGCCGACAACACATCTTATCGAGTGGGCGCGTGACCACATCTGACGCGCTCTTGGGGCGCCATCTCGGGTGCAAGCGGGACAGGGAAGAGATGGTTGACGCGAAGTCAAGAGAATGATTGAGATGATGACTCAAAACTCACCTCAGGAGTCATGGGCTTGTTGACAGGTCCCCACCTATAAGCAAAGTATCGTCAGCATCATGGCTGAGTGAAAAGCTTATGCGCAGTGTGGAACGGGCGATGCGGTGCAAGCATGCAGCAATGATGTGGTGCGACGGCGGTGCAACATACCAAATGTCCTTCTCAGACGTCTCCTCCTTGACAATGCGCTTATCAAGAGGCGAGCGGCCAGTCTTCTTGCCCGAGTACGCTGTCAGAGCGCCGCTGGAGGTGATGGCCGTGCCCGTCTCGTAAACCTGTTCATCGATTAGACCCGGTGCCCAGTGGCTCTGCCTCGGGAACGACTTACCAATGCGTCCTCGTAGAGAGCAGCAACAGAAGGATTGGGGATCTGTTCGGGCACGGTTAGTGCTGGGACCAGTAGCACTTTCGGGTTGGTCTGGCTCACAATTGCCACGCGGTCATAGTCGATATGAGCCTTCTCGTGAAGCTCCTCCTCCAGCTCGGTGTGTTCGTGCTGAGGCCTAGATAGCAGCACCTGTCAGCAATGCCCGCAAGGGAGACAGATGTTGATTCGCCGACTCACTGCACGCCACCGGGGTGGAGGCCGGTCTTGTTAACGGTGTTAACGAGCACTGGGTAGAAGGTTAGCCGTGGTCCCACCGCCATCAGAGAGTTCGGACGAAGGGGGAGGGGACTTGCTTTTGCGGGCTTGAGGTGATATTCCGGATGAAGAATGAAGCTGTTGGGAACGAGGGCCCTTTACTGCTGGATCAGTGTAGGGAGAAGCAGTTCTGGCAACTGGTTCCTTCATGGTTCTTAAGTGCTTTCGGCGCTGTGAACGTTCGGCTACGAGTGCGGACCCGGGGCAGGTTGTGAGCAGGGGAGGCGGCAGTAGGCACGGTGCAGGTCGACAGGCCTCGTCTCTTTTGGTCCACTTGCTGCAGGGTTGGCAAGAGGTGCAGATGGAGAAAGCAGGCCGGGTAGCGCAGATAAGGAGGACTTGTCCTTGCAGGGCCCGAGGCCGAGGAAAGACGGTATATAAAGACGTGGGGCCCACCGGGCCCACGGGTCCCACGGGGAGGATGAGGGGCGTCGAGCGGGCGAACCCAATGGGGCGTGACGACAGCATTCCACATTGGCGAGTTGACCAGGCCCAGCCCGGAACAGGGCCGGGTCCCATGGGTCCCTGATCGGGCGCCTTGCCATTGGACCGCTGGGGCACGAATTGTTCCCGGAGCGCCCTCGCCGTTACCCCTGTCGCCCTTCGGGACTGGCGCGCGGCCACCCACCGTCCCAATGTGTAAGAGCGCGCTGCACTGTGCCTGTGTGCGTTGGCTGCGTGTATGTTAGGGCTCCAGGTCGTCCTTCGAGCTCAAACCATTGCAGCGCGCGGTAACCTTGTTGGATTTTATAAGCCGCACTGTCCGTCCTTTGCCCTGCCCGTTCTTTTCCGTCTCCCACCACCAAACTGGCACAGATTGGCTCCGAATGTCGGCTGTAACAACCAAAATTCGTGTCCGTTCTTACCAATTGTATCAGGCTATGTGCAATTGGTGGCTCGGCAGAGCAGGGGAGGCGTGCTGTTCACATTGAGAGAGCTGAGCGCAAGCCCTGGGCGTGCGCCGTTGGCCCCGAACACTGATCACTGGGCAAGCTGAGTTTGCTGCGAGCCATGGCACATGACTTGCTCTCCGCCCAAATCTTGTCACTTTCAATGTCTAGAGCCGCTGCTTTCTCCTTGACGCAAAATAGCGAGCAGGGAATGAGCCTGCTTGGCCGGCTGTGCTCTCTCCCCAGACAGGGCTGATGAGGGGCTCTCTTGGACGGAAAGCTCAGCGGCTCTTGGGCGGCGAGCCGCTCCCTAAACTTCTTCCCCAAACACCACGCACTATCCGTATACTGCACTAGAATCACCAGTCCTGGGGCTTGGAAACGCCCAGCCCTTGGCAACCTGAATCTCCCGGTTTCTTGTCGCCGCCTCGCTCTGATCTAGAGCGAAAACCTTACCCCGCAATCATGTTCCAGGAGGGGAAAATGCTCCCCAACGAACTGACAGGGCTTGGATACCCGCACTGCACGCTACCCCGCCATGGCGAATGACGGCCACAAAACAACAACGAAGGGCCACTACTTGTTGCTGTTGATTCCGTTTCCCGTTGGCCGGTGAAAAGGGAAATTCATCTCGGTTCCCGAGCGAGAAGAATATGTCTTCGGGCTTTGCAAGTATCCAATTCAGTGGCAATACCAAGCAGTAAAGTCACCCCATAATGACAAACCGCCCCGCGTCTTACACGAACCCCTCCAAGGAGAGATTGGGCGCCTGCCGAGACGTGGACCCACCCGCGGCCACCGAAATCCCACCTTGGCTGCCGACAGCATTCCGTCATGGCACTTTGATGGCATTGTTCCGATATTGCCCGAGGTTTGCAAGTCTGCAGCCCAATAGAGTCTGCGTTTGATGGATTGGCTTGTTTCCTAGACCAGCAGACGAGATTGAAAGAACCCCTTGGTGCCCCTTCCACTGCTGGATGCGGAAGGCGGGGCAACGTTTCCATAAGACCAGGAATTTTCCCCATGCCGCCTGGGTGAGCAAGCGGGTGCCAAAATAAAAGAGACTCATTACCTTACCGGTACCGCCACTACCACCAAGATCCCTAGCAAAGAGGGGTATTTTTTTCGTACTATCACCGGTCATTTGACAACTTCGTGCTAACAAACCTGGGGACCTTACTATCACAGAACCAGCTAGTACATCCTCATCTCCTGATACCCTTTTCAGCCCACCAATCACTTTACCACTATTGTAGGCTTGGTAGCGGGTGGGGTGATGGAAGATAAAAGAGCTAGTAAGCCGCTGTTAGTACAAGGTCCACGTGCATTGTTTTGCAGTCTCTGTTTTAGTGGCACCCACTTGGTGAGCCAAGCTGCTGTTAAGTCGTGACCTTGCTTCAGTGTGTGGCAAGCAGGGGCCTTTACGTAACCTCCCATCGCTCGTGACCAACAGGCGCTGAACTGACGGAACCCCAGGCATGTGACTGCAAGCAATTTTCCAACTTCCTGCTGCTTTCCTTGTATGGAACAGAAACCAGAGAGGCAGCCAGTCACGAGCACGAGAAGCGCGGAAGCAAAGAGCGGTAAGCCAGGACAAGGAGCACAGGATGCAAACCCTCATTCCTTTTACGTTTCGTCAATGGCCACGAGCTGCACGTAGCAGCCACGACCTGCACGTAGCAGCCACGACCAGCACGAGTATCCGTATTGAGCCCTGAGCATACAGCAACAGGTTGTCGCGCCTTCCGGATTGGAGTCTCAAATTCACCAAGAGCTGCCGCACAACTGCAAGCCAAGCTGTGGAAATGATTGTTCGTCCATGTTTTGTCTTTCTTAAGCTCCCAAAATCCAGACCTCTGTCATAATTGCCAAGCCGCGGATACTAGGGTCGTATCAAAGACCTGCGGCATCTCCCCTGCATGGCCCTTCTGTGGGTCTAGAACAATTCCTGGGCCTTCCTGGTTCCGGTTTCTTCCTTGGTCTGACATCAGAAAAAACTTGCTGCTCCGTTGAGCCGGCAGTCCTGCTCGGCCCCGGACGGCCCCTCAATTTTCGCAGCAATCTGCCGATCGCCCGACATCCGCCGATTCGGAACATCACAAACCAGGCCCCTCGCCCACTTTGCAGAGCAACGGCAATGGAAGATAACGAATGCGGATTTTGTGTCAGATGTCAGATCTGCGAGGCCTGCAATATGGGAACACGGGCGGCAGTTGGATTTTGTTATCATTTCCGCCAAACAGCAGAGCATGCCGTCAACGATAACGAACGGAAATGTCCCACCCGGTGGTGCTACGACAATCTTTCAAGCCGCTCGATATAGTTAACATGTCTCTTCCGCCCGAGCCGTCCATGCCCCCTCTTCGATATCGATTGATAGTAAGGGGCAAGTCAATCTCGCAGCCAAGTAACTCCCATGGGCCCTGTGAATCGCCTTCTGCTGAAGATCCCAGATCACCATGCCTATGCGGGAGCGCCCGCGGTCCCGAAATAACCCACAGCGTGGCTCAATGACCTAGACCTTTTATGGATGGTTCAGAACACCACTCGGGCTCGTCCCGCCATCATCCACAACTTCCATGGTCCGCTACACTCCCACCAATGGCGTTGGCAACTACCGAAAGGACCTCTGCAGCCGCTATCTTGAGACCAGCTTACTCGAGGATTACACGGGAGAAGATGTATTCCGTCTCTGAATATCTTCTCACACCAATATCGGAGCCGTCTCGGAAATCCCCAGGTCCGCTGATGCTGATTGGCCAATATCGTAGTGGTTGGCTGAGCAGCCGCCACACTGGCTGTCCACAGACCAGTGTTGCACGCCTACCGCAGCCCCCACCGTGCCCTGACGTGCCCTGAGTGGATTTTTCTGCAGGCCCTAACTTGCCGCACCAAGGAGCGGCCCGGCAGCAGAGCGCAAGATCAGCGAGGCCAAGACGACCGTGTTACGTGGCAGACGAGCCCTTGTACTGGAGGGCAAGATCCGCCACTGGCAGCGAGGTGGAGGCACACAACGTGGCCCAATGTAAGCCATGCCGGCCCACCTGCTTGGTCTTGTGTGCCAGGCTTGTCGCTCGAGGACCCATGTACCTCTAGTTAAGTGATACAAAGCCCTCGGAGCTCCAAATTTGTGACTTGGTGCGACAGAACCACACTAGACGAAACTCACCCAGAGCCTGCCGGGCTGAAACGCCGCGGATGGTCGATGGCTTTCGGGACCCTTCGGAACTGATAAGCGGAGGTTGAGCCGTGATAACCCACTGCCCTACCAGAAATGTCGGGTGAAGTCGGAGAGAGTTGGTGCGACACGGCGAATAGACAGCAGGCGCTGTTGATTTTACGGAGTAGAAGCTAAAATCAACAGGCCGGTTATCTGAAGCGGGTTTTGAATTCCGACTACGGTATTGGCAAGGCCTAATGTATTACCGCACTCCTTCATGGAGATCTGTGCATCATTCGCTGTGTCTACATTTCATGTATGCGCTGTGATTTTCATAGCAAACCCCTCCTGATGAATATTGAAAACCCGCCTTTGTATTCAATTGTATGCCTGTATCAAATCCATCGCCGGATCACATTCATGTTCGAGATATCTATTCTAGTCTCCAAGTACACGGACTTGATTTTGCCGGAGTCAAAGCTTTCTGGTATGTTGATGTTGAGGCACTGGGGCACATCAAATATGAATCAGTGCGATATGACGCACTTTCAATACAGTATCTAAGGTAGGCATTTACTGCGTATTTCGGGGGGATTAAAAGAACTCCGTCTTTCGTGCTCCTCAACTTGCACAGTAGAATACTAGTGGGTTGTATGGGTGGTTTTCATATACTTGGCTTTTTTCAAGGTTTTGTTGTGCCCACAATGTTGCCGTCAGTGGGTTGACTTGCCTTGGGAAGTTAGAACTCTGTAAAAGCCATTGGATTGGGTGAGAGCCTTGGCCCAAACCTTGTTCTTTTTTCCTTTGATTAAGCAACCTCATTTGTTTTCACTCCTTGGTATTGGCAGGTGTGTATTAGTTCTACGACATACCTTGGACAAAGTTGTATTGTATTGTACGATAGAAGGATTTCTATCAAACCCCCCCCCCTGGAAAAAAAATCAACAAGATTATAAAGTATTGGAACAAAGCTTCTTACGTTATTAGATCAGGATGGGTGTAAGCTGAAGGGAATGCGTTTCCCAGTTCTATGCACGTTCAATCTGCAAAACTCAAAGACAGCGTTCGTGTTTAGCTCTTTACTTTTTGACTTGACTTTCTGTCTAGTGTCAGTTGTTCTTGGCAGATCTTGCATTATTTCAAGACAAGACTACCGAAACAACAAACAAAATCTCTGAGGGCGTGCATCAACCACACCGCAGCGTAATTCCGTCACACAGATTTAATACCGAACCCCAACAACCTCCAATTTATAGGTATTGACCACGGGGTCTAGCGCCTTTGCCGAGAGTATAGTGGCTGGGTAAAATGGGCGGACGCACAGCGGTTGAATCGCCCTCGAGCAGCCGCATACCCATTATATTGCAGATCACCAGAACAAAAAGGAGCATGGAGGGCCTCTCCCGCTCGAGACTGCCCGCTACACGGGAGAAGGTTTCTATGCTTCCGTGCCGGGAGCAGTGCAGCGCGCGTCATCTCTCTAGGTACTAGCCTGCCTGTCCCGGATTCTCACCCTCCCTTTCACCAAACCCAACAGGTATCGTGAAACGCTGCTTCGTTAGCCTCCGGAGAAAGCAGCGAGGTCGTTAAACCCGTCCGCCATGCTGTCCTACCTACTCGGCCTCGCGGCTTGCGTGCTGCCGGTACGTGGAGTGGTTGTACTCCCCGGAGGCGTGCCCAAGCCGTACAGCGGACCAAAAGGGGCAATGCATGCGTACGACTTCTTCCAAAAATGCGCGGCCAATGAACCCGAGTTCTTGACCGTCAGCAATGGGTCGGCCAAACTGCCATCGGCAAAGCTGCTCATGGCGGACCGCGGTGACGGCTACTACGACTCCGAGGAGTACCAGGGACGTGAGGTGCTGCCGTCGACCGACAGCTTCATCCGGGGCGCCATCCAGGCGTGGAGTGATCACCTGCATCTGATCATCGGGCCAGAGCTTGTGTGGTTGACTATCCTGACGCAACTGACTTTTTACATGCGGACGCACCCGGCCGAGGTGCGAGATGTCTACGACTTTGATAGCCGTCCTCCCGTGTCTATGGGGGAGCCTCCCGACTGGTACCTGATCACGGTATCCTTCTACGGCAGCGTGATGAACCGCTTCAAGTCCGAGGCGGCATACGAGTTCCTGCGGCCGTATTTTTCCACCACGAATGACGACCATCTTCTGACGACCCACTTCATTTTGCTTGGTTTTGAGAAGACCGAGTTCGTTTTCGAACGCCCAATTCTCTGCGGGCTGCCATCCGTGACGCTGCAAGGAACGTTGACGGATTGGGAGGACCTGCTGCACAAGCTGGACCATTTCCATACGTTGGGTCCCGAGGTTGTCCCATACAAGGCGAGGCTGGAGCCGGTGCTCAAGCGCTTCATCGCCACCTTCAAGGAGCCCGAGAGCGAGGCGTCCAAGGAATTTTGGAACCAAATGGTCATTGCCGAGAAATCCGACGAGTGCGGTGCGGCCCCCTTGAACATTTCGGGGTGGATCACGTCGTTCCTGTTCTGGAATGTCGATGGAACGCCCTACGCTCGCGAAAATGGCTCATTCACTCTGGACAGCTATTCATACCCAAGCCTCAATATCAGGACACTGCCTTCAGGATATGCAAAGACGCCATTCATCCTCAGGAAATATGGGGGGAAAGCGAGGTATAGAGGATACGCAATCTCTGGGCTTCTCGGAAAGCGTATTGAGGCCGGGGCACCCCTGGAGTATGTAGCGTTGTTGACACAGAAAGGAGAAAATGGGACATACGACGCAACAAAACATGCCACGTTGATGCCCAGTACATCGTGGGCTTTGTTCGGCGAAGTGGCGGACAATGCCCCAGTAAGCCAGTGGGTAGTCGAACAGGAGCTAGAGTACCTGGCATCTGGTTTGAACAGCACAGTCGGCCACGGAGAATGTACTCAGGGGTAGTCGTGGAGGGATTTGTGAGGGAAATGTGATAATCAGCGGAACCACCAGTTGACAGACGCGTTCAAAGTACCTCGACCACCTTCGCTCCGCACGCTGTGCCACCAGCCCTTGGGAATATAGAGGGCATCACCTCGAGTCAGAGTTACCTCCATCATGTCCTCCTTGATGACGCTGTCGCCCCAGACGGCGTCATAGAGAACTTGCCGCTCAGCTCCTTGCATCATTTCTTCCCCGCGAATCCTGGAGCTTCCGGTCTGTCCCAGTTTGGCTCGAGTTTGGAGAAAGAGCTGCTCGCCGTGGCGTGGTGGAAGCATCCGGATGACCTTGGAACTTTGTAGCTGACAGAAAAGATTAGGATTTGGGTCGCGGTGCCAGGGTGTATAAGTAGGCTCCAGTCCGATCCAGATGCTGGAGTCGTAAATGTCCCCCTTTCCAGCCTCTTTCACGAGTTCGGGGGTGGGCACGTCGTTCTGTAGGTCTACTGGTAGCGCGCTGAGGGGTGCTTGAGCAATGTAAAGCTGTTCTAATAAGCAGCGGCTATCATTACGACTGTTGTTGAACTCCAGTCCGACGCTGAGGAGTGCCGCAGGAGCCTCGAAGCGGAGAAAGCGGCTGTGGAAGGCGGGACTCGGTGGAAGATAACTGAGATGGTCTCTAAGTAGCTCAGCTAAACTGTTGTGTATGGCGTCACCGGTATGAGAGAGCCAGTCGAGAAAATGGGTAACACTCTCCCCAAACTGAGAAGTTTCGTTGTCTGGGGGCAGTATGAGCTCATACGGAAGGTTGATATGTGAATGCTGCTCGAAATATGGTGTGAGGCACGCTCTCTGCTTGGGCTGCGCTGTATTCGTAAACCATTTTGTCAGGGCAGGGAGCAATTGACCTTCCTCTCCTGCAAAATCTCGGATCGCGAGAGGATTTCCCGGTTCGAATGCGTCGAACCGAAACACCTTGATGCTGACGGGGCCCTGGACCTTTCGGATGGTTGAGAGCTGGCGATTTTTGACCAAGTTCCGTGATAAAGATGTTTGAGCAGAGAGACCGTTTCTGAACCACGCGCAGTTCATCCTCTGTTCCGAAAACAGTGGCAGTTCCACCCTGTCTGTGTTTCCTCTTGCGGTTCCAGGAACTCGGTCATTGGGTGGACATGATGGAGCCCACACGTGATTGTTAGTTACTTCGTACACCGCCTCAAACCTTCGTGGCTGGCCAGCACGCACGGGCCACCACCCACCACGAAATGAGGGCACGGCAGGCTCCACCGCAAGATACCCAAGCAAATGAAGAGATCAAAGTACCCCTCAACGCCAAAGGACGCTCAGTATTCTAACCCCGCTATCTACTGCCTCGCCCTTGTCGCGCCGGCATTTTGGTCCGTTCTCTTATCGGCCGGCTTGGAAAAGGGGCAACACGGGCCTGGAACATGCACTCCTAAGCACAGCGAAAGCGTCGTGGGCAAGGAATCTGTGCTGCACCCAACCAACTCAGGAAGACATCGATCGATAGCTGTCGCTGCGTCAACGGCGGCTTGCGAAACCGATCGACACCATGTCTACCTCCTCGGGTGTTGCTGAGAGCTGGATTTCGTCCTTCTGCTCCTTGCTCGGCCACGAGTATTTCGCCGAAGTTTCCGAAGACTTTATCGAGGATGATTTTAACCTTACGGGGTTGCAGAGCCAGGTGGCCATGTACAAAGAGGCATTAGAGGTGCGCCACTGCCGCCCCGAATTTCTGGAGAAATGCTGACCTTTCTGCGCTGGTTGCAGATGATTCTAGACGTCGAGCCAGAAGAGGAGGATGACGACGAAGAGGAGGAAGAAGAAGATGATGACGACGCATCGGGTGATGGTCGCGATGGTATAGGCGGCCGTGCGCATGGCGAGAGAAGAAATCATAGCCGTATCGCCAGCGATCTTTCCGTTATTGAATCTTCTGCCGAAATGCTCTATGGACTCATTCACCAACGCTTCATCTGCTCCCGAGCTGGCATTCAACAAATGTCAGAAAAGTACGAGCTTGCTCACTTTGGCATCTGCCCCCGAACGAACTGCAATCAAGCCAGAACCCTCCCTGTTGGCCTGTCGGACATCCCCGGCGAAGATACAGTCAAACTGTTTTGTCCGTCCTGTCTTGACGTCTACGTCCCGCCTAATAGCCGCTTCCAGACCGTTGATGGAGCTTTCTTCGGCCGCACCTTTGGCGCACTTTTCCTTCTCACCTTCCCCGAGTACGACCTGAGTAAGCCGGCCAGCGAGAGCGTGACCAATCTTCCGCTTGCTGGGGCCGATGGACAAGAGACAATCAATGGCTTTTATGGCAGAAACACTGCGCCGGGTCTGGGGCCTGGCAAGATTTACGAGCCAAAGATTTACGGCTTCAGAGTATCCGAAATGGCACGCTCTGGGCCGCGAATGAAGTGGCTGCGCGACAAACCGGGCGACATCACAGTCTTGGACGAGGCCCGGCACTTTAACGAAGAGAATGCGGACTCGGACGATGACGATGAGAGCATGAATATGAATGGCAGACAGATGGTGCGAAGGCGACCCGGATACAATCAGAGGCTTAGGCAGCATCAGCGGCAACACCAGAATGGCAGCCCGATGGCAATCGAAGCCAACGGAGCCGAGTCAGAACTATAGGCTTGTATACGGGACGGCTTGCTCAAGATACCCCAAGCATGCCGCGCCGCAAAAGCGGGTTGGGTGGACTGAAATATTCGGCCCCTGTCACGCAACAAAACAGCGCGGCCCCCAAACCATAGATCTGGCGGAATCCCCAGTCAGCATAGTCGGCGTTTCTTTCCCGAGGCTTTTCCCGTGGACGTGTGAGAAACAGGTGCTTGGCGTTGGCCGCGCGGTCTTCTCGGGGTCTGGTGTGGTATGCATCAAGTGAGGAATGAGGAGGGGCAGAGGGATGAACATGGTAGTATTCTCTCCGCTCTTTTCTCCTCCTTGTCGGCCCCTTGTGCAATGGTGTTTTTTTTCTTGCGCATACACATGGTGGGCTCTCCCTTCAGTCTCGTTGGGCCCCCCTTCTTCCTCCAGCTCTACGTTACCTGGATGGGTTCGTTGGATGTAGCCGGTCGTTTGTGCGGTGACCTTGTGGCGCAGGAAACAGGAAAGGGATAGCGATCAAATACATTTCGATTTTTTTTTTCCGTCATTCTCGATATTGACTCGGGCCCCACCATCATAGACTGAGCGAGCCGAATTGCGCACACAATAAGAAACCCACCTACCTCCTCACACCCACTCTGGTTCTCTTCACCTAGTCTCACCTCAACCTCACCTCATGAATGCGTTGGCGCTCAACTGGTTTGCAGCACGCGTGAATAGGCCAGGCCATGCCGTGCCATGAGTATGTTCTGGTCCTGCTTGGATGCGGCGCAGGCGGGGTGGGCTTCTCTGTTGAAACTGTCTGTTCTGTCACAGATAAATGACGACTACTACGTACTGGCAAGTGCTACACAACCTGCTTATCGCTTCCCACTTACCCTTCTCGGTAAACAGTCCAGTACAGAATGGCCGGCGACAATGCGCGTGGGAGTGGTGGGGAGGGCGATTGTGTTCGTGGCAGAGACTTGGTTTCGTTTTTGCCTTGTGATTAATGTCGTGTCTTGTTTGTTATGGTGTGTGTTGTGTCATGCTGTATCGATTTGTTCTGTTGAATCGCTGTCGTGCTAAATAGAGTGAATCCTTGAGCTGCGATGCAGGTGAGATCAGATCAGATTGGCAGCAAGGCGAAGCCAGCCAGCCAGCCTTCCAGCCTTGCGTTGCGGGATGGTCGGGTCGGTCGGGTCGGTCGGGTTGGTCAGGGTGATTTGACATTGGAACGGGCAGGCGGCCGTCAGTGGAGATTGGGAAATGGGCATGGGTGTGTAGACGGGAATGAGGATGGAGATGGTCATGGTGACGGAGATGATGAAGATGAGGGCAGACAAACGGACAGACAGACAGACAGACAGATAGACAGACAGACAGGTAGACAGGTAGACAGATAGACGGAGGGGTAGTGATCCGAGCAAGTGTGGATCATAACGCGGCAGTGCGAGCCTGCGAGGTTTTTCTCTCTTTCTCTCTCGGGGGCTTGTTCCCTGTTTGTGTGAGTGAATGCGGATGAAGTGACAATGATGACCTGGGGGTGAGATGTGTGGGATGACGCTGGGAATGATCGTTGGGGAACATGTGGTGCTCCGGCGGATTCCCTCCGCTGGAATGGGAGCTACGATACGACCTTGGGAATAGAATGCTCGGAGACTGTGGTGAGAAATGATAATGGAGGCAGAGCAGAGCAAGAGGTGATAGGTCAGCAGCATGTAAGCCGTCGAACATCACTGGTCGGACCTGGATGGACCGGACTTGGACCGTGATCGCCTAGGGAGGAGGGTTCATGTGTTGGGAAGGATCCCGCTCCAGCCCGCCCCCCGTCTCTGCGTCCCCGATGTGATATGTATGTACGAACCCGTAGTCAGACAGTCGGAAGCAGTCAGAGACGCAGCTGGGTCAGGCAGAGGCAGAAGCAGAGAGACTCAAAGGGCCAAGGAATAGAAGCCGAGCTCACTCGCAGGCCGGGTTACAGTGTGGTGGGCGGGACGGGAACAAACGCGGGACACCCGAGGCTCAGAACACAACAGAATCTCACCACCACTACCACAGTCGCGAAGCGCTGTGGCGGCGTTTCTTGACCAATCGACATAGTAATCACTCACCATCCAGCTTCTATAGCTGTCTTTTTCAGGTCGAGGCAAGTGGGTCGGGCGTATTAGCTGCTTGCTTTGACACATGGGAATAGTGGTGGTAGTAATGGAGGTTGTGTCGTGCGTTTAACGTGCGACAGGGCTGACCAACGAGAATTTATTGATGACCGTCCCCACCATCTCTCTGTTAACTCTCCACCCAGCGCCGACGGATGGTATTGCACCGAAGTTATTCCTTGCCTACTAAGTTGTAGCTTGAGCAGGTTGCTATTGGTCAGCCCGGCTTTCTTTTGGTATCTGACAGGGCAAGCCAGGGTACCTATGGAACCCAACAGATCTTATGCCCTTCCTTTGTCGATGACGGAAGTCCGGCTTTCGTGGACTTGACGGTGCGAACGAAGACCGAAGGGATGCGAATGGTCTACTTGATAGCTGAGCTGCTGCCGAGCGAAATAGGTAGAATGGACGAGGCAGCGCTATCCTAAAAGGCTTGGGCGGTCCGATAAAAACTATCCCAGGCAGTTACCAATATATCGTTAGTGCGGCTGCGATTGTTGCAGTCTAGTATGTGCGTGATCTGCGAGATGTGGGAAATCGAGATCGTATTGTTAAAGGAAGCCTAGGAAGCGATTCCTCCCGTTGCGACGCCCAGGTGCCGTGGTTGCTCTGGGCTGCTGCAAAAGGTCTATGTCGGGAAAGGCTGCGCTAGTCGGTTCCACGCAAGAAGGCAAAATCCGGGGACTGTTGAGCTCGCGCGGTGCAAAGCTTCTGCGGTTGGAAGGTCTTGCGCGATGGCTGACAGATGCTCGCAGGCGCCCGCAGACGCACGCAGACGCACGCAGACGCACGACATTTGGGCAGACAAGCGCGGCTATTGAAACTAAGGCCCGGAAACGCTGACTGGCTGAAATCAATGAGCATCTTGTGATCCCGTGGGGGCTGTGCAACGGAACTTTACCGCGAGTTCTTGGGGGAGGGTGGGCAAACATTGTGGCTTCGTCAACTGCAACTGCCGTTAGTTACACTGGGTCCCACCGAAGCCGACTGAGTGAGGCACAGGGAAGTCCAGCAGTTCGGATTGGCACCCTTCAAGCCCTAATGGGGCTATTTTCGTATCCCCGAGCTGCGGGGGCCTGGACCTGCTGCTGGTTTCTGTCGATGTCGGTGCCTCAGTCATCTTTCCTCATCAACGGCGGTTGTTTGCCCGAACCTCCAACTGCCCCACCATGACACTAACGTTAGCAGCCCTCCCGCCACTAGTTGCGGGCGGGGCGGGTCGCGCTGCCCAGGGCCCCACTGATCGCTGCTCGCAATAAGGAACGTCCCGTAGGAAGCTCTGACCACCAGAGCTGGTGGGTGAAGGGCTGAGGAAACAACTTCCGAATCTTGAGTTTCGTTTACTATTCGAGCTGACGTGTTTTATGTAATGCCCAGTGAGCTGACTGGCTGTATTTAGGTTATCCGTCACGTTTTGAACTGACCGATTAAGTTCACCGTCATCATGCTGCAGAACGCTCTGGTCTCCGCAGCCGATTGCATGCGCAGGTACGAAGCTTAATGAGAGCTGAGATGCAGGTTTGTCTTGTTGGCAGGTGCGATTCTGGGAGCCTAGCTTTCTGCTTCTTCGCCTTCAATAGGGAAAACAACGTTAAACCATCCAATGAAGCTTGGGGGTGTCTCAGCCACTTGATTGTCTGTACAGTGGGATACACGGCATGAGTAGTGTTGCACGGCGCGGCAGGACGCTTCTTGCGTCCTCTTCGAGTGGACCTTTGGGCTCGGGTCCAGAGGCACCAACAGCTGTACCACGCAGCACGAGCCCACCACGCCAGGTGCTGCTGTGCCTCGGCGCTACTACTTTTGCCGCTGCCGGTGCCGGGCACGATCCCCACCTCACTGCGGCAATAGGTGCGCGTGGGCGGCATGCAAGCATCGAGCCTCTTTTTCTTTCCTGGGAAGGGTTGGCGGGTGCTGAGGACCTCTGGAGTTGGACCCCACCAACATGCTTCACAACACGCCTACCGTGCCCCCTGGAACCTACCTCGCCCTTCGGCCATTCCAAGACTAACAGCTCTCGGCATACTGGCCATACTTTTCCACTATCACCATGCGGGCACTTGTGGGGGGCTGACAGGCGACCAACGGGCTGTGCTGCTCTGACCAGCTGCCCACAAAGTCTCTTTCTTGGCTTGTTGGGGGCAGAAACGACATACCTAACCCTAGTCTCCACGTTTGTGTACATACCCCCTTGAGAGGATCTGGGGAATGTCAGATGAATCATGTCACAGAAGTCGGTCGAGCAGTTCTCGCTCGGATCTGGCAACCTTTTTCGCGCTCGCCCTCCGAACCCAAGTGGTTCCAAAGGGCCAATGATGGGATGCGCAGTCTTCACCAGGTGTGCTGAGTATTCTAGGAAGGACCAAAATATGGATTCTGCTCAGAGCCCACACTCCGAGTTATACCTATCTATGGCATCTCCCCCCCTCCCTCGGATAGTTCGTGCCCTTCCCCAAGGTTGTCTTGGTTCCCCACCCCCTTCCCA
>Ga0247760_1002124_pt1 | contig 15971 bp, 17 predicted proteins | sample UWRJL171409R4_FD_179936 | JGI IMG/M metagenome (GOLD analysis project Ga0247760, IMG submission 179936) | Plant litter microbial communities from Arlington Agricultural Research Station in Wisconsin, United States - UWRJ-L171-409R-4 | ecosystem: Environmental > Terrestrial > Plant litter >... | reverse complement strand
TGAGCCAGATCTACCCTTATTACCTCCCAGGCGAAGTAGTGATGTTTCCAGCTCGTCGACTGTGGTCCATGGGTTGCCCAGCGGGTTCGCTGAGTTTTCCAGCGATCAGCTTGAGCACGGAAGTCCTGAGCTTCCCCGGATGCGGGATGCGGATCTCGAAGCTATCCCTAGCGATGATCTGAGCCTTGAAAGCTCACCCCGGACGTTCCGGTCAAGTACCAGGTCGCTCTCGGTGAGCTTCAATGACATGCCAACGGTTGCCGAGATCCCTGGCGACGAATCACCTCGGACTCCGGTCCAATCCTCGTTTATGGAGTATGACTTGCCGAGAGACCCAGGCAGCCCTGGTAAGACCAGCATCAGCAGCTCGGACGACCAGCTGCAGCAACAGATCAGCGAGATTTTGGAGTCTGTTCCCGCCAAGATCCGGCTTAGAGCCGAACCGTCGGCCATTAACCTTAACCCTCCAGACTTTACCATGCCGACACGAAAAGCACCCAAGCCCGATCCCTACCCCCGCAGTCAATCGAGCTTGTCGACAATGTCAAACGTGTCGTCGCGTGCTGGCACACCCTCTTTCACTCTCGCGCCCGCATATAGCCGCAACAATCGGAACCGGCACCAGCGAGGCAATCAAGAAATCAAGCTTTACCATCTATCTAGGTCCAATGGCGAGGCACCCATAAAGCTGTTCATCCGCTGCGTTGGTGAGCGTGGCGAGCGAGTCATGGTCCGTGTCGGAGGTGGCTGGGCAGATCTGGGCGAATATCTGAAGGAGTACGCTAGTCACCACGGCCGCCGCTCCGGCCAGAGCAAGGTGGAGATCAAAGATCTTCCTAGCGCACCGGGTCACGCAGCTTCGACGCCTCCCACGCGCCCTCAGTCCGCGCAGGAGTCATACTCGCCTGTTACGCCTCTACACGTTCGCAAGTCTAGGAGGAGTGCAGCGGTAGAGGACCTAGCAGCCAGCAGCACGTTTCCCAAGACACCACTGGCTTCGGTAGCGAGACCGGACGCGCCGTCGTCCGGTGACTCGACGCGATCTAGGTCTAGTTCTCGACTCAGCTGGGCTGAAGAGGACAGCTCATTGGGCATGGCGGGACCGAGAGCAAAACAAATTGAAATGAGTGAGGAGAGCAAAGCATGGGTGGAGAGTGTCAAAGAGAGGGTGCGGATTGCGAGCGGCGAGCGCAAGGTGTCGGATTCTGCGACAGCAGCACAGGCACTTATGGATGGCAAGTTTGGAGAAATAGGAAAGGTCGGGGCTACGAAACGGCTTTTCCGACGGCAAGGGTGAACAACAGGACGGGAAACATTGGCACGGGTTTCACGGAGGAAGAGACAGACTTTGCATTGTGTTTTCGTTGCGTTGTTTCCTATTGTCATTATTATTTTCATTGCGTTGAGGCGGGTCTGAAAACGGTCATCTTTAAATACCCATTTTCTTATTTATGACGGGAAAGGAGAACTGGACAGGAAACAGGCAGCCATAGGCTAAGTCATACTGAATTGATATCGCACGCTCAAGCGACAGCGGCTTCTAACCTCACCCTGTGGTCTTTGCTAGAACTAGATTACCGATATCCACCTATAATCCTCAGCAATGACGTCGGATCACCCTGCAGACTCAACTTTGTGGGCCAGATAACCCAGCGCGAGCAGTAATCCAACCCCCTCAAGACTGTTAGCGTAGGACCCGCAGGTTGATGGGAAGTTGATCAGGCGTTTTCACAGTTTCTAAATAGCTCGAAGGTTATTTGAAGAGGTACCAAACCAAGATATTTAGACCCTGGGGTTTATAAACCGACGCCTCAAATCTTCACATCAAGACCCAGAATATCCTCATCGAACACTTGATGATTGGGGATATGCCCTTTACGATTCGCTCTTGGGCAAATTTTAGGGGTACTTAAGGCTGCCGTCAAGCATAATTGCTCTGTTGCATGCTATTAGCTGGATAACTACCTCCACCCTTGGGATGGCAAAGGCCGTTGTGGAGGTTGGGTGTCTCAGGGTCATCAGTAGTACCCTGCCGCCACCGTTCAAAACTGGTGTGGCACCCATGCCCCGGAGGTCATCGCATCAATTTGCTCGCCAAATGACACCTAGGTCTCTAAAAAGACAGTGGAGGTGCTTAGAACGTCAGGAGGCTCTCACGGCCCGCTGTCGTCTAGGACATTTATTGCCCTATTTGCCCAAACACGTTTTGCCCCAATTGGGTTGGTGCATGAAATCGATGGCAGAATTTCAAGACCCCTGATAGGGTGGTGCATCGAAAAAGTTACGTATCCCAGACCCGGTAAATTTTTGTTCCCCCCCCTATTCGGTTCTGTTCTATCTCCTGCATCTTCTGCAACCTTTGGACGAGGCGCGATAGATGTCTGATTTTCCTTCTTGTCTCTCTTTCAATCGCCAGTTTTCTCGTTTGCGTTTTGGGGTGTCCTGAATTGGTCTTTGTCGACCGAAGCCGGATTAGAAACGCCGGAACTGTGCACATCTGTTTAACAACCCCGTTCCAGAAGCCATCCCACATGCGGCGCACGTCGGTCTCGTTGCCGACGAAGCACGTTGCTCGCGACCCACACGAGAAGCCCGATCGATACGACGAGCACGGTCGAGAACCCGGCATCATGGCTAGGATGCAAACAGCCTGGATGTCGCAGTCGCAGAGGGCCCGCTACCTCAAGACAGGCGCCATCCTCTTCACCGTCTTCCTGCTCTTCTTCTACTTCTCGCCCTCGGGCGTAGAAATCTACAATGGGGGTATGTTCCGTGGTTGCCCAGGTCCAGGTCCCCATTTACTTACACACGCAGCTCCCGGAAAAGGCCAGGTCCCATCGGATTCCTCGTACGGCACCGATCGGTGCACGCGGTCCTATTCGCGTGACAAGCCCATTGTGCAGTACGTCTCGATGATCGATGCTGGCAGCACAGGATCCCGCATCCATGTCTACAAATTCAACAACTGCGGCCCTGCCCCCGAGCTCGAGGCCGAGGTCCTGTTCAAGCAGACGGCCAAGATCGAGGGCCAGAGCAGCGGGCTCAGCGCTTACAAGGACGACCCGGAGGCCGCGGCCAAGAGTCTGGATCCCCTGATGGAGGCGGCCCTGCAAAAGATTCCCGACAAGCTCAAGGCTTGCAGCCCCATCGCCGTCAAGGCCACGGCCGGTTTGCGTCTCATCGGTCCGGCCAAGAGCGACAAGATTCTCGAGGCCGTCAGGCACCGTCTAGAAACCAAGTATCCATTCCCAGTCGTTTCCAAGGAGGAGAAGGGCGTCTCTATCATGGACGGCTCCGATGAGGGTGTGTACGCCTGGATTACGACCAACTACCTGCTCGGCAAGATCGGCGGGCCCGACCGCAGTGAGACGGCAGCCGTGTTTGACCTCGGCGGCGGCTCAACTCAGATCGTGTTTCAGCCGGGCTTTGAGGGCTTGTCGAACGGTGGTATGCCCGAGAAGCTGGCCGATGGCGATCACAAGTACGAGCTTGACTTTGGCGGCCGCAAGTTTTCGCTCTACCAACACTCACATCTCGGCTATGGTCTCAACTCGGCCCGGCAGGCTATCATGCAGACACTTGTCACAGACCTCTACGATGCCCACAAGAACGACAAGTCCTGGCTGGACAAGCCCATTGTCAACCCCTGCTACGGCGCTGGCATGACTAAGGAGGCCAAGGTCACACTGCCCGACCACCACCCGCTAGGCAGCGAGCTCAAGCTCAACATGACCGGCCCTACTACCGGCGCGCCTGCCCAGTGCCGCGCGCTCGCCGAACGCATTCTCAAGAAAGACGCCACTTGCCCTTTGCTGCCGTGCTCTTTTAACGGAGTGCACCAACCGTCTATCGCCAAGACGTTTGCGAAGGAAGATATCTACTTCCTATCCTACTTTTATGACCGCACCCAGCCCCTGGGCATGCCCGAATCGTTTACGTTGCGTGAGATGCACGACCTAGCTAGTCGCGTGTGCGGTGGTCCCAAGGCGTGGGACGTATTCCAGAGTGTCCCCGGGGCGATGGAGGAAATCGGCGATAGACCTGAGCATTGCATGGATCTCAACTTCATGCTCGCCCTCACCCACACTGGCTATGAGATGCCTATCGACCGAGAGGTTCGTATCGCCAAGCAGATCAAGGGGAATGAGCTCGGCTGGTGTCTCGGTGCAAGGTAAGTTTTCCTGGTCTTGACAGTGTGTGACATCCCTAGCTAACATGACCAGCTTGCCGCTCCTCTCCCAGCAAAGCGGCTGGAAGTGCAAGGTCTCGGAGGTGCACTAGTTATCTGCACCAATATTATGATTTATCGCTGTTAATGTATCGCTAGGTGGCAAGGGTAGGCGTTGCGGCTGCGTTCAGGAGATACGGCTCTATGTAGAAACTTTATGGGAACTAAGCTGTGCGGATACCAATACACATAATTTGAAGCCTTCCAACAATAAAAAACAAGACAGCACACAATCCTTGAGCCTCCGGAGGTAGTAGAATCCGTCTTCCTGCCTCCTGAGTGTACCAACCGGTCTATATCTTGTCGAGTCCTTTGAGGAATTCCCAGGCATGTCCAAGACCCAGCAGGAAGCCGACGCCGTGTTGCGAAGATTTGGCGTAGCTGCTGTGCAGGATGGCACCGGAGAGAAGCTCACTGGCTCCCATGGCAGCACAACCCAACCTCTGAAAGATTATTAGCTGGGACTTGGTGAATATTTGGTAAGGGGTTTGTACAATCTTTGAAGAGCCGGGAAACCGTCTGCAAGTGGTCAAGCTGAAACATTTGAGCTTTTTGGGGGGTGGGAAGGGAGGGAGAGAGCTTGGGAAAGAAAAGAGAAAAAATTCGAGGCTTCACGAGAAGATCTTGAACCTTCTCAAGACCTTGAGTTTTTATTACAAAACCTTTGTTTATAGGGAAAGCACCTAGATAGTAATACTGGTTGCCCTTGGGCTGGGTCCCTATCTTCGAGGGAGGGAACGGAGGGGAAGTCGAGTAGGCGCGGACAATCTTTAGGGGTTTGATTGTATTGTCTTTGCCTTAGTCACAGTTATCGTGACCATGTCCGGGCTTAGGTACCTGCTCTCTGAGTCTCCGTGAGACACTTCCAAGACTCAAAGATGACTTCAGATGCCTCGGTGTTGAGCCCGCACGACTCTGGTATCTCGCGTGAGTTGAGTATTGCGTGAAAATCAACTGTGTCTCGGTTTCGGAGATCGAGGGCGAAATCGACCTGAACATCTCTTGTGAATGGCTCCATGAACAGCCGAGCCACGTCCAATTCAAGACTGAGGCCTCGTATCTGGAAAGCCACCATGTGTGGAGCCAAAGCCAAGGATGGGCAAGGGTTGGTACGAGAACCTAATCGATCAGTGGAAGTGCAACAACTGATTGAGGACAGGAGCAGAGAGATGCGCGGAAGTAATAGGCGAGCAGCCAGCGGTTGTTACAGCTCAAATTTATGAAATTTCAGACGAAGGCCTTGTTTGCGCCGGTAAGACTCATAATCTGAAGTCATCCAAGCTTTAATCCATTCATTTTACGACTTCTGAGGGGGATACAAGCTATCTTTTGATCAAACATACTCGGCTCTCGTCGGCCTAATTTGGTACCGCAACCGCGTTGAGCACGGCATCGATGATATCCTCGGGCTCTCTCCCTTCGAGGATCGTCTCGATCGCTACCAGCTCGCTGCCCCACTGCATGCTGCGTTCCAGCTCCGGCGCAACCATCTTGATGCGATGCAGGTATACTTTTTTTGCAGCAAGAGCCACCAGTGACGGGGTGACAAAGTCTTGCCCATGAAGCGGTGCCAGACTCCGCATCAACTGCCCAAAATGTTTCGTCGCTGTCGGAGTGATGCCCCCACCCACGGCGCGGTGAGTCCGCAGGAACGAGATAATATTCATCTGGTACCGCGCCACATCCACATTCACACGAACTTGTCGGCTCAGCTGGGCTAGCAGAGCCACCTCTCTTTCGCTCAGCAGCGGCCGCTCCAGAGGCAAACCGTCCGGTTGGGTTGAAGCGATAGACCGCAGCGGGGCAGACGACCCCCTCCGTTTTACCACGCTGATACTAGAGCTGGTTGACGCTGCGTCGCCGTTGTCGTCGAAGTCATTACCGTCAGCGTCGTTACCCTGGTCTCTGTCAAGGTAGTCGAAGCCGTCAGTGGGATCGTGCCAATATGCGAGATAGAAGAAGTCGTTGAGATGAGGCACGACGTGTGCGCGGCCACCACTCAGAGCACCCAGCACGGCCACGAAGAGGAATTGCTTCGGTGCTGTCTGCACGGTAGTGCGGGTGAATATACGGCGGGTTCGGAGAAGCTCGAGCGCTTGGATCTGGACTGCTCGCGGCGCCCGGTTGAGGTGTTTTGCCAGGACGATGTTAGCGATCAGCGGGGGTTGCGATGTCGAGGACGAGGGGCTGGTGGGCCCGCCCGAGGTCCGCGAGAAGTAGGAGCCATTGTTGTGTGGGTGGTGGTGGCGGGTTTGGTAGGGAGAGATAGCTCGTCTGCTGCTGCTGTTGCTGGCGGGCGGGGGGGGTGTCGGCGGGGGAGGAAGAAGGGCATTAGCAAAGTCGTCGAGGGTGGTGTGCTCGTGGCAGCTGATGACGGCAGACGACAGACCAAAGGTCCGGGATGCAATGAGGCGGAGCTCTTCCGTTAGTTCGTCGACAGCTTCATGGGTAGTGCTGATCAGGCAGTGCTCGCGAGCGGTCAGGGAGAGCAGAGCAGCGAGTTCGAGGTCGTTGAGGCCATGCACTTTCCGTAGCAGCTCCTGGTCAAGATCCACCGCCGCTGCCATTGCTGCTACGGGCAATGAACCCAGGGGGCCCCATTAGGGCGAGGCTGCGGGTATCAAGTCTTGGGTTCTTTCGCGGTGACGCGGCGGAACTGGCGCTGTGCCATTTTATTGTCTTAAGCTGTCGTCACAAGCTGCAGTTGAGTTCTCACAGGCAGCTGCGGGCCGAGCTAGGCCGGAAATCGTTTGGTCTCGGGTAAGGAATAAGTCACTCTGATTGGCTAAGTTGGTGGCGCCTACAGCCTGTGCCTGCCTTGTCCAGGCCTGCATATCAGCGCTCAAACCTCCGTCACTCCTCAACCGCTCAGTCGCGGAGTCCACCCACTTGCACCATCAACGAACAACGGTTTCTTTGGGGCAACATCTTCAGATCATTTCTGGCTCCAAACAGCGCGTTCTGCTCTGCATCGCAAACCCTTGCGGCCACCGCTGACCTTCCCCACCTCAATACGAAAGCCTCAGCAAGTGTGGCCAAGATGGCGTCGAGGAAGAAGGTCCTGTTGAAGGTTGGTGCAAAGACTGCGCATGAGATAAGAACACTGCTGACGATAGCAGGTCATTATCCTTGGCGATAGCGGTGTCGGAAAGACGAGCTTAATGAACCAATATGTGCGATCGTCCAGACCCGAGTCCTCTTCGACACCGTGTTGATGATGTCCATAGGTCAACAAGAGATTTAGCGCGAGCTACAAGGCCACGATTGGCGCCGACTTCCTCACGCGTGAAGTGCAGGTGGATGACCGACAGGTGACGATGCAGGTGCGGAAGATCGATGCGTATTCCAAGGAGGCATGCTGAGCAGTTCACAGCTCTGGGACACGGCCGGCCAGGAACGATTCCAGTCCCTAGGCGTAGCCTTTTACCGCGGCGCCGATTGCTGCGTCCTCGTATTTGACGTCAACAATTCAAAGAGCTTCGATGCACTAGATAGCTGGAGAGACGAGTTCTTGATCCAAGCATCCCCACGAGATCCGGATAACTTTCCGTTCGTGGTGCTGGGGAACAAGATAGATGTTGAGGAGAGCAAGCGAGTGGTATGTATTGTTGTGGGCACTGTCGACTCTGGACTAACCGCCGCAGATCTCGAATAAACGGGCCATGACTTTCTGCCAGTCCAAGGGAGGCATCCCCTATTTTGAGACCAGTGCGAAGGAGGCAATCAACGTAGAGCAGGCATTCGAGGGTAAGTCGACTGCAGCCTGTTCCTAGCGGTTGTCACTGACTGACAGCATAGTCATTGCCCGAAACGCGCTCCTCCAGGAGGAGTCGGAGGAATTCAGCGGAGACTTCCAAGACCCTATCAATATTCACATTGAGAATGACCGGGATGGTTGTGCCTGCTAAATTTTGTCTTTTCGGTGGTGTTACTTTGTATCATATGATGCCGGGACTGCGTGGGCGTGACTCCCCAATGTTTCATTGTTTCGGAGAAGCGAGCATGATAATTAGCAAGAGATGACATGGGTAGGGTGGTTCATGGAGCAAGGTGGTGATAGACTTGCATGGGTGTAACTGGTACATGAGCATTTCTAAATGTTTCTCTAGTACAACCTATCTCAATTCGTGTTCAGTGTCTGACATCACGGTCGAGGGTTCGCAAGAGTGAGACAAGCCAATCCCAATAACGGGGTCAATGTGGTAGCTACTTTGCAGCTTCGCAAATAACGATCTTTCCACTGTTGGCCTGCACGTGTAACCCTAACCCTCTAAATATTGTTGGTTGGTCTGAAACGGCTGCCGCGGCTGCTTATTAGCAAACATCGACCTCGACCCGCTGAAGATTTAGTTTGACAAACTTAGTGTAGATTCCTCCACGGGCTCCCACTTGACCCCGACACCTCCCCGCACGGATCCATGTCAACCTGGGCTCCCTCTTCTTGAACGTCTCAGTCGCTTGCTCACAGGGTCGTTCGAAATCCCGTGCATGGCGACTACGCTTCGATTTTGTCTCTCGATCTTCGACGTCGACGACCCGCCAGGCGGGTACAAAACGATGCCCCCGGGTTCCCGCAGTCGAACACACACCGAGTCGTTGTGAGCTGCATCCTAACACCACGTGGCTACCTTCTACTCCCAATTCCCGAAGGTGAAGGGAGAGGTGACGGGAGAAGATGGCGCCGACAGAACCGCTGATGCCGGCCGAGCTGGCGCTCCAACAGCATACACAAGGCGACGATGCGGCCGGCTCACGGCGGCAGTCACAGTCAGGATTGGGCTCGGTGCCGCTGCTTGCCCACGGCGTGTCCAGATCTTCATCATTGAGCGCGGGCAAGGGGACCTTACGCGACCGCTTGGGACTGCAAGGCGTCGCGAGGCGGACATTGGGGATAATATTATTGCTGTTCACCGTGTTGATGTGGACCTTGTCCAACTTTCTTGCGAGTGTAAGTGTCCCGGCTGACTGGAGACTGACATGCTGCAAAACTAACAGCTTGACAGTATATATTTGCAAACGATTCCTACAGCAAACCATTCTTTCTGGTTTACGTCAACACCTCCATCTTCGCGGTCTCGCTCATTCCCATGGTAATACGATATATCATGCAGACGGGGATACACACTCTAAAAAATAGGGCGTTGGAGCTATGGCGCGAGCGTCGTCACGGCATGGCAATTCTCAAATCGCATGACGACGAGGAAGTCGCCGGTGCAGATGAAGAATCGGGCGCGCTGCTAATTGATGACGAGGGGAGCCTGGATGCAATAGATGCAGGGAGACGACGAGACGAGAAACTGAGCCTTGGCGAAACAGCATGGCTCAGTCTTGAATTCTGCATGTTGTGGTTCCTGGCCAACTACTTTGCGTCTGCCTGTCTCGAATACACGAGCGTTGGCAGCGCGACGATCCTCACATCGACGAGTAGTATATGGACGCTCATCTTCTGTGCTGTCTGGGGAGTCGAGGGCTTCACGATCCGCAAGTTGTTGGGGGTCGTGGCGTCTCTGGCGGGCGTCATTCTTATATCAACCATTGACTTGTCAGGAATGAGCGACGGCGACCGGGGCAGCTTCCCGCACAAGACGACAGGAGAGATCGCCATTGGAGATGCAATGGCGTTTTTAAGCGCCATCATCTATGGCATGTACGTAACCGTCATGAAGCGACGGGTGGGCAACGAGGACCGGGTGAACATGCCCCTCTTCTTTGGACTAGTTGGTCTCTTCAATGTCGTCCTGTTGTGGCCTGGTTTTTTCATTCTCCACTTCACTGGAATTGAAACTGTAAGTCCTCAATCCCCGAGAGTCTAGGGCAACGGAACCTAACTTCTCCAGTTTGAACTGCCCCCAACAGGCAAGATCTGGATCATCATCATGGTCAACTCGATTGCATCATTCTTGAGCGACATGTCGTGGGCATACGCCATGCTCCTAACAACCCCGCTCGTCGTGACAGTTGGCATCTCGCTGACAATACCGCTCTCGCTAATTGGCGAGATGATCCAATACTCGCAGTATTCGAGCTGGGTGTACTGGGTTGGAGCAGGCATTGTGCTTCTCTCGTTTGTTTTTGTCAACCACGAATCTCATGAAGATGACAGCGGAAAGGTTCAGGGGTCTGAAAACAGCTGACAGTTTCGCTTTACGGAGATATCAACATACTGTATTCCTTTACCTATTCTTGCATCTAGACGGCGTTGGAAATCCATTGATGACGCAGAGAGCGTTGTGTAAGTGTTGGGTAGATACTCACGTGATAGTTACTGTATTTGCTTCGCACACAAGCCAAAACATCCCGATTGCTTTTTTTTCGCAAACAATAATTGTGACAATCAGATGTTGATGTGGCACCACAGCACCAGACCCCGACTCCCGCGTTGCCGGTTTCTCAACTGCCGACAGATCGGACTGGCAGAGCCATTTGTGGGGCCTTCTGCGGGGCTGACCATGACGTCGCCGCGAATCGGACCCACTTGGGATCCTGGAGCGCTGCGCAAGTCACTCGTCATCGCCGGGCGCAGCACCACCAAAAACATTGCATCCAATGGCCTGGCTCCCTCAGACTTAGCGCGGGGCTCATTCGCCATGTCAACGGCCATAACAAGGGACTGTTAGCTGGCGATTGTGCGTTCTTTGTGCAGCATCTCGTTTTGTAGTTCCTTCAATAAACACAATTTTACCCTTTCAAGTGACCCTTTCTTTTCTTTCTCTCTCTCTCTCTGACACTGAACAAACAGACCACACTGCATCTTCCAAAGTAGGAAACTATGTCTACCGATCCAGGCCCCATCGCCTTCCGAGGCGTCCGCCTCTTGCTCCGCGCGATCCAGCTCTTGTGCGCCGCCATCATCCTCTCCATCTTCTCCTACTTCCTCGCCGCCCTCTCCAACCATGCCCTGCCCACCCCCAATTGGGTCCGCGCCGTCGAGGGCATCGCCGGTATCGCTGTCGGGTACACGGGGTTGCACATTGCCACCCTCATCCTTTTTCCAAAGGCCGCCGTCCCCCGGCCTTTCACCTCGCTGGTGAACATGGTGCTGGACGGTTCGTTTGCCGTGGCGTTTATCTATGTGGCTGCAGCGAATCGGGGCGGTTCAGGAACCTGTACGGGGATCGTTAGTACCCCGTTTGGAGAGGGCGATGCGGATACGGGGAAGAAAGTTGAGTCGGGCGCTCAAGGGGGTTTTACTACGCTGCCGAGTTTGAGGCAGGCGTGTCAGTTGGAAACGGCGTGTTTGGCTGTGGCGGTGATAGCTCTGTATGCTTCCCCCCCTTTTTTGTCGTTCTGTTTTCCTGTTGGCTGGTGTTGTGTCATTTTCTATTTATCCCGCCTTCTCAATATCCAGTTGTTGACTAACGGTTCAAAGGTTCTTCTTCATTTTCTCCATCCTGGCCGAAGTGGCCATGGTCCGCAACCAGCGCAAGGGACGGCAACAGGAGCAGCCACTGAGCGGGTTCGGGGACGGAGACGGGTACAGCGCGCCGACAGAGCAACAGCAACAGGGACCGCCACGCCGGCGCGGGTTCTGGTCTGCATTGTTTGGCCGCCGGAAAAACGATGTGACTGGCGGAGTTGGGCCAGCAGCGAATCCCAACGCACTCCCAGAGCACGCGACACCCAACGACTATCGAGGTAGTTACGCGACGGAGCAGACGAGAATCGGTACGCCACACGATGGGAACAGCAGCCCAAAGTATGAGAGCTTGGAATATGGGGGTCACGATATCAGTGACAGTCACACCGGAAACGAGCCTCGCTGGGATGACGTCCCTCTGGCAAGGTACCCTCCTGCGAATTATCGATACAGTGATGGCGTGTATGATCGAGTCTAGGTCTATTGCATGAGGCGTTTTGGTTGAAGTAGAAGCGGCTTGAAACGACGGAGCATAATACCCCCACCATTCAGCATACAGCATACAGCATACAGCATACAGCAAAGTTTACATATTTTTCTTCATACGGCAAAATGTGGTTGGTGGCGGCTCAGTTATCGGCGCAACTCCATAAGTATACATGCATGTCTTGTCAGTCGTTCTTCAAAGTCTTGGCGTGAAACCTGAATGCATTTTTTTCGAGAAGAAATTGTGCAGCTTGGCTTTCCTTTCCTGATGGAAAACCACGATATTTGTCAAGAAAATACCGATGACGCACTCGCCACCTAGGACTGAGCCCAAGGGGGAAACCCAAAATTACCGCGAATGATTCCAGGGTTGGGTCTATAACTGGACAAAGAGGCGTTGAGTTAAAACTGCGCAAACAGGTTTCGCTCTATCTTTTACATCGCCCAGTGTCGTCCCTACTCTACCAATGAATCATTATCCATACAACTTATTGCCATAATCCTTCAGCCCCATCCCACACCCTCGTGCTCCCAGTCCAATCTCACCGACGCATCGTCTCCCTCCAGCTCACTCCAGTTTATATCCACTTTATCAAGCTCCCTCACAAAAAAGTCCTGCTCCTCACGCATTGCCTGTCTCACCTCGGCAGCCATCTTATCGGGGTACCGCCTCATGTTGAACCAATGCGTCAGACTCCTCAGGGCTTGCTCCAGCGGCAGCGCCTCCTCCACCTCAGCATCCACATCAGACCCAGCAAGCCACTCATCGCGCAGCTCTGGCCTGCAGTGTAAGTACACGGCCGTAATGACTCGCATGTTGCTCTGCCGCCACTTCCGCCCGCAGTATGGGACTTGGTTCTTGAAAAGCTTGAGTGTGTAAAGCCGGAGTTCTTGCTGCGGCACTTTGAGACTCTTGCGCAAAATTCCAGAACTCTTATACTGAACCATCAACAGGTTGCGGTGCGCCTTGCCCTTGCAAATCTTTTGCATAACGCGCAGATAGTTGATTAGGGAAAAAAAGTTGCGCCGCGAGAAGTCGGTGATTGGCTCCTTCGGCAGCGGGTTGACAGGATACCCAAGTTCGTCAACCTCGGGTCGCGGGGCCGGGGGCGTTGTAACAACGCCCGTAGCAGCTGGTGGCTCGACCGATGGTGATCTCATGCGACGGATCGGCGGGGGCGCGGCCTCGTCTTCACTATCCTCGAGATCCTCTTCGAACTCGGTAGCTGACGGGTTGGGCAGCCCAGAGTTAGGAATCGCGCCCGCTCGGGAACCACAAAAGTAGAAGAAGCTGTGTTCGATCCGGTCCGTCCGGCTCTCGACGACCTGTTGAATATCGTGCAGCGCGAAAAGCTTCAACACTAAGGGGAGATAATTTGTGTCAAGCAACAGTTGCGTCATGTACTCAAATTTGAGAATATCTAGAAAGTTAGCAGAGATCGATCGCCCGGGTCAGGAAACCTACGCGACAACTTGAACCACTTCAACAATAGAATCAAGATACCAGTTACGGCTTTGGCCGCAATTTCTCTGCTTCTCGCTTCATCCACATCGCTGTCAGAAGGGGAACCCGGATCGGTTTTGGCAGGCCCGTTAAGCCCGTTGTTCACCTGCTGCCCGCCGTTAGCGCGACCACCGGTTTGGGCTCCCTGCTGCTGGCCGTTCTGAGGATTGATCATGTTTGTGGCGATGGCCATGATCGACTTGAGCAGCACAATGACCAATGATTGAAGGCTTGGCAATGCCTCCCTCTGGGATAAGTTAGTAAATACACTCTTGTAAGACGGTTTGTGAAGCACTTGCATAAAACTTTTCGACGTCGTCAAGCCGCTGTTTGATGTTCGGATCCACTCCTCGAGGCCCGTAGTCGACCTCCGGCTCGACGAGCTTTTCCTTCTCTTCCTTAATCTTATCCAGGCCAAGCTCATGCCGCTCCTCTAGAGTCAGCGATGAAAGGTCAAGCTCATCCACAATGTCATCATCAGCACCATCCCAGCCCCGCTCGAACTTGAGGAACTTCTCCCTCTCGTCCCACAGCTGGCGTGTAGCCCGGGTCATCTTGACTCGTTTTGAAAAAAGCTCGCCAGCTTCGAGAATGGAAGCTGGAACGTCGCTGCCCTCCCATTTCCGCCCAACAAGCCGATCCTGCAACCCAGCACCCCCCTTGCCCCCTGCGCTGTTGCTCGTCGCATCTAAGGGCGGATACATGAAAGGGAAGTTTTGGTTCGTTTGGTAGTTTTGCTTCTTGCCGCCCTTGCCGCCGACTCCAGGACTTGGGGGTGGCGATGGTGCAGGTGTAGCGATATGAACGGGCTGGTGCAGGATTGAGGCGCCACCACTCTGGCCAGGAGGAGGGGGCAGGATCCCGTTTGCGCCATTGTTTCTAACAGGGTGATTATGCAGCTGCGGGATGATAGAAGTGTGTTCAGATTCCAAAGGCAGCTTTGGCTGGGGTGGAATGTAGGCGGGATACTTGGATGTGATCTCTTGGCGAAATAAGTGGTAGTCGAGAGGTGAGGCTGTGATCAGCTCGTTGTTCACGGCCTCATCCTGCGTCTCGCTTGTGGCCTTCTTCGCTTCTGCGATATCCTTGGAACCCCCAAACACCAGTAATATGGACTTCCACAGCAGCAGAAATATTTGCGTCTGCGGAAGGATGCAAGCTTCGTCCCACCTGAGCTTCGACGCGGCGTGAAGAAGAAACTGCAACAGACCCGGCTCTAGTGACAACAGTTCCATCCGAACAAAGGTCATTTCCTCCGGGTCATCCAATGACTCTTGTAGCGTCATGTAAAGGATTGTCATCAGATGCATCAGCTCCTCAGCAAGCATCTGAAGGCTCTGGGGGAGCTCGTCGGACCTATGTCGTCAGCATAACGTCTCGCAGCGTTGGAAAAACCACACGTACCAGAACGGTTCAAATGCGTCCCTCAACGCATCCCACACCAGCGGCAATCCACCGCAATCGGCGAGCAACTTGACGCCCTCCTTCATTGCTATCAGCTGAACTTTTGTGGCGGCCGACCTCATCTTGGAATTCCTTAGACTGGGCACCGTGGCACTCCTGACCGTTTCTGTCCACCTGCCGAGAACCAGGTAAACAAGCGTACCGACAGCCTCGCCACGAGCAGACTTATCCTGAGAACGGAGTGAGGCCAGGGCTGTCTTGATGAAGCGCCGGCGAGCATCATTGCTCACGTCTTCCCAACCAAAGTCCTGACCAAAAGCGCGGCCCCAGGCGCTGTGGAAGGCTCTGTTGGCAGCGTTGAGACGCACCCACTGCCAGAAGTTATACATGAACCACTCATCCACCTCCTCCTCGATGGGGCCCATGTCTGAGTAGACATAGTCGTAGGCGATAGGCTCAGTGCGGGGGAATTCGGCTACGATGCGTCGAAGCTGAGCTAGTGACAGCGAGTCTGGTGGATTTTGTCCCTGTCCGGTAGTGTTGGGGCCTGGCTGGTGGTTATTACCGGCGGGTGAGGGAGGAGGGGCGAACGACGGCGCGGGGGGTGCGGACGGGGGCGGTTGCGACGGCTGGATTCGCTGCAACGGCGGTCGGGCCGGTGCGTTGACGGATTTGGCTTCGATGGCGGCGTCGGATCTCGTGTCTTGGGCGTTACCGGCTTCATCGCCTTCCGGCATCTTGGGTGTGGACAGGACGTCACCTAACGTTCGCGAGGACCACAGGGAGTTCATTGCGGGTGGGGACTGTTGAGCTCGTGGCTCCGCGGGTTGGTGTTGCAGTGGGAAAACGGTTAGGATGCTAGATGGGTAATCAAATCATTGTGTGTTTCTGATCAGTTGTAGTGCAAGGCGATGCGCCAAATTGCCATTAGCTTGTGATTTCGTGGTGCAGTCTCCAACCAAACCGGCAGCAGTCGCGACAGGCTGGTGAAG
>Ga0247760_1002123_pt1 | contig 15972 bp, 13 predicted proteins | sample UWRJL171409R4_FD_179936 | JGI IMG/M metagenome (GOLD analysis project Ga0247760, IMG submission 179936) | Plant litter microbial communities from Arlington Agricultural Research Station in Wisconsin, United States - UWRJ-L171-409R-4 | ecosystem: Environmental > Terrestrial > Plant litter >... | reverse complement strand
GATCTCAGCAGCGGTAACCCCAGTGCGTCAGCAAACGGGAAGGGTGACACACTAGAACAGCTTCTCCTAGCGAGGAACAAGAAGCTTGGTGACGAGCTGACCATCTTGCGAGTATCACACCAGGACCTCCAGAGCCGACTACAGAACCTGCAGGAAGAGTTGTCGAGGACAAATTCCGAGCTAGAGAAGTCTCAAAACCTGAACGAGAAGCTCGAAAATGAACTCTCAGCCATTCAAGCCGAAGCCCCCAACACTTTTCCATCAGGTACATCGGTAGCAGGTACCTACGTCAGCCGGTACGCACCATCAATAGCACCGGGCCGCAAAGGGGGACGGACGTCACCCACATCCTCCATCATCAGCGGCTTCAACCCTCGCGACCCAGACCGCGAGCCAATAGGAGGCGGATCGGGCATCCTTCCCATGATCACGGCCCAGCGCGACCGCTTCAAGAAGCGCAACGCGCAACTGGAGCAGGAGCTCTCAGAGAGCCACCGCACCGTTTCACGGCTCCGCCAGGAGGTTGCGGCACTACAGCGTGATAACCTCAACCTTTACGAAAAAACTCGCTACGTATCATCATACAGCCGCGCAGGCCCAGCCATTGCGTCGACGTCTTCGTCATCGGCCTACGCCTCCAACCCCAATCCATCGACCGTCTCCATCGGCGCTGGCGGTGGCCCAAGCAGCCCCGGTATCGCCCTCGACAGATACCGCAAGGCGTACGAATCCAACATCTCCCCTTTTGCCGCCTTCCGCGGTCGCGAGTCCGCCCGTGCCTACAAACGCATGAGCCTGCCCGAGCGCATGGTGTACTCGGTGACTCGCATGGTGCTGGCGAGCAGGACAAGCCGGAACTTGTTTGCCGTGTATTGCGTCGCGCTGCATGTATTGGTCTTTTTGTCGCTATATTGGTTGGGTACGGCTGACGTCGATAAGACTGCTACCCACCTTGGCGAGACTGCTGCGGCGGCTGTTGCCGCTGCCAATGCTGCAAGCGGCAGCGACGGGACGGCTGAGAGGCATGGGCAGTGGAAGGAAGAGGGGTTCGGTGGACGATGATGATCGGATGACGAAAAGGAGGTGAGCGGTGGGCGTTTAGGCAGTGAGTGGATGTTAGGCGGCATCGCTTAGGAAAGCCTCATTGAGCAGGTCAGAATGGGTGTGAAACAGAGCCCCCCTGCTTGCTTATCATACTTGGTTGTTTGTATATACGGCTTATGTGTACGTGTAGGTATGTATGTGTATGGGGCGATTGTATATAGCCCCGCAATACCGCTGGTACGATAACTTCCATACGTAACTCGACTTTCCGTGAAGCGCGAGGAATCGTTCCTTGGCCAGGATTACCCAGCAAAGAAAACCCCAGACCAGCGGTTCGGTTACGGCTGGGGCGTTTAAAAGCGGGCCCTTCCCTGCAGTATGGCGGTTGTGCAAACGGACCTTGACAACGGTTGCCGATGCTGAAAAAGTAAGGAGAGGCTTACCGGGAATAGTCGAGGGGAGACAGAGCATGAGCTAGTTAAGAATGCTGTTCTGGTTTGGAAAACAAGACAATCTGGATTGAAAAAAAGAAAAGAAAAAAAGGGGCAACTTTGATTGGTAGGTATGGGCTGGGAGAATGCTTGTTAAGTATTGAGAAAAGAGGAATGTTGCTGGGTGGTTGTTATTTGTCGCAAGGTCCCCCCCATGCTCGTTTGTCAGGTTCAACTACCACTGCCAGAGAAGGAGGAATGGATTAGGAGCAAGAAACAACAAGAGAGCTCCTCCCAAAATATACACCATTCCACGGTTTTTTTCTTCTCAATTCTCCCCTTTGTCCAGTACTTATCAGGGCCCAAGGTATTACAATTTATGCGCGCATCTCAACGGTGATATATTCTCTGTAATTACCTTCTTTTACCCTTGAAGTTGAAAATTGGCCCCTGTAAGGTAAATTATTATCGTAAAAACGTGAAATGGTGTATATATATAAATGAAGGAAAGAAAAAAACACCGCGACGGAGAGTTGAATTCTGCTTCCTAGTGGGACCAGTTGCGGCTAACAGAGAAAGAACAAAATGAAGAAACGAGTAAAATTGTGTCTTTTGCGTCATCCCCCCTTTGCGTGCCGGTTTCCCGTTTCCCGTCTTCTCCCCAGTTGTGCCGTCCGGGAAGGCCTCTTTCCAGGACCGCCTTTCTCCTGCTGGTCCGCGGCCTTGCATTATCCGATCTTGCGTTGTTGATGGTTCTGGGTAGGTTAGAAAGATAGGCCGTCCCATCGAGCATCGACGAATCGCTGAATCTATGCCCGGTGATTGGATACGAAGTACGGTCATGGTGGGGCCGATCGAAGTACAATGGTAGTTACCAGTAGCTGTGTGCAAAGCGCCATCGATGGTTGGGCGCGCGTCTGGCTGCACAAAAGGTGGCCGGGCGTCTATCGCGGGCTCGTGGTGCCCTAACGGCGCACCAAGCTTTCTGGTCACAGCCGCCCTCGCTCGAAATGTCGCTGCAGGGGTAGTGTAATATGGAAGACGCGTGCAGCGTTGCACTGGCTACGGCCCCGGAGCGACAGGCGAGCAGCGAGCGAATGACATGGGAGAACGGCCAGCCCAGTGTCCAACTATTTTTACCCGTGTTCTTCATTTTGCCCTCTTTTTACCGCTCTGCTTTTTTTGGCTTTTTGCTTGCTTGCCCTCCACCACCAGGTTATTTTCCCCTTGCACCCCAGCAGCACACCTACCTGACGCCGCCCCGCATCTGCCCAGGAAGCTCTCCGGCTGCCGGCCGTCATGTCCCTTCGGGCCTAGAGTTTCCGGCACAGAAAAATTGCTCCTGCAATTGGCTTTTTTTACTTTGTTACGTCTACACCATGTGCTCTTCGAAGCACCTCTTGATCTCTTCTGCCCTTCTGTTAGTGATTTCTTTTGCAAGGAGGAGTCCACCTTCGGCACGGTTACCTCGCGCACCTCTGGTTCGTTTAACAAAAATGTGCGCAGTACTCCGTAGGCTGGATGGATATCATGGAAGATCGGAGGAAGCATACGCAGTCAGCAATCCATCCGCCTATTCTCAGTACCACTCCTGTCGGTGCCGTACAGGTACCGGCGTGGTAATAGAGATCCGTGCAGTCGGGGTGCTTGGATAATGAAGGCGTTGCTGCGAACTCCTGTTCGAGATGTATTTGTGTTCGCTCTCCCTGGATTCAAGTGCACGCAGTGGGCAGCGATCTCGAGACAGTGAAAATCATTGCAAATCGCGATCCGAACGCGCGGGCTCCTGGTCGCAAGCGCCCTCTCAAATCCTCAAACTCGGCGTGTCTGGTCTCTCGTCCTCCACCCCCCTGCGTTTTCGGGAGGGGTGTGGGGAGATAGGCGACAGGGGTTCATCTCGATGCAGATCATCTTGGCGGGTGGACGCGCTTCCAAATCGAATCAGACCCCTGCTTCAATCTAAGTGTAATTCCTTCCTTGCTGGGGTGTCCCAGCGGGTAGCAACTGCCATGTTGAGCAAGGGATGAGGACCTTTTCAACCAGCCATTCATGCTTCAACAGCATTTTGTATATAACGGGCCTTCCCATCATGGGCCGAGGGATTCTGGCCTCTCATTTCTCGAGCCTTCAAGCACATATCGCCTGGTTGATGCCCTCTGATCCCAGGATCAACTTTCCCTTCTTTCCTTTTCCATCTTCGGGTTTCCTTTCCGTCTTCCACGTTGGTTCGCACAGCTTTCATACTTCTTCTTACCTGCCACTCGAGTCTGACGGGAAAACGGTTCTTAATTGATCAAACCCACAGCAAGGCACAACCAAGAAAGTCAGTCGCCATGCTTGCCTCGCGAGTATTCCTGTCGGCGCTCGGCGCCACGGCTGTCGTTGCGGCCCCAGTCTACCCCGATCTCAACCTGGCCGCGGCCATGCCTGGCAGCCTCGATACTATGACGGAGTACTTCACCATGCTCTCTAACAAGGTCCAACAAAGCCGCTTGATGGCTTCGGCGCCTATCTGTGATCTTTCCAAGGCGGTCCTCCCAACGAGTATGCTTCAGCCAGCCCAACGTTGGTAACTCAGGTCATTAACGCTTGTTAACAGCGACCCCACCTCTCCCTCCTGTAACCCCCGGTCTCACTCTCAAACACGTTGCTATCGGCCGCGGCACTCAGAACTACTCATGCGACATCAGCAACTCGACCGCTGTCCCAGAAGCTCGGGGTGCTCTCGCTACCCTCTTCAACGTCTCCTGCATCGCTGCCACCTACCCCGATCTCGCTAAGATGCTCGGCAAGGTGTCACTCAACTTCAACCTGACACAGAGTGAGGCTTCGCAGAAGCTCACGCCGTCAAACCTTGCGGTCAGCGGGTCACACTACTTCACTAACGTGACCAACACCTTGGTTCCCTTCTTTGACCTTGATACCACTCAAAACCTGAAGCTTGGCGGTATCCCTTGCTCGAAGGATGCTGGTGTCCCAGCTCCTGCCGATGCGCCCAAAGGCCAGCAAGGCGAGAACGCTGTCCAATGGTTGAAGCTCAAGGCACGCCCCGGTGCCACTGGCGGCCTACAGGAAGTGTACCGTGTTGAGACAATTGGTGGCAGCGCACCTACGTCCTGCAAAGGAATGCCTGCCCACTTTGAAGTTCAATATGCCACACAGTAAGTTCTCGGCATTGCGGTGACAAATAAGAGGCTAATTACGATGATCCAGATACTGGTTTTTCGAGGGTACACCCCAATAACCCAAAGCTACGAGCTGGCTCGCTGGTCAAGCTGCTTGCAGCTGCCAACCCTAGATAACACGGGATAACGATTACGAAGTTGTATCATATGGCGTGGATGTCACATGTGTACATTTAATGCATGGTACTCGGGCGTTACATGGCGCTCAGCTGGTGGATTTTCTGGGGAGTTTGGGGGTCATTGCATCATTTTCAAATGGTAGTAGTCTTGGGGGCTTATTAGCCTGACGGACCTATCGAATTATCATCGTTCGGATATACCCTCGCATCACCAGTGTCAGCTGGGAAACGGCACACAATGAGAGGAAGCTCCCGCGGGAGAAGGATTAGTCGTCTAATATCAAGCTGTTAAGCTGTAATAGTCTTTGCCGAATCTTGCTGCCGTGCTTGGTGACTGTTAATTTTCTAGGTACCTAAACACATCTCGCGAACGAGTCAAGGTGACATACCGCTTTGAGAGGGTTTGGACTTTGACGGCCAAGAGCTTACACGAGTGACAGGGAAACAGCTTGGCTCTCACGTCACACCCCTCTTCCCCTTCGGGAGGTCCACACACCGCGATCGGCTGTGTTGACCCTTTCTTGGCCAATCCGCAAATCACTTACAAGATGAGATGAAACTCCCGTTCCAGGGCATTCTTTACCTAGAAGAGGCGCCACCCCGCCCTCATCCCATCTTTCGCCACCACCCGTTTGAGCTACGTATACCCCATTTGGGCAGCATCGTGGAGTGCCCTATTGCAGCCAATGAACCCCGATACGTATGTGGGCTATGCTAATAATCTAAGCCCGCCATACTAGTTGGCGATTAATGACCAGAAATTCACCGTGTCATTCGGAATACCGTTAGAAAGGCAAAGGATAGAATATAACAAATTCAACCCAAATACAGTCTCAGAGATATCGAGTAAGTAAATCAGTGCCTTCGACGACGAATATTCCTGCCACCCACTCACCTCTTTCTTCCATTGCAAGACGAGACATTAGAAGCTCCTCCTGCACAATACGAATGCAAATGCCCCCCCACTGGATTAACGGGATTCGGGGTCCCGCCTATAACCGAGGACGGACCCGACTATAAGGCTGAAACACGCACGGAACCCAACCCAGTCTAAGATGATCGACATACCATGCCAGCGGTCGTCTTGGGAATTTGGAAAAAAGATGCACCCAAGATCTGTGAGCCCCCGTCCCCGCCTTCTCTTTACCTCGTCGCGTTGTTTTAACATCCCCGCGTTGATGGGGATACGCCCTGCCCCTTGAAGTGGGAGATGATTTGCAACGATGTTGTCGTCTATGGCCTGTGTAACGTTAAAGAAAATGATATGTTTAGGCGAAGTGAATTTTGCGCTGCTGCTTGAACCTGACAATTTGACCATTACTAGATCTTACCATATGCGAGATTGGTCAGTGGTTTCCTCCCCAAAGTACTGCATCGTGTCAGAATTGAAAAGGTCGTCTGTGCCCACTCCCCGCCTGGTGTATGCTTGGAAGGAATGAAGACAGGGGGAAGCACTGGCGCGGTATTCTTAACTGCCGGGTACGGCGATGCCATGGAGTGATAAAGGTGGCTTGGCTGGCGAGTGCACAAACGTTTCAAGGAAAGTTTCCCTCAACGACCGGGAAGGTCAAAGCGCTTTCTCCTCTCTTCCGTCTTTCTCCACGTGTTCCCCTTCTTTTACTTCTGGCAGTATGCAAGGCTGTCTTGTGTGCTACCTGACTTGACACGAGGCTCCAAGAAAAGGGGTGGGGGTGACCAATCTGGTCCCCGGATAAACAGAGTCCCAAGGCATGTCAGCACGCCCTGAAACACCCAACGGCGTTGTACAAACAACAGTAGAGGAACCCACCGAGTGAGCACGCCCCTGTCAGCCCCAAATGTTCCACCCCACCCCACGCCATCTAACTGGTAACTTCAGCGGAAGAAGCTCCTCTCAAATCTCACAACACTTTGCTGCGCATTGGCCGTGTGGTGCGAATCACCCCGCCTGGATGTCCCGTGCCCCCCCTTTTTCTTTTCCTTGTTCCCCAAAATTTTGTCCCAAGCCTCAACAGAATGTCCACAAACCTGCCGATGACGAGGGCTTGGTGGAACCTTTGTTTCTGGTAATCTATCCACCTTCCCACCTCAAAAAAGGACTGGACTGAGTGGCGGGTGACACGCAAACTGCCCGAAACACATTTCAGGTTCGACGTGTGTTTGTTGGTTCCCGCTCCTCTGCGTGTCTAAATACGCGGCACTCCCTCCAGATCAAGATGAAGCTTCTGTAGGACTGTAACTAACTACCTGCGACAACATGTAAGCTGCTCGCGGTTCGCAACCTAGCTCCATACCATAAGTAAGGTATGTAAGATGAGTAAGGAAAATTATCATTAATCCAGGGGCAAACCCGATCAGCATACCAAATGCAAAAAGTCTCCCTATAGAATCACCGACGGCATGATATAAGGCTCTACCCTACCGTCTCAACAGCCGCGGGTGCTTCATAATTCCCGTCAAATAGGTTACGCACGACCATGGCACGGTGATCTGAGCCCTGAGACAAGCGTGCCGACCACTCCATTTCTTAGGCCTGAAATTCTCTGTGCCCTGAGGAGGGCAAATGGAATTAGAGATAGCGCTTGCTCGGGAAGGTGCGGTCCGTCCACCGTTCATCAAGCTTGGTGGTACAGAATCTGCCAAGCTACCTAGGGTATCTAGCACAGAACCAAACGTCTCTATTCCGAACCGATTGCGTTCGGTGTAACCGTGCCTTCTTGGCACGTCGCCGCCGCTGTCTGGGCCAGAAGAATAAGCAGCAAGCTCACGTCACCTGCTTTGAGCGTAGCGGTTTCAACTCATTTTGCTGGCTCAATTCCATTCAAAGCTGCCCTTCTCCAGGTGCTGGCAGTAAGTCCACTCTATAAGCTTTGTCCAACACTTGACCAGCCTGCTTGGCCCGTGACACCCATGTATCCCGATCAGAGTTGGTCGTGAATCCATCTATCTCACCTCTTTTCCCTCCTTTTGTCGAGTAGGATCATCATACGCGTATTTATGACGGTTCTACCCAGTTAACCACATCCATGACTTGACCAGCTGATGGATGAGTGTATCCTATCCTCAAGCGCAGGCGCAGAGGCTGTATGCACGTCAGCATTGCAACGTCCATGTAGATGACACCCAACAGATAACATGAAACTTACCCCTTTACATCCTGCCACTCTCATCATCTGTGTGGCCTCGGCTCTGGGTCCAAGTTCTGTTGAGGATATGCTGAGCAGCTGCAACTTCTGGGATTTCGGAACAGCCGCCTGAAGGCCAACATTGGACAGAGGGCTCACAGAATTCCGGAACCGAGCGATGGCTTGAATTGTGCCTTCAGCATTCCTTTGCGTCTGAATCGTAACATTCAGACCGTTGTTATCGTAACAAGGATATCCTGCCGGCGCTTGTGGCGCAGCTGCTTGAGGCGGGGATCCCGTCATCGAGGATAGGTCGACACCCGGGACAGGCACAGCGGCCGCCGCGGCAGGAGCGGACGAAGCGGAAGTGGGACCTTGGGAAAACAAATCCATGATAGAGGCGACATTCGACTGACCAGAAGTCGCCGATGACGAGGCGGGTGGGGGTGAGCTGGCGCCCCCAAGGATGTCTGCCAAAAGGTCCGCGTTGTTTGAAGCACCGTTAACAGGGGAAGATACCGGTGGACCGCTGTCACCCATGAGGTCGAAGAGCAGGTCTTCCTCCTTGGGCTTTACAACCTTGGACTTCCGGTTAGCCACCTTCGCCGTCTTCTTGGTGGCCTCACCCAAGACGCGCGACTCTTCCTTGATTTGGGGAGGTGGCATCTTTTCTAGCACACCACGGCGGACCTGGTCGTAAGCGAAGAGGTTGCCAAACTCGACGGCGCGCTGCTGCACTTCGACATCCAGACTGATCTGATGAGTCTGGAGGAGTCGACGTACCCTCTCCACCTGAGACGGGTCAGAGAGCCTTGTAGTAAGTTTGACCAGGGCTGTGACAATGTACTCGGTAGTGACTTGTGTCGCATAGCTGCTGTTAAGAATCGTGGAAAAAAGATCAATGATCTCATGCTCCTTGACTTCTTGCACGAGCTCTTCTTCCTCGTACTGACCACCCCTGAGTAACGCATCGCCATACTCGCCGATGCACCAGGCGCCGGCTTGCGTCAGACTCTCCTGCGTGATGTCTTTCTTGAGGTTCGCGAACAACTTCTGCGTTGCATATGTTTGCAGCTCAGGAGTCGTTGCGATGAGGCGGACAAACGACGACAAAATAGGCTCCTTTACATAATTTCCCGCAAGAGTTAGGACGCGAAGCATGGTATCGAAGTGCCATCTCTTATTGGGCGCATATCGATCGGCTGCAAGGCCAATCTGTGTCGTCATGGTGGGTTTGAACTCGTTGTCAGCAACCTCAAGAAAAGCCAAGAGTTCTCTAATCAGCACACGGACATTACTCTCATTGATGAGAGTAAAGCTGAGATCCAGTGCTCTCCTCCTGATGCTGATATCCGGATCCCTCAGGCATTCCAAGATTGTGTTCCGGTGTCTCTGCACAGCATTGGTATCGATGGCCACGACCTTTACCAATGTGTTGAGAGCCACATAGCGAATGTTGTTGTCTCGGTTTGAGAGAAATTTTCCGAGAATGTTGACACCAAGCACTCGGAGACCCGAGTCGGCCTCAATGTCGAGAATGGTAAGAACCGCCTCGTACAGAATCGAGTTGCCCACGTTCTTGGAAGAGTCCGTGTTGGTAGCTACCTGGGCGAGGATGTCGTTGATCTGCTCTGTGACTTGAGCGTCGCCGCGAGCAAGAACTCGCAGTAGCCGGAGAATCTTGACTTGTAAGAAGGGATCGGTGATGCCGGTCACATCGTGCTCTGGTGCATACCCCGAGGATGCCAAGCCCTTCAATGTCCTCACCAGTACCGGCACAAACTGTCTGAATTTCTCAACTATGCCTTCCTCACCACCCTCGGCTTCATCGGCCTCGCACAAGCTAGTAACCAGAGTCAGCCCGCAGAGCAGGACGCCGTGGTTCCGGTCTGAGAGCAGTTGTGTAGCCTTCTCGATGAAATGCTCTTGTAAATCGGGGACTTTGCGGCATATGCGCATGGCACACAGGGCAGCCTTTCGGCGGATATATGGGTTGGCTGTAGATATGAGGTTCTCGATCTCGGGAAACAGATCTCGCGACATCTCTACTGAGGCAATGTTGCCCAAAGTGCAGAGGGCCAGGCCGACAATATACTGGTTTGAGTGCGACAGGTCACTAAAGTCGGCAAGTCAGCTGGTCTGAAGGGAAATGTACCAATGTATGGGGCTTCCTCTATCGCACTTTTTCAGGGAGTTGGTGACCAGGGTCAGGACTTCTTGGTTCTCATCGAGGAGCAGGCTGGTTGCGAGGTGTCCCAGGCGCTTGTCGGCGAAGCGAGGAGAGGCGAGGAGCTTCAAGCACTCGATCTGACCAAAGTGGGTGCGCTCGCCGAGTGTGAAGAGGTAGAGGAGCTTGGCCACATTGTTGCGCCTAGAGGGAGCGAGAGTACAGGTTAGTTAGCAAAAGCACAGTGACACGGTGGCGCCAAGAATCAACTCTAAATCGGACTGTTCCTACCTGACAGCATGATCGCCGCTCTCTTCACGGAAGCTGGCGCGAATGGCGGCGCTCTCCTTCTGAATGACGGCTCTCTCGTCGGCGATAGTCTTTGCGGCGCGAACATTGCGGATGAACTGCTTGACTGAGGGGTTGAACAGAGCCGTGTCAGCGGGGATCGAGACTCGGCCAAATCGGCCAGGTCGTGCACTTACGTGAAGCCATTGTGGGGTTGCAGAGGGCCCGCAAGGGGGCCTGTAGGACGGTTCAAGCCAAAAGAGAACCAGTTTAGCAAGAAAGCTGGAATTCGAGCTATCGCCGTTGTCTGCCTTAGGATCACGGATACTTTGCGGTCGTGGCATCCAGGTCAGAGCAGCAGTGCCCACGCACGGGCCAGGCCCCTGCAGTCAGTTGCTGGCGTTGCTCGGTTTGATGCATAAATCAAAAGGGAACCTCCATGACTTGCACAACGGGTTCTTTTCAGTCTCCACAAGCCTAAACATTCCGCGTCATTACAGTCTGAAGCTTTGCTCCACGAGTTATCTAGTTATTTTTTCCCCTTTCGATAATGGCGACATCTCAATAACTTCACAATGGGGAGGCCGTTTCCGTTCTCAAGCCTGCTTTCATGTTACCAACATGTCCGAGCAGTCGCCTTAGTTATCTGACATGACCTGCCGAGGAATTTTATCTTCAAAAGAGGCTGGCATCAACTCCGCAGTCTCGTCAGTCATGTCGGCAGAAACTCATCGACGTACCTATGGCGGGATACCTGAACCTCCGGGACCTGGCCATTCTAGCAAACTCAACCTCGCCACCACCGAGGTCGAGCGACTCAATTGGGTACTTGTTGGCCTGGTGGAATAGGTAACCCTTGGTCGTAGGCTCACGAACGAAGAAATTAATCCAAAGTCACAGCAAGCTTGAGACATCGAACACAAGCCAGCATACAGTATCTCCTCTATGTGCTTCTGCCAACTGGAGTCGACACGAACGTGGCCTATCGGGTTTAGCTATGAGACGGATGGGAGGTTCTCCCTTCACTTGAAACTCGGGAAAGAGGCAAGTCAAAATCTTTGAACTATTCTCCTCCACTCCACCGGTTATTCACAGTCTCTCACCCGATCGTTTGCAATGACCTGAAACACGTAATGACAAGCTCTGAATTGGGTAACTTTGGGCAAGATTATTGCAGCACAATCTAACCCCCGAAAGATTGTTCGCGCGGTACTACAGCTTGGCAGCAACTGCACACCATTCCACGGGTTTTCTCACAGTTTCTACCTTGTCTAGTACTAGGGCTGGACGAGGAAAGTCCAGACCTAATTTTAAACCCAAGGTCTCCGTGTCTTCACTCACCGCCTCACACATATCTCTCCTCCAACCATTTAGGTACATAACAAACCCCTACTGAAACACATCAAATCCTACGCCAATAATTTTGCGAGGCCTGAATTCAACATAGGGGTTTCCCTTCCGCAACCCTGCTAAGCAGCGAGATAGAATGGATTGGATGAAGCTTGGATGCGTTTCCCATAAACCCTTTCAGAAGCTCATGAGAGGGAATACCAAGATACATCCTGATACTGCGTAGTTACAGCAGTTTATTCTCCTTGAAGAAACTGCTAAGGATACGAGCAACAACACCGGACATGATTGAGTGCCTACTGTTATAAGCGATGTGCCTTGGGCTTGATTTGACTTACCTACGGCAGAGAAGTTGCAAGATATCGGATGAAGTGATCAAACATCACCATGAAATCTCAGGTCTTCAGTTCATATAATCTTACCTTGTTATTTGTTACACGGCACAGTGACGCTCTCTCTCGGCACTGTGTGATTTCTTGGCGCCTCCACGTGGTGCAGGTTGTGCAGCGCGGAAAAGCGATCAACCCTAGCCCGCCCCCAAATGTCCAAGACGGGCTTCCCGTTTATCGTGGGAATCCAGACGGGCAGGCCGCGGCTGGGACAGTGCTAGAGATCTGCTACCCGTACCGAGCCGAATGACCTGTCTCTTCCCCATAGGGCTGCAGACCGAGACCAAGGGAGAGCCGATGCCGCTAGAGAGCACTGCCACAATCGACCTGCATGACTGACCTGACATTAGGCTTGTCTGCGATTCTGACATGCTCCGATGACGTGAATCGGGTTACCATTTTCCATGACAGAAACTGAGGAGAAGCATCAAACTCGCCCTGGGCATTAGGTCACACATGCCTACATTAGGCACCAGCCAAGGCAGCAATGGGCAAATGTTGGGTCTCTGGTACTATTGATGCCGAAGCCCAAATGAGCCCGGGAACAGAAGAGCGAAGAATGAGCTTGATTGACACGCTGAAGAGAGGCAACACATCCACCAGTCCTAATCTCAACCGCCGCGGCTAGGAAAGCAATAAACGTGAAACTGCAGTACCTGGCACGAGAACAAGGCGATTGTTTGCGGCCGATGTCAAGCCTCTAGTAGGCTACCCGGGTTCATCCAGAATAAAGTAGCAGAGAAATCCGAAACAAAAGGTGCGGTTTTTGTCTTTGTAAATGAAGGATATCGCTGGCTGGATGATACGTTACTTCTGCATCATGAGCTGGACGAACTCATTGTCTAATCATCAGATCAGCAGCTGCAAGTGTCTTGTCCCTGTAGGAACACATACAGTCGATACGGCCGTCGCCGTCCTGATCAGCCTCGCGGATCATCTCGTCAACCTCGTCGTCTGTGAGCTTCTCGCCGATCGACGTCATGACATGGCGAAGCTCGGCCGCAGAAATGAAACCATTATTGTCACGGTCGAAAACCTAGAACCATAATAATTTAGATGTTGGCTCATGTATCTCCAGCGGATGGCCTAACCTTGAATGCTTCACGAATCTCCTCTTCGGAATCAGTATCCTTCATTTTTCTAGCCATCATGGTAAGAAATTCTGGTGTCTCCCTGTCAGCGAGCTAGTCTTGGCGGTATACACACAACCGTGGGTTCATACCTGGAAAGTCGATGGTACCGTTGTTGTCAGCATCAACCTCGTTGATCATATCCTGGAGCTCCGACTCCGACGGGTTCTGCCCAAGGGATCGCATGACGGTTCCCAGCTCCTTGGTAGTTATCTGGCCTAGCTGCAATTTAGTAGATGTACAGTAGGGAGGTGAGCGACTGCTCCATCTCGCGACAGCAACGGGGGTGAGCATCGCGATGGGGGAGCGTTGAAGGCGCCGACATGGCGACTTGGGAGGGTAAGCCCACAGGTGCGGCTGGGGAGACTGACCATCGCCATCCTTATCCTTTAATTCAATAATCGTTAGCTCGCTGATCGGATTTGCGCCGCTAAATGTGTTTGACAAAAGATGGGAAAAACAAGTTAGACTTACAAAGAGAGAGAACGCCTCCTTGAACTCGGAGACTTGCTCTTCAGTGAGTGAGTCCGCCTGCTCGCGATCGCGTCGTCAGCTCTCTAGCCTCGTCGACAACTGCCCCTCAGCCGCGGGGCAAAAAAGGGGAGGAGACAATACCATAGTGAGGACGCTCGGCAAGAATTCGAGAGTGTTGAATGCGGGTGAGGCGCTGATGATATCGGCGATGAATGGCGCGGAAGGATAACAAGTGCTGAGTGCGTCGCGGTCAGGGTTTGGGCGTCCACAGGGCTTGTTATCGTTTGGGACGGGAGTTAGTCGACTTGGTCAATGGGAACGAGAATGGAACTGGTTGATGAGGGGGGCAGACAGCGTGGGGCTTTTTGGGCAGGCGGGCCACAGGGGTCGCTCATCGGGCCATACTGCGGGTTGTCAACCCTAACCCTGCGCCTAGGCTTGCGCCATCTGACTGCCGCAAGGGTTGTGCTGTCAGGTTGGCCTTTCCATTCCCTGGCGCATCCCGTCAGTGGGACTGGTTTGAGCTCGAACCTTGGAATGGAAGCTGGGTTTCGCCAACATGCGATGTGATGCCTCGACGAAAATTCGACGACGCACGGTAGAACCATCCATCACTTGATTATCACCCTATCTATCGCTAGGATTCAGCGCCTGCGGGAGGGTTGAGGGGCACATTCCCTTCCGGCGTCCGCCATGTGGCGAGACCGCACGAATCTGTAAGCTAGCTCCCACACTGGCTCAGCGTAGATGCCCATGTCAATTATCATCAACTAACGTGCGCGGTCACAGGTACATCTCATACCGGCAGTCATCCGCCCACCACCCAACACATCGCAACCGCTATGGCCCACCTGGCTGGACTGATCGCTTCGGCGCTGGCGCAACCAGTGCTGCCAGCAACTCTGTGCTCTTCTCGGCAGAGGATGACCACCGCGGCCTTCTCTCCTCGGGTGCCTACGACGCCGATGACGGCGATGCCGTAATCGAGATGGATCTGCTGCCCCCACGCTGGGCGGATGTCTCGGACGAAGTGTCAGAACTGCTGGCTGACATTGCCCACAAAAGCCAGAAGCTCGAGCGTCTGCACCAGAACCACGTATTGCCGGGATTCGACGACGAAGAGACTAAGAAGGCCGAGGAAGGGGAAATTGAGCAATTGACCCAGGCAGTTACACGGGGGTTCCATGAGTGCCACCGCTGCATCCAGCGCATCGAGCAGATGGTGCAAGAGGGCAAAGCCTCGGGCCAGATCAGTCGGGCCGATGAGATTATGGCTAAGAACATACAAGTGAACCTAGCCTCAAGAGTACAGGAGGCCAGTGCCGGTTTCAGGAAGAAGCAAAGTACATATCTAAAAAGTGAGTTGGCGTGGAAAACGCATATCTGGCATCGGAGACTGACAATGAACTCTGTCCAGAACTTAAAGGCATGGCCGGAATAGCAAGTCCTGCCGAGCGATCCTCAACCCCGTTGGCAGGGGGAAGCAGTTATACCGACCCCTCTATCTTAGAATCGGACGCAGATAGGTCCTTTTCACAATCTACACTCCAGGCCTCATCCCATCAAAAGCTGCTCCACTCCAACGACGCCGCCATCTCTCAGCGGGAGCGCGAGATCGAAGACATTGCCCAGGGCATCATTGAGCTCGCTGACCTCTTTCGAGACCTGCAGACAATGGTTATTGACCAGGGTACTATGCTCGACAGAATAGACTACAACGTGGAGCGCATGGCTACAGATGTCAAGGAGGCGGACAAAGAACTCCGGGTCGCGGAGAGCTACCAGAAAAAAACCACAAAGAGGAAAATCATCTTCCTCTTGTTGCTCATCATCGCTGCCATGGTAATATTGCTCATCATCAAGCCCAAAAAGAATCGCCAGGGATAACAGACCACAAGGAGCCTTGGGTGATAGTATATGGAGGGATAGATTAGCCTGCTATGGAGGTTCGTAAGATAATGTACCAATTGCGAAAAGGCAAAGAAGCCTACAGATGGATCGTCTGAGAGCCCTGTTGATTAGAACACTTACACCAATACTGCCTATTGAGGCATGGAATTTTTTCTCGATTTCATCAACATTTTGCGTATATATCAATTTCTTTCTAGAGTCAGGCGCAAGATGTGTATGAATCCGAGCATCTTTGCTGTTATACGCTGTTGTACGCTCGACGGTGACGGCCTTCGCCGGGATTGACGGGTGTCCTGTCACCCCGTCTTATGATCCCTTCTCCATTTCTTTGCCCCTCTAGACTCACGGCATGTCCTTGGGCCTTTCGTTCCGAGCTGTTG
>Ga0247760_1002122_pt1 | contig 15973 bp, 13 predicted proteins | sample UWRJL171409R4_FD_179936 | JGI IMG/M metagenome (GOLD analysis project Ga0247760, IMG submission 179936) | Plant litter microbial communities from Arlington Agricultural Research Station in Wisconsin, United States - UWRJ-L171-409R-4 | ecosystem: Environmental > Terrestrial > Plant litter >... | reverse complement strand
CGCGATGGAGCTGTTCCTCCCGATCGCGTGCCAGATATGCGTGACTGTCGATGCGCCGGCGACGTTGGGGTCATTCACGCCGTCGCCAACGAGCCACGAACCGTCCTCAGCATGAACGACCTCGCGGGCCGGCTCGAGGCCGTCAAGCACAGTCAGTTGCACCACGGCACCGAGCGCCTCGGGGAAGCGCTCGTCGGAGAACGGGAACTCCATCTGGCGAAAGATCTCCTGCGAATCGGTCACGCCGTCGATCCTGCCAGAGCCGTCACTGTGTCGCCGCGAGCCACACCTCTCGCCAGCGCTCTGCAAGCGTGTCGATGGTCTCGTGAGCGTTGAGCCCGCTCGGTTGGGGAACTACCCACAGCCCGACGCTGGGCGGCCAGCCCGCAATCGTCGCCGGATCCTGTTCCCCCAGTTGCGCCTTGGGAAGTCCGTATGCCGCGCGGAAGGCGGTGATGCCGGAAACAGCAGCGACGGTCGGTTTCAATGTTGCGACACGAACCACGAGGTCTGCCCCGCCCGCGCGCAACTCGTCACGGCTCAGCTCATCGGCCCGCGCGGTGGCGCGGCCGACGAGGTTGGTGATGCCGATGCCGCGCTCGGCGAGGTGCGCCTCGTCGGCAGGTGACAGGCCGAGTGACGCATCGATCTCGTGGTCCGTGAGTCCCGCGCGGTGCAGCGAGGGCCAGAAGCGGTTGCCCGGGCGAGCGAAGGGCGCGTTGACCGCGGCGGTCCACAGTCCGGGGTTGATGCCGGCGATGAGCAGCCGCAAGCGCATGCCCGGAGGCGGGAGGACGTCATCGATCGCGTGGGGGTCGTCATTGGAGAAGCGCTCGAGGTCGATGCGGCTTGGCTTTCTGCCGCCTAGCGGCGACGGGCGTCGTTCGATCATGACCACCAGGGCTCGGTGACGACAACGGTGTGACGGCCCTCGAGCGCCAGACGCACGCGTCGGAGCAACTCGTTGCCCTCCGCGAGCCACTGGCCGTCACCCCCCGTGTCGATCGGAAGCTTGTCGTCCGAGAACTGTGCGTTCCAGCGCACGAGTCTCTCTGCGAGGTCGGGCCCCACGAGCGGCGCGAGGTCGAGCGCAGCGCCCTCGTGCCATAGCGGCCCCGAGCCATGCTCAGGCCAGAACTCGATCTCCACAATGTCCTCCGACACAACGATCAACGCAGTCGCCACCACCGTACGGTGCGCATCGCAATTTCGACTCCACGGGCGCGCCAGTCGGCGTAGGCAAGAGACCCGGCACCTACATGCATGATGGGGATCGTGCGCACACCGCTACTCGGGGATCTGCTCGCGGCGTTCGGCCCCGACCCTGGACGGCTACCGGATGCAGAAGCCGTCGGATCAACCACAGCAGACCTGGCGACCGCGCTCGAGGCCCTTGCGGACGCGGGCTGGCCAATGGAGCCCGATCTCGCCACAACCCGCCGCGACCTTGCCAGCGGACAGGCAATGAGCGTCGCGGTGTTTCCGTCGCCCTCCGTGAGAGTGAACTTCTTCTTCAACTGGGCCTACGTGGCATGTGATATCGATCTCGCCGAGCTCGTCGACCAAGAATCCGTGGACGCGGTGTGCGATGTGTTCGCGGCCGTCGGTCGCGCAACGGGGCGACCGGTCACCCTCACGCACGAAGGAGGCGGACCCGCGGTCCTGACCTACGACCCTGCGTTCGACACGTTCGAGCTCCGGGTCGCCTAGAGAGCCGTGCCCCCTGGGCGCGGATCGCTAGACGTTAAACCGGAACTCCACGACGTCGCCATCCTGCATGGCGTAGTCCTTGCCCTCGATGCGCACCTTGCCTGCCGCCTTCGCCGCGGCCATAGAACCGGCGTCGAGCAGATCCTGGAAGTGCACCACCTCGGCCTTGATGAAGCCCCGCTCAAAGTCGGTGTGGATCACGCCGGCAGCTTGCGGTGCCGTGGCGCCCTTGCGCACCGTCCACGCGCGCGCCTCCTTGGGCCCTGCGGTGAGATATGTCTGGAGACCAAGGGTGTCGAAGCCGACCCGCGCGAGCTGATCCAGCCCGGACTCGCTCTGGCCGTTCGCCTCGAGCATCTCGCGGGCCTCGTCCTCTGTAAGGTCCACGAGCTCGGACTCGAACTTCGCGTCGAGGAAGATCGCCTCCGCCGGCGCGACCTGGGCAGCAAGTTCGGCCTTCTTTTCCGCATCAACCAGCCCAGCGTCGTCCGTATTGAAGACATAGATGAACGGCTTCGCGGTCAACAGATTGAACTCGCGAACGTCGGCAAGATCGAGCTTTGCCGCGGCAGCACCCGCGGACAGCGCCGTGCCGGACTCGAGGATCTCCTTGGCAGTGATCGCCGCAGCGAGCAGGTTCGCGTCGCCCTTCTTGACGCGCGCCTCCTTCTCGAGGCGAGGAATGACCTTCTCCATGGTCTGTAGGTCCGCAAGGATCAGCTCGGTGTTGATCGTCTCGATGTCCGAGGCGGCGTCAACGCGCCCGTCGACGTGCACGACGTCGGGGTCCGCAAACGCGCGAGTGACCTGGCAGATCGCGTCCGCCTCGCGAATGTTCGCGAGGAATGCGTTGCCGAGGCCCTCCCCCTCTGAAGCACCCTTGACGATGCCCGCGATGTCCACGAACGACACCGTCGCGGGAACGAGCCGCTCGGAGTGGAACACCTCGGCGAGCTGCCCCAGCCGAGCGTCGGGCAGCGGTACCACGCCGACATTGGGCTCGATCGTCGCGAACGGGTAGTTCGCCGCGAGCACCTCCGCGCGGGTGAGGGCGTTGAACAGGGTGGACTTGCCGACGTTGGGCAGGCCGACGATGCCGATAGTGAGAGCCACGGGGAGCAATTCTACGTTGGCCGCAGCGCGCGCGGTTCGTGCATACTTCGAGGCGGTTGTGGGCACATTATGTGCAAGGAGGTCAATCATGACCGAGTATCAAGTTCACATCCCCCTCCCGCGCGACAGGGTTCACGAGGCATGGCGTCGCTACGTCGGATTCGGCGGCACAGAGAGCGACGAGCCCGACCTCGCGTGGCAAGCCGACGATGGTAGCGGCCTCGCGGCGACGTTCACGGTCGAGGGCCAGGGCGGCACACTGCTTTCCGCCACCCGCGCGCAGGGGTCCGACGCCGTGCCCGACGCCGTGGCCGACATCGCGCCACAAACGCTGGCTGAGTTTGTCGAGGGTTTCGTCGCATACGTGAACGCGGCGTTCGCAGAACTCGACAGGTCCCCAGGGGCCACGGAAGGTGGAGCCTTGGCCGGGCCAGACGGCACCGCGCACATGTCCGAGCGGCCTCGGAGCCTCGGCACCGACAACTCGCCGCCTGCCTGACGGAGGCATGGGCTACGGTGTCGACATGAGCGAACTCTCCAACATCTTTGGCGGTGGCGCGGAGCACGCGCACGAGCAGGCGGCGCTGGAGAAGATCCTTCCGGCGCCGGCGCCCATCGCTGGCGAGGGCGAGCGCGGCAAGGCCAAGGTCGACGGCGTAGCCATTCCCTCGATCGGACTGCCTGGTGAGGCCATCGTGTATGAGCCCTTCCGACTCAAGGGACCCGAGGATGACGCGTCACGCGACGACGAAGGCGACAACGCCTAGTCGCTATCGCGCGGGAGCCCGTCGAGATCCAGGCGGTCCTCACGATGCCTCTCTGCGAGGTCGAGCTTGGTGAACGCGGGACGCCCGACGTCGGCATACTTCTGCTTGACCCTGCCAAGGTGCGTACGCGCCGTGCCCGGGGCAATGCCCACTCTGCGCGCAACGGCCTCAAGCGTCATGCCGCTCGCATAGAGGCCAAGCACCTCGCGCTCGCGCGGAGACAGCGCCGGGCGATCGCCTCGCTGGTCACGGCTCAACACGAACGCGAGTTCGGGCGACAGCGCGAACTCTCCACTCGCCACCTCGCGGATCGCCTCGGCAAGCGCGACAAGGTCTCGGTTCTTGGTCACGTAGCCCGAGGCCCCTGCAGCGATGGTTGAGATCACGTGCTCCGCGTCGGGGATCGTCGACACGATGAGGACTCTGTAGCCCTGAGACACCAAGAGTCGCACATTTGCCGCGGGGTCGGAGAAGTCGCGCAGATTGAGGTCGAGCAGGACCACGTCGAGAGCAGGAACATCGTCGAGTAGCTCGGCCAAGGATCCGGCCGACGCAACAATGCGCAGATCGGGGATCGCTGAGAACCAAGCACCCATGCCCTCTCTGAGCATGGCATCGTCGTCCACGACGCCAACGCGAATCATGCGCTCACCATGGGCCATTCGAGTTCAACTTCCGTGCCCTCCCCCGCCCAACTGTGGATGCGCCCGCGACCTCCAGCCGCGCGCATGCGCCCGCGAATCGACTGATTGATTCCGAAGCCGCAGCGCACCGCATCGCCGTCAAACCCCGCGCCCCTGTCGGCGACCGTGACCCGCACCCCACCGGCCTCATCGCCGATCGCCGTGACCCACGCGTCGGCCGTTCCCGCGTGCTTGACCACGTTATTGAGGGCCTCGCGAACCGCGTGTGCGATCGCCTCGACGACCTCGGGAGGTAGGCCATCGGGAAGCGAGTCGTACTGCTGGCGGACCTCGAGCCCGAGGTCCGCGTGCGCGCGCGACACGTCGGCCAGCGCCGCGGCCAGGCTCGTTGGCATGTCATGCGTGGTCCCCGTGATGAGCCCCCGCAACCAATCGGCGTCGTCAGCACAGCGCTTCTGGACCTCCGGCGTGCGGTGATCCAAACCACCACGGGCGATCGCGCTGAGTGTCGAGAGCACGGTGTCGTGGAGAAGGCGGTACTGCCGCACGCGCTCGTCGACGAGCATGCGTTCGGTCTCGCGCTCGAGCCGCAGTTCGAACTCGCGGTGGCTCGCGGCCTCCGCCTCGCGAGCGGACTTGCGCAGCGTCGCCGCGGCGAGGCCCGCTGCAAAAGGGAAGAGGACGAGGCCCGCAAGATTGCCGACCGTTTGAGCCACCTCCGCTGGCACGTCGCGGGCGGGGTCCACGCCAACTGCATAGGCAGCTACCAGGATGAATACGGCGCCTACGGCAACGCGTGGCCTCAAGTAGATGGCGGCTACGACACCGGCGCCAACCACGGGGCCAACGCTCCAGTTGTCCCACGACAACTCGTGGCCGGGCAAGCATGTTCGACCCACCGCAACGGTGATCATCGCGGCGAACGCCACATCCGCGAGTGCCAAAGAGGGCCGGAGCCCGCCGCGGCGGTACGCGAACGTGAAGAGAAACAGCGCCCATGCGAGCGAGAACACGAAGAGGCACCACATGAGCGCGGGACGCGAGTAGGCGGTCCAGCCGCCGATGCTGACAGCGAGGAACGGTAGGTGTTGCACCACGCGGAAGGCGCCGAGCGTGACGGCGATGACCCTCTCGGTGCGCAGAATCGGCTCAGGCTCCACGCGTTCAGCTCGCGGTGCTCGTGACAAGCGCGCGAGGGGAAGGGCTGCCACGCGCCCACACTAACGGTCGCGCTCGACGAGCACGGTTGAACGTCGCCTAGGGAGGCAGTTCGCGGCGGGCGGGTCGTGAGACCCACCCGCCGCTCTGCACACAGTGCCAAGGACACGGAGTTTCCTGCCTAGCTGCTGTAACCCTTGACTGCCACCGTCTGAGGACTTCTGATGGTGGTGGTCTGGTAGCCGGACTTCGTGAACGTGACCGCGACCGACAGCTTCTTGCCGATGTCCGCCGTGCCGATGGCGAAGGTCTTCCCGGTAGCGCCGGACTTGAGGACTCCGTCGCGGTACCACTGGTACGTGACCGTGGCTCCCGACACATTGATCGTGTAGTTCGCCGTTACGGTGTAGCGCTCGCGCACCGTGCCCGTGATGGAAGCCGTGCGCTGGCCAAATGCAAGCGCCGTGACCGTCTTCGCTGCAGACGTGCTTGAGGTGGTCGCGTACCCGGCCTTCGAGCCGGTAATGGTCACCGCGATCGACGTACCGATGTCGGCTTGAGTGAGCCTGTACGTCTGCGACGTGCCAACGACGGCCCCATTGCGCTTCCACTGGTAGCTCACGGATACGCCAGACGTCGAGGTGCCTGCCGATGCCGTGAGGGTCGAGTCAACCTGCGGAGTACCGCTCGCATAGGCGATGAAGGCGAGGATGGTTCCAGCCGTTCCCGTAACGGCGCCCGACGTTGTCGAGGTCGTTACGTAGCCCGCTCTCGATGCCGTGACGGTGACGGTAATGCTCGCCCCAACGTCGGCCGCCGTGAGGGTGTAGCCAGAGCCCTGCGCACCGTTGATGAAGTACCCGTTCCGCTTCCATTGGTAGGACACGTACACATCGGAGGTGTAGACGGTGACGTTCGAGTACACGGTCGAGTCGACTCGTGCGGTGCCGCTGATCGTCACTCCCGACATCGAAATGTCAGCGGCGGTGACGGTCACGGCGGACGATGTCTGGGTCGTGGTGCTGTACCCGACCTTCGTTCCCGTGACGCTCACCGTGATGGCCGCGCCGATGTCCGCTTGCTTGAGTGTGTACGTGTTGGTCGTGGCAAGCGCGATCGGTGAACCATTGCGGTTCCACTGCCACACGAGGTCCGCGCCGGACGTGTTGGTTTGCAGCGATCCGGTGAGCGTCGAGTTGACCTTGGGAGTTCCACTGAGGTGAACGATGAAGATGTCGAACGGGATCTCCGCTCCGGTCACTGCGGCCGTCGGAGCCGACGTAACCGACTTGGGCAGGTAGCCGGCCTTTGTCAGGGTGATTGTTACCGAGAGCCGCGCCGCAAGGTCGGCCTCGGTGGGTGCGTAGGTTGACGCGTTTGCTCCCGTGATGGCCACGCCATCGCGGTTCCACTGCCACTTCAGCACTAGTCCAGGCGTGTCGTTCGCCAACGTCGCGGTGAGCACTTGGCCAATCCGCGCAGTGCCCGTGGCGTACGCGATGGCGAGGCCATCGAATTCACGCGCAGTTACGGTCCGGGCCTGCGACGTGACCGAGGTCGTGGCGTAGCCGGCCTTTGTGCCCGTGATCGTGACCGAGATTTCGGCGCCGACGTCCTCGGTGCCGAGGGTGTACGTCTGACGGACCTCGTAGGGAATCTTGATGCCGTTGCGGTTCCATTGGTAGTCGAGGTCCACGTCGGGCGTGAAGGTCTCAAGGGTCGCCGTGAGGGTCGAGTCGAGCTCAGCGGTCCCCAGCAGGTGAACACCGAAGTTGGCGAATCCCTGGGCCGTGGCTGCTACAGCGCCTGACGTGCTCACGGTCGTCGCGAAGCCGTCAAGCGAGGAGATGGTCGTGACGGTGATGCTCGCGTCGATGTCCGCTTGGGTCAGCCGGTACTCGGCGCCGGTTGCCCCTGGAATCGCCGTGCCGTTGCGGTTCCACTGATACGCGACCGCTGACGCCAGCGGCGACGTGGTTCCGTCAGTTGCAGTGAGGGTCTCGTCGACGTACGGGCTTCCGCTGATCGTGGGAAGCGACTCGATCGTGAGAAAGTCGCGCAAGTGCAGGAAGTTGGAGGGCCATTCGGCGTCGCCTTCAACGAGCTTCACTCGCCTCGTGCCGCCGCCGTAGTTGTCCTCGCTGATGATGATGCCGTCGGCGGTTACCTCCTCGACGTATGCGACGTGGCCGCTGCCACCCTTTCCGCCCTCGCCAGGGTTCCACTGTGCAATGCTGCCAACGGCGGCCACGCTCGTGACCGCAGACGGCCCGTACTGGCCGCGCACGCTTCCGGCCCAGTCACCCGCGTCGCCCCATGAGGTCCCCGGATCGCCGAGCCCGTTCGCCGCGAGACGGAACGCTGCGTAGCGCGTGCAGTTGTGACCACCGGTGGTCCAGTGCCCGCCGTACTGCGCCTCTGCCCACGTGTTCGTGCTGCCCGCGCCATAGCCCGCGCCCGTGCATGCGAAGCCTCCGGAGCTGCAGAGCACGTCCTCGGCCTGGCTCGCGCTCGCGATCCCGCCCACCATCATCAAGCCAAGTGCCGCTACAGCGGCCACGCGATTTCGCGCTCGACGCACGCCCTTGTGTTTCACAGTTCCTCTTCCGTCAGTCGGGTCCGATAGCACGCGCGATGAGCGCGGCAATCGCCAGCCTGTCGGTTCCGGCGCGGATGCGGCAGTACGCAGTTATGTCTACCCCGTGGCGCGCCCATGCCTCATCACGCCTGGCAGAGATGCAGCAACGCCCGGACCGCGAGGGTCCGGGCGTTGCTTGCGTGCGATGCGTATGTCAGGCGGTGGCCGCCGCGCGGCGCCGCTCCTGTTCCGCGGGATCGGGAACCGGCACGGCGGCGATGAGTCGCTGCGTGTACGGGTCCGTGGGGTTCGAGATGATCTGGGCCGTGGGGCCTTGCTCCACGATGAGGCCGTCCTTCATGACCGCGATGCGGTCGGACAACTGCTCAACGACAGCGAGGTCGTGGCTCACGAAGAGGCAACCGAAACCAAGCTTCCGCTGCAGATCCGTGAAGATCTCGAGAACGCGAGCCTGCACGGACACGTCGAGGGCCGAGGTCGGCTCGTCGGCGATCAACAGAGTCGGCTCGAGCGCAAGCGCACGGGCGATGCCCACACGCTGGCGCTGACCACCAGAGAGTTCGTGCGGGTAGCGGTTGCGGAAGTTGCGCGGCAGCTCCACCTGGTCCATGAGCTCGGACACCCGCGCGGTGCGGCGGTCCTTGTCCCAGCCGGCCAGCTGCATCGGCTCGGCAATGGACTGTCCGATGGGCCAGCGCGGGTTGAGCGACGAGCCCGGATCCTGGAACACGATCGAGAACTTCTTGCGAAGCTCCGCGAGCGTGTCCTTGGCGATGTCCTTCATCGACTCGCCAACGACCGTCAGCTCGCCCTCGGCGACGGGCAACAGGCCCACCGCCGCGCGACCAACCGTGGTCTTGCCTGAGCCAGACTCACCAACGAGCGACACGATCTCGCCCTCGCGAATCGCGAGGTCGATTCCCTTCACGGCGCGGAACGCGGGGGTGCGGCCCTGCTTGGGGTAGTCGATCACGAGCCCCTTGGCCTCGAACACGAGAGGCGCGTCCTTGGGCACCCTGTTGACGTCCTTGGTCGCGAGCGTGGACCCGAGGTGCGGAACGGCACTCAGGAGCGCCTTCGTGTACTCGTGCTGCGGCTTGGTGAAGATGTCCGCAGAGGCACCCTCCTCGACGATCCGGCCGTCCTTCATGACGATGATGCGGTCGGACATGTCCGCGACAACGCCCATGTCGTGCGTGATGAGCACGATGCCGGCGTTGATGCGGGTCTTGAGGTCTCGGATGAGGTTGAGGATCTCGGCCTGGACCGTCACGTCCAGGGCCGTCGTCGGCTCGTCGGCGAACAGCAGCGCGGGGTCGCACGCGAGCGCCTGAGCAATCATTGCGCGCTGACGCTGGCCGCCAGAGAGCTGGTGGGGGTACGCATCGAAGCGACGCTCCGGCTCGGGGATCTCCACGAGGCGGAGCAGCTCGATCGCTCGCAGCTTTGCGTCCTCTTGGCGAAGGCCCGTGTGCTCGCGGAGCACCTCGACGATCTGGAACCCAACGGTAAGCACCGGGTTCATCGCCGTCATGGGCTCCTGGAAGATCACCCCGACCTCGGGCCCGCGAACCGATGTCAGCTTGCGCTGCGGCAACCCAACGAGTTCGCGGCCACGCAGCTTTGCCGAGCCAGAGGCGCGACCGTTCCGCGGCAACAGGCCGATGATCGACATCGAAGACTGCGTCTTGCCGGAGCCCGACTCACCAACGATCGCCACGACCTCGCCGGCCTTGACCTGGTAGCTGACGTCGATCGCGGCGGGAACCCAAATGCCGTCGACATAGAAGTCGACGTCGAGCCCCTCCACGTCCAGCACGACCTCGCCGATCTCCACAGCGTGCGAGGCACCGATAACGGGCACGACGCCCATCTCAGGCACCGCGTCGGGCGTGACCTCGCCGGGGATCGCCTCAATGGCCGTCGATTCTGCTGCGGCCGACGCTGTTGTCACCTCGTGCGCGTTGCTATCCGTAGCGCTCGAACCAGCCACAGCGTCGGGCTTCTTCTTGGGGGCGCGGGGGGTCACTCGGCCACCTCCGTCTCAACCTTGGCGACAGCCTGCTTCTTGAATTCCTTCGTCTTTGGAATGCGCCGCTGGCGCGGATCGAAGGCATCGCGCAGTCCATCACCGATCAGGTTGATCGTGAGGGCAAAGACGATGATGAAGAAGCCCGGCCACCAGAACAGCCACGGGCGAGTCGAGAATGACGTCTGGTACTCGTTGATGAGCTGGCCGAGCGAGACGTTGGGAGGCTGGATGCCGAACCCGAGGAACGACAATGCCGCCTCGAGGATCGTCGCCGTGGCCATGAGGAGCGTTGCGTTGACGATCACGACGCCGATCGCATTGGGCAGGATGTGCCCGAACATGATGGTGCGGTCGTTGGCGCCTGCAACGCGGGCCGCGTCGACGAACTCGCGCTCCCTCAGGGTCAGGTAGTCGGCACGCACGAGTCGCGCGAGTCCCGGCCACAGCAGCAGACCAAGCACGATGCCGAACAGCGCGGGGTTGTCGGCTCCGAACTTGTTACCGATCACCGCGGTGACGACGATCGCGGGGATCGCGATGAACACTTCGGTGATGCGCATGAGGACGTTGTCTGTGCGGCCACGGTAGAAGCCTGCGATGGCTCCGACGAGTACACCAACCACGGTGGCGATGATGCCCATGATCACCATGACCATGAGCGACACCTGCGCGCCGCGCATGGTGCGAGCGAACACGTCGCGACCGATCTGATCCTGGCCGAACGGGTGGTCGCCGAGCGTGAACCACAGCCCCTCCCACGCGAGCGTGGGCTTGCCGCCATTCACGATGGTGGGGTCGATGTCCGTTGGGGTCCACATCCACCAGCCGGGAATGGGGCCAACGCCGATGGAGGAGAGCACCACGATGACGGTGACGGTGAGCACAATCGCCGAGATCATGGCCGCCTTGTGCCGCACAAAGCGGCTCCACACGATCTTGCCTAGCGAGAGGCCCTGGGTCTCGTTTGCCGCGAGCGTGAGCGCAACGCCGGGCCCGGGGTTGGGGTTCGTCGAAGTCATGATTCCACCCGAATTCGGGGGTCGAGTATGACGTACAAGACGTCAGCGATGATGGTGCCGATCAGTAGCAGGATGCCCGTGACTAAGAAGTAGCCCATGAGGACGTTGACGTTGACGGTCTTGAGGGCGTCCACGAAGAGGCGGCCCATGCCATTCCAGCCGAACACCGTCTCCGTGATGATCGCGCCTCCGAAGAGCGCCGCGAGGTCAAGCGGGATCAGGGTTGCGATGGGGATCAAGGCGTTGCGGAATCCGTGGCGCATGACGACGGTCCGCTCGGGCATGCCCTTGGCACGCGCGGTGCGGACGTAGTCGAGGTTCATCACCTCGAGCATCGAGCCGCGCATGTAGCGCGTGTAGCTCGCGAGCGAGATGAGGATCAGCGCGGAGATTGGCAGCACCATGTGGGTGAACGAGTCGATCGTCGTGATCCAGTAGCCCGAGCCCGAGAGCTCGGGGGTCGACGACCCGACGGTCGCGATGGGGCGACCGTTGACTGCGCTCGTGTTTGTGTACGTCTCCCATTGGCTCATGAGGAAGTCGAGCCACAGGAACGCGTACATGAATCCGCCGACGATTCCGCCCGCTCGAGCGCTGAGCTTCCTGTCCTGGCCTCCAAATAGAAGACCGACACCGATGCCTGCAGCGATGAACCCGAGCAGCGTTGCGATGGCCGCCGGACCGCCCGTGTAGAGGAACGCCTGCTGCATCGGGAAGTAGGCGGCGACACCCACGGCCACTACGGTGAGCGCGGTGTAGAGGGCCTTCCTGTTGTTGAGCCCCGTCGTGAGGAACACGATGACGAACGCGACACCAAGGCCGAGGGCGAGGATCACAACGGGCCCGAGGCCCGGGTCGGTGAACCATCCGGTCGCGGACATGATGCCGAGAATCCCGGCGGTCAACACTCCCGCAATGCCGCCGAACATGAGCCGTCGTTTCCATTCACCACCAAGCGCCGCGCCTATCACGATGCCCATCACGGCACCGATGATTATCAGCGATATCGGTGGTATCACGGGGTCCGCTAAGAAGTCGTTGAAGCCGATGGCGCCCCACTGCTTGAGGAGCACGGCCACCCAGAAGGAGGGCAGCGAGTACAGCAGGAACGTCATGAGCGTGATGCCGTAGTCGAAGCCCGAGTACTGGCGAAGCGCGGAGATGATGCCGATCAGCACGCCGAGCACGATCGCGGCCACGGACGCGAAGCCGACGAGCTTGATCGTCTGGCCCATGGCGTCACCGACCATCGTGGTCACGTCCTGGCCGGTCCTGTAGTCCTGACCGAGGTCACCCTGCAGCGCTGCAGCGAGCCAGTAGAAGTAGCGGATAAACGGGTTGACATCGAGGTGGAGTTCCGCCGTGCGGGTGGCGATCAACTCGTCCCTGTTGGGTTGGCTCGAAGCCCTCAGATCCTCTAGCGGATCGCCAGCGTTGGCGGCGAGGATGAAGAACAAGTAGGTGGCTGCGAAGAGCACACCCACCGCCGTGAGCATTCGGCGCGTGATGAAGCGAAGCATGTATTTTCCGATGAAAAGGACGGTGCGGGGCCGCCGCCGCGTGAGCGACGGCCCCACACCATCATGGCCTGACGGTCAGCTATTCAGCGACCGGGGCCTTCCACTGCCAGTAGTTCCAGAAGAAGGTCGGCGCGAGACCGGAGGACTTGATGCCCTCGAGGTCACCGTCGTAAGCCGTGATCTGCGGGAACGCGAAGACCGTGAGGCCGTATGCGTCGTCGTAGAGCGACTTGTCGATCGTCTTGAGGATCTCCTGCTGACGGTCCGCGTCGAACGTGCTCGAAAGCTCGGCCCACAGCGCATCGGAGTCAGTGTTGGAGTAACCAGTGAAGTTGTTGCCACCCTCAGAGTCGAAGGTTGCACGCGAGCTGGTGACACCCGTGGAGGTCGACTGCCACGCGAAGAGCGAGGCGTCGTAGGTGCCGGAGCCCAGGAGGGCGCCCCAGTTGTCGTCGCCACCGTCGATCAGGTTGAAGCCAGCGGCCTTCACCTGCTCGGCGTACAGCGCGTACTGCTGCGCACGACGGGTGTTCGACTTGCCGTAGAGGAAGCGAACATCGACGGGCTCGGTCACGCCGGCCTGCTCAAGCAGTGCCTTTGCGGCCGCGGCGTCGCCGGTGCCAAACGCGGCCGAACCGTTCGCCTCAGCGGATGCCTCGTAGCTCTTCGCACCGGGGAGGAAGAGCTGGGAACCCAGCGGCTTCGCCTCGGGGTCGAGCGGGAGGATCAGCTTCTCGACAACCTCACCGGTGTTGAGCGCCGTAAGGAATGCCTGGCGAACAAGCTTGGCCTTGGCCTCGTCTCCACCGTAGGTGGCGGGGTCGAAGGGGCCACCGCTGTTGAAGACCAGGTCAACGTGCTCGTAGGTCCACTCAGCGCGCTGCTGGATCTCAACGCCGTCGATCTTCTTGGCGGCGTCAAGAACGTCGGTCGTGGCCTGCGGCTGGGTCACGGAGACCTCGCCGTTCTGCAGGGCCGTAACCGAAGCCATGGCGTCGGGGATGAAGCGGACGGTCACTGTCTCGACGGAAGGAAGTTCGCCACCCGTGTAGCCCTCGGCGCGAGCCTTGAGCGTGATGTACTCGTCCTTCTTGAAGTCGGTGACCGTGTAGGCGCCGTTGCCGATCGTGATGTCGGCCTTGTCACCCGTGGGGAGCTCAACGGCGTCGAAGCCGACGCTCCAGAAGTCCGCGAGCGGCTTGAGCTTGGCAGCGTCCTTGTTCTTGATCGCGTCGAGAACGGCGGTCTTTGCCTCGGCGGGGTCGTCGATGTTCAGCGCGTGCTTGGCAACGACGTGCGCCGGAACACCGGCAGACGTGAAGAGCAGCTCCCAGTCAACCTGAGGGGTGTCGTACACGAGGGTGATCGAGCGGCCGTCTTCGCTGACCTCGGGGGTCTGCGTGACCTGCTCGATGCCGGTGCCGATGGCAACGGAGTCGAAGTAGACGTTTTCTCCGGGGATCAGAACGCCGGTCTCTTCGTCGTACGCGGGTTCGCCCTCGTTCATCGCGCCGGACAGCGCAACCCAGTTGAGGAGGAGGTCGGCAGCGTCAACGGCAACGCCGTCAGACCAGGTGACGCCCTCGTTGACCGTGTACTTGATCGTCAGCGGGTCGTCAGAGACCTTCTCGTAGGTGCCGAACTTGTCGTTCTTGACGAGAGCGAACTCATCGTCGTAGTAGTTGAAGCTCTGCTGGGTGAGGTACGTGACGTTCGTGTTCGCCGTCGCGTTACCAGTCGTCGTGTTCGTGTTGAACGAATACAGCGGCTGGTTCCACGCCAGGGACACGGTCGTGTTCTCGACCACCCCCGTCTGTGCAGAGCAAGCTGCCAGGGATACGGCCGCAACAGTTGCGACTACCGCTCCCTTGCTCAAAGCGCCGAGCTTCATACTCGACTCCTTCCTGTTGGTCACGCGGCCAATGTGTCTGTAGACACCCTGCCAGCACACGCGAAAAACCCGGGGAGTTTCCCCGCAGTACCTGAATGGTAAAGAACCTTCGGTAACAATCAAATTACGCGCAGTCACAAGTTCGCGTCGAGTTGATCGAAGTGTGACCGAGTTCACAAGATTCTAGCGTGTAGACGGCCAGCCACGCAGGATCATGTCAGGCGGCCATGAAACAGTTGGGCCATGGTCGAGATCATTATCGCAATCAGCGCCCTCGCAGTGGGCGTCGCCCTCGGGTTCCTCCTAGCCAAGAATCGGTCGTCAGGAACCCTCGCAAGCGCCCAGTCCGAGGCGGCTATCGCCAAGGCAAGGGCCGACGCCCTGGAGGCCCGGGTGGCGGAGGTCACCACAGCGTCGGGCGAGCGAGAGGCTCAACTGCGCGCCGAGCACGAACGATACGTCGCGCAGATCAGGGCGGACCAAGAGGCTCTCAAGACCGAGTTTCGGGCTCTGAGCGCCGAGGCGCTCAAGGCCAACCAGGCGACATTCCTCGAGGTTGCAGAGGAGCGGCTCAAGCGCGAGCGTCAGGCCGGCCAAGAGGAGCTGGCGAAGAGCCAAGAGCAAGTGAAGAACCTCGTGGAGCCCATGAAGGTCGCTCTCGACGAGGTGAAGAGGCAGACTGCCGAGGCGAACACGGGAAGGGTCGTTGGCCAGGCCGCGCTCGCGGAGCAGGTGCGCCAAATGGTCGACGCATCCGCGAAGCTCGACAAGAAGACATCGGACTTCATCAACACGCTCCGTCGCTCGGACGTCCGCGGCAACTGGGGCGAGGTGCAGCTCAAGCGGGTCGTCGAGCTCGCGGGCATGCTCCCCCACGTCGACTTCACAGAGCAAGAGAACATCAAGGACTCCGAGGGTAAGAACCTGAGGCCCGACATGACCGTCAAGCTCGCCGGCGGGCGAACCATCGTTGTTGACTCCAAGGTGACTCTCTCTGGCCTGCTCGAGGCATTCGAGACTGACGACGAGCGGATCCGTAGCGAGCGCCTCGCGGCCCACGCGCGCCAGTTCCGCAAGCACATCGACGACCTCGCGAGCAAGAAGTACTGGGAGCAGTTCGACTCCGCGCCCGAGTTCGTCGTGATGTTCGTCCCCGCGGAGGGCTTCTATCAATCCGCGGTCGAGCAGGACGACTCGCTGCAGGAGTACGCGTTCACCAAGCGCGTTGTCATCGCCACGCCTACAACCCTTGTTGCGCTCTTGCGTGCCGTCGCACACGCGTGGAAGGAGGATGCGCTCGCGAAGAACGCGCAGCAGGTCCTCGCCACGGGCAAGGACCTCTACGACCGCCTCGCGGTGATGGGCAACCACCTGTCCCGCGTGGGTCGCGCGATCGACAGCGCGTCCAAGGCCTATAACCAGACTGTCGCCTCGATGGAGTCACGGGTGATGGTCACCGCGCGCAAGTTCGGCGAGATGCAGCACATCGACGCCGAACTGCCCCAGCTCGACGTCGTCGA
>Ga0247760_1002121_pt1 | contig 15977 bp, 4 predicted proteins | sample UWRJL171409R4_FD_179936 | JGI IMG/M metagenome (GOLD analysis project Ga0247760, IMG submission 179936) | Plant litter microbial communities from Arlington Agricultural Research Station in Wisconsin, United States - UWRJ-L171-409R-4 | ecosystem: Environmental > Terrestrial > Plant litter >... | reverse complement strand
CAGCACCTCCCCTATCATCGAGCCAACCAAAGGTGCAGATCTAGACGTCTCCCAGTCAATCGCGCCAATTGAGATCTCGAATGAGCCGCCACCGAGTACCTTGCAGCTCGAGACCGCCGTTGACGACATCAACGAGCCTATCGAGGGGGAGCCCGAGTCTCAGGACATGTCTCCTTCCAGTCAAGATGACGGGTCGTCCACGCCCTACAGCATCAGAAAGTCGAAGAAGGAAAAGAAGAAAAAGAAGGTGTTGTCCAAGCCTGAGGCTGAACCGGAACCCTGGCCCACGAAATCACCTGAGCTCACGTCGCATGATGACATTCCCTTTGAGAGCCGAGAGATTGAGCGAAAGCTCATTCAGCTCAGCACTGTTGAGGAGGAAACTGAACCCGCCGAGAGCGAACTCTCTCTTGTCTCGTCCAGCAAAGATAAGGATGAAGGGCTTGTTCGTCTCCTGCAGAAGCGCAGGTCTAATCTTTCTGAATCATCACGTACCGAGTCTTCTGTTGAGCAAGGTGCGCCGGATGATGCGACTTCGGTTAGTACCGAGCTTGCACATGCTGTCGAGAGCGCCCCTGATAGTCTCGATTCTGACCCCAATGCTTACTCGCTCCGCAAGGGAAAAAAGGAGAAGAAAAAGAAGCGGAAGGGCACCCTTCCTAACGACTCATGGCCAGGCAATGAGGCTTCAGCCATGGACGACTTCTCCGAGGCGAGAGGCCGGAGTGTTGGGCCGAGATCAAGAGACGGGTCACCTCCAGCTGCTCTGGAGGAGGTAATGTCAAATTCCGAACTTGGGAATATTCAGGCCGTCGAGCCGGGCGCGGCTCCTCAGCTGCTGGACACCCTTCCCTCGTTGCTACCTTTGCAGTCTGACGTTCCGGAGGTCATTCAGCAAGACACCATGGACAGCATCCATGCCGATCCCACCAATGAGGAATTTACACTTCTCGCCCAGCCCACGGACGACGCTCCGCCCCCTCAAGAGCCAGGACCAACCAGCGAGCAAGAGCCGGAGGCTGTCTCTCTGCAAGAGCAAGATGAACTAGAGTCGCACGTGGCGAAGAAGTCAGGGAAGGACAAGAAGAAGAAGCGAGGATCTGTGGCTCAGGACAACCAAACAGAGGCATCTGATCCCATCCAGCCTGCCCTTGAGACGTCCGCGGATGCTCTTGGAGAATCGGATGTCACTCTTGAGCAACCCATCGGGGCGGCCGGCGATGAGCCTGTCTTCGATGCCTTTTCGACTAAGCAATCTAAGAAGGACAAGAAGAAAGGGAAGAAGGCTGGAAAGCAAGCTAAGGGCGGCTTTAGTGAGGAGGACCTTGTCGAGTCCCCGACCCCTGAAGAGCCCGCTGCAGTTGAAGAGCCTTCATCCAACGAAACACCCATCGCCACCGAGGCAGCGTTAGAACTTCCTTCGATACAGCAACCAGATGAACACCACGATGGCCATCCCAGCCACGAAGCCGATTCCTTCCCTGACACATCTGCCACCAAAGCGAATGTCATTGTTACAGAGCCAGCCTTTCTCGCACCAGAGGAGCCGGTTAAGACACAGAATATCGGGACCAGTCTCAACGAAATTCCTCAGTCAGATTCCCCCCAAGATACTCCCCCTAAAGATGATGAGGCGCCTCTCTCCAGCAAGTCAAAGAAGGACAAGAAAAAGAAGAAGGGGTCCAAGCATGTTGACTCCGAGCCTGTTTCTGTTCCGGCCACACCAGTCGAGGAACCCAGCGTCGCTACCGAGGCCAATGCCCAAGAGCCCGAGCTGTCTGTTGTTGATGCCGTAGAACCCACATCCGAAGTCTTGGCATCGAATGAAGCGGAAACGGCCAGCAAAGAACATGAGGGTGATGATCTCTGGGCCGCACCATCAAAGAAGGCGAAGAAGGACAAGAAGCGTAAAGGTTCAAAAGTAGCCGAGATCGGATCTACTACTGGGAGCGTTGCGCCGCCTACTGAAGAGGAGGTTGCTACGGTGGAAGAGCGGCCAGCCTCCGTCGATGCTGTAGGGGATGACATGGTTGCTGAATCTGCGGTTCTCGAAGAGTTGGCGTCAGGCTCTGCCACACTGGTTGAAGAACCCCCAATCTCACTCTCTCAAGACACCCAGCCTGCGCCCGAGACGCAGCCCGAGGATGCCAGCGACATGCCTATGAAGAAGTCAAAGAAGGGCAAGAAAGAAAAGAAGCGCAAGGGTCCGGCGGCCCCAGAACTCGAAGAGCAAACCGACACTCCTGCTGAAGCATCCGTGGAGGAGCAACAATCGGCCGTTGCGGAAGAGTCGGTATCCTTTGAGGAACCACCTCTGACTACAGAAGAAGCGAATCCGGTCTTAGAGGACCTACCTACCACTCTTGAGACATCTAAGATTACCCCAGAGTGTGAGCCTCAGCCTGTTTCAACCCTTCTCATCACCGAGCGCGAAGCCCTTGTTCCCGACGACACACAACCAATTCCCGAGCCCTCACAGACTGAAGTCCAAACCGGCGAGGATTGGGACCTTCCAGTCAAAAAGAAGAAGGGCAAGAAAAGCAAGAAAGGAAAAGGTCCTGACTTCGCAGCAGATTCCTCTGATCGCACAACCGACTTACCGCAAGAACCTTCTCTCAGCCCGCCAAGTTCATCTTTAGAGAGTGCACCTGAGCCCCTGTCACACGATATCATTACTGAGGAGCCACTGTCCACCATGCCTAAAGAGGCACTGCCCGTAACCGCGTCGACCCAACAGGAAGGCCTGCAAGATGACGAGTTGGGCATTTCGACCGAATCCAAGGATCTTGACTCCAGAAATATCTCTTCTGCGTCATTGTCGGCGGAGCCGAGCTCACTTGCGGAAGACCCGTCAAGCATCATCGCCAACGAGACAAGCGCCACTACTGAGGCCCTTCAGGAAGATCAAGCTGTGGATATGTGGGATGTCCCAGTCAAGAAGTCTAAGAAAGACAAGAAGCGCAAGTCCAAGCTCGTCGAATCCGAACCGACTTCCGGTGCCGCTACGCCTGTTATTGAGTATCCGGGCCCGTCTCGCGGTTCCCCGTTCCACGACCAAGAGGAGGCAGTAGCAAATGTCGGCACCGCCCCGGAGCCCGCCCTTGACACACCAGCAGAAGCGCCCCAGGAAGATACACAGCCTGACGACACATGGGGTATCCCAGCTAAGAAGTCAAAGAAGGAGAAAAAGCGGAAGGGCTCCAAGGTTGCAGATTCAGAGCCGGCCTCTAGAAGCATGGCTCCTTCTCAGGAGGAGCCAAGCATCCCCGAGATCCAGGAGCAACAGGCTGCGGTTCCTATCGAAGAGCCAACGTCGATTATCGACGAAGTGACACACCTCGGCACTCCTGAAGCTCCTTCCGAGCCGCCAGTTACTCTAGCCGTCGAACAGCTCCTCGCGGAAGAGTCTCGAAGGGCTGAAATTCCGGAAGTGCCGCTTGGTATTGCTGCTGTTCCCTTGGAGTTGGCCCAGTCTTCCACTGAAGATCAAGTTCAGGACATTGAGGAGGTGTCTGTTGCCGCGCAAGAGACGGTAGACACAGGTCCGACTGGCGCAGCTGAGGCTGTGGTCGAGCCGCCTACGCCCGAGGATCTGCCTACTGATAGATCCATTGAAGAAGTGCCAGCGGCGATTCCTCCAGAGTCTGGGACAGACCCGCCCACAACTATCGTCGACGATCAAGAGCAAAATACCACCACTCAAGAACCCACCATCGACAATCAGGGTATGACAAAGGGACACTCGGAAGCCGCCCAGCCTGAAGCGCTGCCCGAAAACTCTTGGGACATTCCCGTCAAGGCAAAGAAAGGGAAGGACAGGAAGCGCAAGGGGTCCAAGATTCCCGACCCTGACCCAGAAACCGAAGCCCCTCTCGCCGTCGCGACCCCTGCCGCCGAGGAAGAGCGCACCATTTTGGCCGACCCCGTCGAGCCTAGTACCGCCTTCACGGACGAGCCCGTTACAACAGAGCTCGAAGCCAAACGAGACGTCGAAGAGGACGAATGGGCACTCACCAAGAAAGCTAAGAAGGACAAAAAGCGAATAGGTAGCAAGGCCCCTGAGCCCGAAAACACAGCAGAGCTGTCTATTAGTGCCTCACCTCTTGCTTCCGAGGAAGACCGCCTGTTCCCCATCGAGTCGACCGAGCGTAGTGTCGCCGTTCCTGATGAACCCACTCTTGAGGTTGATGCTCCGGTCGTGCAAGATGTGCAGGAGGACGACTGGGCACCTACCAGGAAAGCCAAGAAGGGCAAGAAACGGAACGGTGTCAAGGTCCTTGAGCCCGAAAGCGTAGCGGAAGCATCTGTTACCTCTTCGACTGCCGCTCCCGAGGATGACCTCACCCTCCCCGTTGACTTGGCTGAGGAAACCAGCATTACTCCTGTGGACTCGACTGATCATGTGGTCATTGTTGCTGATGAGCCTACTGTTGAGGTCGATTCTCCCATCGTGCACGATGTGCAAGAGGACGAATGGGCGCCCACCAAGGTCACTAAGAAGAGCAAGAAGCAGAAAGGCAGCAAAGTCCATGAGGTCGATAGTACGGCGGCGCCAATCCCTAGCGCCTCGGCACCTGCTCCCGAGCCAGAGCATGCCATTTCCGTCGAATCGGTCGAGCCCAATGTCACCGTCGCCGACGAACCCACGGCCGACGCTCCGTTCGTCCAAGATGTACAAGAAGATGAGCCAACAGCCACCAAGAAGCCCAAGAAGGACAAGAAACGGAAAGGCAGCAAACAAGTCCAACTGGCGCCTGAGACTGGGCCTGAGGCCGAGCCTGAGTCTAGTCTCGTAGCTCAAGATTTCGCGGCCAGCGCAACCGAGGAAGAAGCCATTACTTCTTCCGCCCCACTGGTCATCGATGGCGAGGATTTCACTCAATTGCCGAAGGTAGCTGAACCAAGCTCAGACACCGCTGACGCCGACGATGCTTGGGCAATGCCAGCCAAGCCAAAGAAGGGCAAGAAAGGCAAGCGGCAGGCAGATGTCGCAGACTCTGAAGTTCTCACGCCACCAGCTCCTGCGGATGAAACACCGGAACTGTCAGAACCTGTCGCTAGATCACCGCCGGAAACTGTCGAGGAAGTCGTCGAGCCAACCCCTAGAGCCATGGAGCCTGCTCCCGATCAAGCTGAAGTGGAAATTGAGGATTCCTGGGCGCTTCCGGCGAAGAAGCCCAAGAAGGAGAAGAAGGAGAAGAAGGGCAAGAGACAGACCCCTATCGCAGACTATGTCATCGCTGCGCAAGCGCCTCCTGAAGACGAAAGCCTTGAAGTTCCAGCAACAGCCGCCAGGTCACCTCCAGAAATCATTCAGGAAGCCGTCATCGAAGCAACAGAACCTCCTCCCGACCAAGATGAAGCTGAGGATCCCTGGGCACTTCCAGCCAAGAAGCCAAAGAAAGATAAGAAAGGCAAGAAACAGTTACCTGTTGCAGACTCCGCAACTGCCATACCAACAACCATCGACAATGAAACGTCAACAACAATCCCAGAGCCTATAGACAAGCTTGCAACTCAGGATATTGGGGGGGCCCTCGAGGTTACGAAGCCGCCCGTCGCCGAAGCCGAAATCGAAGACTCCTGGGCCCTTCCAGCAAAGAAGAAGTCCAAGAAGGATAAGAAGAAGGGCAAAAAGCAAGCCCTCGACTCGGACTCGGGAGCAGCAACACCGACAGGCGGTGACCTTGAGATTCCAATCACATCAGACCCTCCCAAGGACATGGCAACCGCTGCCGAGGAGGATCCGACAAGTAGCTGTGATTTGGTTTCCCATGGAGCGCCGAAGGACGACGAGTGGGCTGAGCTCGGTACTTCGAAGTCTAAGAAGGACAAGAAAAAGAAGGGTAAAAAGACGGACTCGGAATCCGCATCAAGCTCACAGCCCCCCCAGTCCCTGGAAGCGACACCGATGCCCGACATTCTTTCACCCGATGAAAGCAGCGCTGCAAAAGACATTGGTGAAGGTGACTTCGACTTCGCGCCAATGAAGCCCAAGAAAGACAAGAAGAAACGCAAGAGCTTGGCTCTAGCGCCTGAGGACGACCCATCAAGCTTCGAGGAACCTTCCATGGATATGGTCAAGTCGACTGAGCCTGACGACTACTTCCAAGCCAAGATTCCCGGCAGGGAACAACCGTCTGTCGACACACTTCACTTCCACCCAGCGATCTCACTGCCAACTGTCGGTCTGGGCTTGATCACAGATCCGCCGGTCCTTTACCCGTCTGATGCGCCATCGCCAAAACTTCTAACCTCCTTGATGAGCCCCATCATCGCACTGGAAGATGACAGTTGCCGTCCCTTGGTGCCCATCGAGAGCCCAGGGGCATCTCAACCAGAAGATCACGTTCGAACCCAGCCCGCCCATGTCCAGCATGAACCACCGTTTGACTACGAAGCACATCGCAAGAAAGCCAAGACCAGGGAGCTGGAAGCCACCGAAGTTACAGAGCCAGTGATCTCAGCACGTGAGATCGCTGCCTCGTTCCTCGAGGGAGAGCATAAGCACGGTGACGACGCTGTGGAACAGGCACCATATGAGTCTGTGCCGCCGGAGGAAAATGACGAGCCCTCCCGCCAAGAAGCTCGTGAGCTTGCCGCGTCATTCTTGGAAGAAGACCCGCACAATTCCACTGGCAAGACTCCCGTGGAGTCAGTTCTTCCCGCAACAAAGGAAGAGGCACCAAACCATAATGTCGAAAACTCCCGCGGAGAGTTGAGGGAGCTCGCTGCATCTTTCCTGGAGACTGGTACCTTAGAACCCATTGCTCATGCTGAAGAAACACTCGAGCCATATCCGGCGGAGCCTTCTCAGAGGGAGTCTCGAGAGGTTGCCGCCTCCTTCTTGGAGGGTGCAGCTCTACCACCTTCTCATTCCGCAATGGATGTGGACGTTGCACCTCGGGAAGATATCTACAATGGGACAATTGATAGATCCGTGGCACGAGAGGCTGCTGCATCGTTCCTGGAGAAAGAAAGTCATGACGACAGGAAGAAAGAGAAGAGCGTTGAGAAGCCAAAGAACAAGTCTGTAGATGCTGATGACGTCGCCGCTGCTGCTGCGGTCGCGGGTGGGCTCACCGGGGGTGTCGCGCTGCTTGCGCAGAAGTTTGGCGGCTCAACCCCTGCGAAGAAGAAGAAGGGTGGAAAGAAGAGCAAAATAGAGGATAAGAGGACGGTGAGGGAGGATGATTTGTTCGATGATGAGGTACTGTGGGAAGGGTCAGAGAAACGACCGCTGGAGGGGTCGAGAATGGAGTCGAACGCAGATGGGTTCTGGGATGTGCCAGCGGATGATGGTGATGTGGATAAGATGGAAGTGGACGCGGAGTCGGAAGTGATGCAGAAAGGAGCGGAGGTTCATGGGGTGCCAGTAACGGAAAGGGTGGAGGTGCGAGAAGAACCAAGGATGCAAGAGAGTGGTCTCGGTATTCAGGTTCCGGTGGTGGAAAGTGCGAGAGAGGTGATATCTGAGGAGGAGCCAAGGAATGCATCGTCAAGAAGCGAGGGTCTCAGCCGACAAGATTCTGAGACGGTCCCTAAGGCAGTCAGGGAGGGGCTAGTGCAGGAGAGGAACTCGAAAGAGAAGAAGCGGGAGCGACGTGGACGGGAACGATCCGAGTCGCCAGAGCCGGTACAGCGAAGTTTCTCGTTCCCAGACGATATCGCAGACGAGGAGGCATTCAGCACAAGAGAACTCAAGAACGAAGGCAAGAAGTCGAAACGAGAACGAACGGCGGAGCCGACAATGATTGCCATCCCACGGGTCTCGAGCATCTCGGACTTTATGAGGACGGTCTCCAACCTACCGCCCGTCCAAGAAGAAGCTTCGTCGGAGGATGAACCAGTGAAGCGACAGACCAAAGCGACGAAGCACAGCTCCCGAGGCGCGACAGCAACACCTGAACCAAACAGGGACAGCGGGTTCGGATCGGACTCGCCGCATGCCTCCCGACGAGTGCACGCGGAGGGGCTGCGCGACAGCGGAGTGCACCTCGAGAGCACGCCAAAGAAGCAGCGGGAGAGCTACCAGAGCTCGCACAGCTACCGCACGCCGACGTCAACATCAGCGTCAACATCGAGGGGAGCGGATGACAATGACACGGAACGCTCCTCATTCAGGAGGTCTCCCCTGGCAGGAGACCTGGAAGAGAAGAGCGCCAACGCCAGCACAGGTGCCAGCGCTACCCCCAGAAAGCTGGTGGGGCCCGAAACACCACGTTTCAGAGAGCCTGACCCGACATCACGTACGCCAGAGCCAGAGAAGCTGGCCGTCAAGAAGAAGCGCGCACCCGCTGAGGCCGCTGCATCGACGTTGGCACCGCCGTCCATCGTTGGTGCTGCTGCGACGGGTGCCGCTGCTGGTGCTGTCATTGGTGCTGCCGCAGCCTCAAGGAGTGTGTCCGACAGCCAATCACGCGGCGCATTCTGGTCAACACCCCCCGACCCCACCCCCCGCCGATCAGCGTCCAATACCAGCCTTGCACGGCTGCGCACGCCAGAGCCGTTTCGGCCTGACAGCCCAGGCAGTCTTCGCTCATACACTGGCACACCCCCACTCCGCCGCGCCGACCGGCGAGTCAGCGGCGATCTACGGTCCGTGTCCCTTAGCCAACGAGACCTGGCCGCCAAGGCCAAGACGGACGAAGAGTCGGGTAGCTCAGCTGCCGCCATTGGGGCTGTCGCAGCTGGTGCCGCCGCACTGGGCGTCCTGGGGGCCATTTCTGCGTCCAAGTCCGCATTTGCTGAAAACACCACGCCAAACCCCGTCGTCGCCAACGAAGGCCGTGTCCGCACCAAGGACATGACCGACGTCTACGTAAGTCATCTATCGCTCTTGTGCATCAATTCCCACGCTGACGTGCAACCGCAGGATGGCTACGGCGAGGGCCGCATCGGCTCCCCGCGCTCACCGACTCGACCACACAGCATGCGTCGCCGACAGAGCATGCAGGTGCTGGAGCTCGAATCGCGTGTCGACCAGCTCCTCGCAGAAAACCGCGCGCTCGCTGAGGCTCGCGCCCAGGCCGAGGCGTCAATAACCCACCGGAATGCCACCGTTCACGCCGAGCGTGACAGCGAGATCGAGTCGCTCAAACGCATGCTACACGAGGCCCAAGACGTCATCGAGCGTCTAAAGCAGACAAACGACGGCTTGCGCAGCTCTACCTCGGCCATTGCCGTCAAGCATCACGAGGAAGTTCGTCGCCTTGAGAACGAACACTCGCAAACGTCGAGGGAGCTCGAGCAGGTGCGCGCCATCGCGTCCCAACACATCGGCGCTGCGCAAAGCAAGGATGCAGAGCTTGCCGACCTGCGCGTTCAATTGGAGGAGTCCAAAGAGGAGATACTCAGGCTGCAGGAACAGATTCTCAAAACCACCACACCCGATGATGGCGGCGACTTCTTGGACCTGCACGATGTCGACTATTTCGACCACCGCTGTCAGCAGCTATGCGCCCATGTGCAACAATGGGTACTGCGCTTCAGCAAGTTCAGCGACATGCGCGCATGCCGCTTGACTTCGGAGATCAACGACGAGAAGCTGATCGACCGCCTCGATAATGCCGTCCTGGATGGCTCCGACGTCGACGCATATCTCAACGACCGAGTGCGTCGCCGAGACATTTTTATGAGCATGACAACCACCATGATATGGGAGTTCGTGTTCACGCGGTACCTGTTCGGCATGGACCGTGAGCAGCGTCAAAAACTAAAGACGCTGGAAAAACAGCTTACTGACGTCGGGCCGCCCCACGCTGTGCGCCAATGGCGCGCCGTGACATTGACGCTTCTCTCGCGCCGCCCGTCATTCAAGAAGCAGCGCGACCAGGATACCGAAGCCGTGGTACAGGCCATCCTGGACGCCCTCGGCAAGATCTTGCCGCCACCGTCAAACCTGGAGGATCAAATCCAGACCCAGTTGAAGAGAGTTGTGCGCGAGGCCGTTGGCCTCGCCATCGAGATGCGCTGCCAGAAGGCGGAGTACATGATGCTACCGCCGCTACAGCCGGAGTACGACGACACGGGCGAGTTGACCGAAACAGTGCAGTTCAATGCCGCCCTTATGAACGAGCGCTCGGGCGACTCATCGCTGTCAAATGAAGACCTTGAGGCCGCAGGAACGACAGTACGCGTCGTCCTATTCCCACTCGTGGTCAGGAAGGGGGATGAGAACGGTGTCGGCGAAGACGAGATTGTTGTCTGTCCCGCACAGGTGCTTGTGGCTAAGCCATTGACGCCCGGAAAGAAGACCGTACGCATGGTTACGCCGAGCTCAGATGCCGGAGGTGTCAGCTTGCTAGCGAGAAGCCCCGGACCTGGATCAACGAGGGCCGGTGGTAGCGTCAGCGGATTGGGCACCGGGCCGCTAGGGAAAAGCGATGTCAGCATGAATATGGATGGAAGCGGATTCTGATTGCATCGGAGAGGTTTTGGTTTAGAAGGGGAAGGGATCGAGGAAAAGCAATGATCTGGCCTGAGACTTTCTCTTGTCTTAAGTCTTTTTTCATGGTCTGTTTGATAATGATGGGAGTTTAGCCTTTTTTCCGGCCTCTGATAAGGTATCTGGTGTTTGGTACTGGATTTGGTTGGGGCTCAAAGCGGAGGATTTTGGACGCACATACATATCTGCATTTCATTTTATTTTGTCTGTTGGGGGAGTATTTGTTAGCTTTGGTGCCTCGATTGCTTTGCGAAAACTGTCGTCTTGCTTTCATGTGTCTGTTCAGTAATGTTACTTTTCGTCTCATGTGTTGAACTCGTTTGATGTGTGATCTTTGCGGCTGATTTTGTGTGTGGCTGGCGACGTGAGGAAAATACTTTGGTCTCTTTGCTTTGTCTTGAGCGATAGAGTTGGTCCGCGGACAGGGGAGCAGGGTGGCAACTTTTGTTTGATGAGGGTGTCATGATGATTTGACGACTGATGACCTCAAATGACTTGTTTACGCTTTTTGTGCGATCAAATTTGAGAACAAACACTTGTCTTGGTACAAGTATATCCTCCATGAACTGAACATGACGTCTAATTTTGTCACACTACGACCTGTCCTCTTTCTCTGTCATGAATACAGGTACGCTTCACGGTTTTGTGACGTCAAATCTCCTCACACAAAATAGGGAAGGGTCTGTCGGTAACTAGCTACCTAGCTACCAAGGTAAGCATTGACGCTTGAAGGCAATAATAGCCCAGAGGTACAATACACAAAATGTACTACCCTCTCTCCATCATCACACGATACCCAGAACTCCCGGCGAGAGAACATCGGATCTCTCCCTTAGTAACAATTCCAAGGTATAACAGATAACATAACCCGTAAGCGTATTCCATAACACTACTCCAACCGAAGAAGCCAATTCTCCCAGGATATCCAGAACGAAATCCATATGCCTAAACCAATGGCATCGTGGTCGGCTGCCCAACTATTTTGAAACAAGGGTAAATCCAAATACGCGCTTTCCTGCGTCCGATACCGTAACGCCGCTTGTGGTCCCATGGTATTAGTCGTACTACTGAGTAACAAAGAAAGTTGGCAACACCGTCCCAATCGTCCCTCTAACTCATCAGGCCGTTCGGTCCTGTCCAACCAAAGAATTAGGTGCGGAACCGTCATGGGCCAGTCCATTTGTCGCCCCCCTGCTGACCAGGCCCAGCAAGAGGGTCAACAATAGAATTGAAGTTAAAGTCAGGGAGGAAGAAATCCATCTGGCCCTGTACGGTCGGCATTCGTTAGTATTTGCATCACCACATATCCGAAGAACATAATACTAACCCAGTCAACGCCTTCCATGGCATTTAACCCCTGCTGCGCGTTAGCGGCCGCGGCAGCGTGCGGCCCCAGCCGTTGGCTATGCGTTGTATTCTCGGGACTGCCGCCCTCGCTGCTATTTTCCGGACTCCCGGGGTTGTTGCCCGGCGGTAGGCACCAAAGCACCTCACCGTTAGACACGCCACCAAACACCATCTCCTGTGTTGGCATAGCCATGGCAATATTGGGCATTGTCATCATCATGTTTTGGTTGTGTTGTTGTGGTTGTGGTGGGGGATGCATCCCGCACATCATGTCGCTAGCCAGCCCCATACCGACAGGACCGCCGCTGCTGCTGGCGCCGCTGGTGGTTGACATTATTTTTTGCTGATTTTGCTGTTGGTTCCCCGGCTCTGCCTTCATACCCTGCCGTGGTAGCTGCTGTTGATGCATGGCTATCGGCTGCTGATACAGAGCGGGCGGTGGCCCTTGTTGCATCTGCTGCTGCTGCGACTGCTGGCGGTGGTGATACTGGTGGTTTTGGTCTTGGTTGTGCTGTGGGTGGTGCTGGTTGTGGCTTGTCCTTGCTGTCGCCGGCAGCGAGATCTCCTGTGAAGGCGGCGAGTCCTTGACGGCCTGCTTGTCAGGGACAGCCCGGGTGATGGCTGTTGGAGCGCGCATCCTGCGCATACCCATGTAGATGCTTGTCTTGTCCATGATCTCGGTCAGGGTGTGACGACTCTTTTGTTCGCGAGGCATGTTAGGGTCGAGATTGAAAACATAGTCCAAACAGGCCCAGATACGGTTAGCCGAGAGGCTGGCCGGGCGGTAGTAGATCTCGGTGGCCAACAACAAGGCAATCTGGAACTGCTGGTAGGCGCCCATGTACCAGCGCCACTGGCGGAAGAAGGGGTTGCGCTCCAGTTGGATAGCCGTCTCGATGATGTTCACGCCGCTCACGACCAGGGCAGTGTTGAGCCGCTCCGGCATTGGATTGCTCGTGTTGGAGTGGTACGGATGCAGCACCATGGCATGCAGCCGGTACGTGAGAAGCTGCATTACGAGTCTGGCGTACATCTGGATCGGCACCTTTTCGTCAAGGAAGTGATTGTACTTTTCGGCCATGCGCTTGCGGAAGTTCTCGATCTTGGTCAGCACCGTCGTGAGCGTCATGCGCCGCGCTTCGAGCTTGCGCCGGTCCGACCAGATGATGCGCATCATCTCGTTGACCTCGAAGCGCATGACCGAGAAGAGTGTCGACGTCCAGTGCTCGGCCGGCTGCGGGCCCGATCCTTCCGACCCAAGCACCGCCAGCTCGTCCTCTTCACAGTTGAGCGGCAGTTTGGTGTCGTAGTCCTCGCGCCGGATGGCCGGCTTGGGGCCCTGCGCTTCGCACGTGCGTATATCAAGAAAGCACAGCTGATGCCAAATAAGGCGCCGTACGTGAGTCTCCAGGGGGCTCAGGCCGTAGGCATCCCCGTCACGGTGAAGGCCCATGCACTCAGCCATGCGGACGGCCGCACCGACAAGCACCGAGTGCGCCCTCGATACCTCTTCCCGGCACAGCGGAAGCAGAAACATGACAAATGCCTGCAGCGTCTCGACCTTGGTGGTGCGCAAGAAGTCGGCCTTGCTCAGCGCCGACTCTGTTCCCAGCTTCATCCTGGTCACCAGGACGCTCTTGGTCACACCATACTCCTTCTCAACGTCACCCTCGTCCAGGCTGACAGCAGCGCTGAACAGTGCGGCAAACACTACGGCTTGGGTTGACGCTCGTGGCTCGAACCAGCGCCGGACGTCCTCACGGAACGTATCGTAAAGGGCTTCGAACAAGGCACGGTGTACACAGCGGGCTATAGGGTGCACGGCTTCGAAGTAGCGGTGGATCAACCGGTCGCCGTCATGCTCACTCGGGAGGAACTCGAGAATTGACGGCGATTGGATCACTTGTCCGAAGAAGAAGCCGCCCGTAGGCGCAATATACGACGCACCTGGCCGGAGAAAGTCAGGTAACACCGTGTCCTGGTCCATATTACTGTCGAGCATGCCGTCGTGGGCGGTGTTGGAGAGGCCCTGCTGTTGCAAGCAGGCATTCTCCCCTTGGCGAGGGTCGGTAATGCCGGCGAGGATCTCTTCAGAGATGCGTGGGCGGTTCAAGCCCCCGATCCGCTCCGTAATTCTCATCCTGCCAACCCGGATCCCAAGGTCGATGAGATCGTCGGTGCCAGTTCCCTCAACATCGTCTTCATACGTGAGGTCAAGCGCAACCATGGGCGTAATCTCCAAGTCGCGCTCCCCTTCGAACTCATCCTCCACGTCGTCGGCCAGGATTCGCTGTTGGTTCCCGCCGCCCGTTGCCCCTGCCGCGGCGCCACGGCCTGTTGACTTCGCTACGTCGCGCTCAAGCTGCCTCTCCAGCGATCCGACTTTCTCCTTGATTTCAGTGAGCTTAAGTTGGCTCGCCTCGTCGAGTTTGGGGCCGATATAGAGGCAGTCGCGCGAGAATTTCAGACAGTTGGTACATGGCTGCGACTTGTTGCACTTGAGCTTGCGTCGACGGCACTCGAGGCAAGAGGTGATCATGCGCATGCGCCGGCGGATCGGCTTGGGAGCCAGACCGGCTGGGGTGGTCGGACTTTGTTGTGTATTGGTGCTGCTGCCGGGGGACGGCGAGTTAGAAGCTCCATCGGGTGCTGCTGCTGGTGTCTCCGCGCCCCCAACCGACCCGGCCAAGCTGCCTCGGCGCAAGTCCGGTGGCACATTGGCCGCCTCCCCCAGTGCAAAGTGGTTGTGATGGTGTTGGTGTTGGTGTTGGTGTTGGTTAAGGCCATTGGCATGGCCATGTTGCCGGTGGTGCGGTGATGCAGGGGTGGAAGCAGTAACAACGGCGTACTCCTGCCGGCTGAGGAGCGGGCCTGTGGCCCTGAGTTGTGGATGTTGCTGGCGGTGGGGGTTGGCCATGAAATCGGGCATTATGGTGCAGATCAAGACTGGCGAATCGATTAAATCACATCACACGGCGGCCGCTCATGGTACTTCGTCCCAACGCACCGTTCTATCCCGATCGCAGTCGCAGTCGCGCGGGCCAGCCCACGGCACTCTGAGGCCCAGCACCTTCGGTCTACCGCTTGGTGTACGGTATGTCGCGTTGCGAGTTTAAGCTATGAGTCCGAGTTGGTTGAACTGAGGCGTACCGTTTGGCGAGGGAGTGGGAAACCCTTCCCAGAAACCGTCGGGGCGTCCAAATGACTAAGGACTTTGTGTGATGGAAGGTGCCAACCTTATTCGGCGTCAGTTGACCCTTTGGCTGCCGCGAGGCGTAGTTAAGTGAATCGCTCGTGGCTGCCTAGAGTTTTCCGCTGTGGCTTTTCTTTTGCCTTATCCAGAAGCCCATTCAGTTCTGCCAGGCCACACGCGGTAATGATATCAAAGGCGGTTGGTGCGCGGGGGGAGAGGCGGAGAAGGGCGAAGGCTGCTGCTCAAATATATAAGATGTGTGCGCCAAAGCAGACGAAGACAGGCCAGCTCAGCGAGCAGCTCCTCAGGGGCCTGACAAAAACAAGCCCCGTCCCCAATATCGCTACCCCAAACCCCTCCTCGGGGGCTTGCTCCACGGTTTCTTGGAGGGGGATGCGATGCGGGACGCTCTGCAGTCTCCCGCGCAGTATTGATCGTCTCCCTTTCTCCGTTATTCGGCCACTGATGGTTGACAGGTTCTTGGTGGATGCCGTCTCTCATCGGCGAGTCAACTGACCCCTTTTTCTCTACCCCTTGTTCGGTTGAAGCTCGCTCACGGCAAGAATACCACAAGCGTTTCTGCTTCTGATGGCCTTTCCAGGGTCCGATGGCAGGGGCGAGCAGCGAGTGGGGTCGGGGGACAGCGCCGGAGGGCGTGCTTGGTCCCGAGAGTTCGAGAGTACCGGGCAGCTGATGTGCGGGGCGTCCAAGTCCAGAGGCTCGAGCTGCGGAAGCGATGCAGGAGATTGGGTACAAAATGCGGACGGCAGGACGAGAGACACAATCCGGCCGCGTCTTGAGGCTGGCAGCCGTCAGTGAACAGGGGATGGGAGTAGGGTAGATATCAGACATGCAGACACAGCCCTTCCAGCAAGAGCACTCCAGGTCTTATGGGGGAGGGAAGGAGAGGACGGTCTCAGCCGGCTCCGGTAGGTGCAGTAGCAGACGCAGCGGATGCAAGCCCCCCCCCCCCCACCTTTTCGATCGTTA